>Ga0075430_100000003_pt1 | contig 134093 bp, 117 predicted proteins | sample RhiMetdeltSRZDD4_FD_75294 | JGI IMG/M metagenome (GOLD analysis project Ga0075430, IMG submission 75294) | Populus rhizosphere microbial communities from Tennessee, USA - Rhizosphere MetaG P. deltoides SRZDD4 | ecosystem: Host-associated > Plants > Roots > Rhizosphere > Soil | place: USA... | reverse complement strand
TGGGTGTCGGCGGCGCCGCTCTTGCGGCCAGTGGCCCGCTGGTGAGCGAAACGCGCGCGGACTCCGAGACCAACGACGAAAAGCGCAGAACCCGCTACAGGCCGGATTCTCCGCATATCCAGGCCTACTACCGCGTCAATCGCTACCCCACGAAGTGAGGGAGAGCCGTCATGCTGATCAAGCGAACGGAGCGTCAGGCGCGCCACCGCACGCTTGCAGACGCGCTGCAAACCAAAATTGAAAGCGGCGTCGATCGCCGAGCGTTTCTGCGCCGCTCCGGCCTCGTCGCCGGCGGCCTCGCTGCTGTCGGTGTGTTGCCACTCTCGAGCGTGCGCAAATCGGAAGCCGCACATCCACGTCAGCCCGGCGCCGAGGTGACCATCCGCAAGAATATCTGCACCTTCTGTTCTGTCGGCTGCACAGTCGTGGCGGAAGTCTCCAACAACGTGTGGATCGGCCAGGAACCCGCTTGGGACTCACCGATCAATCGCGGCTCCCATTGCGCCAAGGGCGCGGCGGCACGGGAAGTCGTGCTTGGCCACCGCCGGCTGAAGTATCCGATGAAGCTCTTGAACGGCCATTGGATCCGCGTGAGCTGGGATACGGCCATCGATGAAATCGGCGACAAGCTCATGGCCATCCGCGCCAAATCTGGACCGGATGCGGTTCATTGGCTCGGCTCTGCCAAGTTCGCCAACGAGGAGGCCTATCTCTGCCGCAAGCTGGCGGCGTTCTGGGGCACGAACAACGTCGACCATGCAGCCCGTATCTGCCATTCCACGACCGTCGCCGGCCTGGCCAATACCTGGGGCTACGGCGCGATGACCAACAGCTTCAACGACATCCGCAACTCCAAGACCATGCTGATCTTGGGCGGCAATCCGGCAGAGGCGCATCCGGTATCGTTGCAGCATGTGCTCGAAGGGAAGGAACTCAACCGTGCGAATATAATCGTCATCGATCCCCGCATGACTCGCACGGCTGCACACGCGACCGACTATGTGCGGATGCGTCCCGGCACCGACATCCCGGTGCTTTACGGGATACTCTGGCACATCTTCAAGAATGGCTGGGAGGACAAGCAGTTCATCCAGCAGCGCGTCTACGGGATGGACGAGGTCCGCGCCGAGGTCGACAAGTGGGCGCCCGATGAAGTTGAGCGCGTAACCGGTATTCCGGAAGCCCAGCTCAAACGCGTCGCCGAAACATTTGCCAAGCAGAAGCCGGCTTGCCTGATCTGGGCGATGGGCCAGACCCAGCACACGGTCGGGACCGCCAACGTGCGCGCCAGCTGCATCCTGTTGATGGCCACGGGCAACGTCGGTGCTGTTGGCAACGGCGCCAATCCGTTCCGCGGCCACGACAACGTGCAAGGTGCGAGCGACATGGGGCTCGATATCACGACCCTGCCGCTCTACTACGGCCTTGCGGACGGAGCCTGGAAGCACTGGTGCCGCGTCTGGGAGGTCGACTTCGACGACATGCAGAAGCGGTTCGAAAACCCGAAGATGATGTTTACGTCGGGAATTCCTGCGACACGATGGTTCGACGCGGCCATGCTGCCGAACGACCAGGTCGAACAGAAGGACAACATCAAGGCCTTGATGGTGTTCGGGCATAGCCCCAATACCTTCACGCGCATACCGGTGGCGGCGCAGGGAGTCGAAAAGCTCGACTTGCTTGTAGTTTGTGATCCGCACCCGACGAACTGGGCGGTACTCGGCGAGCGCAAGAACGGAACCTACCTGTTGCCGGCCTGCAGCCAGTACGAGACGCGTGGCACGCGTACCGCTTCGAACGGATCGCTCCAAGCGTACCAACAAATTGTCCCGCCACTGTTCGAATCGAAAAGCGACGGCGCCATTTTATTCCTGCTGGCAAAGAAGCTCGGTTACGCCGACCAGATATTCAAGAACATCAAGGTTGAGGATGAGCAGCCCTTCGCCGACGACGTTTTGAGTGAGATCAACCGCGGCGGCTGGTCCACCGGCTACTCGGGCCAGTCACCGGAACGCCTGAAAGCGCATCTGCGAAACCAGGCGAAGTTCGACCCGGTGACGTTGCGCGCGCCCAAGGACGATCCGGAGGTGGGCGGTGATTATTACGGTCTGCCCTGGCCATGCTGGGGCACGCCGGAACTGAAGCATCCGGGAACGCCGGTGCTCTACAACACCAACCTGCATGTCATGGAGGGCGGCGGTACCTTCCGCGCCCGCTTCGGCGTTGAGCGGGACGTCAAGCTGCCGGACGGCACCGTCCGCAAGGACAATCTCCTGGCCGAGGGCTCCTTCTCCGTCGGCTCCGAGATCAAGGACGGGTATCCCGAATTTACCTACGCGGTGCTCAAGAAGCTCGGCTGGGATAAGGACCTCAAACCGGAAGAGCTTGCCGTCATCGAACGTATCGGCGGCACCAACCCGGATGCCATCTCATGGTCCACCGACTTGTCCGGCGGTATCCAGCGGGTGGCGCTGGCGCACGGATGCAGTCCGTACGGCAATGCCAAGGCGCGCGCAGTCGCGTGGAACCTGCCCGATCCGGTGCCGGTGCATCGAGAGCCGATCTACACACCGCGCGCCGATCTTGTCGGCAAGTATCCGACCTTGCCGAACGCGGTGCAGTTCCGCTTGCCGAACCTGGGCTTCGATGTGCAGAAGGCCGCGATCGAGAGGGGTACTGCCAAGCAATTCCCGCTGATCCTGACGTCCGGCCGTCTGGTCGAATACGAGGGCGGCGGTGAGGAATCGCGATCGAACATCTGGCTCGCCGAGTTGCAGCAGGACATGTTCATCGAAATCAATCCTGCGGACGCGGCCGAGCGCGGCATCGAAAATCGCATGTGGGTCCATGTAACGGGTCCCGAGATGCCAGGCGGCAAGGTATGCCGCATGAAGGCGATGGTCACACCACGGATCTCGAAAGGCGTGACCTGGTGCCCGTTCCACTTCGCGGGCTGGTTCATGGATACAGACCTCCGCAAGAAATATCCGCGGGGCACCGATCCCATCGTTCTGGGTGAAAGCGTCAATACCATCACAACATACGGCTACGATCCGGCCACCGGAATGCAGGAGCCGAAAGCGACGCTTTGCCAGGTCAGACGGGCTTGAGGAGATGAATCCATGGCTCGCATGAAATTCCTCTGCGACGCGGACCGTTGCATCGAGTGCAACGCCTGCGTCACCGCCTGCAAGAATGAGCACGAGGTGCCGTGGGGCATCAATCGCCGGCGTGTCGTCACCATCAATGACGGCAAGCCGGGCGAGCGCTCGGTCTCCATGGCCTGCATGCATTGCACCGACGCGCCGTGCGCGGCGGTGTGTCCGGTGAATTGCTTCTACACCACGGCGGATGCGGTGGTGCTGCACTCCAAGGACCTCTGTATCGGCTGCGGCTATTGCTTCTACGCGTGCCCGTTCGGCGCCCCGCAATATCCGCGGGTGGGCAACTTCGGATCGCGCGGCAAGATGGACAAGTGCACCTTCTGCGCCGGCGGGCCGGAGGCGGACAACACCCAGGCCGAATTCGTCAAGTACGGCGCCAATCGGCTTGCCGAAGGCAAGCTGCCACTGTGCGCCGAGATGTGTTCGACGAAGTCGCTGCTCGCGGGCGACAGCGAGATCATTGCGGACATCTACAAGCAACGCGTGGTCAAGCGCGGCTATGGCTCCGGCGCCTGGGGCTGGCGCACCGCTTATCGCGAGACAGTCGCTCTTTGACGAAGCGTCCCGAAGCGCGCGTGAGACGTTGTAACGCTGCTACCAGGGAGACGGGCCATGGCGTTCCTGTTCAGGTACCTCCGGCTGATCGTGGGAGCATGGGTTCTCGTCAGCATGGCGATGGCCGCGACGCCTTCGGGTGCGCAGCACATCAATCCGACCGCCGAGTCAGTCAAGGAAGACCAGCTGCTCAAGCAGACCAAGCGCGTTGTTGGCGAGTGCACCCTTCCGGACCGGAAGGCCTGCACGCTGGAACAACCCCGCGGGCGCGACTGGCGGGGTTGGTATCAAGGGGCGCTACGGTGGATCGGCGGCTTGGCTATCCTTGGTATGATAGCTGTCGTGATCGCATTCTATTTCATCCGAGGTCCGGTGCGCATTGAGCACGGCAGGACGGGGCGCGTCATGAGGCGCTTCGGCGGGTTCGAACGCTTCGTGCACTGGATGGCGACGGTCTGCTTCATCATCCTCGCGCTCTCGGGACTGAACCTCACCTTCGGAAAGGCCCTGCTGTTGCCGGTGATAGGGCCGGAGGCGTTCACCGCGATTTCGCGCTGGGGCAAGTATGCCCACAACTACCTGAGCTTCCCATTCACCCTCGGCGTCATCCTGATCTTCCTGATGTGGATACGCTGGAACCTTCCGAGCCGCATCGACCTCCAGTGGATGATGGAAGGCGGCGGATTCGGAAAGAAGCATCCGCCGGCAGACCTGTTTAACGCCGGTCAGAAGTCGATCTACTGGGTGGTCGTGCTCGGCGGGGCTCTGGTGGCGGCCACCGGCTATGTGCTGATGCTGCCGTTCTGGGTAACCGGCATCGTCGGCATGCAGATTGCGCACCTGGTGCATGCAATGGTCGCGCTACTGTACATCGCTGCCATGATCTTTCACGTCTACATGGGCACGGTGGGCGAGGAGGGAGCATTCGAAGGAATGTGGGACGGGACCGTCGACGAGAATTGGGGAAAGCAGCATCACTCGATCTGGTACGAACGGGAAGTCGGTAAGGGCAACAGCCCGACCTTGCCACCGCCGCCGGATGGAAAGGCGCAGCCCGCAGAATAACGACTGTCCAACTCGCCACTTCATGTTCGGTCATGACATATATCGAACGCGTTCATTCGAAGCACACGCCGGAGCAGCTCTTCGATCTGGTTGCGGACGTGGAGCAATATCCTGAGTTCGTACCGTGGGTCATTGCCGCCAAGGTGACGCGCTGCACCGGCGACATGATGTGGACGAACTTGACGATGGGAACGGGCTTTATTCAAAAGACGTTCATCACCGTCGCGGCGCTCGACAAGCCGCGACACATGGAAATCAACAGCCATGACCCGATGTTCGAGCGCTTTCAGCAAATCTGGACCTTCGATGCCGCAGCAGACGGTGGCACCGATGTCGAGTATCGGGTCGACCTAAGAGTCAGGTCACAGGTTCTGCGGGTTCTTGTCGGTGCATATTTCACTGAAGGAACGAAGACCGTCGTCAGAGCTTACCTGCGCCGGGCGCAGCGTCTGTACGGAATATCGCGGTCGTCGTCTGCTCACACGCAGGCGCAACCCGACGGCCGCCTATGATCGCGTGCGCGAGGTGGATATGAAATCGTCCGCGTCTTCGCCTACACGCCGTCACCTGCTGCAGCTGACAGCGGGTGCCTGCGCGTTCGCGACTTTCCCAAAAATCGCAAGGGCGCAACCATTTCCGACGCGGCCTGTTCGTCTGATCGTCGGCCAGGCGGCCGGCAGCGGTTCTGATGTTCTCGCGCGCCTGATCGCCCAATGGCTGTCTGACAGGTTCGGCCAGCCGTTCGTCGTTGATAACCGTCCGGGGGCAGGGGGCAACATCGGCGCTGAGGCGGTCGCGCGTTCGTCCGCCGACGGACACACGCTCTTGTTGATTACTTCGACGAACGCGATCAATGCAGCACTCTACAACAACCTGAGCTTCAATGTGGTCCGTGACATTGCCGCGATCGCCACTGTCACTCTCACGCCGTATGCCTTGGTGGCAAATTCTGCATTCTCGGCCCGGACACTTCCTGATTTTATCGACTACGCCAAAGCCAATCCCGGAAAGGTCAATATGGCCTCAGGTGGCAATGGGAGCGTGTCTCATGCGTCCGGCGAGTTGTTCAAGTTGATGACCGGAGTCAACGTTGTCCACGTGCCGTACCGCGGTTCAACACCGGCGCATATGGATCTGATTGGAGGGCAGGTGCAGGTCATGTTCGATGCGATGACCTCATCGCTCGAGCACATCAAATCCGGTAGACTGAGGGTACTTGCCGTTACATCGGCCACGCGCTCAGAGATGTTGCCGAATGTCCCGACTGTCGGCGATTTCGTGTCGGGTTATGACGTGAGCGCGTGGCTCGGCCTCGGTGCCCCAGCGAACACGCCCGTGGAAGTCATCGATCTACTCAACAAAGAGGTCAACCTGGCGCTCGCCGATACCAGGATTCGGTCACGGCTCATCGAGTTGGGCGGCAGTGTGCTTGCAATGTCGCCTGTCGAATTTACGAGACTGATCGCTGATGACACCGAAAAATGGCGCAGGGTTGTGATGGGCGCCGGCCTCAAACCGCAGTGAGGTCGCCGCGCCCCCTCGGCTACGTCATCTTAGAGGCTGTGCGCGAACGTCATCTACCTAAACCTTAGTCCAAGCGGAATGCACCATAGCTATGGTGCGCGGCGAACAATGCACCGGGAACGTTTCGGGGCACGCCGAGTTTCAGGAGAGGGCAACCATGGGAGATTTGAATGTACCGTCCGTTCATCCCTGGGCTCGCGCTAGTCGCACTGCTGCTGACTGTTCCAACTCGGGCCCAAGACGCACAGAAGCAAGCTCCTCAGCAGCCGGACGGAAGATCGCTCGCTTCCCCTGGTGATCAGCGGCAGGCCGACGAAGCCCAGCATACAACGGGTGGCCGCGCCGGTCGTGATGAGCCAGGTGCTCATGCGCCAACGCGTAGTGAGAGTGGTCCCAGGGAGCCGGTTTTCAAAGACGGAAAGTTGAACGTTCCAGGCGCTTCGACGCCGAGTGAGACCGCGCCCTCTAGCCCTGCCGCGCGGTAATTAACCCGAAAGGCGTCAGGGAGCGCGGTGCCCACGCCGAAGCTTCTCCCGCGCCATGGAAAATTCTTGCTGTTCGATAATGGCTATTTGATCACCTGAAGCTCTCTCGCCTTCCGCCACACTTCCTCCAGCGTACGGGAGAGGAGCGTTGCCGCGCCCTCGACGGTTCCGCCGGTTTCACAATGCAGGCGCAATTCGTCCATGTCGGCGAAGGACCACGTTTCCCCATAGTACAATATGCCTTCTGGACTACGCTCTGACTCAGCCATCGCGTCACCTAGGTCTCCGAGATATTCGAGGTGGGCTGTACACCCACGAAGCTGTTTCGCGTTTCGCTATTTCTTTACGTCCGACTTACTCGGGCTCGAGCTGGTGTGGCAGGCATTGCATGGTTTGCCTTGGCCAATAGCGGGGGTCGCTTCGGCCCTCGGCGCTACGAATTGAATCATCGCCAACGTCAGCAAAACCGCTGCCACAGCACCGACAGTACCGACGATCGCGACAGTGAGCGTCTTCGCATGGGCTTGCATGGTCGTGCTCCGATTTACGCAACGTCTAAAACTTCGCGCGATTTGCAAACTTAGCTCACGTGCAATGTTCCAAGACCTATACATTGGTTTAGATCAACGAGATTGACGTGCTTCGTCGTTGCGCCTCTAACTCTGCCAACGAGCCTCCAGGAGAGCGCCATGATGCGCAAGCTCTCGAGCGCTTATGCGATGGCAATTGCGGCGCTGGGAGTCGCAGCCATCAGCAGCGGCATTGGACTGGCAGTCACCTTGGCGCAAAGCCAGTCCTATCCGATCAACGACGACACCGATGACCCGGCCGTCTGGGGCAAGATCTTCCCGCTGTATTACGAACTCTATCTCAGGACGACCGACATGCAGCGCACCAGGCATGGCGGCAGCGAAGCCGAGCCGCGCACACCCACGAAGGCTGACCCGCGCAGCGTCGTCGCAAAGTCGAAGGTCGAGGAGGATGCCGGTCTCAGGGCGATGTGGCAGGGTTATGCTTTCGCAATCGATTTCCGCGAGGACCGCGGTCACGCTCACATGCTGGAGGATCAGACCTATACCAAGCGAACGTCGGTCGTCGCGCAGCCCGGCGCGTGCATGAATTGCCACGCGTCAACCTACGTAGCTTACAAGCAGGCAGGCAACGGCGACATCACCAGGGGCTTCGAACGGATCAACCAGATGCCCTTCACCGACGCGATCAAGCTGGTGAAGCACCCGGTTTCCTGCATCGACTGCCACGACTCGCAAACGCTGGCGCTCCGCGTCACGCGGCCGGCATTCATCGAGGGCATAAAGGCGTTGAAGGCGTCGGAGGGCATCAAGGACTACGACGTCAACAAGCAGGCGACGCGGCAGGAGATGCGCGCCTATGTCTGCGGTCAGTGCCACGTGGAATACTATTTCCAGGGCGCGGAGCGACGGCTCGTCTTTCCGTGGTCGAAAGGCCTGAAGGTCGAGAACATGATGGCCTATTATGACGAGATCGGCTTCCGCGATTGGACCCACAGAGACACCGGCGCACCCGCGCTCAAGGCGCAGCATCCCGAGTTTGAAATGTGGAGTCAGGGGGTGCACGGACGCTCGGGTGTCACCTGCTCCGACTGCCACATGCCGCGGATCGAATACAAAGGCTCGAACGTGAGCGATCACTGGGTACGCAGCCCGATGCTCAACATCGGTAATGCATGCCTCGGCTGTCACCAAAGGAAGGATGCCAAGATCACCGAACAAGATCTCATGGATCGAGTCGATGACATTCAGGACCGACACTGGAAGCTGCGCCAGGAAACGATGACCGCTCTGGTGGCGCTGATCGACGACCTCAAGGCTGCCAGGACCGCTGGCAGGTCCGACGTCGAACTCAAGACCCCGCTTTATTTACAGCGCCGAGCGCAATTCTATCTCGACTTCGTCGAGGCGGAAAATTCGACCGGCTTTCATGCTCCGCAGGAAGCGGCGCGAATTCTCGGCGAGTCGATGAACTTCGCTCGTCAAGGTCAAATCGCATTGCGGGATCCGAGCTTCAAGCCGACGGTCACGGTCGTTGACATTCCGCCGCCGCCGACCCTTCCGCCGCTGGCGCCACCCGGTGGGAAGTAGCGGGCAAGAAAGACCTCATTGAACCTCCGGGCCTAGGTTTGCTTGATTGCGACCGGCTACGCGGAGAAGGTTGGATACCAGTGTCATCCCCTCCAGCAGGTGTCTGCCACTTGGGAAGCCCTTTCCCTGATACCGGTCCAAGGACTCCCTGTTGTCAGCTCCGATTGTCCCTGTTCAAGCGCGTAGGGAATTGTCCCGTAGAACGCTGAGTTCGCGCGACATCTTGCGCTGATATCGTCCGTCCAGCACCGGAACCTGCGAATTTCCCTGTATTTGTCCCTGATATCAGGGAAATGATGGCAGAGACCGGTTCGCGCAGCGCTGCCACCCCAGCGAACCAGTCCCGTCTCTCTGGGGCATGTCCACCACGCAAAAATCAGCGCGACTTTTCCGCGGGTTAGCGAGGTAGCAGCCGGTCTCTGTGGGTGAGCGCTCCGCGTTCTTCGGCCGTTGCCGCAAGTTTTGCGCGTGAGTCTCTGGTCGCGAAATTTTCATATCCAAATTTTGTTGCCCACCCCGATACTAGGATCAAAACCCTCAAAAAACTCGACCGCAATCCTCTTGGAAGATATGCCCAACAAAAGAAAGGGAATCGTCATGCGGCATACCCTTGCGCTCGCTACGTTTTGCGCAACTGAGAATTGTTGAACTCTTCGAGCAGCGCGTTCAGCTCGTGACTGTCCTCTTCGGGAAGCTGTGCTCGCGCCAGATATTCGCGCGCCTTGGCTTCCACTCGCTTGGCGCGTTTGGAATCGCGCATGGCCAGCATCAGCATCAAAAGGACTTTGGCTTGTACGCGGTAGTACTGCGAACTCGGCATTCCTTCCGCCCCCCTCCCGGCGCGGTACACACATGCCCCTCGAACGAGCAGCGCGCGGATTCGTTCCTTTCGCAACGATCAACGCAAATTGGTGCGTCTTTACCGTCGCAATAAATGCGGCGCTTTGTTCAAAAGGAATGTTGTTTCAAATATGCACGTTCAGCTTCTGAAAACGGTTTTCACCTACCGTCACCATCGTGTCGTGGTGCGTGGGACCGTGGTGTCGATGCCTCCACGGGCGCCTGAGTTCTGACCATGAAATGTGGTGCATCAATTGTTGATCGCGGGCGAGCGGTGCTCTGTCGGGAACTTGCTGCGCGATAGCTTCCACGGAAAAAACCATATTGCCGATCAAAACCGTTCGCGTGCAACGGTGGTTAGCGACGGCTGATGCGATTGTTTGAGAGCGTAACGAAATCGATCGCGCTTGCCGCGCGTTGGTGGCCGCGCGCCGGGGCCTGGGCGCTGGTGGCCCTGCTGTTCTCCAGCGTATTCACCATCTTCAATCTGCTCGCGGCGGTGTTGATGCCGCTCTCCGACTTTGGCCTGTTCAGCTACGGCCAAAGTCTGGTGCTGCTGGTCGGGATCATCATTTCGACGCTGGTGCTCGAGCCCACCACGACCGTGGGAACCAAGTACGATGATCATGAACAGTTGCGCTATCTTTCGTTCGCGCTGATCGCGTCGCTGGTCGTCGGCCTGGTCGCAGCGCTGCCGCTGGCGAGCCTGTTTTGGCTCGTGCAGCGCGAACACTCGTTTGCGCTGCTGGCCGCGGCCGTCGTCGTTTCGCCGCTGGTGCAATCCTTCCATGTCGGCCGGCGCTACCTCTATATGCGTGAGCGTTTCAGTTTCCTCATTGCGCTCGGCGTCGTGCACGCCGTCCTGCTGCTCGCCGCCCTCATGATCCTATGGCTCGCCGGCACGGTGACGCCGGCCTATGCCTTGGCTGCGACGGGCGTTGCGGGGGCCGTCCCGACGGTATGGCTGGTGATCCATCTGCGGCTGTGGCGGCATCTGCCGTCGCGCCGGGACGCGGTCCGCTACAGCCGAGATCATTGGGGCTATGCGCGCTGGACGCTCGCGGCGGCGGTGCCGCACTGGTTTTCGACCAGCGGCATTGTTCCGGTTGCGATCTGGTTCTTCTCGCTGGAGGTTGGATCGATCTATCGGATCTGCCAGCTGGTGGTGGCGCCGATCCTGCAACTGTCGCAGGTATCCTCGCAAATCCTGCTGCCGTTCGTGTCGCAACGGGCGCATGCCCGCCAGCATTCCTATCTGGCCGGCGTTCAGCGCAAGGCGTTCTGGCTCTATCTCGCGCTCGCGCTCGCGAGCACCGCGGTGGTGCTGGCGATCCTGCCGTACCTCTTGGAGCACCTGATCCCGCAAAATCTGCGTACCGTCGGCGTCGTCATCCTGGTTCTGCTGTTGGCGGGCACGTTCTTCGACGTGCTGCGCGGCGCGCAGACGCTCACGGTGTCCGCCGCCGGTCGGACGGAATTTCTGTTCATCAGCGCGGCCGGCAGCGCGCTGCTCATGTACCTGTTCGCCGTCCCGCTGGCTTTCGTCATCGGTGTTCCAGCGATTGCCGTTGGCTTCCTGGTCGGCCGGATTGCGCGCTATGCCATCATTCGCTTCGCGGCCAATCGCTGGGTGCTGTCGCGTCCCGCGCCCCAATCGCAGGCCGAGACCCAAGGTTCGCCCTGAGTGGCTCACCCTGGGCTGCTCCGTCAGGTGCGCGCGGGCTGCCGGCGATCCTTCAGCCGTTCCGCAACGAAGTTATCCGCGGCCCGAAAGCCATCCAGCATTCGGTCGATGACCAGGTTCTTCTGCACGTAGTCGCGCAGTCCCGGCCTGAGCTGGTTCTTCCAGTCATGGCCGTTCGAGAACAGCGCCGATAGCTTGCGTGAGAATCCATCCTCACCGGCCTCGCGGACCGCAAATCCGGTAACCCCGTCGACCAGATAGCTGATCTCGGAACCATGTTGCGGACCATTGGGGACGCGTTCGAAGGCCATCACCGGCAGGTCGTAGGCGAGGGCGTGGTTGATCGCCAGTCCGATGCGTCCCGTCATCACGAACAGGTCCGCGCTCAGCATGTGCCGCGCGGTCTCTGCCTCGTCGAACGACGCGCCGAGCAGGCGGACGGATTTGCCGAGCTGGTCGCCGGCGGCGGCCTCGACGCTCGCGCGGTCGGGACCGTCGCCGATGATCTTGAGAACGGCGTCCGGGCAGCTCTGCCGAAACGTGAGGAAACTTCGCACCAGCGACGCGAAGTTCTTGTTCGCGTTGAGTCGTCCGATTGTCAGTAGCTCCGGCCGGCCGACCTTGGTGGCCGCAGTGGTCTGGTCGCGATGGTGCTGCAGCGCTTCCACGTCGATGGTGTTCCGTGCCACGAACATCGGCTTGTTGGCATAGAAGCGGCGGAGGAAATCGGCGCCGTCATGTCCATAAAGAACAAGCGCATCGGCGGGTGCATAGGCGAGGACATAGGGCCACTGGCGCAACGCCATATTGCCACGGTCGCGTGGGCGATTAGGGTCGTATCCGATGGTCCAGAACAGCAGAAGCGGGCCGCCCCACGCGCGCCGTGCGCCGAGCTCCCAGGTTGAGGTCAGACCAAGCGCGCCTTCGGCGATGATTGCGTCCGGTTTGAACGTGTCGAGGATTTGCCGCATCGGCACGACGTAACGTGACGTCCCATTGCTGCTCCAGGATTTGTAGTCGACCGGATGGAGAAAGCTCTCGCCGGAACCGAGCGCCAGATTTTCGTTGGGGACGTTGCGCCCGAACACGATCTGCCAGCCCAGCTCGTTGGCCAGCCTGCGAAAGATCGGCATGCGATAAGTCGGAACAATTCGCTGCAGCACTACGACGCGTGCCATCAATGTCTCCGTTCGATTTTCTCGGTCTAACCGCCCGCGGCCTCAGGAGCACAGGTCCGGACCGCGCCGGTCGCCGGCGAGGCTGTTGTCCTGATTGATGGTGCGCTCGGTTTCTGCGGGGCGAATCTCATAGATCGGACGGTTGTTCGGCAGATAGAACGTGTTTGCGACGAGCTTGTTGCCATGCGCCATTGCCTCGAGCGGCTGCGTCTGCGCGCCGAAGAGAATACCGACGCGCTTGGTGGCAATCACGTTGTCGCGGATCAGCGTATTGACAGCCGTCTCGTAGCCTGGCGAGCCGTGGGAGACGACAAAGCCGACGCCCGCAGCCGGGCACAGGACGACATTACCCTCGACCCGATGATCGGAGCCGTTGATGCGAATCGGTCTGGTGCGGATCAGGAGATTGTCCGAAACGGTCGCATTGCGGCTGCCGCGGATGTTGGGTGCCGCGTCCATGTCGCGAAACGCGTTCCATCGCAACGTTGTACCCGGCGTCTTGATCGAGACCGCCTCCCGGTCGCCTTCTGCGCGGTAGAACAGATTGTGCTCGATCCTCGCCCGTAGCTCTGCGTTGGTTCCGCCGCCGTTGGGTCCGGCGATCTGGATGGGCTCCTGGCCGTTGTTCGACAGTCGTGTGATGTCTCGGAACACGTTGTGATGGACGAAGGCATCGGTCGGCTGGCTGTGATCGCCATCGCTGCCAGCACGGATCTTGATCGACATGGACCGGGAGCCGACAAAGGTGTTGAAGTCGAGCTCTGCGCGCTCGCCGCCAAGGCGGGCGATCACACATTCGGCCTGCGGCTTCTTCGGGTCGCCGCAATTCTCGAAAATCGACTCGGTGATGCGAACCGACGGTGCGGCGATCGTGATGGCGCCGGCGCCGACATCGCGGAACATGAAACCGCGCAGGACGACATGGCCGGTGCCGACCTGAATTTGGGTCGAGCCGGTAAAGGTGACGGCGTTGTTCCCGTCGATGATGACCGGACGGCCGGCGGCGCCGCCGCCGTTCGTGAGATCGATCGCAGCGTCGCTATAGGTCCCCGGCTCAATGAGGAGCCGGTCGCCGGGACGGGCCGACGCCAGCGCCTTGCTGAGCTGAGCCGGGGCCACGCGCTGCGCGGCCGGAGCGGTTCGGGCATTGTCGTGGCGCGCCGCCACGATGTTCCCGTCGAGCAGGACCTGGGTCGCAACGAGAGCATCGCCGGAGTCGGCTGGCAGGCGAATGGTATAGCGGCCGCCGGCGCAGTCGACCGACGTCGCGACGTTGCCAGCCAGAACGACGACCGGCCGCCCGGCGTGGCATTGGCCACTGACCTGTCGGGATTCGCTGCCGGCAACGACTCCGACCGTGATGCCGATGCTGCCCTTCCACCTGAGATCGGGTGGCGATTTGGCAGCGATCGCGGCCTGAAGATCGCTTGCCACCGGCGCCGCGGCTGCGCCGCGCATCGACGTCAGCGTCAATGCCGCGATCAGGCCAGCGACGATCGTGCCGTGGAGCGGGTTCAATGCGCGAGCCGAAGGCTCAATACATACATCATCCAAATTTGAGTCCATCGTGCGTAGACGATCCGGTTGATGTGTCGCCCGCGGCGCTGATAGGCGAAGGCATCCATCTCCGGACGCCAGAGCTCTCGGATCGCTGCCGCAAGCGTCCGATCGGCGAGTGCAACCCAATCGGGCGTCGGCAGCACGCATTTCAATGTAACCACCAATTGGGCGAAATTGTTGACGTCGAGCGGACCGCGCCCATCGGCGTAGTAGGGAACCACGCCGTCATCGTGCAGAAACGATTTCAGATAGAATTCGGTTCCGCGCGCGATCGGTTCCGCGAGATCGGTCCGCTGCAGCAAGTTGCGACAGAGCTGCAACGCCTCCAGGACATAGCCGGTATGAAATCCATCGATCCAACGATGGTGCTTCGCTTCGCCGTATTCCCACGAACCATCGGAGTTCTGCGCGCGAACCGTGTAGTCGATCGCCGCGTCCGCCAGCGAACGCCATGACCGATCACCGCGGCTCGCCGCAAGTGCAAGCACATACGCGCCCCAGAGATTGGCGTTATGGACCATCGTGGCGCTTTGCGGCACGTAGCCGACATAACGTGCGCCGTTTGCGCTTCGACAGACGAGTTCCGTGCCGACGAAAGCGGCAGCATCGGTGATGATGCGCTGACTCTCGTCCGAGGCACCGCAGTCGGATACCGCACGCACGGCATAGGCGGTCGCGATGACGTTGGGCACGCCGCGCGCCACGTAGAATGCCTTGGCCTGCCAGGGAAACGGATAGCCCCAAGCGCGGTGCCCGCCGCGCATGCGGATAAGCCGCTCGATCGCGCCACGCATCTTTTCGCGCTCACCGGTAAGCGCGTAGGTGCGTGCCGCCAGTGCGAGCGTGACCGGGTTGGTGCTCGATGGAACTTTAGCGAGTGCGCGGAAATCGTACGGTGACTTTTTGAACAGCTGCAGCCAAGCCAGTCGCGCGATCGGCAGCGAAGAGAATGGCAACTTCGCAAATATACGGCTGTTGAGGCCGTCGAAAGGATCGGCGCCGGAAAAATCGGCGGCTTCGAGCGTTGAAGCGACGCGGCGATAGACATCGCCAAAATAATCCGGCGCCGTCGACGCGTGTGACGTTTGTTCGACAAGTGACATGTGTTCGACAATATCTTGCAACGTTTCGCTCATCATCGGTTCAAGAACCAAGTCCGCCATATTCACTCGCTAGGTTGCTCGTCGCTGCATTTGAACTCCAGTGGAACAGGCACCGCACATGGTCAAGCAGATCGGCCAAAGCTACCGGGATGGTCGATTGTCGCTTGAGGAGGTTGCGTATCCGGCGCTGCAAGCCGGCGGTGTGATTATCAGGACGGCCTTCAGTGTCATCTCGATGGGAACGGAGGGCATGAAGGTTCGCGAGGCGCGCATGAACCTTCTGGAAAAGGCGCGCGCCCGGCCGGATCAATTGAAACAAGTTCTCGACACCGTGCGCCAGCAAGGCGTGCGTGCGGCCTTTGACAAGGTGATGAGCCGGCTCGGCCGATTGACGCCGCTCGGATATTCGCTCTCCGGTTACGTGGTCGACGTCGGTGACGACGTCGATGAGTTCCGCATCGGGCAACGTGTCGCTGCGGCCGGTGCCGAGTTTGCCAACCACGGCGAATACAATTTTGTTCCCAGAAATCTGGTCGTGCCGTTGCCCGAGGAGGTTCCGCTCGACCAGGCTGCTTTCGGCACCATCGGTGCGATCGCGATGCACGGTTTCCGGCAGTCGCGCGCCGCGCTCGGCGAGACCGCACTGGTGATCGGCATGGGCCTGATCGGGCAGGTCGCGTTGCGCATTCTGACCGCCGCGGGTGTGCGGACGGTCGCGGTCGATCTCGACCCGCAGCGCTGCGAGATGGGGCGCAACGGCGGCGCGGTGGCCGGGGGTGTCCCGAACGATCTCGGCTGGCGCAATACGCTGTCGCGTCTGACCGGTGGGCACGGCGCGGACGTGGTGTTGATCTGCGCCGGCGGGTCGGACAACAGCGTGCTCGAGCTTGCCGCCTCGGCGGTGCGTGACCGCGGCCGTATCGTCGTCATCGGCAAGACCAAGCTCGACCTCGACTACAACACCTTTTTCCGCAAGGAGATCGAGGTCGCGTTCTCGCGCTCCTACGGCCCCGGCCGGTACGATCCTGCCTATGAGATCGAGTCCCGCGACTATCCTTATGCCTATGTGCGCTGGACCGAGCGGCGGAATATCGAGGCGTTCATCGACCTGCTGGCGACGCGGCGGATCGATCTCTCGCCGCTGGTCGGCATGGTCCGCGACTTCGACTGCGCCGTCGAGGTCTATGACGAGTTGCACGAGGGCAGGGCGAAGGCGATCGGAGTCCTGCTCGACTACGGCGTGCGCGGTCCGGAGGACGATCGCCCCGCGCGCATCGTCCAGCGCATGCATGTCGTCTCGCCGACGCCGGTTGCTGTCGGCGTCATCGGCGCCGGCAACTACGCCAGCAGCATGCTGCTGCCGCCGCTGCAGGCCGACCCGCGGGTTGCGATCCGCGCGATCGTGACGGCGACCGGCCTCTCGGCAGCGAGCGCGGCGCAGCGCTTCGGTGCGTTGAGGCACGGCACTGACCGCAACGCCGTGTTCAGCGATCCGGACATCGGCGGTGTCGTGGTTGCGACGCGGCACGCGAGCCATGCGGGCCTGGCGGCGGAAGCGCTGCAGGCCGGCAAGGCCGTGTTTGTCGAAAAGCCGCTCGCCGTCGATTCCGAGGGGCTCGCCTTGGTTGACACGGCGGTTGCCGCAGCGACCGCGCCGCGCTTGATGGTCGGATTCAATCGCCGCTTCTCGCCCGCCATTCGGGACATCATGACGGGTTTTGCCGGCAAGGCGCCGCTGACGATGCTGTATCGCGTGCAAGCGGGCGCCTTGCCGGCCGATGCCTGGCAGCGCGCCGGCAGCGAGGGCGGTCGCTTCATCGGCGAAGCCGGTCACTTCTTCGACGTCTTCCAGGCGCTGACCGGCAGCGAGCCCGCATGGGTTGCGGGCGGCCGATTGGCGCCGGCAGCGAGTGCGCCGGACTATTGCGACAACATCAGCGTCGTGGTCGGCTACGCCGACGGCAGCATCGCCAACCTGATCTACCTGACCGAGGGCGGCGCTGCGCTCGAAAAGGAATATCTTGAGGTTCATGGCGCGGGCCAGAGTGCGGTGATGCGCAATTTCACGAGCGTGGAGATCTTCGGCGCCGACGGCCGGGTGCGGAAGCAGCGTTATAGCGGCGACAAGGGTCAGGCCGCCCAGATGCGATGCTTCGTCGACATGATCGAGAAGGGCTCACCCGCGCCCGTCGACTACAAGACGCTCGCCAACACCACGCGTTTGACATGGTGTGCGCTCGAGGCTGCGCGCGACGGTCAATCACGCACATTGCGTTAAGCCCTCAGCTTGATCGGCTGACCGGCCCGCCGCGCCGACTTGCTGATGAGATCGAGCGCGAACACGTAGCAGAACACGGTCAGGAAGATCAGCCACGTCTTGGTGAACATCGACGCGTTGTCCATATTGATTCCGAGGACGTACACGGCAAAGCATCCAAGCATGAGGCTTTGGCTCTTGACGATCGGGATCAGCCAGATGATCAGCACCGGAACGAACAACGCCAAGCCGATGTAGCCAAGCTCCACCACGATCGCGAGATACTGATTGTGCACCTGGTAAGCGACGCCGAAGATCTCCAGAATGGCGTTGCGCGCTGCGTCGAAGCCGGTTCCGAACCAGGTGCTCGCCAGGCCTGACTCCCAGATCGCGCTCCATAGCACCGTTCGCCCGGTGAGGGTCCAGATCCGCTGGTCTTCCATAATCTTCTGCGTGACCGGAAGCTCGAGCGCAAAAGCGATAGCAACGGCGAAGTAGGCCGTCATAAAGCCAAAGGGAAGCAGGATGATGGTGCGAGCGACGCCGGTGCTACGAACGGCGCGCGCGCCAAGGTAGGTGGCCGTGATGACCGCGACCAGCAGGATCGCGCCGGTCGCATTGGTCAGGTAGAGCAACGGCAGCAGCGGCAGCAGCGCCACGATTTTCAGCACCAGCCGCATGGCGGACATGATTGCCGCGATAGCGCCGATGGCGAGGATATCGCCAACCGCCAGCGGATGCAGGTTGCCGAACACGAAGCGCGCGCGATCGCTCTCCTCGCTGTTGACGACGATCCGGATCGGCCCGCCGAACAGCGCGGCATTCACGAGCAGGCCGTAAAGCGCCACGCTGACCGCCGCCATTGCAATCCAGGTGCAGACGTCCCGCTCCGAATTGCTTTGGCGGATGGCCACGTGCGCCCACAGCGCCGCGAATGCGATCGTGGTGGCGGTTTCGGCGCTGCGGATGAGGGTTGCGCCCGGCTGCAGCGACCACGCTGCGCTGAACGTGCAGTACATCAGGAAGATGGCGAACGGCGTGAGCCACTGCGCGACCGATTCGATCCGGGTATCCGGCTGCCTGGAGAAGGCGAGCAGCAAGCAGCCGATGCCGCAGGCGAGCCCGGCCGCGCGGATGACCGCCGTGGACGCTGACGCCTGGTCGCCGGCGAGCGAAATATTGCCGGCCAGCACGAAGAACAGCGAAATCACCAGCAGCAGGCGCGAGCTCAGGCGCAGCCGAGCGCTGGCGGGGCGGGGCAGGCCATCAAGAGTCACCAAACGATGTGCGGTCATATTGCCTTCCTCCACTAGGCAAGACGAAGGCCGCGCTGCGACGATGTAAGAATCTGCCGCGCCGGCTCTTCAAAAAATCGATAGGACAGGGCGGCCGCGGCGATCGTGGCCGCAATCGCGATGCCGATGGCGACGACCGTCGCCCAGAACGACGTCCCCAACAATCGTGGCCCCAGGAATGAGAGAACCAGGGTCGCCATCACGGGATGCAGCATGTAGATCGAATAGGTCAGCGTCCCAAGCCGGCTGATCGGCTGCCAGGCCAACGGCGTCCATCGCTGTGCGGCGTCGCACAGGAATGCGCACATAACGATGCCGTAGGCAGCGGCCAGCAGCGCATATTCGCTCGCGCCAACGACCATGAACGTCGCCAGCAGTGCGATGCTCAGCGCGAGACCTGCCGCCGCGTATTGCGGGCCGACCAGTTCGGCGATCCGCTTGCGGTTGGCGCAGATCCAGATGCCGAGCGCAAAGCTCGGCAGTGCCCGCAGGATGGAATAGTCCCAGGTGAGGTGCGGCAGGCTGCGCCCGATCCAGTGGTGGCTGATGGCGATGCAACCCGCGAGCGCCGCTACAACGGCCAGGAGTCCGCAGGATCTTGCCGCGGCCCATGCGATCAGCGGAAACAGGAGGTACACGAACCACTCCGCGCTGATCGACCAGCTGACATAGTTGAACGACAGCTGCGACGAGAATCCCCAGGCGTGCACCAGCAGCAGGCTGGCCGGGAGCTCGTTGAACGCATATTTCGAATCCCGCACGACGCTGAGGAGTCCGAGCGACGCCGCGGCACCGACCGTCACATAGAATCCGAGGGTTGCGAGATGGAGCGGGTAGAGCCGCGCAAATCGGCGGCGAATGAATTCGACGTATTCCCGCCAGCCCGACGTCCGCCCGAGATATCCGTTGGCGATGACGATACCGGAGATGACGAAGAACAGGTCGACGGCGATGCTGAATCGCCCGGACCAGAATTCCGTGCTGGCGAGGCCGCGCTCCGTATACGGCACGAAATGGTACAGGACGATCGCGACGCTCGCGAGGAAGCGAAGGCCTTCCAGACTTGGATATCGAAGACTTCGATACCGCAGACTTGGATACCGCAGACTTGGATGCCGCCGGTCAGCCATAGAACCGCTCCGTCAGCATCTGAAGACGGCGCGCAGGTGAGGCATGCGATTCCGAACAGGATTTTCGCCGGTCGCCTTGGAATGTCCGGATTGTTGCGGCGGAGTGCGTCACACATCGATGAACGATGAAGGGAGACGGCACATGGTCAATCTGGCGCGACTCATTCTCGATCAGCCGATGGTCGGCCGCACCTTTCGGAAATTGACCGGCCGCATCCTGCACGCTCCGGACGTCGACGTTCCCCGCGAGACCATCGGAACCAGCTACGGGTCGCACACGCTGCTGCGCGACAGCCTCGACGCGCGCTCGATCGTCTATGCGTTCGGGGTTGGCGAAGATGTGTCGTTCGACCTCGGCTTGATCGAGCGCTACGGCTGCCAAGTGCATGCGTTCGATCCGACCGAGCGCAGCATTGCGTGGGCGGACGCCAACGTCGACCATCTGCTGTGGAAGTTCCATCCGCTCGGTATCGCCGCGACGGACGGCGAGGCCGCGTTCAGCAGCCCGGCAGACAAGACGCATATCTCGTTCTTCCGCGCACCGGACGAGAACCCGCGCAGCGGTGAGGCCGTCCGCCTCACCGTGCGGTCGCTGCCGACCATCATGCGCGACTTGGCGCATGAACGGATCGACCTGCTGAAGATGGACATCGAGGGCTTTGAATACGACGTGCTCCAGTCCATGCTCGCAACATCCATTCGGCCCGCGCAGATCGCGGTCGAGTTCCATCATCGGATGTACGGCTATACGCCGGCGGCGACGAACGAAGCGGTATTGATGCTTCGACAAAATGGCTACTGCCTGTTTCATGTTTCGGACACCGGCCGGGAATACAGCTTCTGCACGGCGGCCTCGCTTTCCAGATCCTGGCGGCAGTGACGACAGCGTCGTCACGCCTGGTTGTGTGAAACCTGAAGCAGGACGTCCCGCAGACGTTCCTCAAACCGTTGCGCGGTGAGGTCTGACTCATATTTCAGGCGCGCCGCCCGGCCATACCGGTCGCGCAGGGTCGGGTCGATCAGCAGCTTCTCGAGTGCCGATGCCAGAGTCGCGACATTGCCGGGCTCTATGAGCTCGCCGCTCTCCTGATCCGAAATGATTTCCGGCAACGCCCCGACTCTCGTGGTGATGATGGCAAGTCCGTGCATCATCGCCTCGATGACCGACAACGGCAGCGCTTCGTGTCGGTAGTAGGTCGGCAGGACGAACAGGTCGGCCTCGGCGAACAGGCGGTCCTTGGCCTCTCCATAGACCGGCCCGGGCAGGGTGACACGGTCCCGCAGTCCCAGCGCATGCACCCGCGCGGTGAACATCTCCTCTGTAACGGGAGGACGCCAGGCGCCGACGAACTGCGCCTCAAAGCGGATGCCTTGCGCGGCCACAATCGACAGCGCCTCAAGCAGAACGAGCGGCCCTTTCTCCGTCAGCATGTTGCTGAGAAACAGGATGCGGGGCGGACGACCGTCGCCGCGCTGCGAACCGACGTCCTGGCGCGGGTGCCGCGCGCATGTGGTGTCGGCAATGCCGTTGGGAACCACGAAGACCTGGGGTTCGGAAGCAAGACCTTTGATGTCGTCGCGCAACGTGCCGCCCAATGTGATGACGTGGGCGCGCGCGAACGCGAAGCGGTAGAGGCGGCGCCGCCACGGTGCGCGGCCGATCGAGGCCGCGACGCCTCGGCCATGCAGGTGGAACACACAGCGGGAGCCGGCCAGACGGATCAGGGTGACGAGCGCGAGGTCCCGGTAGAATGCCCAGCCGGCGGGCGACAGCGTGAAGTAGACGGCGTCGGGGCGCGAGCGGCCGAAGATCCGCCCGGCGACGGTGCCGAACAGACGCAACGACCGCCAGATCTTTGTCAGATCGAATTTGCGCAGCCGTGCCAGATCATCCGACATCGCGATCGGGACAACGGCCAGGTCGAAGGTCTCCGACAGGATTCGCGAGTTGACGACCTGGCGGTTGACCGCAGAAGCGCCGTGCTCCGGCGGCGGCAACTGGGCCAGGACGAGAATTCGCCGGCGGTTCGTTCGCGCCGGGTGGGACCGCAGAGTCGACCCGCGAGCAGTGAGCGGTGGAGCGGGCGGCTCGACCGCTTCCCGCTCCAAGCCCGCCTCCCGCTCCAAGCCCGCCTCCCGCTCCAAGCCCACGTAGGGGAATTTGGACCCGTTCATTGGCGCCAGACTCCGCGGGTGTCGTAGAATGTCGCGCCCTTGCGGCGCTCGGCCGGTATGCGCCGGAAGCTGTCGTGATCGACCAGCAGGATCAGGATGCCGGGCTCCGACAGCGCCTGGTCGAGATCGATCTTGCGTGCGCCCTGTTTGGCGAGGTCCCGGGGCAACGTCTTCAGGTAGGGTTCGACGACGCCGATCCGGTCGCCGTAGGTCGCGGCAAGCTGCCGCGCCACCGCCAGCGCGGGACTCTCCCGCATGTCGTCGACATTGGCCTTGAAGGCGAGGCCGAGGCAGGCAATCGGCCGCTCGGGATAGGCTTCGATCAGTTCGGCGGCGCGGTTGATGACGTAGTCGACTTTGTGATCGTTGACCTCGCGCGCGGTCCGGATCAACCTGGCCTCCTGCGGCGCCGCGTCGACAATGAACCAGGGATCGACCGCAATGCAGTGTCCGCCGACGCCGGGGCCGGGCTTGAGAACGTCGACCCGGGGATGGCGGTTCGCGAAATCGATGACGTCCCAGACGTCGATGTCGAGGCGGTCGCAGATCATCGACAGTTCGTTTGCGAACGCGATGTTGGTGTCGCGATAGGCGTTCTCGGTAAGCTTGACCATCTCGGCGGTACGGGCGTTGGTCTCGAAACATTCGCCGCGTACGAAGTTTTCATAGAACCGGCGTGCTGCTGCGGCACTCGCCGGCGTGAGGCCGCCGATGCAGCGGTCGTTCTGGACCAGCTCGATCAGAATCCGTCCGGGTAGCACCCGTTCCGGGCAGTAGGCGATGAGCACGTCCGAGTCCGGGGTCTCCTCGTCGGGAAACCGCAGGTCCGGTCGCAGGCCGGCCAAGAGGTCGCGCACATCTTCGGTGGTGCCGACCGGGCAGGTCGATTCCAGGATGATGAGATTGCCGGTTTGCAGGTGCGGTGCGACCGAACGTGCGGCTGCGAACACATGGTCGACCACCGGCCGCTTGTTGCGCGACAGCGGTGTCGGCACGGCGATCACGTACACGTCGGCGGGCTCGGGGGTTTGGCTTGCTTTCAGGCGTCCGGAGTGGACGCACTTCTGCACCAGCCCATCGAGGTCGGCCTCGGCGATGTGAATGCCGCCGTTGCCGACGGTCTCGACGATCGAGGGATCGATGTCGACGCCGAGCACGTTGTTGCCGCGGCTCGCAATCAGCGCGGCGGTCGGCAGGCCGATATAGCCCAGGCCGACAATACAGACGTCTTGGATATCAGACTGCATAGCGACGTACCTCCATGGGATGCTGCGCGGGCTGGATGCCCGCCTCATAGGCAAGGATGTCGAGGATGCGCTCACTGGCGTGACCGTCGCCGAACGGGTTGTGAGCGAGACTCATGCGGGTGTAGTGCGAACGGTCGTCGAGCAGCCGCATCGCCTCCGTGGTGATGCGCTGCGGGTCGGTTCCGACCAGCAAGGCGGTGCCTGCCTCGATTCCCTCCGGGCGCTCGGTCGTCGTCCGCATGACGAGCACCGGCTTGCCGAGCGCTGGAGCCTCCTCCTGGAGGCCGCCGGAGTCGGTCAGCACGAAGTCGGCACGCGACAAAAGGTAGATGAAGGGGAGATAATCCAGCGGCTGCACCAACCGGACCCGCGGCTGATCGCCGAGCAGCGACTGGATCGGGCCCAGCACGTTCGGGTTGGGATGCACCGGAAAGACAACGACGACGTCGTCACGCTGCGCCAACATCCGGATCGAGGACGCGACGCGTTCCATGCCGCCGTCGAAGTTCTCGCGCCGATGCGCGGTGACCAGGATGACGCGCCGGTTGTCGCCCTGCTGCGGCAGCTGATCGTCGATCGCCCGGCGGATACTGCCGTAGTCGTCGATGCGATCCTTGATCTTGAGCAGCGCGTCGATGCCGGGATTGCCGGTCACATAGATCTGCTGGCTTGGAATGTTCTCGCGCAAGAGAGCATCGGCTGCACGCGCGGTCGGCGCGAAATGCAACGCGGCGATCGAGCTGATGACCCGTCGGTTCACCTCTTCAGGAAACGGCGAGTAGTTGTCGCCGGAACGCAGGCCTGCTTCGACATGGTCGACGGGAATCTTGTGATAGAAGGCGGAGACCGCCGCGGCCATGGCGGTGGTGGTATCGCCCTGCACCATGACGCGATCCGGGCGGAGCGTCGCCAGCGTGTGGTCCATGCCCCGGAGCACCCGCGACGTCAGTTGTGATAGCGACTGGTTCGGCTTCATCAGATCGAGATCGACGTCGGGCTCGATGTCGGTGATCTTGAGCACTTGATCGAGCATCTGGCGGTGCTGCGCCGTCACGCAGACGAACACCCGAAAGCTCGGATCTTCCTTCAGTGCGTGAATGATCGGAAACAGCTTGATCGCTTCCGGCCTGGTCCCGAAGGCCACAAGAATGTTCATTACCAACCCCTTCCAGTTTTTCCGATGCGATGCTGCAAGGCACCGCGGCGCAGTGCGCGATCGACGAGCGCCTTTCCCAACATTCCGGCGAACGCCACGTTCGTGCTCAGATAGCGCCACCACATGCGGCGCGGCTCCTGATAGATGCGGTAGAGCCACTCGAGCCCGATGCGCTGGATCGGGGCCGGCGCGCGCGCCACGTGGCCGGCCAGCACGTCGATGCCCCCGCCGACACCCATGATGAACGGCACGCCGAGGCGGAAGCGATGCGCATGCAGAAACCGCTCCTTGTGGGGAGTCGGCATGCCGATGAAGAGGCAGTCGGCCGCGCTCTCGCGGATCGCGGCAACGGCGGCGGCTTCGTCTCGCGCGCCGCCGTAGCCGTCGCGGTAGCCCGCGAGGCGGAGCCGCGGCCAGCGCTGCATCACCCGCGCGACCGCCGTCTCCAACACGTCCTGCCGTGCACCGAACAGGTACGGGCGAAATCCCTCGCGTGCGCAGGCTGCGAGCAGCGCCTGCATCAGGTCCACGCCCGCCACCCGTTCCGGAACGCTGATGCCGAGCGCCCGCGCGCCCCACACGATCCCCATCCCGTCGATGCCGACAATGTGGCTTTCGATGACGTCGCGCCGGAGATCGGGATCGTGCTGCAACTTGACGAGCTTGGCGACGTTGAGTGCAACGTGTTGCGTCAGCCGGCCCGATCGCATCGCATCGACCGCCCGAGCGACGGTCTCGTCGAAGGTCATCGCATCGATCGGAACGCCGAGTAATTCCGTCCGCATTCGTTTACCCCCTTCCATGCTTGCGTGAATCAGATGGCTTACCGCCGACCAGCGGCGGCGCGCTTGCTGGTGATTTCAGTAGGCGTTGCGGTAGGAACGCGGCGACAACAGCGTCATGAGCAGAATTCGGATGTCGAGCAGCAGCGACCAGTGATCGATGTAGTAGAGGTCGTGGTCGACGCGCTTCAGCATCTTGTCGATCGAGCTGGTCTCGCCGCGATAGCCGTTGACCTGCGCCCATCCGGTAATCCCGGGCTTCACCTTGTGCCGCCGAGCGTATTGCCGAATTCGTTCCTCATATTCGTTGTCATGGGCGAGGGCGTGCGGGCGCGGCCCGACCAGCGACATCTGGCCTGCCAGCACGTTGATGAGCTGCGGGATTTCGTCGAGATTCGTGCTGCGCAGAAAGCGCCCGACGCGTGTGACCCGGTCGTCATTGCGGCGCGCCTGCCGGATATGCATGCCATCGTCGAGCGTGCTCATGGTGCGGAACTTGATCACGCGGAATTCGCGGTGATTGAAGCCATGGCGGCGCTGGCGAAACAGCACCGGCCCCGGGCTGTCGAGCCTGATGAGCAGCGCGATGAACGCGAACAACGGCAACGACGCCAGCAGCAGGACCGAAGCCCCGACGATATCGAACGCGCGCTTGACGACGCGGTCCCGCAGCGTCAGCGGTGCCGGCGCCAGTTGAATGGTCCGCATCCGGCCGATGCGCGCGGGGTGTGGGTCGCGCATCATCGGCGACGTGCTGTTGGGCGCGAGGTGGATCGTGGCCGGGATGGACGAGAGGCCATCGACCAGTTCCTTGATCCGGTCCGTCGCCGACCAGGGGCAGGTGATGACGATGTCGTCGAGTGGCTTGTGCTGTGCCATGCGCTGAATGGAGTCGACGGCGGCGCACGTTTCCTGGCGCTCAGCCTCGATCGCACCTTCGGCGGCTGCTCCGTCGGACAGGCGCGGGGAGGCGGCAGTCAGCACGATGGCGCTGGCGATCTTCACGCCTTGTCCATCGCTGTGAAGCCGGCGGATGGCGTCGTTGACCATCCCGGCGGCGCCGACCACCGCGACGTTCTTGCCTTCGAGCGCGCCTGCTTCCAGGCCGCGCGCGACCACGGCCCCCAACAGCAGCCGCATGACGACCACAACCGTCAGGCCGGCGCCGTACTGGACCAGGATCGATCCGCGCGAATAGAAGTCGGTCGCATGCGTCATGAACAACGCGAACACGAACAGGGAATAGGCCGAGTTCCAGTGCAGGAACAGCGAGCGGAACTGCTCCCGCGGGCTCAGCAGGCGCTTGATCGAGTAGTCGCGCGCAAAGCCGCTTGACACGATGAACATCGTCGAGAGCGTGAAGGCGGCGAGCAGGTAGAAGCCTTGGTTCGGAAACCGGCCGAGCGCGATCTTCTGGTAGAACGATCCCGCCTCGAACACGCAGACGGCGAGCACGACGAACTCGGCGATCGCCGCGACCATCGGGAAGGCGTGGACGCTCAGGTTCAGTCGGGGAAGCGAGGTGAGGCCGAGCGAGCGCATAAGCGCGCCGATGCTTCCTTCGCTCCCACGCGACAGCCGGCTTGCCGAACGAGCGCGGCGATCGTGCCGATCGGGATGGTGGTTTCCGCCAGCCCGCCGTGGCGGCGGCCGGTCGTCAAGTGAGATGTCTTCATTCGCCATGGCTGTGCCCCGCGACGCGTTGCGCGCCGATGCGTTTCGTTGCTTTGTCTCGTTCGCGGTAGTAGCGGTCGAACTCGTCGGGAGCCCGGTTCAGCGCGACGCCAACGATCCGCTCTCTGAGACCGGGGCTCTCGCGCAGCGCCGTCGCAACGGCGTCGCTGCTGGTTTGCTCGGAAGCGATCACCATGACGACGCCGTCGACCATCTCGGTGAGCAGGCGCGTGTCCGCGATGGGAAGAAGTGGCGCCGAATCGATGATGACGAGATCGAAGCATTGGCGCGCAAATGTCAGCAGCGAATCCATCTCGGCGGATCCGAGCACCGACAGCGCGTCGGCGCCGTGCAGGCGGTGCGAACCGCCGATGACGAACAGCCCGGTGCGCGGGTCCTTGCGCAGCGCATCCTGCAAGTCGCAATGTCCCGCGATGATGTCACTCAGGCCTGCGGCGGTGTGCAGTCCGAGCGTGTTGGTCAGGTTCGGACGGCGGAGATCGGCGTCGATCAGCAGGACCCGGCGGTCGGCCGCGGCGGTGCGCGCAAGATTGACCGACACGGTCGACTTGCCTTCGCCCGGCAATGCGGAGGTGACGAGCACGAGCGTCACGTCGCGCTCGGCGGCCGCACGCTTCACCGAAAACTGTAGCGTCCTGATGCCCTCGGCAAATCCGGAATCGGGCTGATCGAGCGCGATGCCGGCCAGCCGCGCGGTACCGGCGCGGTCGGAGCCACTGGTTTTTGGCGCGTCGTCAGCGGGTGCTTGGCGCAGCCACCGCATGTCGCCCAGCGGTGGTGCGCTGGCGCGCGGCATCCAATGCGGCGCACCGACATTGGGAAGCGGGACGATCGGGTGCAGTCCGAGCCGGTCCTCGACCTCCTCGACGGTGCGCAGCCCCTGTCCGAACGCGGCAAGTACGAAGGCCAGCGCAATGCCAAGGCCGGCGCTGCCGAACAAGCCGAGGCCGGCGAGCAGCAGCCTTGGCGGATAGCTCGCCGACGGCGCCGCGGTGGCGATGGATACGATCCTGGAGTCGGGCAACTCTGCGCCGGATTGCGCGGCGGTTTCCTTGGCGCGTGCCAGGAACGCCTGGAACATCTCCCGATTGACCTGCGCGTCGCGCTCGAGCTCATGCAGCCGCACCGCGGCCTGGTTGTGCTCTGCCGCGCTGTTCTTCAGGCCGTCGAGCGTCTTTTGCAGCGATTTCTCGCGGCTCGATGCCGATTCGAAATCGAGGCGGGCGCTGGTGACGACACGGTTGATCTCCTGCGAGATTTGTCCAGTCATGTCGTCGACCTGGGCCTGCACCACGGGAACCTGCGGATGCTTCGGGCCGTAGCGTGTGACGAGCTCGGCACGGCGGCGGCCCAGCTCGGCGTATTGGCTACGCAGATTGGCCACGACCGACGACTGCAAAACGTCGGGCAACGCCGCAGCCGTGCGCAGCGTCGCAGGCGTGATCTTCTTGAGCTCTTCGAAGCGGCCGCGCGCTTCCGCCAAGCGCGCGCGCGCTGCGGCGAGCTGGTCGTTGAGCTGCCCCATCTGCCGGTTGGAGAGACTCTCGCCGCCGGTGTCGTACAGACCGAATTTGGCCCGATAATCCTCGTAGGCCTGCTCCGAGGCCGTGACGCGCTGGCGCAGCTCGTCGACCTGCTCGCTCAGCCACTTGTTGGCGCGGCCGGCGATCGCGTTCTTGGCGCGGCTTTGGTCTTCGAGATAGAGCTCGGCCAGCATATTGGCGATCCGGGCCGCCTTTGCCGGACTCTGCGACCACGCCGTGAGCTCGATCACGAATGTGAGGTTGCGGCGCTTGGCTTCGACTCTCCGCGATAGTGCTTCGACGATCGGCGCCAGGGGATCGCTTTCCCCGGCTGAGCCCGACAGCAGCCGCAGCGGCAGCAGCACGATGCCCTTGATCTGGCCGAGCAGGCTGGGTTGCGTGAACTCGTAGTCGTTGAGGAGATCGAGCTTCTGCGCCACCTGCCGCAGCAGCGCCGGCGAGCGCATGAGCTCGGCCTGGCTGTCGACGATGCCGCCGTCGGTCCCCGGCCCCGGCAGGCCGACGACGTCGCGGTCCTTGAAAATCTGGCTGCGGCGGGGGTCGACAAAGACGACGACCGAGGCCTTGTACTGCGAGGCCATGCTAAAAATGACCGCGACCGTCATCAGCATTCCGATCAAAACCGTGACCGCGATCACCCGCGCGTGCCGCCGCAACACGCGCAGCGCGGATGGCAGCAGCTCGACCTCATTGCGGGGTTGCAGTGACCACGGTGCCGGCAGCGCGACGTCAGTCGTCGAGCCGTGCGCGCGGTCAATATTGCGCTGTAACATTGACCCTCATCACGTGCTCGTTGAAGCTGTTTGTCGGGATATTCGACTGCCGATCGATGAAGTCGTAATGGACGCCGACGCGCGCGAAGCGGTTGGCGAAGTAGTCGACGCCGCTTGAGAACCTCAGCAAGTTGTCCCTGCGCGGCGTACCGCGGAAATCCTGATTGATGTGCGTGGCGCCGGCGGACACGATCACGTTCCGCATGAGCTCGTGGTCGATCGTTGCGCCAAATGCGGTGTCGAGCCTGGCCTCCTGACCCGGCGCCGCGGTTTCAGAGACGTGGCGGTCGGCCAGAAACGAGACCGTGGTCAGCGGCGTCACTAGCCATTTGACCTTGCTGCCGATGACCGGACCGGTCACGGTCGGGATCAGCGGATTGTCAAACTTCTGCTGGAGATATCCGGCCTCGACGGATCCGAGGATCAGCGGCGTGAGCGTGAACTGCAGCCCGCCGCGCAGGTCGTATCCTTTGGAATCGTGCTCGAGCGCGCCGGTCCCTTCGTAGTTTCGCGTATTCGCCCGCGCGAGCAGATAGAGACGATAATCGCGATTGATCTCGTACGAGGGCTTCACGAAGGCGGTCAGGATCGTGCCGTTGCGCGAACTCTGATCGAGCACGTCACCCGAAAAACTCCACACGTTCTCGTAGGTCAGGTTGCGCGCGGTGGTGCCGACTTCGACGCTCAGGCGGTTGAAGTCCTTGGTGACCGAGAGCTGGCCGCGCAGGTCGGTATAGGGAACGGGAGAGGCCGCGTTGCTCGGCGAGGTCGATTCGCTCCGCTCCTCGTGCAGGCGCGCCGCAGTGGCTGAGGCGGCGACACGCAGGTCACGGGTGATCTCCGTGCGGACTTGAAAATTGGCGTAGGCATCGGTGCGATCTTCACTGTGAAAGCGACGAAAGCGGTAGACCCGTGCGCCGAAGTCGCTCTTGAACGAGAAGCGCGGCGAGTAAGAGCTGATCGTGAGGTTCGGCGCCAGCACGCCCGCGATGTCCGATTGCCGATTGGTGGGACTCGCAAATACGTTCGAGTCGTATCGGAACCCGGACAACAGTTGCGGATAGAAGAAGATCGGCCCGACGCGATAGCCGATGGGCTCATAGCCATAACGCGGACGGTCACGCACCGGCATGCGCGATAGTTCCTCGTCCGGGATGATCTTGCTCGTCTCGTTCGGCGACATGAGATTTGGAACCAATGGCTGCGTCTGCTCCGACTCGTCCGCCTTGCTCGATGACGCGTACGCGGCCAAGCCGATCGTCATCAGCGACACGAATGAAACTCGCATACTGAAAGTCACCCTCGACCCGTGCTTTCCCACTGACGAAATGCGACCGGTGCGACTTGGTTCCGGTTCACAGATGTGAAGTTTGGTGCAGATGCGCGTGCGCGCGTTGACGCGACATCGCGTTGTCATCGCAATACCTGCTCGCGCAACCGAATGACCGGTCGCGTGCACAACAATGCAGTGATGAGTCAGGTAGCGAGTCGTCGCGCTGATTGTCTTGCCGCAGCGATCAATCAGCGACTACGCGCTCATCGCAGTGATGGCGCATGCTTGCGGTCATCTTCTGTCGGATAAGTCTGGCGTGCTTCGGGAACCGATGTGAAGAAAGCTGATGCGCAATCAGCGCGGCCTATTGGCCTGGCCGTGTGGCAGATCGCCAGCGGAGAACGCCGGCGATTCTGTCTGCGAGTCGGCGCCGTGATTGCCGGCGGCGCCGGCCGTTCGGCATTCGGTGAGTTGAGGTCGATGTCCATGTCAGCCTCATACGGTTCAGTTGTGTGCGGTCTTGATGACCGCACACTCATTCGCCACCCTGAATGCTCCTCCACGAGTTTTTGACCGCATTGTCCGCAGCATCATCGACGATGCCGCGTCTGCGGTTCAGAAGTACCTTTCGGGGACGCGCACATCGTCCCCTGGAAGGATCGAAACACGTGGTCCGTCCAGTTGAACCGTGGTTTCGGCGTTGGCATTGGCGCGCCGGACATAGGCCGTGCGTGAATTCGCGCGATAGGTGAAGCCGCCGGCGATCGCGATCGCGTCCTGCACCGTCAGGCCGGGCCGAAACGGGTACTGCCCCGCGTTCCGGACCTCGCCGAAAACGTTGAATGGGCGGTAACTCGCTATCTCGATCGAGATACGGGCGTTGCGGACATAGCCGTTCCGCAGACGTCGCAGCAACTGGTTTTGGAACTCGGCAACCGAAAGTCCAGCGGCCGGAATCGCTCCGATGAGCGGGAAGGCGACGTCGCCGGCATGATTGATCTGGAACTCGCCGGTGAGGTCTGGCTCGTTGAACACCGTCACCTTGAGCTTGTCGCCGGGCGAGAGCAGGTAGGTGTCCGCTTGCGCCATGGCGGCGTGCGCGGACACATCGCTTGCGAGCCCCCGCGGTCCATCACAAGCCGTCAGCAAAGAGGCAAGCAGCGCTAGCGCGGCCACCACGCACTTCATCATCATTGTCGACCCGCTATCCCCTCTGACGCATCGTATCGAGAGATGCGTGCGCGCCGTGACATGATCGTCGACGAAATTGCGTCGGGCCGACGATGTGACGTCATGCTGTTGTCCCGTTGCAATTCAGTCAGGACAATTTGTCAAAGGTTGGTTCGGATGGAACTCGCGCGCAAATGAACGCAGAAACGTGTGCAGACGAATCGCGCAGCGGATCAACGATCGTCATGATCGATTAATCGATGATCTAATTCGTAGACTCAGTGCACGCAGTCGTGCAACGCACGAGTCATTGTGACGCGCGTCGATGGATTCTAAAAAAGCGAAGCCGCGCACGACATTCGTGTGGCTCACGACACATCAGAGAGAACGGAGAGAGCACGAATTGGTACATGAGTAGCTTGCTGAGAGCCGCTGTTTCGGCGCGGCACCATCGTATGGTAGGAACTGTTGTTCCGGCTTCGATGTCACGCGGGCATGGCGACAACGCTCTCACTGTGTCAGCCAGTGACCGATCTCAAACGTCTGGAGCGTTCGCGATTGCCGCGCGTGTGTGCACCTCTGTCGTCGTCGCAATGCACTCATGCAAAAAAAAAGCCCCGCTCGGAAAGGCGGGGCTTTGATGGCACGGGCAAAGCCCTGGAGTATTCGGGGTGTGGCTCTGACCGCGCTCGCCGGTGCGGCAGCGACTCCGAGCGTGCGCCGTTCCAAACCTTGTAGCCTGTTGGAAATGATCGGCGCTCGGACTTGGGAGTCGCGCGCAACGCTTGAAATCTCCAGCTAGCGCGGCAGCGGAATGTTACAGCTGAGTCCGAAATTCTCGGTTTGTTACCTGATATCGGGGAATTGATGCAGAGGGGGGGAACATTGTCGTCGTCGAACGCCGGCTACTTTCCTTTACGATACGCTCTATTGCGCTTGACTAGATGGCGCGCGTGGAAAATGTTGGACGCCAGTGTCGTCAATCCGTCCTCTGTGTCGCCCCTTAAACCAGGAATCTGCGAATTTCCCTGTATTTTTCCCTGATATCAGGGAAATGATGCCAGAGACTGGTTCGCACCGCACTGCCACCTCAGCCAGTGTCGTCTCTCTGGCGCCTGTCCGGTGCGAAAAAAATGGCGCGATATTTTCGCGCGTTAGCTAGGCTACGCGAAGTCTCCGCGGCGAAGTGTTTTGGATGTTGGGCGGCATGCGGCGAGTTTGGCGTTCCAGTCTCTGGTCTCGATTTTTCGATATCCAAATTTTGTTACCTGAGACCCGGTTCGACAGGCACTGAGACCGGTTCAATGCGGCGGTGAATGCTGCTGATGTTAGAGCGTTCAGTTATCGGATATGGAATCAACGGGTGCGGGGAAAAAGCAATTGGTGACACCGATTGACTGTATCTCGTGAAACAATATTTCAGGGATCATGCGCTTCAATGGACGACGGGACAGTCAACGGTATGCGGATTCGCGTAATGACAGATTACGGAATGTCCCGCCGCGCCTGCGCGAATAGCTATTCCTGAAACTTGGAAGAAAGTGCGCCTCCGGATCAACAACGACTTTCCGGGGGGGGGGCTTGTCATGTTCAAGAACCCTACCGACGATCTCATCGATGTGGAATGCGTCGGGGCCGGCAATCTCAACCGTACCGTTTTGCAATGTCGCCGCGCGCCCTTCGAGAACGCGATCCCATGCGCTGGTGTGGTGGCTTCACCAAGATGCTGTGCCGTTTGCGACCCCCATATGCGGCGACGCGCCGTGTCGCGAAGGGCCAATTGCGGAAATCGTACTTATGTTGAAATGATCGTCTAGGGAAGCTAACCGGAATTGTATAGTCGACTGGCAGGGTCCCGTCCTATTCGGGAAGAGCAGCTTTGCGCAGGCCTTCGACAATATGATCGAGGGTCGCCTGGGATCGAATTCGCATATTCGGCCAAGCCAGAAGTGAAGTCACCGTTGCGTTCGGCCGCGTTCTTCGAATCTCTTCAATCGCACCAGCGGCGTCATTCATTCGATTCAGATGAGCGGACGCTCCTGCCAGATAGATGCATGGCCACAGGACGTCCGCAGTCGGGTGCCGGGTGGCCTCGCGCGCCCATTTTGCCGCCTCTTCGTAGCGCCGCAGCTGATAGAAGGCGCTCGCCCTCAGCAGGAAATACTGCCACGTTCGCGGATCGCGTGGGCTGAGTCGGAGCGCGGCATCACATTGCTCTAATGCCTCATCAAAGCGATCCGTCCGAACGAGTACCTGCCCAAAGCCCCAACGCGCAAAAGCGGAGCTGGGGTTCAGTGTCAGCGCAACTTCGTGTTCCGCTGTCGCATGAGACATCCGATGATGCTGGATGTAGGCTAGGCCGAGCGCCACGCGGCTGAGTGAATCATTCGGATCAAGTTCAACGGCGATCGAGGCTTCCTTGAGCATTTCCTTGGCGATGTCGCCGGGATCGTTCGTCCACATACGCGCGAATTGATGAAAGTTCACGATTGCCAGGCCGGCGTGAGGAGCAGCGAAATTCGGGTCGATCTCGCTGGCGCGGCGAAAGAATGTTTGCGCCTCGATGAAATGTTCGCGATTGTGCTGCAACACGTGCCACATGCCGCGTTGGTAGAGCTCCCACGCTCCTAGGTGCTCGGGTTGCTTGCGGCGCGCTCGGTCGCGTTCGGATGCGCTGATCTCCGGCTCGAGGGCTCCGGCGATGGCGTCCGTGATCTCGTCCTGGAGCGCGAAAATGTCTTCGACCGGCCGATCGAACCGTTGCGCCCAGACGTGAGTCGCCTTCTCGGCTTCGATGAGCTGAACCGTGATGCGCACGCGGTTGGCGTGCCTGCGCACGCTTCCTTCCACGACGTAACGGACGCCGAGCTCCCGTCCCACCCTTGCCACGTCGACCGCCTGGCTCTTGTAGGTGAAGGTCGAGTTGCGGGCGATGACGAACAGCCAGCGAAAGTGCGCCAGGGCAGTGATCAGGTCCTCGACAATTCCGTCAGCGAAGTATTCCTGCTCGGGTTCGCCGCTCATGTTGGTGAAGGGCAGGACGGCGATCGAGGGCCGGTCCGGCAGGGTGAATGCCGGCAGCTCGGCCGGTATCGAGGCCGAGGTCGTTTCGCCGGGACTTTGCTGCTCCCGCACGGCAGCGACGAAGCGGATGCCCTTGCGCGGCAAGGTCTTGATCAGGCGCTGCTCCTTCCCGCTATCACCAATCGCGCGCCGGGCCGCATTGACGCGGCTGTCAAGCGTCACGTCCAACACGATCCGCCCATCCCAGATGGCAGCGATGAGGTCGTCCTTGCTGACCACCCGGTCACGATTGCGGATTAGAAAAGCCAGCACGTCGAAAACCTGTGGCTCGACAGCGAGGAGATTGTCGCCGCGGCGCAGCTCGCGCCGCTCGATGTCGAGCGCAAAACTTTCAAAAAAGTAGAGCAAATGAGCGCTTCCGGGTCTCGCCCGAGCCGACGATATCGCACGGCGGCGCTCCGCTAAAGGACAAATCACGGCCCGCCTCAAGGAGTCCTCAAGGGCAAATCAAGGCGTCCTCAAAGCGAAGGGGGCCGCCTGCGGGCACTGTTGGCCGTGACACGAATGGCGGACTGTTTCCGTCGAAGGCCATGCGGACCAGGAGAGGTCGATGGAATCCCGGATCGCGCTATGTGGCCGCTTCGCGCGCCGGGGCATCGTTGGGCCGGCGCTTGTCTTCGCTCTACTCGCCGCAGGACCGGCCCCCGCGCAGACGGTGGATATCTACCCAAACCGTCCCGTCCGGATCGTCGTTCCGGCGGCCGCCGGATCGGCAATCGATATCATCGCACGGGTTCTTCAACCCAGCCTGGAGAAGGCCCTTGGGCAGTCGATCATCGTAGACAACCGATCCGGTGCGACCATGATGATCGGTATAGACGCGGTGGCGAAGGCCGCGCCTGATGGCTACACGCTGCTGGTCGCGACGACCACGTTTACCGTCACGACGGCGTTAGGCGCAAAATTGCCTTACGACCTGGAACGTGATCTCCAGCCGGTCACGCTTCTCGTCAAGAACCCGCTGCTCTTCGCCATCAACGCCAAAGTGCCCGCGCACACCGTCGCGGAGTTCGTGGCGCAGTCGAAAGCCGAACCCGGTAAGTTCAACTACGGTACGCCCGGGGCCGCGAGCCAAGCCCATCTTCTGATCGAGATGTGGAGTGCGCGGGCCGGCGTTAAAATGCAGCATATCCCCTATCGTGGCGGGGGGCCGGCCGCTGTCTCCGTCGCCACCGGTGAGACGCAACTGGGCCTGCTGTCGCCTGTCGCCTTGCAGCCGCACCTCCAGTCGGGTGCTGTGCGGCCGCTCGCAACCGGCGACCTCGTCCGCGACGCGCAGTTCGACAAGCTGCCCACGATGGCGGACTCGGGTTTCCCGGGCTTCCAAGCCGTACAATGGGTCGGCCTGCTGACGACCGGACGCACGCCGAAGGCCATCGTCGAGAAGCTCAATGTCGCGTTCAACCGCGCCCTGCGCGATCCGGACGTGACGGCAAAGCTCGGGCTGCAAGGTACGACGCCGGCCGGTAGCTCACCCGAGGAATTCCGCGATCTGATCACGACCGAAATCCGAAATTGGAAGGACGTAGCGCGAACCGCCAAAATCGAAGTGCGGTAGTCCAACCTCGTGTGTCACGGCGAGAAGCGCTTCAGAGAAGGCTTCGAGTCTCTGTCTGATCCTGCCGTTTGAAACTGGAGCAATCAATGAATGACAATGTCCGAGACGCATTCAAGGCGGCATCGCTGGGTGCCAAGAACGCCGCATACGATATCATTGCCGAGCTTGACCCTGAATACTTCGAAAAGCTCAAGGGACTCTACGTGGACGCTACCTTCGGGCGCGACGGCGCCCTATCGCGCATGACCAAGGAACTGATCATGGTAGGCATCAGCTGCGCGCTTCGGCTGCAGCGCGGTGTCCGTATCCACAGCGAACGGGCGCTGACGCTCGGTGCCAGTCCGAAGGAGGTGCTGGAGGCCATGGAGGTCGCGGCGATCCCCGGCGGAATGCCCGGCCTGTGGCTCGGGGTCGAGACGCTGCGCGATATCCTTGACGTGAAGGGCAAGGTCGGAGCCGGATGACCGCTTCGGGCCAAGACCGCCTTACGACGTCATGAGATGCCGAGATCAAAAACCCGGTTCGGGATGCGGGAAGCGCTAACGTTGTTACATTTGATAGATCGAGATCTACTTTCGGTCTGCGTTAAAAAAAAGTTCCAGGAATTTTCGAATCCGCTCAATGAACCATCGTGGCGTGATGAATTGAGATTGGGGCTTCTGACATGCGAAAGCCACTATCCGAGTTGATTGCCCTCGTCGGCGCCAGCGCATTTGCGGTGCTGTCGATTAGTCTCGATGCTTCGGCCGCCGACTATCCCACCCGACCGGTACGCATCGTCGTTCCGACCGCAGCGGGCTCGTCGCCCGATATCATGGCGCGGCTGCTACAGCCCTATCTGGAAAGATCGTTCAAGCAGCCGATCGTGGTTGATAACCGCGCCGGCGCCAGCACGATGGTCGGAACTGAAGCCGTCGCCAGGGCGGCTCCCGACGGCTATTCGCTATTGCTCGTCAACACCACCTTCACGGTGAATGGCGCGCTCAACAGCACGATGCCGTTCGATACTGAAAAAGATCTGGAACCGATCGCACTGTTGGTCAAGAATCCGCTGGTGTTTGCAATCAATGCCAAGTTGCCGGCGCGTACGCTCGCGGAATTCGTTGCACTGGCAAAGGCTCAGCCGGGAAAATTCAACTACGGGACATCCGGCGCGTCCACCCAGGCGCATTTGCTGCTTGAGATGTGGAGCGCGCGTGCCGGCATCAACATGCAGCACATCCCCTATCGCGGTGGCGCGCCAGCAGCACTGTCGGTGGCCACAGGCGAGACTCAAATGGTGTTGCTGTCGCCGGTCGGTGTCTTGAATCATATCGAGGCGGGAACCGTGCGTGCGGTCGCTAGCGGCGGGCTGACACGCGATCCCAACCTTCCAGATCTGCCGACCGCCGCGGAGCAAGGCTTTCCCGGCTTCGAGGCGGTGCAATGGTTCGGTCTGCTCACCAGTGGCGGAACGCCCAGGGAGATCATCGAGAAGATCAACGCGGAGGTGAACAAAGCGCTTCGCGATCCGAATCTCGTGGGTAAGCTGGAGCAACAAGGTATGACGGTCGCCACCGGTACGCCTGGGGAGTTCCGGAGTCTGATCGCAAGCGAAATTCGAAATTGGAAAGACACGGCCCAGCGGGCCAATATCAACGTGCGATGACGAACAGCCAACGAAAGTGCGCTAGGGCAGGGCAACAACAAAGCGCTCGGCGAGTATGAAGAACGCCATCGTCGTTTGTAGCGCCGGTTTACGCCTGCTGAGGCGACAGATCAGTCGTTGACGTAAGGAAGGACCTCTTCGGCTAGCCGCTTGAGCTGGTGCCGGGGGTCGCCCATGGTCGAGAGGCGGAACGTGATGCGATTGCATCCACTATCTCGGTAACGCTTGATATCTGCGATGCAATCGTTTGGTGAGCCATAGGTAAGCCAGGATTCGAGGCGCGTCCTGGAATAGTCTGCACCATAATAGAGGTCGAGAAACTTCTTGGAATCCGCGAAACCCGCTTCTTTGTCTTCATTGATATTGATGTGGTGATAGAGCACGTTGTCGAAGCCTGAAACGTCACGACCGTTGTCTCGCGCGACCTTGTGAATGAAGTTCCAGGACTCTTCGAATCCGCGAGGAGTGACCGAGTGCGTCATCCAACCGTCGGCAATCTTGCCGACGCGGGTTAGAGCGATCTCGGAACCGCCGGAATCGGCCTGGCCGGTGGAAAGGCGTTCCGCATTGGTGGCAAGCCAGATCGGGCACGGATTCTGGAGCGGCTTTGGTTCCATGGTGATATCTGAAAAACTCAGGAATTGCCCATTGAACGGCTCATTGTCCTTCGTCCACAGGTGCCGGAGGATGTGAATATTCTCGACCATCCGCTTGCGCCGATCGGCCGCTGCGATGCCCAGCGCGGTGGTTTCAGCTTCCCACAACGGTCCACTTCCGCCGCCCGCGCAGGCGACGAGACGCGTCCGTCCCCGCGAGATCACGTCGAGAGACGCCCACTCGTAGGCAAAGACCAACGGATTGCGAAGGCCGAAAGATCCCATGCAGGCAGGACCGATCAGGACCCGACGGGTGCGTCCGGCCACGGCAGCGAGCAGCGTGAGGGCGTCGAGCCGCCGATTCACGAACAGCGCATCCCCGCACCACACCGAGTCGATCCCCGGTACCTGGTCGGCGGCTTCGGCAAGGTCGATCAAGTCGCCCGCCGTGGTCAGCCCCAACAGCACCGCCCGGTTGGACAGCGTGATACCGCAATTGATCTTACCCATGACAGCTCCAGACTGATCGACGTTCAACGTGGTCTCCCTGGATGCTCATTCGTCTTTGATGCCGGCCTTGACGATCACGTCGCGCAAGTTTTCGATCTCGATCCTGATGAATTTGCCAGGCTTCATCCGGCGATGTTGCCATGACCGTAAACGATCTTTTCTGGAGGACTTCGTGACGTCCGGCGACTTCGGGATTTCGGCGATCGCGGTCGAGCGGACGGAGTATCATCTAAATCTCGTCGCTGCTGTCCGTGCACATGAATACACCGCCGCCCCGACAATTTGTCAACCAGTTTGCACAATAGGGGACGGTAAGGCGGCCGTCGGCTGCTGCCGGGGCAGTATATTTTCAGCTTGCACGGGGGAAATATGTCAGTATTTTAGAGGATTATCAGCATTTATGAAGTTAGGTTCCGGCATTCCCCAAGGGCAGGTCCAGAAGATTGGCCGATGAAAGTATATCAATAACTTGTTATTGTTGGCGATCACGATCCGTAGGATAGGCGATGATGCGCGGCGCTCTGAGTCTGCTCGGGCTCTCGGATTTTCCCTTGGTTCACCCAGGAGATGATTTGTGCGCTCTCGTGATCGCATCGCTCGACCGCAACGGTGTCGCCCTGGAACGCCAGGACATCCTGGTCATTGCCCAGAAGGTGGTGTCGAAGGCTGAGAACCGATACGTCGATCTGTGCGGCGTCCAACCGTCGCCGCGGGCTTTGGAACTGGCGGCTGAGGTTCACAAGGACCCGCGGCTGGTTGAAGTCGTACTGGGAGAATCGCGCCGCGTGGTGCGGCACGCCCCCGGCGTTCTGATTGTCGAACATCGGCTTGGTTGCGTCATGGCAAACGCGGGGGTCGACCAATCGAACATAGCCCATCCGGATATGGCAGAACCCGCGCTGCTACTGCCCCGCGACCCCGATGCCTTGGCGTCGGCGATGTACGAGCGCATCGGAGCGCGCTTCGGCGTGGCGCTCGGCGTCGTGATCAGCGACAGTTGGGGGCGCGCTTGGCGGCGGGGTACGGTCGGCGTGGCATTAGGTGCCGCCGGACTGCCCGCGGTCGCTGACTTGCGCGGGCGTCCCGATCTGTTCGGCCGTCGTTTGCAAGTCACCGAAACCGGATTCGCCGACGAGGTCGCCTCCGCGGCATCATTGGTGATGGGACAGGCGGATGAGCGCATGCCGGTCGTGGTCGTGCGCGGTCTGTCATGGTCCGCTTCGGCGACTGCTGCCGCGACCTTGATCCGTCCAGCAGAAGAGGACCTGTTTCGCTGATGGACCGCGAGAAAACGCGAATCGTTGCCCTGTCCGGAGGTGTGGGTGGAGCGAAGCTCGTCCTTGGCTTGAGCCGCGTCACGGCACCAGGCGACGTCATGGTCGTGGCCAACACCGGGGATGACTTCGAACATCTGGGCCTCTGGGTTTCGCCCGACGTCGATACATTGATGTACACGTTGGCGGATCTTGCCGATCAAGACCGCGGGTGGGGGCGGCGCGGGGAGACCTGGACGTTCCTCGCCGCTCTTGAAGCGCTGGGCGGGGAAACGTGGTTTCGTCTCGGCGACGGTGATCTCGCGACCCACGTTGCCCGCACAAAAATGCTAAAATCCGGCCGCACGCTATCACAGGTAACCGCCGAGTTTTGCGAGCAGCTGGGCGTGCCAACGCGGATATGGCCGATGTCTGACGACAAGGTTTGGACGCGCGTGCGGACTGTCGAGGGCTGGCTCGATTTTCAGGATTATTTCGTTCGTCGCCGATGCGAGCCGGTCGTGCTGGAGTTGGCCTACGACGGTGCGCGCCAGGCGCATGCGCTGCCGGAGGTTCTGCGGGCGCTGGCTGATCCGGATCTGCGCGCGGTGGTCATATGCCCTTCCAATCCGTTGATCAGCATCGAGCCGATCCTCGCCGTTCCGGGCATCCGGCAGGCGCTGAAGGAGTGCAGCGCGCCGGTGGTGGCGGTCTCGCCGATCATCGCGGGTCGCGCGGTGAAGGGGCCGACGGCCAAGATCATGCGGGAGCTTGGACTGGAGCCGAGCGCAGCCTCGGTCGCACGGCGGTATGGCGATCTGCTCGATGGCTACATTGTCGATCGTCAGGACGCGGAGCTTTGCCAAGACATCGGCATTCCCGTGATCGCCGCCCAGACGTTGATGCTGACGCTGGGCGATCGCGAGGAACTGGCGCGTACGGTGCTCGCGTGCGCCGATGCAATCTCGGAGCGGCGGCCGTGAGCCCGAACCGTAAAATTTGCGCCGTCGTGCCGGTCAAGGACTTCACGCAGGCGAAGCAACGCCTTGCCGGCGAGCTATCGCCGGAGGCGCGAAACCGTCTTGCCTGCACGATGCTGGAAGATGTCCTCGCCGCCTTGGCGGCAACCCCCGAACTTGCCGCCATCCTCGTGGTCACGGTCGATAAATCCGCTGCTGCGCTGGCTCGCCGGTACGGGGCCGAGGTATCTACCGTAGGCGCACGCGACGGGCATACCGGAGCGGTCGGAGCCGCCTCCCGCCTGCTCGCGAGCAACGATCGCGACATGATGACGGTACCTGGCGATATCCCGCTCGTCGAACCAAGCGATTTCAGTCGGCTGATTGCCGCGCATGCCGACGCTCCGTCCTTCACCATCGTCCCGGCGCGCGATGCGCAGGGCTCCAATGCAATCCTGTGCTCTGCTGCAGACGCGGTGCCGCTACGGTTCGGCGAGGATAGTTTCTACCCTCATCTCGCGGCGGCGCGGGCTCAAGGAATCGAACCGAAGGTCGTTGCGCTGCCGCATATCCAATTGGATATCGACACGCCCGACGATCTCGCAGTTCTGCGCACGCTTCGATCCCGCAGCCGGACGCACCAGTTGCTGGATCACTGGCGCATCGATGAGCGCATACTGTCCGCGCGGTTCGGTGGACGATCAGGATGATGGACGTCGCAGGCATACTGGTTAAGGCGGATCGCGGGCAGAGGCTGTCCGAGCAGGAGGCATTTGCGCTGGTGGATTGCAGCGATCTCACCGCCTTGAGCGAACGTGCCGCCGCGCTCCGTGACCGCGGACATGGCGCGCGCATGACCTTTTCGCGCAAAGTGTTCATTCCGTTGACACAGCTCTGCCGCGACGCGTGCCACTACTGCACGTTTGCCCAGCCGCCCCGCCGCGGTCGCAACGCGTATCTCAGTCCGGATGAAGTTCTGGCGATTGCGCGCGCCGGTCGCGATGCGGGGTGCCGTGAAGCGCTGTTCACGCTCGGAGACAAGCCCGAACTTCGCTATCGGGTCGCGGCCGAAGAGTTGGCGCGCCTCGGCCACGACACCACGATTTCATATCTCGCTGCGATGGCTTCACGGGTGCTGCAGGAAACCGGCCTGCTTCCGCACCTCAACGCCGGCGTGATGTCCCCGGCAGACCTGTCCTGCTTGCGTGAAGTTTCGGTCTCCCAAGGCTTGATGCTGGAAACCGGCTCAGATCGACTGTCGCAACGCGGCGGTCCGCATTTTGGATCCCCCGATAAGCTTCCGGCAGTGCGGCTCGCGATGCTGCGTGCCGCTGGCGAGGCATCAATTCCGTTCACGACCGGCCTCCTGATCGGGATCGGAGAGACCCGTCGCGAGCGGGTCGAGGCGTTGTTGCAGTTGCGCGCGCTGCACGACCGCTATAGCCACCTCCAGGAAATCATCATCCAGAATTTCCGTGCCAAGGCCGGAACGCGGATGGCGGACAATCCCGATCCAGATCTGTCGGAACTGATCTGGACGATTGCGGTCGCCCGGCTGCTGTTCGGGCCCGACATGCACATTCAAGCGCCGCCCAATCTACAGGATGGATCGCTCGCCAGCATCATTGCCGCCGGCATCGATGACTGGGGCGGCGTCTCGCCGGTCACGCCGGACCACGTCAACCCGGAGCGGCCGTGGCCGGCGGTTGATGCTTTGGCGCGGCAGACCGCGGAATGCGGAAAGGTCCTGGTGGACCGGCTTGCCGCCTACCCAGCATATGTCCTCGAGAAAGATCGATGGATCGATCGAAAGCTGCATGCCCATGTGCTTCGCGTTATGGATTCGGAAGGATTGGCACGCGAGGATGATTGGCGGACCGGCGTGCCGGGGGCTTCGCCGGCGCCGGCGCCGGCGAGCGTCGGGCCGAAGCCCGGCTTTCTCACCTCTGTCTTGTCCCGCGCGACGAAAGGTCTCGAACTTGACGAAGACGACATCGTCACGTTGTTTCGTTCACGCGGTGAAAGTTTTCGCGAGGTGTGTCGATCCGCCGATGCGCTGAGGACGGAAGCGGTTGGCAACAAGGTCAGCTATATCGTAACGCGCAACATAAATTATACGAACATCTGCTCGTACGCGTGCAAGTTCTGCGCCTTCTCAAAAGGCAAGCTGAGCGACAACTTGCGTGGACGCCCTTACGATCTGGATCTGGCCGAAATCGTGCGCCGCTGCCGTGAAGCCTGGCAACGGGGCGCAACCGAAGTGTGCTTACAGGGGGGAATTCACCCGCACTACACCGGCGAGACCTACCTTTCCGTCTGTCGCGCCATCAAGGAGGCGGTGCCGGATCTTCATATCCACGCGTTTTCGCCGCTTGAAGTCTGGAACGGCGCCGCCACGCTCGGCATGAGCGTGCCGGATTTCTTGCGCGCGCTGAAGAATGCGGGCCTCGGCTCGCTGCCGGGGACGGCTGCAGAGGTTCTCGACGACGAGGTTCGCGCGATCATTTGTCCGGACAAGCTCACGACGATGCAGTGGCTTGAGGTGATACAGGCCGCGCATCACGTCGGCCTGCGGACCACGTCTACGATCATGTTCGGTCACGTCGACAGCCCGCGCCACTGGGCCCGCCACCTCCTGAGATTGCGAGCGCAGCAAGCGCGCACCGGCGGGATCACCGAGTTTGTGCCGCTGCCTTTCGTGGCAATGGAGGCACCGATCTATTTGAAGGGCTTGTCGCGGCCCGGGCCGACCTATCGCGAGGCGATTCTGATGCACGCCGTGGCGCGGCTCGCGCTGCATCGGATGATTCCAAACATCCAAGCGTCTTGGGTCAAGATGGGGCCGGACGGCGCCCAGGCGTGCCTGAATGCTGGTGCAAACGATCTCGGCGGCACGCTTATGAACGAGAGCATCACACGCGCCGCCGGCGCGGCGCACGGCGAAGAGATGGCGCCCGAGGCTATGGAGAAACTGATCCGCGCAGCAGGGCGTACGCCCTGGCAACGTACGACTTTCTATGAGGTCGCCCCATTGCTGCGGACGTCAAGTTCATTCGCTGCCGCGCCGCTTACTGCGCCCATCAATACGCCCATTCCGCGCCGCGGCCGCGATGCGCCGGGCCAGGTCCCGCTGGACCAAGTCATGGACGATGGCCGGCCTCCGGCCTGACGCGCATCGTCGCGACACCCAACAAGGTTGAGGATCAAGAATCATGCAGCGTCCAGAAAAAAGAATTGCAGTTCTTGGGGGCACCGGCGCGGAGGGGAGTGGGCTCGCGTACCGACTGGCCGCCGCCGGCCACGCCGTCACTATTGGCTCACGCAACGCAGAGCGGGCGCTGGCCGCGGCCGCCGCGCTCACGGCGAAGCTCAAAGAGTCGGTCATCGCTGGCGCCGACAACAGACAGGCAGCCGCGGGAGCGGACATCATCTTCCTGACCGTGCCCTATAGCGCGCAGGCGGCAACCGTCAAAGAGGTTCGTGACGTACTCGCGAACAAGATCCTGGTTGACGCGACCGTGCCGCTCGTCCCGCCGAAGGTCGGCCGGGTTCAATTGCCTGCGAACGGCTCCGCTGTAGCGGCGATTCAGGAGCTTCTCGGATTCGAAGTTCGGGTGGTATCGGCCTTTCAGAACGTTTCCGCCCATCATCTGATGGAGCCTGACCGCAAGATCGATTGTGACGTCCTGATCTGCGGCGACGATCTCCCGGCTTGTGAGATGGTGATCGGCCTTGCTGCAGACATAGGTTTGCGTGGCATCTATGCAGGGCCGATCTGCAACTCGGCGGCCGTCGAGGCGCTCACCTCGCTGCTGATCACGATCAATCGCCGCCACAAGATCAACGATGCCGGGATCCGCTTGACCGGCCTTCCGCCTTCTTGACATATGAAAATATGTTGGCGAATTTTGTTGTGGTGACAAGCGCTACGTTCGATGTGGCGCTCCGTAGCGTCCCGCTGTCGCGTTTGGTTGCCGATCAGAAGCTGATCGCGTCGCGCCGTTCAAACCGCGATCCGCTGAAAATCTGTCGAGAATTCGTGCATTCGGCGGGCGCCGTTCTCGGTGATCTCGATGGTTTCGGCGAACACGCAGCCGGTCTTGCCGTCGTGCCACTTCGGATCGAACAGGTCGATATTGAACGCGAATACCATGCCGGTCTTGAACTCGTCGCCGATCACCTTGACCGCTTCGCGGTCGGCGGCGATAGCGTGGTGCCGGTAGCGTGGGTATTCCAGCGAGGCGAGACCGTGGCCGTGAATGCCGGCCTCGCAAATGCCCAGTCCCCGCGACACGATTTCGTCTTTGACCGCCTCCATGGCGGTTGAGATGGTTTTGCCCGGACCGAAGCCGGCCATGCCGCGCTCGTAGGCGGCGACGCAGCCTTCGTAGATTTCGATTTGCTTCTTCTCCGGCTCGCCGAGGCAGAACGTGCGCTCGACGTGGGTGAAATAGCCGCCGAATTTCGGATGCATCTCGCAGATGATGACGTCGCCGCGTTGCATCGGCCGCATGGTGGGGACGCGGAACGGATGCGGGTAGGGCAGCGGATCGCAGGCCCAAAGAAACAGTGTCGGTTCCTCGCCACCGTTGGCGACCATCGCCCGCATCATATTGGCGTAGACCTCGCAATCCTTCACGCCAGGGCGGGCGGTCTCCTTGCACGTCGCCAGCATGAGGTCGCCGAGCTTGGCGGCTTTGCGCAGAACGTCGAGTTCTTCGGCGCTCTTGATGGAGCGCACCTTCTCTAGCATGTCGTCGAGGGCGACGATCTGCGCCTTGGGCATCAGCTCGACCAATCGGGTATGCACGTTGTGCGGCAACCAGCCGTCCGGATCGAGCGGGCCGGCGTAGCCGTCCATTCCGATCTTGCCGCCGTCGAGCTTCAACTCCGTCAATCGGCTGGCGACGGAATCGGCCCAGGTCTTGGTGCGCGGGCGGATGTCGCCGACCCAGTCCTGCGCGGCGCGCCAGCCTTCCAGGAAGGTCGGCATCTGGATGATGGAAGTGGGCTCGCCGCTCGCCGGGAATATCAGCACGTTGAACTCGGCGTTACCGCCGATCGGACAGAGATAGCGGGCGTTGGCGGTGTAGAAATCCCACATCATCGGCCAGCCCCAAAGCACGATGGCGTCGAGCCCCTTGGCCTTCATCTGCGCGCGCACCGCGGCCCAGCGCCGGTCGCGTTCCTTCAAAGAGAGGCGGGGGAGTTCGAGAGTGGGGCGCATCTGAAGCCTCTTGCTTTGCCGTCATGGCGGGACAAGCCCGGGCATGACGGAGTAAAAATCAGGCCGCAGCCTTCATCCGCTTCAGGCTCGCGAGATAGTCCGCGATCCCCTTTTCCAGATCGAACTCGGGCTTGTAGCCCAGTTCGTCACGCGCCCGCGAAATGTCGTACACGCCGGTTGCCGGATAGGGGAAGCCGTAGAAATTCAGGCCACCGCCGATTTCCATTTGCGCGTTCGGAATGTGCTTTTTGATGACGCGCTCGAAGTCTCGCAACGTCACGCCCACGCCGGTTCCGATGTTGAACACGCGGCTTTTGAGCTTGTCCGCGACGGTCGCAAGATAAATGCCGAGTGCCGAGTCCTTGTTGTAGATGAAGTCGTCCTTGTCGTCGCCGCCCTGTTCGAGCTTGAACGGCAAGCCGTTTGCCGGGTTCTCAACGATGCGACTCATCACTGCCATCGGCCCATGCCGCGCGGTCTTGCCGGGACCGTAGGTCGAGGCGAAGCGCAACGACACCGTCTCGATGCCCATGTTGTCGTTGTAGTAGGCGCACACGTTCTCGCCCATGAACTTCGCTGAGTCGTAGATGCGCTTGGGCCTCGCCGGCAGGTCTTCGGACATCGGCTTCCAGGTCGGCGAGCCGTATTCGCCGGTCACCGGCCCATAGACTCCCTTTGCGCTGGTGAACACCACGCGCCGCACGTCGAGCGCCCGCGCCGCCTCCAGCACATTGACGAGGCCCATCACATTGACCTGAATGCTAAGCGCCGGATTGCCCGCCGACACCGCGCCGACGAAGGCCGCCGTGTGCACTACATGGGTCACCTGGTGCTTCTTGATCGTCTGCAGGATGCGCGGCATGTCGAGTACATCGCCCTGCTCGAAATCGATGTCGTCGGCGATGTCGGCGATCAGGCTGTCGTCGCGATGCCGCGCGTAGATGACTGGACGGTGCCCCTCCTTCAGGAACCGTCGGCTGGTCTCGGCGCCGATGACGCCCATTCCGCCGGTGATGAGAACTTTCATTTTCTCGTCCTTACTCGATCTTGGCACCGACCGCTTTGATCAGCGTACTCCAATGCTTGAGGTCGTTCTGAATGAGTTCGCCGAATTGAGCGGGCGACATATCGACCCTTTCGAAACTGTTGGTCTTGAAGAACTCCCGTGACTGCGGAAGGTCCAGAACCTTTGCCACATCACTGTGAATCTTCGCCACCAGCTCACGCGGCATGTTGGCCGGACCCCACAACGCGAACCAAACCGAGGTCTCGAAGCCCGGCACGCCGGTTTCGGCGACCGTCGGCAAGTCCGGCCGTGCCGCAGCGCGCTTCTCGGTGGCGGCGGCAAGAATTTTCACGTTCCCGGTCTTCTCATGGGCTTCGATGCTGCTGAGATTGAGCAGCAGCATCGAGACATCGCCCGCGAGCAGGCCGGTCGCAGCGGGCGCCGCGCCGCGATAGGGGATATGCACGATGTCAGTGCCGGTGCGCAGCTTGAAGTCCTCCATGCTCAGATGGGCATAGGTGCCGACGCCATAGGAGCCGTAGTTCAGCTTTCCGGGCCGCGACTTCGCGAAAGCGATCAGGTCTTTCACGCTATTCGCCTGCACCGACGAGTGGACAACCAGGACCGGTGTCGCGCGACAGAGCACAATGATTGGAGTGAATTCCTTGGGATCGTACGGCAGCTTGCTGAGCAGCGCCGGATTGGCGGTGAACGTCGAATCCGGGGCGACCAGGAGCGTGTAGCCGTCCGCGGGCGAGCGTGCGACCGCCTGTGCGCCGATTCCGTAGTTTCCACCGGGGCGATTGTCCACGATGACCGACTGGCCCCACATCTCGGCCAGTCTCTGCGCCACGATGCGCGCCATCGTGTCGGTCACGCCGCCGGCCGGGACCGGCACGATCAATTTCACCCCGGCGCTTGGGAATGTCTGAGCGGTGGCCGAGCTATTCGCCAACACGAGCGCCCCCAGCATCGCGGGGAAGAGTGCAAGCCAAGCCTTGGTAGCCAATCTCGACATGATAATGCCTCCTCGATAATGAACCGGCGCACTTCTAGCGCGCGTTAGCCGTGCCCAGCACCGGCTCGCCGATACCCAGCGATTCGGCATCGACCAGAACAAACGCTACGCGCGCGCGTTTGCCGCTACGATTGGCCCAGGCGTGATTGGTGCCGCGCTGGACCATGACGTCGCCCTGCTTGAGCTTCACCGACGAACTGTCCATGTCCATTTCGATCTCGCCCTCGATGACGATGACGTAGTCGACGGTCTCGGTGCGGTGCATGTGTGGATGATTGCCGGGCGGGAAATCGATCACGGCAAAGCGCGTGCCATTGGCCGGCGGCGCGGTGCCGAGAATGCGTGTGCCCATGTCCTCGGCGTCTTCTCCGATCGGCATCTTCGCCGGCGCGCCATCGGTGCACCAGATCAGGGTTGAAACGAGGCCCGCGCTCGGCTTCTTCGCGTTGGTCGCGGGTGCATCCAGAATGACTTTGGCGACCTTGTTGCCATCGTGGCCAGTGACGACGCGGCGGATCGGCGGATAGCTCGGCGTCTCGTCGGCCATGCGACCGTCCTCCCGTGAATTCGATTGTTATTCTGCGCGGCATTGAACACGCTCTTTGCGTCGTTCGCAAGGAAGGCGCTACGCCGCCGTCGGGGCCGGCATCGCACGACAGCCGAATCGAATCACGAGACATCGCGCCGCTTGCAACCGGCCTCTTCTTTACGTCCGGGTCGCGAGCGCGGCCTTCACCCGGTCGGGTGTTAGGGGAAATTGCCGCAGCCGCACGCCGGTCGCGTCGTAGAATGCGTTGGCGATCGCGGCCGTGGTCGCGCCCATCACCTCTTCACCCGCGCCGGACGACGGTTCGTCGAGGCGCTGCACCACGACCGTCACGACCTCCGGGTGCTCGCCAAAGCGCAGTACCGGGTACGACATCCAGTCGAGGCTGGTGACGCCCTCCTTGTCGAACAGCACTTCCTCCTTGAGTGTGCGGCTCGTCGCCTGAATCATCTGACCCATGATCTGCGCTTCGACTGCCGCAGGATTGACGATCTGACCGCAGTCGAGCGCACCGAACAGCCGTTTGGCTACGATGACTCCGGTTCGCTTGTTCACTTCGATGTCGGCGACCGCTGCCCCATAGGAGACGTGGTGGGTGCCGAGCCCGATACCACGCCCGGTCACAACGTCGCCGTTGCCGAGCGCGGACCCTGAGATCTTGGGCGTCCAGGCCGCCGCCTGCGCGGCGGCATTGAGCACGCCGAGCCAGCGCGCATCGCCGATGTTCTTCCGCCGGAATTCCAGCGGATCCATCTTGGCTGCGACCGCGAGCTCGTCGATGGTCTGCTCGGACGCAAACGCAAAGGACAGGTCGAGCGGCGAACGAAGCGGCGCGCCCTTGAGCAGGCCGACCATTGGCACCATATGGCTGACCACGCGGCGATCCGCGATTTGATACATCGAGCCGGTGCTCATGCGATTGACCGGAATCGACATCGCACCAGTGGTGCGTTCCTTCGGCGGCGTGTTGAGTACGAGCTCATGCGTCGTCTCGTTGATCAGCCAGCCGTGCTGCCAGCCGTTGTACTGATAGGCAACGATCTTGCCGTTAGCATCGATGCCGGCGCGCACGTCGGCGAGGTGCGCCGGGCCATAGTCGTCCCAGCCATGCTCGTCGGAGCGCATGAACTGCACGCGCACCGGCTTGCCGACCGCCTGCGACATCACGGCCGCGGCCTGGGCGCAATCCTCATAGCAGCTTCGGCCAAAGGTGCCCGAGCCTTCGACATATTGCACTCGCACCTTGTTGACCGGAAGGCTTAAGACTTCCGCCAGCATGTCACGCGAGCCATAAATGTCCTGGGTCGAGGAGATCACCAGCGCGCCGTTGGGGCCGACGTCGCCGATGGCGCAGTTCGGACCAAACGGTGCGTGCGACTGGTACGGACAGTAATAGGTCGCGGTCGAGACGTGCGCCGCCTTGGCGAACGCCTTTTCTGCATCGCCCCAGTCCACGATCGTGACGTCCGAGGTCTTCGCCGCCCGCATCCGGGTGAACAGGTCGGCGTTGCCCGGCAACGCACTGGTTTCCTGCCAGGTCACCTTCAACGCGCGTGACGCGCGAATGGCATCCCATTCGTTCTCCGCTACCACGCCGACGAAGTCGCCCTTGCGCACGATGCGCGCCGGGATGTCCTTGATCGAGGACTCGTCGATCGCCAGCGGCTTGGCGCCGACGCCGTAAGCGCGTTGGCCGCGCGGCCGCACCACGCGGCCGTGCAACATGCCGGGCATGCGCAAGTGCTGCATGTGGGTGTACGTGCCGGCCGCTTTTTCGGGGATGTCGACGCGGGGCACATTGGTGCCGACCACCTTGTAGCGTGTGATCGCCTTCTGCGGCGCGGTGCCGGTGAATTTCACGTTGAACGGCTTGTCGCCGAGCAGCGCGCCGTAGGAGACCGACTGGGCCTGATGACCGTCGATCGACACGATGCCGTTGTTGACCACGAGGCTGCCGACCTGCATGGCGAGCCTCGTCGAGGCGAGGTTCAAAAGCGCGCGCCGCGCCTCGGCTGCCGCGGCGCGGATTTGCGGGCCGCCGCGCTCGATCGAGGCGCTTGAAACGGTGGCGCCTTGGTTCGGCACCACATTGGTATCGAGCTGGACCGACCGCACCTGGCTCATGTCGAGGTCAAGCTCCTCGGCCGCGATCTGCAGGAGACCGGTGGTGTTGCCCTGGCCGAATTCGCCCTTGCCGAGATAGACGGTCGCGGTGTTGTCGGCATGGATCGCGATCCAGGTATCGATCGCGCTCATGTCGAAGGGGCCTGCAACGTCGCCGCGCGCGGCAAGCGCGCCGCCGGCCGGGACGCCGGCCATGCTGAAGCCGACGATCAGCGCGCCCCCACCCTTGAGCAGGTCGCGACGCGAGAAACCCAAAGCGGTCTGATGCGCGCTCATCGGATCTCTCCGGCGATGCGCGAGGACGCCAGCTGGATTGCCTTCATGACCCGTGGATAGGTGCCGCAGCGGCAGAGATGGCCATCCATGTGGGTACGGATTTCCGCCTCGGTCGGCTTAGGGATCTTGGCCAGAAGCTCGGAGCCCTTGATGGTCATGCCGTTGTAGCAGTAGCCGCACTGTGGCGCCTGCACGTCGATGAATGCTTGTTGCAAGGGATGCATCGCCGGCGCCTGGGCGAGCCCCTTCTGCTGAGCGTACAGCGCGGGCAGACCTTCGAGGGTGGTCAGTGCCCTGCCTTGGACGTCGGCGACCGGCGTGATGCAGGAACGAACCTCAACGCCGTCCAGCAGCACGGAGCAAGAGCCGCATTGCGCAAGCCCGCAGCCGAACCGCGGACCCTTCAGACTAAGCTCGTTCATCAACACGTAAAGCAATGGCGTGTCCGGGTTGGCAATGACCGTCCGGGCCGTTCCATTCACGGTGATCTGGTATTCCATGGCCGCCTCCCTAGGGACGGCTTCGGACGCGCCGTCCAAAATCGTTACCAACGAGGCTATTCAAACAACGGCCGATCATCAAGCGGGGGGCATCAAGGGCGATTGATGCGGGCGGTGCCACCCGGATAGTCCGTTACCTTCTGTTCCGCGAAATCCGCCCACCATGTCTGCAAGGGAAAAATGCGAAAACTCGCACTCCGGGAGGGTGTCCGTCAGGTTGGATGCGGGTAGGTCGACTACTTCGGCGCCAGCTGAAAATCGTACGCCAATGAGCGGGGCGCCACGGATGGCGCGCTTGCGCCGGACGTCTGCTACGGACGATCGGCCTGTGCCTGTCGGAGATGGTCAGCAAGCACATAGCGGTCTAACTCGAAGCGCGTCCCTGCCGGCACCGCCTGATTCTCCTCAAGGTTCTTGAAAATCCGCTGAAGCCCTGGGCCGGACCAATTCAGATCAGGCTCGAAAATCCCCAAGCGTACCGAATCCTGTAACGCACTAAGCGCGTGACGCGGCTCGCACCCGAGTTCAGACGCGACAATGGCGGCCGCTTCGTCCGGCTGTTCGGCGGCAAAGCGTTGCCCTCGAAGGAGGGCGCGAAGCAGCGCTACGGTCAGCGCAGGTTCGCGCTGTACCGTGGTGCGGCTGGCATTGAAGCTGGTGAACTGATAGTGCGGCTCGAATTCGCCGGTCCAGCCGAGATTGGAAAAACCCCGCGCTTCCATCTCGTAGTTGAGTGGCATCGGTTGCAAGCCCGCGTCGATGGCGCGCTCTACCAGGAGCTTGACGCGCGTGGGAGCGCCACCGACCTCTACGACCTTATAGTCGCCGGGCGTGAGCCCGCCGGCTTTGGCAAATTTTTCGATGAACCTGGAGCTACCCTCGCGCAGCGACAGCACCCCGACGGTCTTGCCGCGCAGGTCGGCCGCAGTGCGGATTTCAGGTTGGGCGATGACAAAAAGAGGCGGCTTGCAGGCATTGCCTGCCAGAATGCGTAGCGGACCGCTGGCCAGAACATCCAGCATCACCCCGTCCGGTGGGCTGATCGCCAGCGCGATGCGACCATTGCGCAAGCCGTCGTTGATGAGATCGCCACTGGCCACGAATTCGAGGTCTGGTGTCAGTCCTTCGTCCTTGAAGAACCCGCGATGGAGAGCGATCCAGTAGGGCAAGGCGAACAGCGTCCGAGACGGTGTTGCGATCAAGGGCCGGATTGTCATCGCGCCATCCGGCTTGGGTCAGTTGTCCGCCTCGCCCAGTTCGGCCTGCAGCGCTGCGATCATGTTGTCGCGGATTTTGTTGAGTAGCGACCGCAGCAGCGCCACCTCGTGTTTGGGAATTCCCTTCAGGCCCATCGACGCCAGCTCGTAGGCGTGCGGCAGCAGCTTCTCGCGAAGCGCATGGCCCTTGGGCGTGATGAACACAAGGATCTTGCGCATATTGTCCTTGTCGCGAACCCTTCGGACATAACCTTGGCGTTCCAGTTCACGCAGCGCGGCCACGGCCGCGGGCTCCGGCGCTTCGATCCGCTGGCAAAGCTCGCGTTGCGTATTGCCGTCCTTGAGCCAAAGCGCGCGCAGGAAGAACCAGTGCGAAAAGCCCAGGTCGTATTGCCGCAAGCGGTTCTGCATTCCGAGCCGGAAATAGCGCGACGTGCGGCGGAGCAGGAACGGAATGCTGATGTCGAGCGGATCGTGCACCGATGCGAGGTAAGCCGTATCTTCGGCGGTTGCGCGCGATGCAGAGGCCGGTGCGCCGCGGCGCACCTTCGCGCTGGCACGTTTACGCTCCGGCGCTTTGCGAGCAGTCGATGCGCGCGTCATGGAACAATCCCGGTGATGGCGTTCATTGGTTCCCTCTGCCTGCGCCTGAGTTCATACGCCGCCGCGGAGCGCTTGACGACAATTACTTACATAATTAATCTTTGACGAAAGAGCGAGGGTGCAGCATCCGAGGGAGCGGCACACCGAACGAAGGCTCAAGGTGGGAGGATCGGGCGTGAAAACCGCAATTATCGGGGCCGCTGCGGCGGCATGCATGTCGCTTCTGGCCGGACTTTCAGCCAACGCCCAATCGGATGCGCAATGGCCGACCAAGCCGGTCCGTATCATCGTTCCCACAGCCGCCGGGGGGCCGACCGACTACACCAGCCGTGTCCTAGCGGCCGAACTAACCGCTCGGCTGGGTCAGCCATTCGTGATCGAGAACAGGCCGGGCGCTGGGCACCAGATTGGGCTGACGGCGGTGGCGAATGCGGAGCCGGACGGATACACACTCGGCGCCGTGTCGACGCCGTATGTGATTAATCCTGCCATCTACAAGAAACTCCCTTACGAGACCAAGGCCCTGAGGCCGATCTTCCTTTTGACCACGTCGCCGCTGGTGCTGGGCGTGCCGTCGTCGCTACCAGCCAAATCGGTGAGGGAGCTTGTCGCGATCGCCAAGGCCAAGCCCGGAGAACTCAATATGGCGTCGCCCGGTCATACCACCGGACCGCACCTTGCCGGCGAACTGTTTCAATCGGTCTCGGCGATCAAATTGCAGCACGTGCCGTATCGCGGCGGTCCACAGGCGACCACGGCGCTGATCCGCGGCGAGGCGCAAGTCTATTTTGATACGCCCACCGGCATTATGCCTCACGTCGAAACCGGTGAGGTGAGGGCGCTTGCGCAGACTTCCACGACGCGCGTTGCCCAGCTTGGCGATATGCCGACATTGGCTGAAGCCGGATGGCCAGGCTGTGAGTTCGACGTCTACAACGGCATCGTGGTGCCTGCAGGCGTGCCGGCGCCTATCGTCGCCCGCATCGAGGCGGCGATAAAGGCCGTGGCTGCCGACACCAAGGTTCGAGACCGGCTCGTAGCCGCGGGATTCGAGGTGGTGGCATTGCCGGGCAACGAGTTCGCGTCGCTGCTCTCGAAAGAGGTTTCAAAATGGCAAAAGGTCGTCGCGGATAGAGGGATATCCGCTCCATAAGAGCCAACTCATGAACCTCGCCTCAGCGGTCAATATTGCAGACCTGCGTACGCTCGCGCGGCGCAGGCTGCCACGCGTCATCTTTGATTTCATGGATGGCGGCGCGGAGGACGAGATCACGCTCCACGCCAACTGCGAGGGCTTTGAGCGCTATCGCTTCCGGCCGCGGCTCCTCACCGCGAATGCAAAACGCGATCTTTCGATCACATTGTTCGGACAGAACCTCAGCCTTCCGTTCATGGTCGCGCCGACCGGACTCAACGGTATCCACTGGCGCCATGCCGACATTGCGCTGGCCTCGGCGGCCGCCAAGGCCGGGACCGGTTTTGCGCTCTCGACCGCCTCCACGGATTCGATCGAGGACGTCGGCGCAGCCACCTCGGGAATCAAGTGGTTTCAGCTTTATCCCTGGGCCGACCGGGCGTTCTGCTCGCGCATGCTCGAGCGGGCGAGGGCATCGGGATACAAGACGCTATTGGTCACCGTCGATTCCGTGATTGCCGGCCGCCGCGAACGTGATGCGCGTCACCGTTTCGCGCATGAAGTGACGCTCACGCCGTCGGTCGTGATGGACGGCCTGATGCACCCGGACTGGCTGTTCTCGGTGTGGCTCGCGGGTGGCGGCATGCCGAAGATCGTCAATGTCGCCGAATTCCTCCCGCCCGGTGCAAACGCGGCGGAGATGGCCGAGTTCACGCGCGCCCGGCGCAACCCGATGTTGAATTGGGATGATATGGCTTTCATCAAGAAGGCCTGGGGCGGTCCCATGCTCATCAAGGGCGTTCTGACGGCTGAAGACACGCGGCTGGCGCTCGACCATGGCGCGGACGGCGTCGTGGTGTCCAACCACGGGGGGCGGCAGCTTGACGGTTCGCTTGCGACCATCGAGGCGCTGCCGGACATCGTCGACGCCGCCGGAGATGCCGTCGTAATGATCGACGGCGGCTTCCGGCGCGGTTCGGATATCGTCAAGGCCCTGGCGCTTGGCGCAAAGGGCGTACTGATCGGTCGGGCGACACTGTATGGCGTTGCGGCCGCAGGTGAGGCGGGCGCCGCGCGCGCAATCGACATTCTCCGCGTTGAGGTGGACCGGGTGCTCGCGTTGCTGGGCTGCCATAGCATCACGGAGCTTGGCCCGCGCCATGTCGCATCCGTCGACAGCCTCGGAGTGCAGAACCCTGCGCGCCGTCCCGTCCGCTTGCACGAGGCGAACTCGGAACTGGAGCCCGCCGAATGAGTAACGTAGTCTCCGTTGGGATCGTCTCCCGGACGTTCTTCCACATGCCGTACTGGGTCGCGATCAGGCAAGGCTTCTTTGCCGACGAAGGAATTGTTGCCGAGACCACGATCTACGGCAACGCTTCCCAGGTCCCGCCGCTGCTCGACGGCAGTCTGCAATTCATTTTCGGCACGCCCGAAGGCGCTGTGCAGAACGCCGCGGCCGGCGGGCCTATCCGCCTTATCGCGGGCAACACCGGCAAGCTCACCCATTCGCTGCTTGCCCGCGCCCCGTTCAGGAGCATCAAGGACTTGAAAGGCGCGACCATTGGCATCCTTAACACGGTCGAAGGGACGTTTTTCCAGATCAAGGAGATGCTGGCGACGGAAGGGCTGAACTTCCCCGCCGACTACAAGGTGAAGGAAACGGGCGGTGTGCCTGCGCGCCACAAGGCGCTTCTCGAAGGCAGCATCGACGCCGGCCTGCAATCGATCCCCTGGAACTATGTCGGCGAGGATGCAGGCTTCAACAAGCTGGGCGAGATCATCGACTATGTGCCCGATTGGCAATTCGTAACGATCAACGCGAACCTGGATTGGGCTGCAGCCAACCAAGACCTCGTCGTCCGTTTCCTGCGCGCGATATGCCGAGCAACCGACTGGTTTTACGCCAATACCGAGGCTTCGGCAGCGATCGCCGTGGAGGAGCTTCCGGCACCGATCGAACACGCACGCCGCGCCTGGAAGCATTACACCGAAACCAATGCACTGACGCGCGACGTTTCGATCAATCAGGCTGGACTGACGAAAGTGCTTTCCACGCTTCATGCCGCCGGCCTTTTGCCTGCGACGGCAAGCCTCGACCGGTCGCACTATGTCATCGACGACTATCTCGATGCTGCGCGGCGCTCGCTTGGCGCCTGAGATCGCAGCCCGCAAGGAGACTGGAATGAATCAATGGTCAAAACCCAGGGGCGAGCTACCTCGGGTCGTCACGCCAAATCTCCTCTGGACCGGCGGATGCCTTAGCATCGAGTACCAGGGCGAACTCGCTCACGGCCATTTCTCGACCTATCTCGTGCTTGGCAGCGAGAAGTCCATGCTGGTCGATACCGGCCATGCGAGCCACTGGAAGGCGGCTGAGAAGCATGTCGAGGAGTTCCTGGACGGCCGGCCGCTCGACTACGTGTTCCCGACCCATGCCGAGTTCCCGCACGGCGGGCTTGCCGCGCACTGGATGAAGAAATATCCGAATTCGATCTGCGTGGGCGATGTCCCCGAGTACCCACTCTACTGGCCTGACCTTGCACCGCGCATCCGCCAGATTGCGGTCGGTGACGAGATCGAGCTCGGCGACCGCAAGATGGTGTTCGTGCCGGCGATCTGGCGCGACCTGAAATCGCTGTGGGCCTTCGATACCGTGGGCCGCGTGCTGTTTGTGTCCGACGGCTTTTCCTACCTGCATTATCACAAGGCCGGCCAATGCGACTTCATGACCAGCGAGCATGAGCCACCCGACGTCAAGCTGATTCAGTTCTTCAACGAGCGCGCACTGCGCTGGACCCGATATACCGATACCCGCGAGACCTTCGCGGACATCGACGAGATGCTGAAGCGGCTCGACCCGCTGCTGATTGCCGCGGCGCATGGCGGCGTCATCGACACGCCTTCGATGATCCCGCTGCTGAAGAGCGGAATGCTGATGGGCCAATCCGGCGCCGAAGCGAAGATCAGCAAGATTTCCCCCGAGAAAGCCACCGCGGGGGTGAAGTGATGCCGCAGACCGTGGCAGAACGGAACCCCGGTGCGGGCGCATCGCCCATGTTGCCTGTATCGGTGACGGAGATTTGTCCCGGGACCATTTATGCGGTCGGCGGTTCGCTTCCCGCGGATGAACGCTGTCGAGCCTGGATCCCGGGCGATGTGCGGGGCTTTATCCCGTTCCAGTGCTACGTGCTGCGCGACGGCGGCCAATTCCTGATGCTCGATGGCGGATTGCCGGTGCACCGGAACGAGATCCGTGCCGGCGTGGAAGCGCTGATCGGCGACACCCACGAGCGGCGTTTCATCATGACCCGGCGCGAGCTGGACACCATCCTGAATCTGCCGTGGATCGCGCACGACTTCAATTTCCACACGCTCTATTGCGGTGGTGACCTCAGCCCGATTGACTTCTTCGAGCAGATGGACGACGCGAGTTTCGACGAGCAGGTCAGGACGCTGGTCGATACGCCGTTCGACTTTCTCAAGCCGGGCCCGCTCGGCAAGATCGGCCTGCTGGACCTTGAGATGTTGCGCGGCGCGCTAATGGTGCTGCCGACTTTCTGGTTTTACGAGAAAGCCACGCGCACCCTGTTCACGTCCGATTGCTGGGGCTTTGTGCCGAAGCTCTTGGCCCCTGACAGTCCAGTGCGCACGCCGCCCGACGCGGAACTGTCGGCGAAAAAGATTGAGAGCTTTCTCGACAAGAAGTTCGACTGGCTGGCCTGCATCGACAATTCGGCGCTCGCCGCAGACCTGAAGGCCGTTTTTGTAGATCGTGTGGTGGACCGCATCTGCCCGACCACCGGCTGCATTATCGAGGGGCGGGCCGCGGTCGAGCGGCTGGTCGAGCAGACACTCGAAGCCTTGAGCGCGATGGCGAGACGTCCTCGCCAGAGCGTGCTGGCCGGATGGGACTACCATCCGCCGCGCACCTGAAGAGCGCAAGAACACCGAGAGGGGGTGTAGGCGAGAGGTCTTCTATGTTCTCGCGTGAAAGTATCTTTGCCGGTTTCCCGAGCATTCCTGTATAATCGCGCGCGTGTTGATGGGCGCAACGTTTGCACGAACGGCGGTCAGACGTTTTCCTTCGCCGAAACCCTCTCGAGCTGCGCCTCGAGGCGGTCGAGCATCTTCTCCAGCGTGACCTGCAAGTTGGCAATGTCGCGCGCGGGAATGCCTTCGACCGCCAGCTTGTTGATGCGGCGGACGACAGGCAGCAGCCGCTTCAGCTCCCGCCCCTCCCTGGTCAGATAGACGTTGATGCGCCGCCGGTCGTTGGCGTCACGCCGGCGTTTCACCCAACCGCGGCTCTCCAGAATGTTGAGCCCGATGACCGTGGTGTTGGCCATCAGGCCGAGACGATCGCTGAGCTCGCGCTGCGACAGGCCGTCCTCGCGCCAGAGCGCGCGCAGGAACGACCATTGCGCATAGGTGATAGGCGTATCGGCGCTGATCTCCGCCTCGACCACGCGCGCGAAAGCGCGATGCAAGGAGCGGATGAGAAACCGCAGGCCCTTGCCCGGATATTCTTCCTGATCCTGTGGGTCGATGACGATAGCGCGTCCGTCCGATCCCCAGTCACGGGGTCTGCGCATCGCTCGCTGCTCCTGTCGCTGCTGGCGGACCGAAGGACGCCAATCTACCACCCGTAGGACAGGGTTCTAACGGCCAAAGACCCATTTCCCAAACGGCGTCCGCCTCGCGCCTCGACGACGACCATGTCGCCGACCTGGGCGATTGGGGTGCCGGCACGGGCGACACGCGGCTTGAGGACGAAGACCATGCCTTCCTCGAGCACGAAGTCGGCGAGGTCGGCGCCGTCTTTTGGCGTGACGACGACAGGTATGTCGTCGCCGAGGCCGCGCGCATGCATGAGCGGATAGGCGGCCTGGCAGTCGCCGCCGCCATTGCGCGTGATCGCGGCGGTATATGTGCGCAGGATGTCGCCGAGAGTGGAGCCCGCCTTCATGGCATGCAGGAGGTCGTCGAAGCAGGCCTGCGCGACCGCGACCAGATCGGCGTAATCGGGCCGCGGGGCACCGAGGACGCGCGGACGGATGATCTGGCCCGAATAGCCGAGAAAACGTCCTTCGACCTCACCGATCACGATATCGCCCGGCATCAGCCTGCGGTCGGTTGGAACGAAATTTCCGTGGCTGAGGGCTGGTCCGCTACCGATGATGATCATGGCCGGCAGTTCGCCGCCTTCGCACAGGAGGCGGTTCGAGAGAAGACGGTAGACATCCTTGTCGGTGTCGCCGGGCTGTAGTTCGTCGAGCTCCTCGACCATCGCCTCAGCGATGCGGGTCGCGTGGGTCATGACCGCGATTTCCTCGGCGCTCTTGACAGCACGGATTCGCTGCATCAGGTCGGTCGCGTTGGCGATGTGCAGCGCCGGAAGCTCGGCCCGCACCTGCTCTACGGTCGAATAGGGGATGATGCCGTCGGGCGAGCGCGTCAGGCCGGCGAGGCCGGCGATGCCGAGCGTGCCGCCGGCGATGCCGGCTTCGCGTAGACGTTCGATCAGGTTGCGCGCCCAGTAGTTGTGGCCGTCGCGCACATCCGCGACCCAGTCCTGCGCCGATTTCCAATAGTCGGCGCGGTTGAAGACATAGGTGGTGACGAAGTCATGACCCAAGATCGTCAGCGCTTCCGTGCCGAACCCGCCGATCATCGAAAGATAGCGTGAGTCGGCCATGGTCTGCTCCCAGCGAGTGACGCTCGCCGGTAACAATAGGACATCGATGTCATCACCCCGCATAGCCTGGCGCACGGCCGCGTAGCGGCGATCGCGCTCCGCCAGCGACAGGTTGGGGGCAGGACCGGCGATCCGCCGCAGGCGAGGCATGCCGCGTTTGACATCTTGGACGTTCATGTTGGTCTTTCTGTCATGCAAGGATGCCGGGCCGATCAAGCCGATGATCCATCCATCGGCTTGTAGTCAGGATTAACGGTCGACGCGCGATCGTGGTTGCCGTGATGCTGCGGTTTCGTCACCATCGTGTTCTGGAACCAGATGATCTGGATCTCACCCTCCTTCTCTTCCATCAGGAAGGTCATGCGCCCGTCGTAGCGGCCAGCCTTGTGGTCGAGCGCGGTGAATACCAAGACGGCGGCGAGATCCGGGCGGATGGGGCGGATCATCTCGATGGTCAGCTCGTTGTGGCTGTTGTGGAAGACGCCACGGAACAGATAGTCGTGACTGGCCTGGACTTTGTCGCGGCTGTGATGGTAGCCCCCGAAGATGTTGATGAAATCGACGTCGGTGGCGAAGGCGCGGGCCCAGCCCTTTTCGTCGCCTGCGTTCCAGGCGTTCTGCATGTCCTTGACGAAGGCGTGGATGTGTTCATTTCGCATCGCTCGCTCCAGACTTTTCGGCTCAAGCCGCTTCCATGATGGCTTTTCCCGAGAGATCCTCGACGCGCGCGACCTCGATCAGGACGGCCTGGCCGTTCTTCTCGGGATCGCGGTCGCGCTCGGCTTGGACGGTGAGATCCCAAACGCGCTCGCGCTCGGCCGCGTTGCCGACGCGGGCGCGGCCGAAGAAGCGCAGGGCGGCGCCTCTATAAGGAAGTTCGTAGCCGCGCTTCTCGTTGCGGTAGTAGACGACGACCTGCGAGTTCGCCTGAATGGCGAGATGCGAGGAGCGGAAGCTGCGCTCCCAGTAGCACAGGGTGCTATCGTCGAAAATTTCCATGCTGCCCTTCGGGCTGATCTGCGGATAGCCATTCGGCATGATGGTGCCCACGAGACAGGGCAGGCCGTCCCGGAACGAATTGCTGATCAGTTCGCGCATCAGCGGCGTGAAGGAAATCATTGGTCGGTCTTTGCCCCTTGTAACAGTTCTTGCTTGGTGGAGAAGTCCTGCAGGATCGCCTGCTGCACCTCGTTCTTCAGCAGCCGCCAGATGTCGTTGCGATATTGGCGGAACTCGGCGCTTTGCTTGAGGGCCTCGTCGTCCTTCCAGCGAGGGCGGCGGAAGGAGACTTCGATTTCGTCGATGATGCGTCCGGGCCGCGCGCTGAACACGACGATCTTGTCGGCGAGGAAGATCGCTTCATCGACACTATGGGTGACGAAGACAATGGTGCTGTTCGATTGCTCGACCAGCTTGAGTAATTCGACCTGCATGACTTCGCGGATCAGCGGGTCGAGGGCGCCGAAAGGCTCGTCCATGAGGAGGTAGGCGGGGTTGACGCTCAGCGCGCGGGCAATGCCGACCCGCTGCTTCATGCCGCCGGACATCTGGCCGGGAAAGAACTGCTCGAAGGCGCCGAGGCCGACCGAGCGCAGGGCCGATGAGGCGTTCGCCACATAGTTGGAGCGGCCGGCGCCCTGGACCTCGAGAGGATATTGCACGTTGCGCAAGGCGCGGCGCCAAGGAAACAGATTGAACTCCTGGAACACCATGACGCGATCGGCTGCCGGGCCTTTCACCGGCGTGCCGTCGACGGTGATCGTGCCCTGGGACGGGAATTCGAGGCCGCTCAGCATGCGCAGCAAGGTGGTCTTGCCGCAGCCGCTCGGGCCGAGGAAGGCGACGAACCGGTTATTCTCGATCCTCAGGGAGACGTCGTCGAGCACCTTCAGCCGGCTTCTGCGCCTGCCCTGACCTGCGACGAATTCGTGGCTGACGTGGGAGATATCGATCATGGTCTACCGACAACCGTTATTGCGAGTTTCCATCGGCCCAAGGCATGAGCCGGCGCTCCAGGGCGCGCAGCGCGGAATTCGCCGCCACACCCGTCAAGGAGAGGATAATGACGCCGATGAAGATCGACGTCGTGTCGTACATGGCGCCCGCCTGGAAGATCAGGTAGCCGACGCCGGCGTTGGAGGCGAACAGTTCGGCGACAACGACCATGATCAGCACTCGCCCGATAGCGAGGCGCATGCCGGCGAGGATGAACGGCAGAGCTGACGGCAGGATCACCGTGCGTAGGATGGTCAATTCGCCGGCCATGAAGGAGCGCGCGATTTCGATAAGCCGCCGGTCGACATTGGCCACGCCCGCCTGTGTGTTGATGATGATGACGAAGATGCCACCCGTGACGACGAGGATTACCTTGGAGCCCAATCCAATGCCGAACCAGATGATCAAGAGCGGCAGGAAGGCCGCCGTCGGCGCCGAATAGAAGGCCATGATGAAGGGTTCGAGCACGTCGCGCGCCATGGGGCTGCGCCCGATGAGCAGGCCGATCGGAATGCCGATGAGCAACGACAGGATATACCCCAGGAGCGCGACCTCACCGCTGGCGGCGAGATGCGGCCAGATCGAGCCGGAGACGAAGCCCTTGATGAGGCCTTCGATGATCAGGCTCGGGCCACTGAAGAACAGCGGATTGGCCGCGCCAAGGCGATAGGCGCCTTCCCAGACCAACAGGAAAAGCGCGATGGCCAGGGTGCGTGTCAGCGTCTTCTTGTGCCGCAGCGCGATAGCCTTGAGGTTCAAATCGCTGCTCTTGCCGATATGACTTGCGTCCCGAACCATGACATTGCTCGTGGACAAGGTTGCCTCTCTCGGACCGGCGTCTGTCACGGCGTTGGCTTCCAGTTCTGCCTGGCCAATTGCTCGGCGGCCTTGATGGTTGGCGAATAGTCGAATACCTTGTTGACTGGGATCGTCTGGCTTGGTGGCATGTCGAGCATGGCGGCGCGCAGGGCGATCTCGGTCTGCTGCGTCTGCTGCGAGGTGGTGCCGGCCTGCAGCATGGTCGAAGCGGTGTAGTCGATGGCATCGCGTAGCAATTCTCTGGGAAACGACGAGGCGCGCTTGGCCATCACCTCGAGAGCGCCGTCGCGTTCGGCCACCATATAGCGGATACCCATGAGGGTTGCCTGAGCGAAGCGTTCGACAACATCACGCCGCGTCTGCAGGATCCGGTCGGTGGTGGCGATGCCGTTGTAGGGGATCTTCACCTCCTTGCCGATGTCCATGATCTCCCTGGCGTTGGCTAGGAAGCCCTGCTGACGCGCGACTTCTCCTTCCAAATAGGTGACGAGGATGCCGGGCAGGGAGCCCGACTGGATCACTGCCATACGCTGCGTGCCACCGAAGCCGAGCGGCGTATAGATGACCGCATCGCCCGGCAGACCGACCTTGCGCAGGGCGGCGCGCATCGACAGTTCGAACAGGTCGCCGCGCGCCTGGACGCCGACGGACTTGCCCTTGAGATCCTCGATCTTGTTGATGCCGGGCTGCTTCGTCCACAGCTTCCATGGCACCGTGTCGGAGGTGTTCATGATCACCTTCAGCGGCGCGCCCTTGATGATCGCGCTGGTGGCGGCGCCTGCGGAGGTGCTGAAGTCGAGGGTGCCGGAGAGCAGGGCCGGTGTCGCGACGCCGCCGCTCGCGAAGATCACGTCCACGTCGAGATCGAGCTGTTTGTAGAAGCCTTTGTCGAGGGCGACGAAGAACGGCAAGTAGATGGCGTCGTCCGTGGCCGCAAGACTGATCTTTATCTTGTCGGCCGCCCATGCGCTCGTCGCCATCAAGGCAAGCGTCGCACCTATCAACGCGCGCGCCGCGCGGCAAAGCACCCGCATATCATCCTCCCCGGTTCCGGCGCTTTTCGCGCCAGCAGACTTTTATGAAAATTAGCTCTATATAGAACTATTAGGATTGTCAATGATCGACATGACAAGAAGCTGTCAGCAGAGCGGGAATGCAATAGGAACGAAGCCAAAGTTCCGTCTACAGAAGAGCGGTCTCTAAATCAGAAAGCGTCGAGACCGCGGTTCCTTCACGCGGACGTGCTGGGCATCGAATTTCATCAAAGCGGCCTGAGCCTGGTGAGGCTCAAGATGTTGGAGCGATGTCTACGCTCGTTGCATCGTGGCGTGGCGCTTCGGTCGGAGGCCTCTGCCGGACTTTTGTGGCACAATATTGTGCGAGCAGCGAATGGTGGACATGTTCAACGGTCGCTGCCTGCTCGAACCGATCCGCAATTGCCGCCTCGGACCGAGGCGAACTGCGCCGCAGCAAGGGAAATCGTCCGAGATAGCCGGGCAACGATAAGTGATCAGTTTCCGGTAAACGTTGGGGCGCGGTTCACCACTCGTCATAGGAGATGAAAGATGAAGCTATACTATGCTCCGGGAACGTGCGCCCTCGCATGCTGGATCGCTCTTGAATGGGCAGGCGCCGACTATGATGTCGAAAAAGTGGACCCGCAATCAGAGGGCTATCGACGGGTAAACCCTCTAGGCATGGTCCCGGCGATCGATATTGGAGGCCCACGTCCGATGACCCAGGCGGACGCGATCCTTCAGTACATCGCAGACCGGTACGGCGAAAGAGATCTTGGCGCCGATCCAGGCCTTGAGGCACGTCTCGAGTTCAACGAGATCATGTGCTTTCTCACCGGCGATTTTCATCCGGCCTTCTGGCCCTATTTCACGCCACAGCGCTTCACAACAAAGGAGGATCCGGAGAGCCTAGCCTCGGTACGCGCTGCCGCTCATGCAAGAGTGGATCGTGTGCTTGCCCATCTCGCTGGCCTGGTAGGAGATTCAGGACGCCTTTATCACGGTAAACGCACTGTTGCTGACGCATATGCTTTCGTAATGGCGCGGTGGTCGGAGAACTTCCCCAAGACCTGGCGCGACTATGGCAACCTCGCGCCGTTCATGGAAAAAATGTCGACAGACCCCGCAGTCTCACAAGTGATTGAACGCTCCACACGCTAAACAGGTCGCCGTTCCCACGGTCGGCCATACTGTTTATCGGCGTCAAATCACCATAGAGCCGGGTACTGCCGCGACTTCGTGCATTGTAGGTTTGCGGACGCCGGTCGGACGCGGCGTGTGGCTGCGGTCGAGACGGCCGGCATCCGCAAACCTTCATACTATTCTGACTGAAAAATGCCGAGCGGGATGATTGTGCACCAGCATGATCGAGGGGCTCGCGCGCTCTCATTCGAAAGCGAGAGCTGCGGCTCCGCATTTCCTGATATTGATTTTCACTTCCTGATATCGGTCTGAAAGTCCCTGTTAGCCGAAGTCGGGAATCCGGCTGCAAGCCGCTGAGTTTGCGCATCAAGTTTCTCATGCTTTGCCCGAGTGCCGTTCAAAATCGGCGAATTTCCCTGTCTTTTTTCCTTGATATCAGGGAAATGATGCGGGAGACCGGTTCGCACAACACTGCGACTTCAGCGAGCCAGCGTCGCCGTTTTTGGCCGTCTCCGGTCTCTTGCGAATGCACCCTGCCCATTTGCCAACTTATCGGGCCACACCATGACTGACACACCTTACACACCGCCGGACGTCTGGGTTTGGGAGAAGGGCGACAGCCCGAACTGGCGCTATGGCCATACCAATCGCCCCGTTGCGGGCGCGACGCATGAGAAGGAGTTGCCGCGCGGAAAGCATGCGCTTCAGCTCTATTCACTCGCGACGCCTAATGGCGTCAAAGTTACAATCATGCTGGAGGAACTGCTGGCCGCCGGTCACGGCGGAGCGGAATATGACGCCTGGCTGATCCGGATCGGTGAGGGCAACCAGTTTGGCAGCGGATTTGTCGGGGTGAACCCGAATTCCAAAATCCCGGCGCTCATGGACTATAGCGAGCCGACGCCGCGACGCGTGTTCGAATCCGGCTCGATCCTGCTCTACCTGGCGGAGAAATTCGACGCCTTCCTGCCAAAGGATCGCGGCAAGCGCACCGAGGCATTGAACTGGCTGTTCTGGCAGATGGGTTCAACGCCCTATGTCGGCGGTGGCTTCGGCCATTTCTATGCCTATGCTCCGGTGAAGATCAAATACGCCATCGACCGTTTCGCAATGGAAGTGAAACGCCAACTCGACGTGCTCGACCGGCAGCTTGCGGACAATCGATTTATCGCCGGCGACGAATATACGATCGCCGATATGGCGATCTGGCCGTGGTACGGCAACGGGATGTTGAACGGCGCCTCTTACAACGATCCGCGCAAGTTCCTGCAGACGCACGAATATAAAAACCTGACGCGCTGGACGAAAGAAATCGGCGAGCGGGCGGCCGTCAAACGCGGGCGAATGGTCAACCGCACTAGCGGGCAGCCTGAAGAACAATTGCGCGAGCGCCATGACGCCGGCGATTTCAAGACCAATACGCAGGACAAGATCGACGCGCGAACAAACGCATCGTGATCGCCGATCAGGTCATATCACGCATCGCTGCCATCAAGCGTGGCGACTAGGTCGTCGCTTCGACCGCGGTGGCATAGGCGGCGGGGACGGAGGGCGTCTTGTCCCATTCGTCGACGACTTCGTATCGCCAGACCCAGTCGGTATTGCCGCGGACGCTGGCTTTGCCGGAATCGACGGCTTCCTTCAGCTTCGCAGTGTCCTTCATGTGCCGGAATTTCATGTTGGAGAGCGAGAGCCGCTGCACCCCGTGCACGCGCGGGATGCGGATGCGGCGGAAATTGGCGAACGCCTCCACCGGATCGCGAAGCTCCTTGAGCCATCGTCCGAGAATGTAAGCATCCTCGAAGCCCTGGCAGGCACCTTGTCCGGCGCTGGGCACCATGGCGTGCGCGGCGTCCCCGATCAGCTGGATCCGGCCACGTCCCCAATTGTCGGTGATCGGTCGTGTGAACAGGCCCCATTTCGAGCATTGGTCGACGACGCTGAGCAGTCGCTCAAGCCTCGGCTCGGGATTGGGAAAACTCCGACGCATCTCCTCGGGGTCGCCGCGGGTCGACCATCCTTCTTCGACCCACTCGTCCGTGTCCTGTTGCGTGACGATGTTCACGACCTTTCCGCCACGGATGTAATAAGCGATGAAGTGGCGACCCGGCCCGACCCATTGCGTGTGGCCAGTAGGCTCAAGCACCTCAGCCGGCACTTTGCTTGAATCAAGGAGCGCTCGCCAGACCATCGAGCCGGTATAGGTTGGATTGTCGGCGCCATAGAGCGCCTTGCGCACGACGGATTTCACGCCGTCGGCTGCGATCAGATACTCCGCCTCGACGCGAGCGCCGTTTGCGAAGGAGAGAATGGTGCGATCGCTCTGCTCGTCTATGGCGACGAGCGTGTGCCCAAGATGAATCGTACTACGATCGAGCCCGCTTGCGAGCGCGTCCAGGAGCTCGGCTCGGTGAAACGAGTAATAAGGAGCGCCGTATTTCGCCAAATGCCCCGTCCGATCGCTGAGTTCGATAAATTCCCCCGTGTGCAAGTTGCGCGAATAGACACCCGGCGACTGGTGTCCAACAGCGGCGATCTGATCGCCAACCCCAACCGCTTGTAGTGCCTTGACCGCTTGCGGGCTGGCATTCACCGCGGCGCCGATCTCACGCAACTCTGGAGCGGCCTCGAAAACCTGCACCTCGATCCCGAAGGTCTTGAGCGCGTTCGCGGCAGCAAGTCCAGCGAGGCCGCCGCCAACGATCGCTATCCTGCAGTTTGACATTCACTTCCTCCGAGGAACCAAGGTTTCGATCACCGCGCCGCTCTCCCTACGATGGGGGCCGTGCCCGGGACGTGGCGAGCGGCGCAGCCTATTGATGGACCTGTCGAACTTTTTCAAAGAACTCCTGCGGATACTTCGACAGGCGCTCCATTTGCGTTTGGAGATCGGCGGCGGATGCCGAATCGATGACCAAGTTCAGTTTGTCTGCCTCCGCGAGGAACGCCGGGTCCTTGAGCACGGTCGTAAACGCGGTGCGCAGAATATTGAGGCGTTCCTCCGGAACACCCGGGGGAGCGGCGATCAGCCGCCCGAGCCTGAGCGCTCCGAAGAAGTAATTGAGCAGCGCGCGTGCCTCGTCGGTTTTCGCATAGTCGAAGGCGTCGGGGACCTTGCCAAATTCCGAGGTCGGGGCACCGCCGAGTTGAACCAGCAGTTTCATCTCGCCGCTTTTCAGGGCCGGTGCGAGGCGCGTGCGCAAGGCCGTCGCCGTGAACCCGCAGGCCCCACTGACCTCGCCACGCTGGAGAGCGAGAGTGACGCCTGGCATCCCCGGATAGCCGGAGACCATCTTGATCTTGGCGCCGAGGACGTTCTTGAGAACGGCGGTGTATCGATAGATGTCGGACGTCGGCGCGCTGGTGCCGAATACGGCCTCTTTCTCCAGCAGCTCATCGAACGTTTGCGGCACGCCCGGGCCCGGGCCGATGGCGCAAAATTGCGGCTCTAGCGCCAGGCTGCCAATCCAGCCGAATTTGAGCGGATCGAACAACGCCGCCTTGTTACCAAGGAAAGGTTCCACGGCGGCCTGCGACAGGAACATGCCCACCACGGTGCCGTCGGGCGCCGCGGCTTTGTACATATGGTTCGCCGCAACCAGCGTACCCCCGCCGGGCATGTTGCGCGGAACGACCGCGGGATTGCCGGGGATGAAGCGGTCGATATGGCGGCCTAGCTGGCGCAGATAGGCGTCATTTTCGCCATTCGGCGTAAACCCTGACACCAGTGTCAGCGTCTTGCCACGGTAAAAGTCCGGGGCCGGCTCGGCCAAGAGCGGCGCTCCAATAGTCAGCGGCAAGAGGATCAAAGCGATCGGCAGACGGGCCCGTCTGGAAAGACGTAGAAACAGGCCGGCGGTCATGTCCGTCGTCTCCGATTTCGATCCGCACGATGCCATCGACATGCTTCGCTCCCGACTGTCAAACTTGATTGGCCAATCAACGGTAATGAAAACCGCGCCGAGCAACTTTTCTTTCATTTGCACGTCAGCTCGATTTCCACAAATGCCATTGGCGCTCTTCCGGCGTCTGCCACGATGGGCAGAACGACTTGATCCTAGCCGTCGTCTCGACCTTTGCCAGTGCCAGCCGGATGGTCCGAACTGCGATATCGGCGCGATCCAGCTCCGGCGGCAGAACCCGGTTGCTTCCCCGCGCGGCGATTTGTTAAATTCAGTCGACCGACTGACTGGGAACGGGACATGCGGGGTTGGACCGAGGTTGCGGCGGATGTGCTGGTGGTCGGGAGCGGCTCGGCCGGCGTCATGGCGGCAATCCGCGCCCGCCAGGCCGGCGCGAACGTGCTGGTGGTGACCAAGGGGCCCTGGCCATCGGGCAACTCGTCCAAGGCGCTGTCGGGCTATGCCGCCGCCTTCGGCCACGCCGACCCGCGCGACAATCCCGATATTCACTTCGGCGACGTCATCCGCAACGGCATCGGACTTTGTAACCAAAAGCTCGTTCGTAAGTGGGTCGACGAGATTTGCGGCCTGACGCAGGAGATGACCGGGTGGGGGCTCGATCTCATCCGCAACGGCGACAAGTTCAGCCAGATTCCCTGGGAGGGTCATACTTACCCGCGGATGGTTCATCACCATCGAGTCACCGGCAAATACTTGATGAAGTGTCTCGGCGCGAAAAGTGCCGCGCTTGATATCAAGGTCCTGTCGCACACCATCCTCGGCGGCCTGTTCAAGCGGAGTGGTTCGATCAACGGTGCATGGGGCCTGAACTACCAGACCGGCGAGATGGTTCTGATCCGCTGCAAGAGCGCGATCATCTGCACCGGCGGTATCGGCGCCATGTATCCGGTCGGCGACAATGTCGGCGCGGTCACTGGCGAGGGCTACGCTTCCGCCTTCGAAGCCGGTGCCGACATGATCGGCATGGAGTTCGGCCATTTTCTTCCGACGCCGGTCTTTCCCGAAAAGATGCAGGTCAAGTTCGTCTTCGTCGGTTTCGTTAACGGCCTGATCAACGAGTCGAACGGCAGGCTCTACAACGGCTTGGGTGAGCGGTTCATGTATCGCCACTATCCGGAGACGGGCGAGAAGCGGCGTTCGTCCGAGGAACTCACGCGGCGCATTTGCGAGGAGATCGTCGCCGGGCGAGGCGGGGCGCGGGGCGGCATCTATTTCGACGCATCCGACGTGCCCAGCGAATTCCGCAGCCATGAACGGTATCGGCGCGTGTTCGAACTGGCCGATCGCGCCGGGATGAACCTGAAACGCGAGCCCATCGAACTCGTGACCTATCCGCACGATCTGGTCGGCGGCATCAAGATCGATGAATGTGGTCGCACCAATGTGCCCGGCCTCTTCGCTGCTGGCGAGGCGGCCGGCGGTTCGCATGGCGCGAGCCGTTTTGGCGGATCGGCGCTGTCCGACTGCCTGGTGTTCGGATCCGCGAGCGGAGCCGATGCCGCTTCCTATGCGTCGCGTGAGAAGCACAACAGCGAAATCGACGCTCCGTCGCTTGAAGCCTGCGAAGAAAAGCTGAACGGCTGGCGCCATGGCCACGGCCGGCGTCCGCGGGAGGTCCTCAACGATTTGAGCGAACTGGCGTTCAGGCATCTCAACGCGGTGCGAAGCGCCGACGGCCTCAACCGCGTCCTCGACGGGGTTGCGCAAATGCGTACCGGCGATCTTCCGGCGATGGCGATCCCGGACGGTCCGGATGCGCCGGTTCACATGCGCCATGCGATCGAAGCCGAGGGGCAGGCGCGGCTCTGCGAGTTGATGGCGCATGCGTCTTTGGAGCGGCGTGAAAGCCGCGGCGGCTTTTTCGGCGGCCACTATCGTATCGAATTCCCGCAGGACGACGCACTTTGGCTGAAGAACATCGTGCTCAGCAACAAGGCGGGAAGCGTCGGCATCTCGCACGAGGAGCCGGTTCATATCGGCGGCCTGTCGGACCAGGTCCGGGAGATCGTTGCAACGAACTGGCGTCCGCCGAACGATCCGGCGCACTTCGCCGAATCCGAATAGGCCATGACCGCGATGGCTTATTCGGTCACCATTGAAGGCAACCGGGTTGCCGCCATCCGCGAGCTGCCAGACTCGGACTATGACGAGCTCGGACTGGAATGGGCCCTGTCCGAGCTGAAAGACACCTATCGACACTCCAAGAATGTGAGCGCCAGCTTTTCGCTGGCCGACCGCCACGAGCTCCGCGAGTTCCTGGCGGCCGTGGCCGCGCTCTTGGGACCGGATGCACTGGACGAACAGGCGCAGCAGCTGTTGGGGGAGTGATCAATGCGTTTCGCGAAACGCTCGATGCGCCGGGCTATGCGGAAGGAAACCGCGGCACGCCTGGCGCTATTTGGTCGAGCGCGGCTTGGTCTTGGCCGAACCATGACGGCGGGACGGTTTTGCAGCGCTGCGTCCGGCGCGCGGGGAGGGCGCCTTCGAAGCGGCCAGAAACATGGACGAGAAAAGCGTGATGAGCTCCGGGACATTGCGCTCGAAATCGATCAGCGCGTTTTCCGCGCGCTGCTCGAGCGCCGCGTGTCCGAGTCCTGCGGACAGGGTATTCAGCGAGCTCCACATGATGAGATACCGCGTCCGTACCTCATTGGGCGTCAGATGAGGCAAGGCGGACGACAGCGCGTTGATGAACTTCTGGCCCGTTTGCTTGTGCTCGGTGCCGAGCGGCGAAGGATCGCTGCCGGGCTGCTCCGCCATGAGCCAGGCGCGGAGCCGGGCAAAACGCAGGCGCTCGTCGCGCGAGCCGAGCTTCGCGTTGATGTAGGGCAGGATGTAGGCCGTGACGATCTGCTCGACCAGCGGCGCAGCGCCCGGCGCTTCCTTGCAGCGATCCAGCCGCGCGAGCCGGTCGCCGGACAGCGTCTCGCCGCGCCGCTTGATCACCGCGCGGAACAGATCCTGCTTGGTGCCGAAATGATAGTGGATGGCACCGCTGTCTACGTCGGCTTCGGCGTTGATCATCCGCACCGAGGCGCCTTCAAAGCCGAACTGGGAAAACACTTTTTCCGCCGCGTCCAGAAGCCTGGTTCGCGTCGTGTCGTCGGCTTGGGAAATCGCGGCGCTATGGGTTGGGCGTGCCATGCGGAACGACGGTCTGCAATTTTAGGGTCACGGCGTTTCCCGGAAATCATAGACGCGGATCGCCGTGCGGAGTCAAACCGGGTGTGAAAGTCGAGCGCGGACGGCTCAGAAATAGAAGCCGCGTGCAGGGAGGAGTCGAATGAGATCGAGCGAGGCGCGTGCCACCGGAATTCTTGTTGGGCTGATTCTTGTGTTCGCCGCGGCGCAGCAGGCGGCAGCGCAGGATTTTCCTCATAAGCCGATCCGCATCATCGTAGCGGCGGGGCCGGGTGGGCCCAGCGATATTCCGGCGCGGCTCGCCGCGCAGATTCTGCAGGCGAAGTTCGGCCAGCCGGTCGTGGTGGAAAACCGCGCGGGCGCGGCTGGTACCGTCGGCGCACGCTTTGTCGCAACCTCCGCACCCGACGGCTACACCCTGCTGGTCGGCAACACGACCGTGCTAGCAACGCAGCCCGCGGTCTCGGCATCGGCCGGCTTCGATCCAAACAGCTTCGCGGCCGTGGCCAAGGTATCCGTAAGTCATCCGGTCGCCGTCGTCAGCGCGGCCGCGCCGTGGAAGACGATGCAGGAGTTCCTGGCTCACGTCCGCGCCAATCCCGGCAAGCTGAACTACGGCCACACCGGTCCTGGTGGGCTGCCGAATCTCTCCGGGGAACTGCTGAAGCTGCGCGCCGGTCTCGACATCGTCGGCGTGCCTTTCCGCAGCGGTTCCGAAACAACCACGGCGGTGATCAACCGGGGAATCGATCTGACGTTCGAGAACCTGACGATCCTGGTGCCGCTGATCAAAGAAGGACAACTGCGGCCGCTCGTGATCGCGAGTGGCACACGGTCGCCTCTGCTGCCCGATCTGCCGACGACGAAGGAGGGGGGCGTTGCGGATTTCGAAGTGACGTCTTTCAACGGCATCGTCGCGCCCGCTAAAACGCCCGATGCGATCGTCAGGAAGCTCAACGCCGCGTTGAATGAAGGGCTGCAGACGCCACAGATGCAAGAAACCATTGCGCGGCTCGGCGTGTCGTTCTCGCCTGAAACGCCGGAGGAGTTTTCCCGGTTCATCATGGCGCAATTCCTGAAGTGGCAAGCCGTGGCCAAGGCGGCGAACATCCGGATCGATTAGGATCAGAACCGATGCGCACGCGCCGTACCGTTCTTGCGGAGTCCGCCGCGCTCTTCGCTGCGCTGTCGTTGCCGCGCGTTGCACACGCGCAAGGCTATCCGCCGCGGGCGATCAAGATCATCGTGCCATTTCCCCCGGGCGGCCCTGGTGATCTCGCGATGCGCATCGTGCGCGCCGGCATGGAGCCGATGCTGGGGCAGGCTATTGTCGTCGAGAACATGCCGGGTGCTGGCGGCGGCCTTGGCGCGGCGAGGGTGAAGCAGGCCGATCCTGACGGCTATACACTTGTGCAGGTCGCCAACCCGCACACGACCAGCGCCGCGGTCAGGCCCGAGACAAGCCTGGATCTGTTGCGGGACTTCGTGCCGGTCGGCGACGCCAGCCACAGCACCTTTACGCTGTGCGCAAGCAAGGCGCTGGGCGTGACGAGCCTCGCGGACCTGATTCAAAAAGCCAAGTCCCGGCCCGGCGAGCTCACGATCGGGCACGTCGGGGCCGGCACGATCCACCATCTGATCAACGAGCTTTTGAAATCAGCGGCCGGCATCGATCTCGGCAACGTGCCCTATCGCGGCGAGGCGCAGGCGAGCGTCGATCTGGTCGCAGGCCGCATCGACCTGATGTTCCTCGCCACCGCGAAGCAGCTTGTGGACGAAAACCGTGTCGTCGCCCTCGGCCATACCGGTGGGTCGGACTGGTTCAACCTGCCGGGGGTGAAGCCGATCGCCGACCAGGGCTTGAAGGATTTTGTCGTGCCGGGCTGGAACGGTCTGATGGCGCCGAAGAACACGCCGCCGGCGATTGTCGACCGATTGAGCGGCGCGCTCAGTCACGCCTTGACAGCTGCGGAGGCAACCAAGGCCTTCAACGCGATCGGCCTTGTTCCGGGCACCGGCACGCCGCAACACCTCATCAGGCTGATCGAAAGCGACATGCGCCTGTTCACGACCGTGATCCGCGAGCGAAATTTGAAATTCGAGCTTTGATTCGTCGCCTTGGCGGAAGCTTTCTCTGAGCATGCGGCACGACGCAGCTCGACCTGAGTTTCGCCAGATCACCATCGCCTATTGCTGATCGCCATATCTCTCGGCCACGGCTTCCGCTACGAATTTCTTGCGCCCTTCGCGACCCGGATTGGTGCCGTGGGCCGCGCACCAATCCGGAAATGTGCTCGGATCGATGCGAACGCGCATGACCACATGTCCGTACGCCTTGAGGCCCCGCTCCATTTCCTCCGCCATCTTCAGCCACTCCGGCCAGGTGCGTGGCATCTTGTCGCCGTCGGGGAAAATTTTGAGAAGCGCCGGGTAGTCGTCCTCGTTGATCCAATAGGCTCCGACCGCTGGCGGCGGTCCTTCTTCTTCGTTGCTCATACTGGCCATCCTGCATTTTTGCGCGCAACAGACCTTCCGCCTGTCCGGCGTTCGATTTGCTGAATCTACCAATAACAAGAGATTATTATGAGGGGACGTTTTTCTATTATCGCCGTTATGTTCGGAGGCAGATGATGGCGGTGCGTAAGGTTCGATCGGGCGCGTCGTCGGGTCGCTAACGAGAAAAGCATGGGAACGACAAGGGGACTCTCGGCCACCGCCGCCGCAGCGCTGCTTATGGTCGCGGTGGCGGCTGCCTCCGCGCAGCCATCGGACGATTTCTACCGCAACAAGACCGTCAACCTGCTGGTCGGCTCCGGCGAGGGCGGTGGCTTCGATCTCAGCGCCCGGCTCGCGGCGCCCTATCTGACCAAATACCTGCCGGGTAATCCGACGGTGGTGGTGCAGAACATGCCCGGCGCCTCCGGCCTGCGCGCTGCCGAATTCATCTTCAATGTGGCGCCGCGCGACGGCACTGCCGTCGCTATCACCCAGCCCTCGATCGTGCAGCACAGGGTGCTCAACCCGTCGGCACGCTTCGATCCGCGCGCTTTCACCTGGGTCGGTCGGCTCGGCGCCTTCGTGACCTTTGCCGTGGTCTGGCACACCGCGCCGGTGCAGACGATCGAGCAGGCGCGGCAGCGCGAGATCATCCTCGGCGCGGTCGGCCCGTCTGGTCCGGGCGCCATGCTGCCGGCGGCGCTCAACCAGCTTGCCGGTACCAAGATCGCGGTCGTGCGGGGTTACAGGTCGGCCGCCGACATGGGGCTGGCGATCGAGCGTGGCGAGATCCACGGCTCAGGCTCGGCTTCCTACGAGTTCATCAGCGGCAAGGGCTGGCTCGAGAAGAATCTCGCGCGCCTGTTCTTCACCATCGGATTTGCCCGTAGCGCGAAGGCGCCCGATGTGCCCACGGTGGTCGAGCTCGCGCGCGACGAGCGCGGCAAGAGCATCATGCGGCTCGCCGCCTCGGCCTCCGAGGTTGGCCGTTCCATCATGGCGCCGCCGGGTCTCCCGCCCGAGCGCGCGGCAATGCTGCGCACGGCGTTCGATCAAATCGTGAAGGACAAGGATTTCATCGCCGAGTCGTTGCGGCGCGGCCTCGAGGTCGAGCCGCTGTCCGCCGACGGCATCGTGAAAATCGCAACCGACGACATGAGCGCGTCCGCTGATGTTGTCGACGGCCTGCGCGCCATCATGGAGACCAAGAAATGAAACAAGAAATGAGCGATCAGCTGCGTCCCACCGCCGTCGTCTCCGACGATCTCGCGCAGAAATTCAAGACCGAGAAAGATACGCCCTACCTTCGCTTCGTGCGGAGCGAAGGGCTCGATCTTCTGAGCGCCCATTACGTGCGCAACCTGCGCCATGTCGAGCTGAAGCCGTGGGCGCGCCGCGGCGGCCACGGCGTCTACCTCAACCACGATGCGTCGCGCACCAGCAACGATTGTTACGTCTGCGAGATTCCGGCCGGCGGCAAGCTCAACGCGCAGCGCCAGCTATTCGAGGAAATGGTCTACGTCCTCGACGGACGCGGTTCGACCACGGTCTGGAACGACGCCGGCGCGCGCGTCACCTTCGAATGGAAAGCGGGATCGATCTTCGGGATTCCGCTCAATTGTTGGCACCAGCACTTCAACGGCTCCGGCCAGGTTCCCGCGCGATACGTGGCGGTGACCAACGCGCCGGTGGTGATCAACCTCTACGAGGACGTCGATTTTGTGTTCAGCCACGCCCGTGACTTCAAGGACCGCTTCAACGGCGAGCCTGATTATTTCGCGACCGGCAAGGAAGTGAGCGGCTGGACGATCACCACCAACTTCATCGCCGACAGTCTTAGCCTGCCGCTGCCGCTGGCGGAGGAACGCGGCGCCGGCGGCGGGCATATCAGGTTCAGCCTCGCGCGGTCCTCACAGCAAGGCCACATCTCTCAATTCCCGGTCGCGACCTACAAGAAGTCTCATGCACACGGCCCCGGCGCCCATGTCATCATTCTCAGTGGCACCGGCTATACACTGATGTGGCCGGACGGAGCGGGCGATCCGATACGATACGACTGGGAGGTCGGCACGCTCATCGTCCCGCCCAATGGGGTGTATCACCAGCACTTCAATACGGGCGCAACGCCCGCGCGCTATCTTGCTTTCAGGCACTCCGGCTCGCCGCGCAATTCGCAGGGCGTATTGCTGTGCTTCATCAGCAAGCGGCTCGGCGGCGAACAACTCGACTATGCGGACGAGGATCCGGCGGTGCGCCGCCTGTTCGACGACGAACTCGCCCGCCACGGCGTCGCGCCGCAGATGGAGGCTTCCTACCGCAAGGAACTCGAAACCTTGCCCCCGAAGGCCTGAGCGACTGGACCGTCTACAAGATTGCGAAGCGTTCGAGGTTACAGCTTTCCGGTGGCCCGAATGCCGATCATGCGGCCGTCGCCGATGGTTGCCTCGTTATAGCCCCGTGCAATGCTGGTCAGGTAACGCTCGTCGAACAGGTTGCGAGCGAACAGCGTGATTGATCCGTGCTTATGCTCGTAGCCGACGCGGGCGTTGACCAGCGTGAAGGAGCCGACGAAACGCAGCGGGTCGTTCCCGACATTGCCGGCGCTGTAGTAGCCGTTGGTGTAGGAGATATCGCCGGCCGCGAAGAAGCCGGTATGATGCTTGTAGATGCCGCCGAACGATGCCGTCACGGTCGGCGATTCCGGAAATTTTTTGCCGTTGAGCGTGCCAAACTCGGCCACGACCCCCTCGTCGAACTTGGTCTGGAGCAAGCCGATCGACGTGAACAGGTTGAGGCCCTCCATCACAAGGGCGCGCGCCTCGATCTCGCCGCCGTAGAGGTGGGACTTGCCGGCGTTTTGCGTGAACGTCGAGTCGGGAATGGGGGACAGTGGATTATCGACGACGATCTGCTGGTTGCTGTAGTCGTAGTAGAAGATGTTGGCGTTCACCTGCAGCCGGTTGTCGAACCAGCGCGAGCGATAGGCGACCTCATAGGCCCACATGAATTCCGGGGCGATTTGATTGACGCTCGTGGCGCCGATCGGAAGTTCGGCAAATCCCGCCCGGTAGCCGCGATTGACGGTGGCGGCCACCGTCTGATCCGGCGTGATGTCATAGGCCAGGCCGGCCTTCGGCAAGAACACCGAATTGGACGTCGACACGTCCTCGTTGGCGGCGAAGGCGGACGCGCCGGTCACCTTGTTGCTGACCTTGTCTTGCAGAATACGGCCGCCGGCGATGATCGACCAGCGCTCCAGGAAGCGGTAGCGCAGATCGGTATAGGCTGCGATTGACCGCGTCTCGTTGGTGAATGTCGAGTCCTGATAGACAGTCCCGAAATAGGCGATCCTGGAATCGGTGTTGTTGTGGAAGCGGCCGGCGAACACACCGATCACGCCGCTCAGCGGGGATCCTGGCGGATCGAACACAAGGCGCAGGTCCTGCGAGAAGTCGCTGCCGGTGCGAAGATCATAGCGATCCAGCACCTGTGCCGGCGGCGTGGTGATTTTGCCGTCAGTCGAGACGAACGACGTCAGCGATTTCAACGTCCAGCCCGGCGCGAGATTGTACGATAGATCGGCGACATGATTGTCGACACGAGCCTCGCGGAATTCGAACGTATTGAATCCTGTCCCATCGAACTGGCGCGCGAAGAAATTCGGCCCCGTCACGGAATTGTCTGCCGGCTTGTCATAGGTCCGGCTGATCGTGAAGAGAGCGGTAAAGCCCGGAAGCCATGACGGCGTGATCAGCGCCTTGGCGCGGATCTGATCCATTTCGTCGCGTGCCATTGGCGACGCCGCCGGGTTGATATAGCTGATGTCCTTGGTCTCGCGCATCGTCTGTCCGGCGATGCGGATGGCGACTTCGTTGGGAATGATCGGACCCGACACGACGAAGGCGTTGGAGCGGTAGTGGTCGGTGCCGAATTGCGTGTCGTAGATCGCCTCGGGTGTCCAGGTCGGGTTCTTGGTGTTGATCAGAACCGTGCCGCCAAGCGAGTTCCGGCCCTGCAATGTCGATTGCGGACCACGCAGCACCTCGATCTGTTCGACGTCCCATACGCCGCGCGACCCACGACGCGTCGCTTCGCCGTTCTGAATCGCGCCGTCGACGACGACCGAGATGATCGGCGCCGAGTTGGTCGGCTGGGTGACGCCTTCCGAGTTGAGGCCGCGGATCACAAAGCCGTTGTTGCCGCGGTTCGCCGGCGCCGAGCGCACGTTGCCGAGCAGGTCGAACGAGCGCTTCAGGTCCGGCACGCTCAGATCAACGATTTCTTGGCCGGTGACGACGCCGATGCTGGTGTAGGTCCGGAAATATTCGCGCTCGACCTTTTCGCCGGTGACGTTGATCGTGCCAAGCACGATCGAGCCCGGCGTGGCGCCGCTTGCACCGGCCTCCTGCGCCGAAGGGCCGACAAGGGTCACCGTCGTCGGGCCTGTCATGCTGGCGGAGAGTCCGCTGCCGTTGAGCAGCCGGCGCAACGCCTCGGCGGGTGTCATGGTGCCGACGACAGCCGGAGCCGTAACGCGTGAGGCGAGGGCTGAGGAGTAGCCGACCTGCCAACCGGTTGCGCGAACAAAAGCGTCGAGGGCGCTGTTCAGCGGTTGGCTCGGAATCGCGAATGCCTGCCGTGCGGGCGACGATGCACGAGCTGTTTGCTGCGCGTGTGCAGGCGGGCTTGCTACCGGATACCCGGCCGCGACGGCCATGCATACCAGCAAGGCTCGGCGCGAGGCGCTGCTTGTTAGCGAGCTGCTACTCGTTAGAAAGAGTCTAAGCGCCGACCGGCCTTCGCCAATAGTGTGTGCCACCAAAGCCATGAAACTTGCCCCGTATCCCCAAGGAGCCCGAACGGCGTGCGTGACGCTCGGGCTTCCAGAACTTTGACGATTGATGGGCTGCGATCTCACAAACGACGATCGCGTTTTTTCGGTCAGCGCAAAATCAGAATGTGATCGGAGAGGCGGGTCAGCCGCGCGCCGACGGCTTCGGCCAACGAAGCCACCACAAGGGCCGGGTCGTCGATGCGGTAGTTTCCACTGACTCTAATGTTGCTGATCCGGCTGTCGGTGACGATGATGATGCCGCGATGATAGCGGCGCAATTCGTCGAGAACGGTTCCGAGGAGCCGGTCGCGAAAGCGGATCCGCCCTTCGAGCCATGCGAAAGCATCGTCTGGATCGACGACGTCGACGGCGCCGGGACCGGTCGCGCCGACCGCAACACTGCGGGGGGGCACAAGCCTGACGGCAGTGGCGGAACCGGATCTCGGCTGCACCGAAAGGCTGCCGTGCTGGAGCGTGACGTTGTCGCGTTCCCCGGTCGCACGAACGGCAAACGCCGTGCCGGTCACTTCGACGTCGGCATACCGCCCTGTCACATGAAAAGGACGGTCGGGATTGCGCGCAACATCGAAGAATGCTTCGCCATCGATCAGTCGAACCACCCGGCGCTCGGCGCTGAAATCGAGAGCGACCGCCGACCCACTGTTAAGCAGCATCGTTGAGCCGTCGGGGAGGGCAACGCGCCGCTGCTGTCCTGTCGCCGTCACGTAGTCGGCCTGCAAATAAATGAAGAGCCCCGCAAAGTGAGCGGCCGCGACCGCGAGGATCAGCACTGCGGCAATGGCGGCGATCGGGCGGGCCCACGACCTGGAGGCCGGGGCTTGAGGTCTTTGCGCCGTCAGCGACGTGATGTCGCCGCGCCGGCCTTGCCGCAGGTGCAGCCGTTCACGCGGCGTCACGGCTTTGCCGAACTCCGCCGAATTCCAGAGATTTGTAACCTGGGTGAAGGCCGCGGCGTGTCGCTGGTCCTGCGCGAGCCAAGCTTCGAAAGCACGCCGGGCGGCGGGCTCGTTTTCCGCCGCCTGCAATTCAAGGATCCACTTGAGGGCCTCGTCTTGCAAGGGATCGAGCGTCGGCGACCCATGTCGGTTCGTGCCGTTGCGCTCGGCGTCGTCACCCTGGCTCATTGCTACCCGGCGAGTCGTCGTTTGGAATAGGTCTCATCCAATAGGACGTTTTGACCGGCAGCGTCTCCTATAAATTTCAGGGCGCTTCTGTCCGGGCGACGGCGTCCAGGCAGCAGGCCATGGCGAGACGAATGTCATTATAGACGGTGTTGGGTGAGACGCCGAGGTGCGCAGCAATGCGTGGATAGGGCCATTCGTGGACGCGGCTGAGCAGCACGACCTGGCGCGCCCGCTCGGGGAGCGTGGACAGTGCGGCCTCCAGCACAGCTAGCCGCTGGCGGTCGATCGCTTCGGCTTCGGGCGACGCCGCGTCGGAGGCGACCTCCAGGACCGCGCTGGCGTTCGCCGGTTCAACCTCGATCCGCCGCCTGACGACCTCGTGCCGCAAATGGTCGAAGGCAAGATTTCGGGCGGTCTGGTAGAGAAATGCCTGGATGTGCTCGACGGGCTTCTGAGCGATCGCACGGGCCACCCGCAAGTAGGATTCGTGCGCGAGCTCTTCCGCGGTCTGCTCACACCGGACAATGCGAAACAGGGTCCCGACCAGCGAGAGCCTCTGTTGCATAAACAAGGTGTCCAACGCGCTACGCACCTGAGCCCCACATTGCGAACGGTCACGCCGCCAGGAGCCAATTAAGAAAGCCGCGTCAGCGCAGATGACCCCTTGCACTTGCAATCTACTGCCGCCTGCTACGCGTTTGCAAATGTAGAGCTGCTCCAAAGAGGAAATGAGCGTCCACCACCTTTGAACGATTCTGATTTTTGTTTTTTTGACTATTGATCAGGCGATTTGCCGGGAAAAATTCTACCGCGACTCGACGTGCTTCGATGTTGTCCGGGCGACCGACGGCATGCCCTTCATCCGGCAGCGCCGCGGATGAGTGTGCAGACACGGCGCACCACGCCTGCGCATTCTTCGCTGGCATACTTATCAGCAAGACCCACCACCGCACATTCTTGAATCGATCTAAATCATTGCTCTTGAGGGATAATTTCCATCGGTCTAAGCCTTGATTGTGAAACGTCCCGGACAGTGATTGCGCCGGCGTGATGTTGTCGTTGGTGTTGCGTTGGTCATGTCGCGCACGGAATCGTCTGTCACAGGAGCGCGGCCGACATTCTCGGCGCCGCAAGCGCGTCGTGGGCGTCACAGATGTGATCTCAGGATCGGTTGTCACGCACCGAGGTCCCTGTGATGTGGGACCTGCAAAATCTTTTTCTGAGACATGCGCGCGACATCGATCGCTTTCTGCGGCGGCGCGGGCACAATCCGGAAACCGCTGCGGATTTGACGCAAGACACCTTTATGCGCGTGCTGGTGGCGAACCCGCACGGACCAAACGACAATCCGAAGGCGTATCTACATCAGGTCGCGCGCAATCTTTCCGTCGATCTCAAGCGGCGCGAGCGGCATGTCCAGCGCGTCGATCTTACAGAGCAAGATCTGCATCGGATCGCCGACCTGTCTCCGTCGCAAGAGACAGTGGTCTACGACCGGCAGCGGCTGGTGATCATCGAAAAAGCGATCGGAGAGCTTCCAGAGAAGACGCGCCGCGCCTTTGAGCTGCATCGGCTCGGCGAGAAGCCCATCGTCCAGGTCGCCGAGGAACTGCGCCTTTCGACAACCCGCACCTGGACCCTGATCCGCCGCGCCTACCGTCATCTTCGCGATCGTCTTCACGGCGCCGATATTTAGATGGGCTACGGGGAGAAAAATCCCGCCTTCCAATCGTTCTAGATAGTGTAGGGCAAGGTTCGCGGCCTTCAGAGGGCTGCGATGCCATTGGATCAGGCCGGATGAATCAAGCTCAAGCAGGAGAGGACGATAAGCTGTTCGAGGAAGCGCTCGACCTTATCATCCGCCTGCAAAACGACCCCATGAATCCCGTCCCGCAAGAGTTGATCCGGCGATGGCGTTCGCGAAGCCCGGATCATGAGGCGGCCTGGGCGGAAGTGGCGGAAATCCACGGCCTGGCGGGGAAGGTCTTCACCGATAAGCGGACCGCGGAGCGACGGAACAACCGCATTTCGCGGCGCAAGGTTGTTATGGGCGGTGGCGCTGCTGCCATCACCGCCGCCACGGCGGCGATGTATGGGCCTGATCTAATCCTCCGTTCGAAGGCGGATCACGTCACGTCGACGGCAGAACTCCGCCGGATCACGCTTTCGGATGGTTCGATCGCGATGCTGGGGCCGGACAGCGCCATCGCCGTATCATTCAGCGCGCAGGCGCGACGTATCGATCTGCTGGCCGGGATGGTGTTCTTCGAGGTTGCGACAGACAAAACCCGTCCGTTTTGGGTCGTCGCCGACGATCTGACCGCCACGGCACTCGGAACGGCATTCGACGTGAGCAAGGATGCGGGCTTTCTCTCGGTTTCGGTCGATCACGGCCTGGTTGAGATCACGACGCCGAAATCGGCGTTGACGAATACGCAGCGTCTTGCGCCGGGAGAATGGCTGACCCTTGATGAGAGGGCGACGACGGTGGAACGCGGCAAGCGGGATGCCTCTCAGATCGCGGCATGGCGCGACGGGATGATCGTTGCGGAACGCGAGACGGTATCCGCTGTCGTTGCCAAGATCGCGCGTTGGCATCGCGGACGGATCATGATCGCCGGGCCGAATTTCGGATTGCGGCGCATCAGCGGCGTGTTCGATCTGCACGACCCCGTCGCCGCGCTCGAAGCCGTGGTTCATCCACACGGCGGCAAGGTTCGGCAGATTTCACCTTGGCTGACCGTCGTTTCGTCGATCTGAAATTTTGTAGCGTGCAGGGGAGAAAATCCGAAAGCCGCATTCGTTTTATCTAGTAGGGGTCGTCGTTAGCCGCTGCCAGACGCCTAGGCCCTCCACGGATTGAATCGGAGTGGCTGGGGTGATGTGGCCAAGGTACGAGTTTGATAGAAGGGAGCGCAGTCGCGGCAAGGCCCTGATTGCTCTGTTGCTCGCAACGACCGCCATCGGCTGTGCGACGATTGCAACGCAGCGCAGCGCTTACGCGCAGACGGCCGGCCGGCAAGCCGCCTTCAACATTCCCGCAGGATCTCTGGCCGGTGCGCTCGCCTTGTTCGGGCGACAAGCGGGATTGCAAGTCACATACCTTCCAGAGATCACAACGGGAAAGCAATCGCCTGGCGTGTCGGGAACGATTGCGCCGCGCGAAGCCCTGACGCGCCTGCTGCAAGGCTCGGGGCTAAGCTATCAGTTCACCAATGTGAACACCGTTGCGATCTCGGGCGCCAGTGCAGCCGCAAGTTCGGCAGCCACGGTCGATGGGGCGATTCAGCTTGATACCGTCGAGGTGTCGGGCTCGCGCGTGTCGCGCGCCGATCAGCCGTTTCAGACGCCAGGCTCGGTGAATTACATCTCGGAGCAGGATATTCAGCGTTTCCGCGGCCGAACCACCGGCGACATATTCCAAGGAACGCCCGGCGTCATCTCCGGCATGAACCGCAACGGCGCCGCGATCGACGTCAACATCCGCGGCCTTCAGGGCATGAACCGCGTTGCCACGACCATCGATGGTTCGGAACAGTCGACATCCAGCTATCGCGGGTATTCGGGCGTCGACAACCGCAGCTATGTCGATCCCGACCTCATCGGCGGTGTCACCATCACCAAAGGACCCAATGAGGGGTCATCCGGCGCGATCGGCGGCGCCGTCGCGATGGAGACCCTGAACGCGTCTGACATCCTGCGGCCCGGCGATACCTACGGAGTTCGTGTCAAGGGCGGCATGAGCACCAATGGAACGCCACCACAGATCGGCAGCACAAAGTGGCTGCATGGCCCGCCGTCGACGTTCGACTTCGATAACTGGGTCGGCAGCGCCGCCGTTGCCGTTACGAAGCAAAACATCGACATCGTCGGCGCCTATGTTCGTCGCATCGCCGGAAACTATTTCGCCGGCACCAATGGTCCGCTCTACACCGAGAATTTCCGCGGCGGGGTCAAGGCGCTGTCGAACTACCGGTATGGCGACGAAGTTTTCAACACATCCCAGAATTCCAGCTCGGCGCTGCTCAAGGCCACGCTCCGGCCGGCCGACGATCATGAGCTGAAGCTCTCCTACATGCGTTACGAGAACAATTTCGGCGAGATCCTGCCGACAATGGTTGCGTCAGGCACAGGCGGAATCTTCACCACAACTCAACTACCACTCAGTGAGATCGCCCTCGATCAGTTCACCGCGCGCTATCACTGGAAGCCGACGGACAACAGCCTGGTTGACCTCAGGGTCAACACGTGGATGTCGTCGACCGACGAGCTGACCTCGACGCGGATCGGCGCCAAGAGCAAGACCTACGGCGTCGATGCGTCAAACGCATCGCGGTTTGATATCAATTCCACGCTGTTCACGTTGAGCTATGGCGGATCGTTCAAGCTCGAGGATGCCGAGTCGGACTACCGGCTGCGGACCGAGGTGCAAAATATCCTCGGAAGCATCGCGCCCGACGGCAGGCGTCAGATCGGTACACTGTTCGCCAAGGGCAAGTGGGAGCCGACGCCGTGGCTGGCTTTTGATGCCGGCGCGACCTATCTCACCTACCAGGTCGCAAACCGCGCGGAGCCGTACTGGAGCTATAAGGGGCTGCCCTATACGGGATACGAGGGCTCCGGCATCAGCCCGAATTTCGGTGCCACCGTAACGCCACTGCCCGGCTGGCAGCTGTTCGCCAAATACGCCGCCGGCATTCGGCCACCGAGCCTGCGTGAGGCCACCTGGAACGCGTCCGGGCTTCGCTTCAATCCAAACATTGTCGCGGAAAAAGCGAGCAACTGGGAATTCGGCACCAACCTGCTGCGGAATGATCTGCTGATCGCCGGCGACAAGACCCGTGTGAAGCTCGCCTACTTCCACAACGTGACCGATGACTATATCGGGCGCCGGTGGGACGACACCAAAGTTAACGACGCATACCTGACGCTCTTCAACTACGACAAGGTGGTGATGAGCGGCGTCGAGCTTTCGGGCGGCTATGACGTCAGGAAGGCCTTCGTCGATTTTGCGTTCAACTACTATACCGACGTCAGCATGTGCCGGACGGCCAGCACCTGCACCCACGGTACCGGGCAGGCCGACTACATTGCCAACCAGATTCCGCCGAAATTCACGGCGGCCGTCACCGGCGGCGTGCGGTTCTTGGACGACAGCCTGACGATCGGCGGGCGCTACACCTTCATGGGCGCGCGGGCCGGGACAGTCCAGGAGGACAACTACTCGAAAACGCTCGGCATCATCACCAAGGCCTGGAATCCCTATTCTCTCGTGGATGCCTTTGCGCAATGGAAGATCAATGAGAGCCTTACGCTGGATGTGAGCGCCGAGAACCTCCTCGACCGCTACTATGTCGACGCGCTCAACAACACCGATATGCCCGCGCCAGGCCGCACGATCCGTGTGACGTTGACCGGCAAACTCGGCAGCTCCACGCCGTGGCCCGAGGGTTCATTGTTCAACCGCACCCCCGGCGCAGTCGCTGGCGCGGATTGGTCGGGCTTCTATGTCGGCGCGCATGTGGGCCAAGGCTTCGCTGCACTCGCCGGTGTGACCACGGCGATGGACGGGACCATCGGTGCCCGGCCGGCGGCCGAGTCCGCTGACATGAACCTCAACAACTTCCTCGCTGGCGGCCAAGTCGGAATCAACTATCAGTTCGAGAACCGGTTCGTCATCGGCATCGAAGCGGACTATGCCAAGACGCGCATACGCGGCTACCGGGAACTGCTTGCGGTGGAAGGGAGACTCCCGCAACAACGCGCGCTAGAGGCCAAGACGGATTACGATTTCGATTGGATGGCCACGATCCGGGGCCGCGCCGGCTATGCCTTCGAACGGCTGCTTGTTTATGGCACCGGCGGCGCCGCGTTCTTGAAGGAAAAAGAGTCACGCCAGCAATACCGCTCAGACAGCGCCAGTCCGCAAATTCCTTCCGGCACCACCACAACCCTGTTCTCGACCGATGTTTCCGAGAAGCAGCGAGCCGGCTGGACTATCGGGGCTGGTGGTGAATACGCGGTCGATGCCGGCTGGTCGCTGAAGACCGAGTATCTCTATGCGTTTTTCGGCGAGCAGAGTTTCGATTTCAAAAACGCGCGCGCCGGCGTCACCCGAGATTACACGGTCCAGGAACTCATCGGCTATCAGACGATAGTTAACCCGCGGAACCCACAACAAGTTCTTCAAATTCCGATCTACGCCAACGTCGTCAAACCCGGCACCTTCCGAACGATCAACGGCCGCAGTGCGAAAAACACCGTGGACCTGCACACCATCAAAATCGGCTTGAACTATCGCTTCTAGCAGCGGGAGCACCGTTCGCTTTGCATCATTGGGGACACCCATGACCACACTCGAACTCGACCAAGGCCCCGCTGCCAACCGCGCCGCATTGTTGAAACAGGCGACGCACACGGCGCATGAGCGTCTGGATGTGCGGATCATGGCTGCCGATCCGTTTTCAAGCCGCCAACGCTACGCCCGGTTTGTGCAGGTGCAGTTCCTGTTTCATCGCGACATCGATGCACTTTACGATCGCGATGTCGGGCTCACGGCATTGCTGCCGAATTTCGCGGAGCGGCGGCGGCTGGGACTGATCGAGGCGGATTTGCACGATCTTGGTGTCGACGCGCCCGCGGCCGACCGGGCGCCGGCGTTTGCGCCAGGCGTGGCGATCGATGGCCCCAACGCGCTCGGCTGGCTCTACGTGGCCGAAGGCTCCAATCTCGGTGCTGCGTTTCTGTTGAAAGAAGCAGCCAAGCTAGGGCTCTCGGAATCCTTCGGCGCCCGGCATCTGGCGGCTGCCCCGGAAGGGCGCGGTCGGCACTGGAAGGCGTTCGTCGGTGCCCTCGATGCGGTGCCGCTCTCGGCCGGTGAAGAAGCGAATGCGATCGCCGGTGCGAAGGATGCCTTCGCGCGGGTGCGTGAATTGGTGGAGCGTCTTCTTCCGTCCCAAGCTGTCACGCCAAGCGCCTCCCGATCGGCCTGAAGGCCATGGCCGGTGGCGGTGCCGTTGCACAACCCGATGACGAGAACTTCAGGCAGACGCTGACCCGCTGGGTATCGTCGGGCCTCTGCATTGCGATCGCGCATGGGGCGCTGGTCTACACGGTGTTGAACCGGCCAGATCCGGCCCTCGCGCCCAGCGAGCAGCCGGCCGCCATCATGATCGAGCTCGCACCACTGGCGGTCGCGCCGGATGCGCAGCCGGAGGAGGTCGCGGTCGGTCCCCCAATGCTGATGTCGGAGGCGCATACGCCGTCCGAACGTGCTGACAAGCCAGTCGAGCCGGAACAGACGGAACCGGAGCCTGCGCCCGAGCCGATCAAGCCCGTCGTCGAAACACCGACACCTGAGGTCACGCCAGAGACAGAGACGCCGCTGCCGGAGGTGCCGACCGCGTCCGTGGTGCTCGCGCAGGCCGCGCCGCCGCCACGCGAGGAAAAGCCGAAAGAGGAAAAACGTAAGCCGGACAAGACCGCGAAAAAGCTCGAGCGCAAGAAGCCACGCGACCGCGCTTCGCCGAACGCTCCGACCACGGCCGCACCCAAAGCCGCACCGGTACCGCGCGCCAGCGTCAACGCGGCGCCTAACGCCGGCGCATCGTCGTCGACGTCTCCGGCGAACTGGCGCAGCGCGCTGATGGCGCATCTCAACCGCCACAAGCGATTCCCGCCAGGGGGCGGCCGGGGGACGGCCTCCGTCGCCTTCGCCGTCGATCGTTCCGGTCGCGTGCTGTCCGCACGATTGGTTCGCAGCTCCGGCGACGCGATGCTCGACCAGGAAGCAGTCGCGCTCGCGCGCCGCGCCAGCCCCGTACCGGCGCCACCGCCCAATGTCGGCAATGGCGGCAATGTCCTGCTGGCTGTCCCGATCAGGTTCGGAGACTGATCGTCGTGTTTTAAGACGGCTGCGGCCTTAACGACCTGACGCAAAGATACCGGCGTGACATCAGCGGACCTCGGTCGTCGCGCTGTCCGGCATAGCGTCGACGTGCCGCGCCGTGGCGGACGCCCAATTGTTCGATACTCAATTAGCCGATACCATAGCGGAAAATAGATTGTGGCGGCGACGCCGGCAATCACGGGAGGAAATTGTCTGATGCTTTCGCACAAGGACAATGAAGCGCTTACGCGGGTCGGGCCGGCGACGCCCATGGGCGAGCTGATGCGCCGCTACTGGATACCCGCGGCATTCTCGAGCCAGATCGAAAAACCGGATTGTCCGCCCATCCGGGTCAAGCTGATGGGCGAGAACCTGGTTCTGTTCCGCGACACCCACGGCAGGGTCGGATTGATCGACGAGCGCTGCCCACACCGCACAGCCTCCATGTTCTTCGGCCGCAACGAGCAGGCGGGACTGCGCTGCGTCTATCACGGCTTGAAGTTCGACGTGGAGGGCAATTGCGTCGATGTGCCCTGCGTTCCGCAGGTCGCGGAGAAGCAGCAGGAGAAAATCCGCGAACAGCTCAGGATCAAGGCCTATCCCTGCATCGAGCGCGGCGACGTGGTGTGGACCTATATGGGGCCGCCCGAGCACAAGCCGGCGTTTCCGGACCTGGAATGGACGATGGTGCCGAGCGCGCACCGCTTTGCCACGCGACACAAGCAGGAATGCAACTGGCTGCAGGGCCTGGAGGGCGGGTTCGATGCCACGCATCTGACGTTCCTGCACGGCGGCGATGCCGAGAAGAGCCGGAAAATCGTCGCGACCTTGTACGAGGTTCTGCCCACCGATTTCGGCTTCGTGGTTGCCACTGGGCGCGATCCCGGAGAGGGATCGATCATGTGGAACATCAATGTCATGCTGATGCCGTTCCACAAGATCATCTCTTCGATTCCGCACGCGGCGCATGTCTGGGCGCCGATCGATGACGAGAACACGATGCTGTACAGCATCAATTTCAATCCTTCCCGGCCGCTGACCGAAGAGGATCTGGCACGCGAAACCAGTTTCCGCGGCATACACACCGAAAACATGCCCGGAACCGACCACGCGATCCGCAACAAGGCGAACGACTATCTGATCGATCGTGCGCTGCAGGCGAGCGGAGCATCCTTCACCGGGATGAAGGGGTTGGGGACGCAGGATTGCGCCATTCAGGAGTCGATGGGGCCCATTGCCGATCGCAGCAAGGAGCATCTGCTGGCGAGCGATGCGGGGATCATCAAGATACGGCGTCTGTTGCTGCAGGCGCTCAAGAATCACGCTGCCGGAAAGCCTTTGCCCGGCATGCGGCCGGAAAGCTATCGCGTGCGTTCGGCGCGTTGCGATGCGCCGAAGGGGCAGCCGGTCGCGGACCTGATCGAGCGTCACGTGCGTGTCGAGACGCAAGTCGCCGCGGAATAGGGCCGATGATCCGCTGCATCGTTGCCGCCGCTCTCGTGCTGATCGCCTTGCCGGCGTACGCGCAATCATTTTACGAAGGCAAGACCGTCACGATTGTCACCAGCACCGGGGTAGGCGGCACTTATGACGTCACGGCGCGACTGATCGCGCGCCACATGCCGCGTTTCATCCCCGGCAAACCGAATATGGTCGTGCAGAATATGCCCGGCGGCGGCAACGTGCTGGCCACCAATTTCATGTACGCGATCGCGCCGAAGGACGGCACCACCATCGCCACCGTGCACAACGCCATGCCGGTGCAGCAGGTGCTCGGCGGGCAGGGCGTGCGGTTCGATGCCGGAAAATTCGAATGGCTGGGCTCTACCGGACCGGAGACCGAGGTCATCCTGGTCTGGCATACGAGCAATATCCGCACGCTCGACGAGCTAAAGACGCGAGAGGTCATTCTCGGTGGCACCGGTGCCGGGTCCGGCCTCGTCATCCTTCCGCGGGTCATGAACGCGCTCCTCGGCACCAAATTCAAGATCGTCAGCGGTTACAAGAGCTCCGAAGACATCAATATCGCGTTGCAACGCGGTGAGGTCGAGGCGCGCGCGTTCAGCCTGATCTCGATCACGGCGCAGCGCGCCGACTGGCTACGCGACAAGAAGATCACGATCCTCGCGCAGGTCGGCGCCAAGCGCGCGCATGAGATTCCCGACGTGCCGTTGGTCACGGAACTCGCCAGGAGCGAGGAGGATCGTCAGGTCTTCAAATTGATCTCGGCGGCGCAGGCGCTCGGGCGCCCGTACCTCGCGCCGCCCGGCGTGCCGGCCGACCGGCTCGCGATCCTGCGTCAGGCGTTCGAGGCGACATTAAAGGACAAGGCCTTTCTGGCCGAGGCCGAGAAGCTGCAGATCGACATCGATCCGATCAGCGCCGACGAGGTCACTCAGCTGGTCCGCGAGACGGTCAGCGCTTCGGCGAGCGTGGTCGCCAAGGCCAAGGCCGCTATCGAGGCGGGCGGCGAGCGGTGATATCGGCGGGGTAACAGCGGCTCGGTCAGGCTTCGCGACGGCCGACCTACCAGCCTGTGACGCGCGCAAGCAACGCACCGCAGTCGTCGGGAAGCGCGGAACCGCGCCAGGCCACATGCTGATCCGGGCGAATGAGCGCCAAGTCGCATTCGTATAGCTCCCGGCCTTCCGGCATCTCGACCTTCAGAGTTCTCAGCGGAATCCCGCGAGCCCGGGCCGCTTCTTCCATGGCTACGGTGCTGTGACCGCCGTGAAGATGAAGGAGGCAGAACCCCGTTCCGAAATGATCGAACAGCGAGCTGCCATCGCGGAGGAATAGATGCGGTGCGCGACCGCCCGGACAGGCGGTGGGCTGGTAGACGGCCGGGTTATCGGATGGCGGCGCGGTACCGTCCGTAACGACGATAGGTGAGTCATCGTATCGGGCGCCCAGCTGGATGCCGATTGAAGCAAATTCTTCCCGGAACATCTCAAGCCGCTTCCCAACGGCAGAACGTGACGTGTCTCCCGCCGGGGAATCGGTCAGCAGATTGTCGTCGATCGACACCTTGTCCATGCCGCGCGACATTTCCTTCGCCATTCCAGTGTTGCGGAAGGCGATGGGACGGCGCTCGATTTCATAACTCGCAAGCAGGTTCGGGCCGCCCCAGCCCGAAACAGTCGCGGCGATCTTCCACGCCAAATTCACAGCGTCATCGACGCCCGTATTCATTCCGAAGCCGCCGGTGGGCGTGAAGACATGCACGGCATCTCCGGCCAGCGCGATCCGGCCGGAAACGAACCGGTCTGCAACGAGTGCATGACCGGCCGTCCAGGGTCGATGCTCCAGGAACTCGATATCGATATTTTCGCCGACGCTTTGCAGGATCAGATTGGCGACCAGCTTCGGGTCCGGCTTTTCCTCCGGGTTGCGTAGCTTGGTATTGATCGTGAACTCGCCTTCGCCATCCAAAGTCACGAGATTGCTGCGCACCTTGGGATTGACGGTCCGGTACTGCCAGCAACGCTTGTGTTTGGCGATCTGATAGAGGCCGGGGGCGCGCAGATGCGTTGAGACGGTCGAGCCGCTTCCATACGACTGCTCCTCGGGCGTGTCGCCGCGATAGGCGATGCCGAGATGCTTGCGCACCGTGCTTTGCGGTCCGTCGCAGCCCGCCAGAGAGTCGCAGGTGATCTCCTCGCGTTGACCGGTTTCCACGTTCTCAATGACGACTGTGATGCGCTCTTGGCTGTCGACGATTTTGATGCAACGCCAGCCGAACCTGGACTCGACCAAGTCGAGAGTCTGAATGTGCTTCAGAAGCTGTGCTTCGACATACATCTGATTGCAACGGAAAAGCGGCTCGGGGACTTGATCTGTCGCTGAGGCGTTCGCAACGGAGGCGAGCTTCTCACGTTCCGACGGCATCGATATCCGCCCAAGCTCCCATCCGTTCAATGTCGTGAAGAAGCCAACGTCGGTCGGGTGATCGATGGGGAGACCGAGTTTGCGCAATTCGTGCGAAAGTCCGAGGTGCCGATAGTGCTCCATTGTTCGCGCGTTGTGTGTCGACCCCTTGGGAAACCAGCGCGAGTTCGGTTCGGTGTTGACGAGCACCGTGCGGATATTGAAGCCGGCGAGGCTGATGGCCAGGACCATCCCCACCGGCCCACCGCCCACGATCACAACCGGCACATGCCGCATGTCACTGCGCTCCGCGATAAAGCTTCGCGCGCAAACTATGGAACAAGATTCCGATTGTCACTACTGCCTTGCAGGCGGCCAGGAAAAGTACGAGATTTGACGTCAACTCCGGAGCTATCCGGGGAAAAACAGAAATATGGGGAGAGAGCGACGTGATGACGCCTGAGAATCGACGCGCTGTTTTTGTTGCGACTATTTCGATCGGTGCGCTCGCACTCGTCACGTCCGCCCAAGCCCAGCAGCCCAAAGTCGGCGATCCGCCGGAGGCGATGAATATGCGCCTGGTCGGGCACACCGACCTGCAGGGCCGCAGCGCCTACATGCCGACCATCCATCGCCAGGGCGATCGCTACATAGCCTATGTGGGTCACCACGGCGGCACGCAGGAAATTCCGCGGCCGGTGAATACGGTCACCGGTCAGAACGAGAACAACGGCACGTCGGTCATCGACGTCACCGATCCGTCTAAGCCGCGATATCTGGCGCATATTCCCGGCCAGGAAGGCATGATCAATGCGGGTGGCGCGCAGATGGCCCGCATCTGTGATGGCAAGGGCCTGCCCAAGGGCGATCCCAACGCGGTCTATCTGTTGCGCACATTCGGCACCACAGCGCATGAGATCTGGAACGTCGGCGATCCCTCAGCGCCTAAGCTCGTCGCCCGCATCGGCGGCAAGTATAAAGACACGCACAAGAGCTGGTGGGAATGCGACACCGGCATTGCCTACCTCGTATCCGGCGTCGAGGGATGGCGGGCTCCGCGCATGACCGAGGTCTACGACCTCAGCGATCCGGCAAAGCCGGTCAAAATTCGCGACTTCGGGCTGCCCGGCCAGGAGCCGGGCGCGACCGGCGCGGTGCCGACCTATCTGCACGGCATGATCTCGCTCGGACCGAAGGCCAACCGCATCTATTTCGGATACGGCACGGACCGGGGTGGGGTGTTGCAGATCGTTGACCGCGAGAAGCTCCTCAACGGGCCGAAGGAACCGACGCCAGAGAACCTGCGCTATCCGCAGGTCGGTCGTCTCGACCTCGCGCCGTGGGCGGGTGCGCACAGTACGATCCCGCTGATGGGGATGCAGATCCCGGAATTCTCCAAGGACCTCGACGGTCACACCCGCGACATGGTGATGATCGTGAACGAGAGCCTCAGCTATGGCTGCACCGGCATGCGGCAGATGGTCTGGTTCGCCGATGTCACCATCGAAGCGCAGCCGATGGTGGTGTCGAATTGGACGGCGCGCGAGAGCATCGGCAACTACTGTTCGCGGCTCGGCCGCTTCGGCGCCCACGCCGGCAACGAGACGACGCATGCGATCTTCCATAAGAAGCTGGTCTTCATCAGCTTCTTCTCGGGCGGCGTGCGCGTCGTCGATATTCGCGATCCCTACCAGCCGAAGGAAGTCGCCTATTTCGTCCCGGCAATCACCGAGACGACGACCCGCCGCTGCGTCAAGGTCGGGCAGGAGGAACGCTGCGGTACCTTCATCATGACCAACAATGTGGAAGTCGACGACCGCGGCTATGCTTATGCCGCCGACCGCTTCCACACCGGCATGCATATCCTCGAACTGACCGGCGAGGCGCGGGCCATCGCGGGATTGCCGCCGGTGAAGTGATTGTTGGCTGCGAAGGACAAACCACGCGCGCTGGTGGTTCTGTCCGCTGGCGCGAATGCCTCAGGGCAAGACGTTGAACGGCACGCGCTCGCGGTGCGCGAGTAGCGGCAGCGCGCGTTCCAGCACGAGACGCTTGAAGTGCGCCGTCTGCTGATGTGCCAGGAACGCCGCTTCGTCCTGATACTGCTCATAAAGCACGAACGTGTCGGGCGCTTCCTTCGCGCGATTGGCGATGAACATCAGCGAGCCGGGTTCTTTCCGCGTCTCGCGGGCAAGCTCGATCAGGATCTGCTCGATCTCCTCGGCCTTGCCGGGGATCGTTTTCCAGGTTGCGACAATCACATGGGTCATGGGCTAACCTCACTATCGGCGGTGCATGCGATGAATCGGCTCCCGGCGGATCAGGCTTGAAGCAGCCGGTCGATCTCCGCCATTTCCGTTGCGCTCAAGCGCCATTCCACCGCTTTAAGGTTCTGTTCGAGCTGCGCCGGCGTGCTGGCGCCGGCGATGACGCTGCCGACGCTGGAATTTGAAGCGAGCCAGCCGAGTGCGAGATCGAGCAGCGTGCGCCCCCGTTGTTCGGCAAAGCCGCGCAGCTTTTCGACGCGAGGCCAGTTGGCGTCGGTCATATACTTGTCGGCGAACCGTTTCGTCGTCGTCAGGCGGGCTCCTGCGGGCATCGGCGCGCCCTGCACGTATTTTCCGGTCAGCAGACCGCCAGCCAGCGGCGAGAACGGTATGAGTCCCATCCCCTGATCGGCGAGCGTCGGCATGAGCTCTTTCTCGACCCCGCGAACCAGCAGGCTGTACTCATCTTGCGCCGAGACGAAGCGCGCCATGCCGGCCTTTGCGGCAACCGCCTGCGCTTGCCGGATGCGTGCAGGCGCCAGGTTCGAGCAGCCGATGTAGCGGACCTTGCCCTCCTTCACGAGGTCGTCAAGCGTCCGCATCGTGTCCTCGAGCGGCGTGTGCGGATCGTCCTGGTGAAGCTGATAGAGATCGATCCAGTCGGTTCGCAACCTGCGCAGGCTGCCTTCGACCGAACTGCGGATGTAGGCGGGGGAGGCGCCCTTGAGCGTGCCCTCCTTGTTCATCGCCATGCCGAACTTCGTCGCCAGCACCACCTTGTTGCGCCGGGTGCCGAGCACCTGGCCCAGATAATCCTCTGAGCCGCCGAAGTCTCCGTATATATCCGCGGTGTCGATGAACGTCACGCCAAGGTCGATCGCCGCGTCGACGACTTTTCGCGTCGCGTCGAGATCCAATCGGACTACGAAATTGTTGCCGCCGAGGCCGAGCAGCGAGACGTTGAGGTCGGAGCTTCCGAGTTTGCGGTGCTGCATGTCGATTTGATCGCTTTCTAACTCTGATGACGCCGCGCTGGAATGAATTTGGAATAGCCACCTACAATATGAGTTGTCTTGTTACAATGTCGCAAATACAATTTCATCGCGTTTGTGGCCGGATGGATGTGGTCCGTGCTGGAATCAGGAGAAGAAGTTAAATGCGTCAGCGGACACTCGGGCTCGCAACGGCAATTGCTCTCGTCCTGTCGGCTCTGTCGCTGGAGGCTGGTGCCCAGCAGGTTTGGCCGACGAAGCAGGTCCGCATCATCGTTCCGTTCGCGCCCGGCGGGGCGACCGACATCATCGCGCGGATGCTCGGCAGCGGCCTTGCGACCGCCACCGGCCAGAACTTCGTGGTCGATAACCGGCCAGGCGGGGGCGGTATTCCTGCGTTCGAGGCGGTGATCCGCGCGGAGGGGGACGGTCACACGCTTGGGCTGCTGGCGAGTTCCTATGCCTCCAGCGTCTCCCTGACGAAGTCGCTGCGCTACGATCCGCGCAAAGACATCGCGCCGATCACGATCGTCGCGCGTTCGACAAGCCTCATTCTCGTGCCGGCGTCGTCGCCCATCAAGTCGCTCGCCGAACTGATGGCACTGGCAAAGCAGAATCCGGACGCCTTGAGCTACGCCCATACCGGCGTCGGAACGGCGCAGCACTTTGCCGGCGAGCAGTTCAACCTGCGCACCGGACTCAAGATTCCACATGTTCCCTATAAGGGGGCCGGACCTGCGCTCAACGACCTTATCGGCGGACAGGTGCCGATGGGCGTGATCGGAATCGGACCGACGCGGCCGCTGATCGAGGCCGGCAAGCTGCGCGCGCTGGCCATCACGACGTCGAAGCGTTCCGCGTTGCTGCCCGATGTTCCTACCGTGGCCGAGCTCGGCGTGAAGGACTTCGATGTCGGTGAGTGGTTCGGAGCGTTCACCTCTGGGACGACGCCGCCGGCAATCGTCAGCCGCATCTCGGCCGAAATCGTGAAGGTCGCCGGGGCTCCGGCGTTTGCCGCGGCGCTGTCCTCGCAGGGCATCGAGATCGAGACCAGCTCGCCCGAAGCCTTCCGGGCCTTCGTGTCCGGCGAGATCGATCGGCTTGGCGAGATCGCCAAGGGCGCCAGCATCCCGGTCAACTGAGACGCCCGATGCCCGTGATCGATTTTCGTGTTCGGCCGCCGTTCAAGGGCTTCCTGGAAACGGTGATGTACACCGATCCCGTCCGACGTGATCGGTTCACGCGGCAACTTGGATTCGAGCCGTCGCCGGCCGCGACCGAGAAGTCAGTCGCGATGATGATCGCGGAGATGGACGCAGCGGGCGTCGACATAGGCGTCGTCGTCGGGCGCAACTCAGGATTCTTCGGCTCGGTCGACAACAAGACCGTGCAGGAGTTCGTCGCCGCCCACCCCGGTCGCTTTGTCGCCGTCGGCTCGATCGATGCGGCCAATCGCAAGGCGGCGATCGCGGAGATCGACTGGGCCATCGCGGCCGGCTTCAAGGCGATCAATATCGAGCCGGGGGCCTACGCCGTACCGATCTACACGGACGACCGACGCCTGTATCCGATCTATGCGCATTGCGAGGATCGCGGCGTTCCCGTGATCGTCATGAACGGCGGGAATGCCGGACCCGATCTGAGCTACTCCAAGCCCGAAGCGCTCGATCGCGTGCTCGCCGACTTCCCGACGCTGAAGGTTGCGGTCTCGCACGGTGGCTGGCCGTGGGTGAGCGAGATCCTGCACATTGCCTACCGCCGGCCGAATCTCTACGTCGCCCCCGACATGTATCTGGTCAACATGCCGGGGATGCGCGACTACATCGATGCCGCGAACGGATTTCTGCGCGACCGCTTTATCTACGCGACGTCGTTCCCGCTGTGCCCGATCAAGAGCTATCGCGACTGGTTCGAGACCGTGCCACTGACACCGGAGGCGCGCCGCGCCGCGCTCTACGACAACGCGGCCCGGTTCCTCGGCCTTTGAGATGCCTGGAATCGCGCGCCCGGCTACTTCCCGATCGAGATCCCAAGCTCCTTGATATGTTTCCGGTACTTGGTGCTTTCGGAATCCACGAACTGCTGCAATTCCGCGCCGGCGAGCGGGCGTGGAATGATGCCTAAATTGGCCAGGGAATCCTGCGCGCCCTTGGCCTTGAGCGCGTCGACAAGGGTTGTGCGCAACTTCTCGATGATGTCCGCGTTGGTGCCTTTCGGCGCGAACAGTGCAAACCATGCGGTCAATCCGAACTCCGGGAATCCAGCCTCATCCATCGTCGGAACCTCGGGTAGCGCCGACGAGCGCACGCTCCCTGTTATGGCATAGGCTTTGACCTGGCCGCCGCGGACGAACGCCACCGCGGGCGGCATGCCGGAGAAAAAGATGTCGGCATGACCGCCGGCGATATCCGTGACGGCTTGCGATCCGCCGCCCTTGTACGGCACGTGCCGCAATTCAACCTTCGCCTGGAGCTTGAAGAGCTCGCCGGCGATGTTGGCAGGGCTTCCCGGACCGGTGGAGGCGTAGGTGAAATCGTCAGGTTTCGCGCGAAACAAAGTGATGAGATCGGCGAGGTTGTTCGGCGCCAGCCCCTTCTTGCCGATCAGCACGAGCGGCGTCTCGCCCGCCATGACCACCGGCACGAAATCCTGCGCGCTGTAGGCGGTGGATACCAGATAGGGCGCAATCGCGATCTCGGACGAGTAGCCGAGGAGGAGCGTATGTCCGTCGGGCTGGGCGTGCGCGACGTTGGTGGCGCCCACGGTGCCCAAGGCGCCCGGCCGGTTCACGACGACGAAGCTCTGGCCGAGCTTACGTTCGAGCTCCGCGGCAAACAGGCGAGCCGCGAGGTCGACGCCGCCGCCCGGCGCATACGCAACGACGATCTGGACGGGTCGCGTCGGATAGCTCTGGGCGAGCACCGGACCCGTTGCCAGACTGAGCAGCAATTCAAGCAATACCAACATGGCGCATCACCCCTTCGTCACTTGATCGCTTGTCATTTGGGTCCGTGGCGTGAGATCCGTTCGAAGGCGCCATTGCGGCGTGCGGTGAAGTGAGGCCTGATCGTTGGCCATGCGCCAAGGTTGGTCTGGTGCTTCCATTCGGGCGAGCGCGCGGTTTCCGGATTCGCGATGTCGTAGATGGCGAGGTAGTCCGGCATGTCGCCGCTGTCGGTGTATTCGAGCTTGAAGCGCGTCGCGCCGTTCACACCCGGCGCCTGCAGCATCAGCGGGATATGGTTGGAACCGTAGAGCTCATTGAACCGCGGCTCGATCTCCGCGGGAACGCCCTGCAGCAGGAAATAGATCGAGCTACCGAGGCTGGACTCCTGCTTGTGCTGGGAGATCCGGCGATAGCAGCCGTTCTTGCGCACCGTCGTATGCGGACGCATCTCGCTGGGCCAGGCGCCGAGCGTGGCCTGGTGCTTCCATTCCGGCGAGCGTGGCAGCTCGGGCCGGTCCATCTCGTAGATCGCGAGATATTTCGGCATCTCGTCCGGCGTGTTGTCGGACCAGTGCAGGCGATACCGTGAGCAACTCGTGACGCCTTTTATCGTCATCATGTGGCCGAGGTGATCCTCGTCGTAGATGCGATTGAAATTGTCCTCGTGCGCTGCCGGCACGCCGAGCAGCACCACCCACAAATAGTCGCTCATGTTTACTCTCCTGAATTCCTGGGCATCGTCATTGGGGCAGCATGTCGGGCGTAATGACCTGCGCCCACGTTGCGATCTCGGCATCGATGAACTTGCCGAAAGCATCCGTGGTGCCGCCTTGCGGGCTGCCGCCGAGCTGGACGATGCGATCTCGAACGTCGGGGTCCGCCAGCACCGCGTTGATCTCGGTGTTGAGGCGGTTGACCGCGTCTGCTGGCGTGCCGGCGGGCACGATGAAGCCCTGCCACAGCTGCATGCGAAATTGCGGCATGCCGGCCTCCGAGAATGTCGGGACATTGGGGATCGCCGTCAGCCGCTGCGGAGCGCTCACCGCGAGCAGTGTCAGCTTGTCGACATTGCCGGCGAGCGGCGGCACGGTCGCCATCATCACCTGTACATGGCCTCCGAGCACCGCCGTGATGGCCTGCCCGCCGCTCTGGTGGTGCACGGCCGTCATGCGCGTTGCGGTCTCGCGCTTGAACAGCTCGCTCGCCAGATGGTTCATGCTGCCGATTCCGGACGTCGCGTAGAACACGGCGTCCGGCTTCTGCTTGAGCAGTGCGATGAAGCCTTGGAGATCCTTGACGTCGAGCGAGGGATGTACGGCCAGGACGGTGGGGAAGGTGGCGACCAGAACGACCGGATCGAACGCCTTCTGCGTGTCGTAAGGCAGCTTGCGGTTCAGCGCCGGATTGGCACCGTGCGCGATGTCGGCGAGCATGATGGTGTGGCCGTCCGGCGCTGCCTTGGCCAACGCCTGCGACGCGATGACCGTGCCGCCGCCCGGACGGTTCATGACGACGACGGGCTGACCCAGCCGCTTTGCCAACCGATCGGACAGGATGCGCGCAACCGCGTCGACGCTGCCGCCGGGCGCGTATCCGACAATGAGCTGAATGCTCTTGCTGGGAAATGTCTGCGCGCGGGCGGGCGCAGCAAGCGCGACGGCGGCGATACAGGCCGCGATAGCGCCGGCACGGAATTGGGCCATTCGATTCATTATCTGGTCCTTCCTGCGAGTCCCGTTCTTCTCTATGGCTGCTGTTCGATGCCGAGCAGGCGCGCGGCATTGCGCCAAAGGATCTTTTCCATCGCTTCGGGCTTGATCGGCAGGCGCTTGAACCATGCCGCATAGGCATCGACAGGAAGGAACGGATAGGAGCTGGCGTAGATGAACCGGTCGCTCAAAAAGCCATTGGCCGCGTTCACATAGTCGTCGTGGCCGGGCAGGCCGGCGAGGTACTGGTCGGGTGACAGGAACACGTTCTCGCGCCGGTAGGCGATGTGCAGCATCTGATGCACCCAGGGCCAGCCACCGTGCGACACGACGATCTTGAGGGCAGGGAAGTCCGCGGCGACACGGTCGAGATTCTCCGGCGCGGTGTACCCGAGATTGGGCCCGGCGCTGCCGCCAGCCATGATGACAACGGGAACGTTCCTGTCTTCGAGATGCGCGTAGATCGGGTAGAGCCGGCGGTCGTCGACCATCAACGGCTGTGGATAGGAGCCCGGCTCGATGTTCACGGCGCGCATGCCGGCCGTGACCGCACGCGAAATTTCCGTGCACGCAGCCGTTCGGTTTGATGGGTCGATCGAGGCCACGCCGACGAAGCGCCCGGGATGGGCGCGCACGATCTCCATCACCGCCTCGTTGGTGATGGAGCCCAGCGGTCCAGAGTTGCGGCCGATCACGACGCCGCTGGTGACGCCCGCCCGATCCATCTCCGCAAGCAGCAGCGGCATAGACTTCTCGATCGCCGACGGGGCCGGCTCAAAGCCATGCTGCCGGGTCAGGCGGTCGCGGCGCGCGCCGTCGGAATAGAGCAGCATCGACAGGTATCCGCCGGCCGGAGGTCTGACGCGGAAGTCGATGATAGGCATGCTCGTCCCGATATCAGGAACAATTTCAGACGGTTATTCTATTATGTGAGAGGCTATACAACGATGTCGGAGAATGGGAGGCAGGGCTTGGTTTGTCAAATCAGCGAAACGCGGCCGATCGCCCGATAGGCCATGTCGGCCGCGCGCATGGCGGCAGTTTCAGGCCCGCTCGCCCATACCATGCTGCTTGATAGGCCTGCCATAGTTCGCCGACAGCCGGTCCGCCGCCGCCTGCACGATGCGCGCGCGCGCCTGGAGCGACTGCATCGACAGCCGCCAGATCGGACCGGAAAGGCCGATCGCGCCAACGACCGCGCCGGTGAAGTCGCGAACCGGAACGGCGATGCATCGAACCTCCGCGTCGAACTCGCCGTCGTCGTAGGCAAGGCGCTGGCGACGAACTTGCTCGAGCTCCTGGCGCAGCGCCTTCTTGTCGACGATGGTCTTCGGTGTCATCGCCGGTAGATCGGCTTGGCGCAGAAAGATCTCGATCTGATCGACCGGCAACGCTGCGAGCAGCACCTTGCCGAGCGCCGTGCAGTGTGCCGGCCGCACGACTCCGATCCGATCGGTGAGTTGAAACGCTCCCGGTCCCGGCGTCCGCGCGATCACGACGACCGAGTAGCCCATCCTGACGGCGAAGTAGCAACTCTCGCCGGAGTCTCGCGCGAGGTCCTGCAGCACCGGATTGGCGAGGCTGACCATCTCGATCTCGTCCAATGCGCCCGCCGCCAGGGCAAACAGTGGTCGACCGATCCGGTAGCGTTTGCTCTCCTTGATTTGACGGAGATAGCCAAGGGTGGTGAGCGTTTTGACGAGGTGGAACGTGGTCGAGTTGTGCAATCCGACGCGCCTGCTGATGTCGGCGAGGCCCAACCCCTCGCGTTCGTGCGCGACGGCTTCGAGAATGGAGAATGCGCGGGCGAGAGACTGGATGCCGCCGCCTTGCTTTGCTTCGGCCTGACCACGGACCGGCGATTTGCGGCTCTTGGCCGCTGGCCGTGTCGCGTCGGCCTTGGCGGTAGCCGTGATTGGCTTTTCTCGAATGCCGGTGGCCGACTTGCTCAACGTCGCTCTCCGTCCGCCGAGCCGGCATGGGCGACGCCGGCCCGGCGATTATGCTCGCACCACATCGCCCGCTCAAGGTGTCCCGCGATCCAGGTGGCGTTATCGTCCGACCCACACCGGCGGGCGCCGCTCCAAGAACGCCTTCGCTCCTTCTTGAGCGTCTTCGGATGAGTAGGGGTCCGGCCCGACGTCCAGCCTTATCCCCGCGTGAAGCGGCAAGCCGTGAGACTTCCGGAAGGTCAGCTTCATCCTCTGAATTGAGAGCGGGGCCGACGACGCAATGTCCTGCGCCAGGCTCATGCCGGCCGACATAAGCTTGTCGGCGCTGGTGACCCGATTGACGAGACCCCACCGCTCCGCTTCCTCAATTGGAATTCGCCGCGATGTCAGCAGCCATTCCATCGCGATACCTGACGGCACCATCGTGGGCAGCAGCACCGACGCGAGATGCGCGCCGCGCGAACGCTTGGCTTCAGGAAGGGCAAAGAAAGCGTTGTCGGCAGCGACCCGCATGTCGCACGCAAGCGCCAACTCAAATCCACCGGCCACGGCCGGCCCATTGACGATTGCCAGGATTGGCTTGCGGCAATCGATCATGACTTCAAAGGGGCTTCGCTCTTCCTGGTGGAGCGGGCCGCGCCGCATCCGGCCGCTGCTCGCTTCCCTGAGGTCGGCGCCTGAACAAAAGGCCGACCCGGCGCCGGTGATGGCGACAACAAAGATGTCCGGGTTGTCGTCGGCGTCCAGAATCGCCTGGCGAAGTGCTGACCGAAGTTCCTTGTTCATGGAGTTGCGACTATCAGGCCGATTGAGCGTCAACAGACATACTCTGTCTTTGATTGTCGAGAGAAGAACCGGTGCTTCCTGCGCCATCACGGGCTCCTGCGTGAGAATACAAATTCTGCTTGCGATCGTTCTGCATCTATCGTGTCGAAGGTGCCGTTGGGGCACGATGAGCGTATCGACTGCGAATTCTGGCCCTTCAGCCGCGCGAAGAGGATATAACCCCAACAAGAGAAAAGGAATCGGAGGGAGCCTTGATTTCCAACAAGTCACTATGCGCCGCCGTGGCGCTGATCGTCGCTGCTTTTGCAGTTGGCTCAGCTAGGGCTCAAGACTATCCGCAGAAGCCGGTGCGTATCGTCGTCGGCTTCGCCGCCGGTTCGGTATCCGATCTGGTTGCGCGAGCCGTCGGCCAGAAACTCAGCGCCGCGTTCGGCCAGCAATTCGTGGTCGAAGTGCGCCCTGGGGCCGGGAGCAACGTCGCCGCGCAGTACGTCGCTCGCTCGCCCAAGGATGGCTACACGCTCTTCGTCACGACGTCATCGAGCACCATTCGCAACGCCACGCCGGCCAAGCTCGGATTTGATTTCGGCAGCGATTTTGCGCCGATCACGATGATGGCTGAAGTACCTTTCGTGCTTACGGCCTATCCCGGCCTCGGCGTGAAAACGGTCAAGGAGTTCATCGCGCTCGCCAAGGCCAAGCCGAAGGAACTGACATTCGGCGGTACGGTCGTTGGTACCACCGGTTACCTTGCTGCTCAGTTGTTCAACCAGCGGGCCGGAACCGACCTTCCGATCGCGCCCTATCCGAGCACGGTTCAGGCCACCACGGACCTGATGACCGGGCGCATTTCGATCGCATTCGCGTCCGCCTCGAACGTGCTTCAGCTCATCGAGGAAGGCAAACTGGTCGCGCTGGCGATCGCTACGCCGAAGCGTTCGCGGATGATGCCGTCGGTGCCCTCCATCGACGAGGCCGGGTTGCCCGGTGTTTATGCCACCCTCTGGATCGGAATCCTGGCGCCGGCCGGTACGCCACCGCAGATCGTGAATGCAGTTTCGAAAGCCATCAACGAGATCCTCAAGTCGGATGACATAACGAAGCAACTGCAACTGCAGGGCATGGAGGCTCTCGGCGGTAGCCCGGAGGAATTCGCGGCGCGGATCAAGAGCGATACGGCGCAGTGGGACGCGGTGATGGAAGCGACCCAGCCGGGAAAATAGCCTGGATGCTGCGGGCTTGCCTCAAGCGCGCTCTTTCGTGCCACGCGCGCTCCGCGATCGTCATTTGTGCGGCTGGCCTGGTGATCAGATCCAGCGCGCCGGTCTCCCTTTTCGTTATGGTCCGTGGACAAATTGCTATTACGTCGCGATTGATCGGGCCGTTATCCTGAAATTCAACAAAAAACACGATTTCAGGGAGGCCCTCACGTTGCCGCCGCGAGGAAGGATCAATCCCGTTCCAGTCATGCTCAGGGCGCTGCAACTGCTGGCGGCGCCCGTGCTTACCGTCGGGCTCGGCGGCTTGCCGCCCGCAGCGGCCGATGAGGTCGCCGACTTCTATCGCGGCCGGCAAATCCAGGTGGTGATCGGACACGAGGTCGGCGGCGGCTACGACGTCTACGGCCGGCTGCTCGGCCGCTTCATGACGAAGCATCTGCCGGGCAATCCGCGCGTGATCCCGCAGAACATGGTCGGCGCGGGAAGCCGCAGGGCCGCCAACTGGCTCTTCAAGGTTGCGCCGCGGGACGGCAGCGTTATCGGCGTGACGGCGCAGACCACGCCGCTCGATCAGGCGCTCAAGCAAGAGGGCGTGTCGTTCGACGCTGCCCAGTTCAACTGGATCGGCAATCCGATTATCGACAACCAGGTCTTTTTTGCCTGGCATACGAGCGGCATCAGCAATCTGGAGGACGCCGTCGCCAAGGGCGGGCTCATCTGCGGCGGCACAGGCGCCAGCACCAATCCGGTCATGTTGCCGAAGATCATCAACCACATGTTTGGCGCGAACATTCGCGTCGTCGCCGGCTATCAAGGCGCCAACAACGTTCTGCTCGCGATGGAGCGTGGCGAGGTGAACTGCATCGGCTCGCACTCCTGGTCGACCGCCAAGGTGACGGTGGCGCACCATCTGCGCGAGAACAAGCTGAACATGCTGGTGCAATGGGGGCCGTCGAAGGACCCGGAAATCTCCACATACGCCAAGCGCGACGTACCGCTGATGTTTGACTATGCGCGCACCGACTTCGACCGGACCGTGGTCAAGCTGATGAGCTCGGGCATGGCGATTGGGCGCCCGCTCTACGCGCCGCCCGGTGTTCCGCCGGCCCGGGTAGCCGCTCTGCGCAAGGCATTCGACGACATCATGGCGGATCCCGAATTCATGGCCGAGGCGAAGAAGACCAATGCCGATATCCGGCCGATGTCGGGCATCGATCTGCAGGCGCTGGCGACGGAGGTCGTGCGGACGCCGCCTGACGTCGTCGACAAGATGCTGGCGATGCTGCGGTGAGGGCGGCCTTCCGGCCGATGCGCCGGCTTCCAACGATTAGAATGACGGGGCGATATGGAAAATACAATCACCGCGATTGATACGATCGCGATCCGCATTCCGTTGGACATTTGGGCGCCGGCGCCGATCTCGTCCAGCGGTGCGCCACGCACGCATGTCGAAAGCCTCTACGTGCGCGTTGCGACCAGCAGTGGCGTGGTGGGCTGGGGTGAGTCATTCGGCACCGCCCGTCCCATGGTTGTCGCGGCGTTCGACAACTGGATCAGGCGCCTCGCCGTCGGCCAGAATGCCACGGATGCGGAGTTGGTCGCGCGCATAGAGCGGATGCTGATGTCGTTGGGCCGCGCCGGGCCGATCATCAACGCCCTCGCGGGACTGGATATTGCGTTGTGGGACATCCGCGGCAAAGTCGAGGGCGTCTCGGTGTCGACGCTGCTCGGCGGCGCCAAGCGGACGCATGTCGACTGCTATGCCTCGCTGCTGCAATATTATGGGAACCCGGAGCATCTGAAGCGCAATACCGCGCGTGCTCTTGAGCGGGGCTATCGGCAGGTCAAGCTGCATGAACGGACTCCCGCGGCCGTCGCTATTGCTCGCGATGTGACGGGTCCGGATATTCCCCTGATGGTAGATACCAACTGTGCCTGGGCGTCGGCGGCCGAGGCGGAGACCGCGGTCACCGCGATGGCGCCGTACAAGCCGTTCTGGGTCGAGGAGCCGATCTATCCTCCCGAGGACTTTGACGCGCTCGCAAAGCTGCGGAAGGCGACTGGCGTTCCGCTGGGGGTCGGCGAGAACGCGACCAGCCTCGTCGATTTTCGCAATATGGTCGAGATCGGTCTGGCCGACTTCGTGCAGCCGGCCATCGTCAAGATCGGCTTGACCGGTATGGCGCGCGTGGCAGCCGAAGTCGAAAAAGCCGGCGCCACATGCACGCCGAACGCGTTCTATGTCGGACCCGGTTATCTGGCGGCGTTGCATTGCATCGCGGCGAAAGAAAAAGTGTCGCCGCTCGAGCGCATGTTTGCCGACTTGGGCGCCACGCCCTACGCCAAAACCGTGCCGGTGATCAACGGCGGCGTTGAGGTGCCGCCAGGTCCGGGCCTCGGTGCAGATCCGGAAGACGACCTGATTGCGCAGTTCAGGGTGTGAGTGAGGGGGCGGCCTATTCCGAGATAGTGATGACTCGCAGGGGACGCATCAGACCTCGCCGCCGAGCATCTTCAGCGCTTCCTGCGCGACCGACATGTCGGCGACTTGCGAGAAAGGCAGAACCTTCTTTTGCACGCCAAGCTCGACATTGAGCCCCTGCATGTAGTTGAGGCGTTCTTCGGTGACCGTGAGATTGACGGCGTAAGGTTTGTATTTCTGCAAGTAGCGCCAAAGGATTTCATTTTCGTTGTCAGTGGCCTTCTTGAGCGCGGCAATGCGCGCTTTGAAAAAAGCTTCCTTGGCCTCAGGCTTGTGCACGAAGCGATAGAGCTTGCCGTAAGCGGCCAGCGTGCGGACCAGAATGTCGCGCTTGGTCTCGATCGTACGCTCGGAGGCGTAGGCCCCTTGATAGGTATACTCAGGAAGTTCCTGGCTCAGGTTGGCTTCGGGAATCATGCGGACCTTGTACCGATCCTGTTCCTCCACATAGACGATCTCGCCAACCCCGGCATCGACGGTGCCCACGGTCACAGCGCGGAACACGTCCACGCTTGAGCCGATATTGACGAACTGCACGCGTTTGTAGTCGACGCCTTTCTTTTTCAGGAGCGCTACCGTCAACTGATGGACGAGCGCGCCGGGCGAGCCGGAGCCCACGATCTTGCCCTCGAGGTCCTTCAGGGAGTTTATGTTCGCCTTGGATGTGAAGAGCGCGACCGAAGGCAGCAGCATCGCGGCAGCCACGATCTTCAGCTTGCCGCCGCGCTCAATGGCCGGAAACACCTGACCAAAGCCGGACATGGTCGAGATATCCATGTCGCCGCCGATCAATGAGGAGACAATCTTCGATCCGTCGGCGACGTTGACGACGTTTGGCGTGAGGCCCATCTCCTCCAGGAACTTCTGGCTCTTCATGAGTTCCTGCATGGTGAGATTGATCGCACCGGCAGCGTTGGGGATGTTGACGGGCTTTCCCTGGCTGAATGCGTTGCCCGGGAAGGCGAGACCAGCCACGCCTAGCGCGCCTGCTTCGATCATGAAATCGCGACGGCTGAAGGTTCTCGTCATTGCGCTTGTCCCTGATGAGAGGTTCTGGCTCTAGCTGCGGTCAATCATCCTCCGTCACCTTCCACGGCGCGATCCATTCCTCGGCGCGGCGTAGTGCCACGGTGAGCACGACGCCCAGGAACATCAGCACGAAAATCGGCACGAACATGGAGGCGGTGTCGTACTGATTGCCGTATTTGACGATGATCGCGCCGAGGCCGGTGATGGCGGTGAAGAACTCCGCGACCACCATGCCGATGATGGAGCGTCCCAACCCGAGTCTGAGGCCGGTCATGACGTAGGGAAGCGCGGACGGCACGATCAGCTTCATGAAGATTTGCCGCTCGCTCGCGGCAAACGCCGTACCGACATCAATGAGCTGCGCCGGCACGTTCCGCACGCCGGCCGTGGTGTTGATCAGGATCGGGAACACCGAGATCACGGTGACGATGAAAATCTTGGCGCCGTTGCCCAGGCCAAACCACAAGATCACCAGCGGGATGATCGCGACCTGCGGTGTCGCATAGAGCGCGCTGACGAGCCAGTCGGTGCCGGCGTCGACGGTCTTGTACCGTCCGATCAGCAGCCCGGTAGAAATGCCGATTACCGACGCGATGATAAACGCCGTCAGCAACGTCTGCAGGCTGGAGAACAGCGCGCCCTGCAATTCGCCCGAGGCGATCATGTGCGCCCCGGCCACCATGATGGCGCTCGGATATGACATGAACAGCGGGTCGACCTGGCGCCCCAGCACCTCCCACGAGCCGATCACCAAGACGACGGACAGGAGGCGGATGATCCAAAGCCGGCTTTTCGGTTGCTGCGGCAGGATCTCTTCGAGATCGGCGTTGGCAAGCGAGGGCTCGTCAAGGGGCGCGCCAGGAGGCGCTGTCGGCTGCGCGGCGTGGGTCATAAGCGGGCCCTCTCGATGGCTGCGTTAAGCCGCAACAGGTGCGGCCGATTCTCGAATCAGGTCCCACATCCGCCGGCGGATGTCCTGAAACGTCGGATCGCCGCGCAGCTCAGGAAGATCCGGCCGCGGAAACGGAAACGGAACGTCGAGGATTGCTTTCACACGGCCCGGGCGCGCGCCCAGCACGATCACGCGATTGGAGACGTAGATCGCTTCATCAAGATCGTGTGTGACGAACAGCACGGTCTTCGCTGTCTCGCCTTTGATCCGCAAAAGCTCTTTTTGCAGCACTTCGCGCGTTTGGGCGTCGAGCGCGCTGAACGGCTCGTCCATCAGCAGGATGGCAGGATCGATGGCGAGCGCGCGGGCGAGGTTCACGCGCTGCTGCATGCCGCCCGACAGCTGGTGCGGGAACTGTTCGCCGGCTTTGCCGAGGCCTACCAGCTCGAGCAGCCGCTGCGCCCGGTCGCTGCGCGCGCGCGAGGACATGCCCTGCAACTCGAGCCCGAACTCGACATTGGCGCGCGCCGAGCGCCAGGGCAGCAGGTTCGCCTGTTGGAACACGTAGCCGCGGTCGCGTCCCGGACCGGTGACGGGCTGTCCGTCGACGCGGATGGTGCCGGCATCGCGGCGGACCAGGCCCTGAATGATGCGTAGCAGCGTGGTCTTGCCGCAACCGCTTTCGCCGATCAGGGAAACGACCTCACCCTCGTAGACATCGAACGAGAGGCGACGCAGCACGTTGAGGAGATAGTCTTCCTGATATTTGCCGCCGCGCACGCGGAACGTCTTTGAAACGCCGTCGACCGCGAGCTTTATCTTGCGCGCTTCCATTCCCATCTCCTGTGCGCGCGGTCACTGACGGACCGCTTGGCGCAACTATTCTATCAAGCAACCAGCTTCTGCGTCATATCGTCGAACAGTTCCGACACCGCGAAACGCCTCGGCAGTATGCCCTGCTCGTGGGCGTACTGACTGACGATCTCGATCGAGCGCGCCACGTTCGCCACGCCGAAAGGCAACATGTCGGCGCCCTTGGGCGGGCCTGCGGCGGCCTTGCTTTCGGCGAGCATCCGATAGACTTCGGCGACCACGTCCGGTCGTTGCTTCGCCAGATCGGAGTTGAGCACGAACATGTGGTTGATGTGTGTGCAGCCGTATTTGGCGTGCCATGCCTTTGCCGCTTCGGCGTGATCCGCAATGAGCCGGCGCGCCTTCTCGTGTTTCGGGGCATCGGGGCCAATGATGCAGGCGTCGACCTCGCCGTCGATCACGCGCTGGTCGAGCGATTTTTCCTTCTTGTCGACGCGCACCACGTTGGCCGGATCGGTGAACTCCGCCAGATGCGGGTCGTCGGTCGTGACCCAGGTGATGCGACTGAGGTCGACGCCGTACTCGTGCTGGAGAATGCCGCGCGCCCAGACTCCGGTCGTCTGGGTATAGGCGCGGACCGCGACACGCCCGCCCTCGAGGTCTTTCGGTGCCACCGGCTTGCCGCGGTCCATGTAGCCGATCGTGCTGTGCTGGAACCGGCCGACGACGGCCGCCGGTAGCAGCGTAAGCGGCTTCCCGTAGGTCTTGGCTTGCAGGAAGGTGACGATGGCAAGCTCGCCGGCATCGAATGCGGCGTCGCGCACCATCGGCTTGAAGCCGTTGCTGGCGACCGGTGGTCCGCAGAAATCAAAGCGTACGATCGGCGAGGTGACCCGGCCGTCCTTCAGCGCGGCGGAAAGTGCGCTGTCGGCGAGGTTGGTCTTGAGCGTGACGGGACCGCTGGTCGGATAGGATGTTGCCATGGTTGCTCTCAGTTATGGGGCACTCAGTTGTTCAGGGTCGGATAAAGCCGCAGTGCCGTTCCGCCAAGGATCGCATCGCGGTCGGCTTCGCTCAGCGGGGCAAGCGAGGCCTTGGCCTCGGCAACAATCTCCTGGAGAGTGCCCGGCGAATTTGGCCAATTGGAGCCCCAGGCGATGCGGGCGGCGCCAAATTCGGCCACCAGCTTGCCAAGAAACGCGTCCGTGTCGGCCTTGGCTTGCCGCAGGCGGTCGAGCACAACCGGCGTAAGCTTGAGATAGACGTTCGGCAGCGCAGCGAGACTCATCAGCGGCGCCGCCGCCGCGTAGGGCGGGCCGCCGTTGAAGTCGGGTCGGCCGAGGTGGTCGATGATGATCGGAACCCCGGGAAAGCGCTTCGCCAGTGCGATGGTGGCAGGGATGCCTGAAGGGTCGGTCTGAACACAGATCGAGATGCCGCGCTCGCCGCACAACGCCCACACCGGATAGGAACGTGGGTCATCGAGCGCGCTGGCGTCGATGCCCTTGGTGCTGCCGCCGGTGAAGATGCGGAAACCGGTGATGCCGCGTGCGATCCAGTCCTTGGCGACGTCGGCGGCGTCGGGCGCCAGCATGTCGATCGAGCCGACGGCCGCGCAGCGCTTGGGGAAGTGCGCAACAGCGTCGACCACCAGCGAGTTGTCGAACCCGTAAACAGTGGATGCGTGCACGATCGCGGTTTTGGCGACGCCGGCCGCATCCATCTCGGCGATCAGATCCGTGTCACTGGCCGCCCGGTCTTTCGACCAGTCGGACCGGATGCCGAAAAGTGGCGCGATCGGATAGCGCTTCGTGTCTGCCGAGACGATATGTGGGTGGATGTCGACGATGGAATCCGGCATTGCGTTGCTTCCTCACGCCTTCTCGGAGTCGACGAATAGCTCGTCGATCGACATTCTCCGTGGGATCAGCCGCTGCTTGAAGGCGTAGCTTTCCAGCGCTTCGATGGTCGCGCGGTTGCTTGCGATGCCGAAGGGCAGGGGATCGTCGCCGACAAGCGGCATCAGTTCGCGATATTTCTTGTCGGTGGCGGCATTGGCTGAGCCAGACTGCAACTCGGCCAGCCATTCCTTTTTGGCTGCGCTATACGCGTCGTGGAGCGAGCGGGCGACCCAGGGGTGCTCGCGCAGCACGCTATCCTTGACGACGATCGTGCCATGCATCGGATAGATGCCGGTCTTCTTGAACCAGGCGGACTCGAGCGATTTGGCATCGGGAAACAGGTCGGGATAATCCGCGGGGGGGATCTTCTTCGCGTCCCATCCGGCGGTGGGCTTGCCGGCGCGCCCGAGGCCGGCATTACCCGAGAACCCGGCACTGATCTCGCCCTTGGCCATCATTTCGACCAGCGAGGTGTCCTCCGATGCGTGGACCACGTTGGGCGGTAGCTTTAACTCGCGGACGTGCTCCTCGTCGTCGACCACCCAGGTGACCTTCGAGCTGTCGAGGCCGTAGTCATCGATCAAGATGCCGCGCGTCCAAACCCCGGTCGTCACCGAGTAGGCCCGCACGCCGACCTTCTTCCCCTCGAGATCCCGCGGCGACGTGATTCCGGCATCGGGCCGCACCAGCAGTCCGCCGTGGTGAAACGCGCGCGACACGAAGATCGGCAACGCCACGAACGGAGCGCCATGGGCCCGGGCAATGATGTACGTGGTCGGCGCCAGTTCGCAGACGTCGAACTCCACCTCGCGCACCATCCGCCGGTAGGCGGCGATCTGCGGCACCACGTTTGCGAACTGCGGTTCGATGCCCTCGATCGGAATGCGGCCCGACAGGATCGCCTTGGTGTGGGGATATTCGGCAACGGCGAGCTTCAAGGGCAGGGGAGACTTGGCCATTGCGGACACCTTACGTGGCTGAAACCGGGATGCTTCGCGTACGCCGGATGGGTGACGATCGCGCGGGCTCGTAGGTTCGGCCAAGAAGGTGGGCGGGCTCAAATTGGATTCTTGCCGTCAGCCATAAGTTTCATGCTGGATGCTCATCGGAGAAGATGGCCGGGAAGGGCGAAGGTAACCCGCCTATCGAAGGTTTCAGTCCGCAGATCCGGGCCTGCTGCGTAATCCTGACGCGGCCCCCCACCATAAATTCCATGCTAGTATTCGCAGACCTTAAGACGGTCGACACCACGGAGCCGGGGCCATGGTTGCAGCCGATTTGCCTAGTCTCAGGCACTTGCGCATGTTTGAAGCGGTGGCGCGGCTGCAAAGCCTCAGCCGTGCCGCGGTCGAGGTGAACCGCTCGCAGCCGGCGGTGACCCAGGCACTTGCCAACCTCGAAACGACGTTCGGTACGAAGCTCGTGGAACGGCGTCATTCCGGGTCATACCTGACAGGATGCGGCGGCATTCTGCATCTGCGCACGCAGCGCCTCATTTCGCAGATACGGCAGGCGCTGCTGGAGCCGCAGGTCGGCCCGCCGTTGGTGGACAAGGCGCGTTTAGGCTCGCTCGAGCGTAAGATCACGTCCGGCCATGTCCGCAGCCTCGTAGCCATGGCCGAGAGTTCATCGATCGAGATCGCGGCGCGCACCATCGATGTGGCACCCGGTTCGTTGTGCCGTTCGGTGAGCGAGCTGGAGCGATTGCTCGGGCGCCCGCTCACCCATCATACCGCCCACGGCCTCACGACCACGCTCGCCGGGGGCGAACTCGCTCGCAGACTGAAACTGGCCATGCGAGAGATCGAGCACGCTCGCGACGAAATCGACACCACCGGTGGCCAGGCTGAGACAAGGATATCGGTCGGCGCCATCCCGCAATGCTCAATGAACATTCTGACCGCTGCCGTCGACGACCTGCTGCGCCAATATCCCAGCGCGCAGGTCATGATCGCGGATGGTCCCTACGATACGCTGCTCAATGATCTCCGCACCGGTCGGCTCGACTTCCTGTTCGGCGTCCTGCGCCGGCCCGATTGGGCCCACGACGTGCACGAGGAGCCGTTGTTCTCCGACCCCTATTCGGTCGTGGTCCGCGCGGGCCACCCGTTGACCCGCAAGCGCGACCTGCGGCTGGAGGACCTCGCCGCCTACGATTGGATACTGCCGCGCCAGGGCACGCCGCGGCGACGCGCATTCGAGTGGATGTTCTCCGGCATGCCGCAGCAGCCGACGTCACGGGTGGAGACCAGCGCGCTGGATGTGCAGGTATCGCTGATCGCAGCGAGTGACCGCGCGACGCTGATGTCGACCCAGGAGGCTCGGCGGGAGTCGGCCGGCGGGTTGATCGTCGCGCTACCGTTCCAGCCCCAGGTATCGCGCATGATTGACGGCGCGACCACGCGGGCCGACTGGCACCCGACCAGCGTACAGCTCAGGTTTCTGGAACTGCTGCGACAGCACGCCGGTGGGATCAGCGCACCCGCGGGCGCCTGCGCATCCGGGCCGCCGCCGCACGCGGCGCAAGCTGCCGGCCGAGGCGGCGTGAGACCTTCGTTCGCGTAGTACTCGAGGTGGGAAGCAAAGGATAGCGACCAGGAGGGTTATGTATGCAGTCACCATCCCTATCGAGCCGCCGCGTTTTCCTCGGGCAGGCCGCTGCGGCAGGCGGCTCCCTCGTGGCGTCAAGCGCGCTTCCGTTCACAGGCGCGACGGCCGAGGCGACCAGGCAGAAGGTGAATATCGTCAACACCCGGGGCATGGCGACGATCACCGTTCAGGAACTTATGAAGCGCCGGGGACACCTGGAGGAGTTCGGCATCGAGCCCAACATCCTCTACGTCGTCGATGCGTCCAGGCTGATGGGTTCGCTGCTGAGCGGGGAAAGCGACATCTGCATGTTCTCCGGCATCGGCTCCGTGCTCACGGCGATCGAGAAAGGAGCGAAGATCAAGCTTGTGGCCGGCTCGCTGATCAAGCCCGAGCATGCGATCTACACCAAGCGCCCCGAGATCAAATCCATCATGGACCTCGAGGGCAGGACGCTCGGCGCGGGATCGACGGGCGCACTCCTCCACACGATGTGGGTCGCCATTCTGCGCAAGTACGGTCTCGATGAGCGAAAGGTCAAATTCGCGAATATCGGCAGCACCTCCGATGTCTTCCGGGCGGTCGCTGCCGGCGTGGTGGACGCCGGTATCGCCGAGATCGACGTGTTCGACCAGCAGGCCAAGTTCGGTGTTCACGTGATCCAGGAAGGCGAACTGTGGAAGGAGTTGCCTGGGTTCACGTTTCAGGGCGCTTACGCTTCGGACAAGGCGATCAAGGAAAAGCGCGACGCCATCGTGCGCACGCTGGCCGCCTACGCCCGGCTCTACCGGTTCCTGTCGACCCCGCGGTCGAAGGACGAGTTCGTCGCGGCCCAGCTCGCCGTCTCGGCCCGGCCGGACACCAGCTCGGCCTCGTGGCAGTGGCAGTTCTTCCAAGAGCAGCAGATTTACGCCACCGATCTCACTTTGTCGGAGGAGCGGGTGCGTTACATGCAGGAACTCAACATTTTCGTGGGCGTCCAGAGGAAGCGCGTGCCCTACGCTGACGTCACCGACATGTCGCTGGCGCGCGATGCCGTGAAGCTCCTGGGGTGAGCGCGGCTGGCGCGCCGCGGCTTATGCCGCGAGCAAACGCGACTTGCGAGCAACTCCGGCGCTACCGGCACGTCCCGTAGCTGCCGCCTTTGGGGTTGCCTTCCGCGGTGATGCGGAGCGCGCGGCTGATCTGCGAGCTGGCGCCATAGTAGGCGGCGTTCATCGTCAGCTCGATGATTTCCTTGGTGCTGAAAAACGCCTTCATGGCTTCGAAGGTCGCGTCGTCGACGCCGTCCGGGCTGGCCATGGCATCGGCATAGGCCAGCACGGTGCGCTGCCGATTGTTGAACAGCTTGCTGTCGCGCCACTGCGGGAGGCTGTCGATCTGCTCGACGGTGATGCCGCAGCTGATCGCGAGACGGCGGTGTTGCCCGAATTGATAATCGCCACGCGCGAGCTGGGTCGCGCGCAGGATGATCAGTTCCCGGTCGGCCCGTGTCTCGGCCGTGCCGTCGCGCAACGCCTGGGCTAGCGCCAATGTGGCGCGTGCGAGCTTCGGTGCGTTGTTGTAGACGCGATGCAGGTTGAGTGGCTCGGTGCCGCGCGCGCGGAGCTCCTTGAACGCCTCCTGCACCTCGGCGTCCGGGGAGTCGTCCTGCACCAGGGGAACGCGCGGACCTTTGGTGTTTTGCGCCGCAACGGGCATCGACGCCACGACGGCAATCACCGCAACGATGGCCAGGAACACTCTCGTCATGCCGTGCCTCCCCATTTTCTTTCGGTCCAATTGGATTCGATCCTACGCAAGAAAGACCGCAGGCCGCAACGGCACGAGGTTGCCGTTCATTCCGGCTTGATGCCCGCGAGCTTGACCGCCTCGCTCCATCGCGCTGCCTCCGACCCGATATAGTCGGAGAACTCCTGCGGCGAGCGCGGGCGAGGTACGGAACCGATCCGCGCCAAGGCGGCCTGCGAGGCTTCCGATTTCAAGCCCGCGTGAATGGCGGCGCTCAGCCGGTTGACGACATCCGGCGGTGTGCCGGCAGGCGCGAGCACGCCGGTCCAGAATATCGAGAGGAAGTCAGGCACGCCGCTCTCGATCATGGTCGGCAGGTTCGGCAGCGCCGGCCAGCGTTGCGGCGTCGTGACGGCGAGAGCCTTCAGCTTCTTGGACTCGACCAGGGCCAGAGCGACCGAAATGTCGGAGAAGGTGAGCTGCACCTGCTCGGTGAGGACGGCCGAGAGCATCTCGGCGCCGCTCTTATAGGGTACGTGCACCAGGTCCAGGCCGGTCTTGGCCTTGAACACCTCGCCGTTGAGGTGGGTCTGATTGCCGACGCCGGCCGAGGCGAAGTTGAGCTTGCCCTTGTTGGCCTTGGCATAGGCGATGAACTCGCCGACGGTGTTCACCGGCAGCGATGTCGGGACGATCATCAGCGTCGCACTGTCCGTCAACTGCGAGACGGCGGCGAAACTTTTGACGGGATCGAACCCGGCATTCTTCTGCACGGCCGGGACCGCGGCGAGCGTGGCCACGGTGCCGAGCAGGAGCGTGTAGCCATCCGGTTCGGACTGCGCTACCGAACGTGTGCCGGTTGCGCCGCCTGCGCCAGGACGGTTCTCGATTACGACGGGCTGCCCGAGCCCTTCCTGAATGATCCGGGCAGCAAGTCTTGCCGCTACGTCGGTCGGGCCGCCAGGACCGAACGGGACGACCAGCTTGATCGGCTTGTTTGGGTACGGCTGCGCGTGCGCGGGCCATGCGGCGCCGAACACGATGGATGCGGTAAGCATCAAGAACAAGCCGGCTGCGAGCTTACCGGAACTCCTGGTCGAAATGTGGGGCGACATGGGTACCTCCGGTATCAAGGCGTGGCGTAGTTCATGAACTCCTTCGGGGCGAGAGGTCCCCATTGCGACTTGTAGGCAGCCTCCCGTGACAGCAGACCCTCGCCACCGTGTACGTTGAGACGGTCGCTATCGGTCCAGTGCTCGTGCACGCGGCCCCAAGGATCGCACCAATAGTCGAAGATTTGCGAGCCGAGATAGTGTCGGCCGACGCCCCACATATGCTTGTAGCCCTTCGACACCAGTTGGTCGTGGCCGAGCATCAGATCGTCGATGTCCTGAACCTCGAACGATACGTGGTTCAGTCCGTTGATCTCGCCTCTCCGGCAGAAAAAGACGTGGTGATCGACATAGTCCTCACCGCGGTCACAGCGGTTGAACGAGCCGATGATGTTGTGCTCCTCGCCGGAATAGATGTCCTCGGATCGCACCAGACCCAGGTTCTGGCGATACCATTTGACTGCGCCGGCCACATCGGGGGTCGTGAGCACGACGTGCGCGATGCGCTTGACCCGCGACGGCCGCTTGGGAAAGCGCTGCAGCTCCTTGCGGGCCAGTCCGTCCCACGCGAGGTTGAGCGCGACCGGCGTCACCGGAATAGGATCCAGCCCGCGCCGTCCGTGAATGAATTCGACGGTGTAGCCCAGCGGATCAAGCACGCGCACACGCTGTCCGCCACCGGGCTCGTCGACATTCTCGATACCCGATGCGCCGGGGATCTTCGTCAGGGTCTTGAGATCGTCGGCGCTGTCGACGTACCAGGCCGAGCCGAGGAAGCGCGGCTCGCCGAGATGCGTGACATGAAGGAACGGCGCTGGGTCGGTGCCGCGCATGTAGAGGGCGGTCGGGGTGCGCTCAGAACGCACCAGGCCGAAGTCCGACAGAAACTCCTCAGCCCGATCGAGATCGGGGGCCTGCAATCGCGCGAACGCGACATCTTCGACTTTGACGCTCGTCATCGTGTTTCCTCCAGACCAGATCTTCCCGTTAGCACCTTGACGCTTCCCCGGCGATTGCCGGAGCAGCGGCTATTTGAAGCCGAGCAGCTCTTTCGGATTTTCGACCATGATCAGGTCCTGGACCGCCTTGTCGGGCGCCCACTCAGACATCATGTCGACGAGATCGGCATCGTTCGGCATCGGATTGAAATAGTTCGGGTGCGGCCAGTCGGAGCCCCATAACAGCCGGGTCGGCGCGCGGCGGACGAGATCGTGCACGAACGGCAGCACGTCCGCGAACGGCACCACCGGCTCGGCCGAGCAGCGCGGCGACAGCTTGACCCAGCACCTTCCGGTATCGAGACATTCGAGCACGAAGCGGCGGCCCGGATCGGCGAGGCCGCGTGTGGGGTCGGGATAGCCCATGTGTTCGATCACGAACCGGCCTTTGGTGCCGAGGATCCGCTCGCGCCAGGCGGCGATCTCGCTCTCACCATGCACGAGATAGTGCGGCTGCAGGCCGAATCCCTGGAAGCGCGCGAGCTGATTCTGATCGATCTCACGGTGCGACTTGAAACTGTAGCGAACGGCGACCGCGCCGGCCTCGACCAGGATGCTGAGCTCTTTGTCGGTGATATCCGGCGCCGGGATGATGCAGGCGCGGAAGCGTCCGGGCTCGCGGCTCATCGCATGCAGCAAATATTCGTAGGCATTGCCGTGCTGGAACGATTGCACGATCAGCCCGCGCGTGATGCCGAGCGCATTGTGCATGGCGAGCAGGTCATCGAGCGTGCAGTCCTCGACCTCGAGCCGGCGTCCGGGATCGAGCGGGAACCGCCGCTGCGGTCCGAAAATATGGAAATGCGTGTCGCAGGCGCCCGGCGACAGTCGAATGCGCGGTGTTCGCGTCTTCCGGTCAGGGGGTGGTGATTTCACGTAAGACATGTTGCCTCCCAGAATTCTTTTGTACGCGACCGGTCAGCCGATCGAGCAGTTCTCCCGCATCCGATGGCGGGTTGTCGCCGCGCCATGCCACGTGGCCGTCGGGGCGAATGAGCACGAAGTCCCGTTCGTAGAGATCGTGGGCGTACGCCTCGCCGATGTCGAGACGGACCAACGGCAGCGATCTTTCGGCAGCGGCGGCGAGCAGTCCATCGCCCTCCGGCCCGCGCCCCCGGAACGCGAGCAGTGTAAATCCAAGGCCGCGCCGATCGAACAGGGAATCGCCGATCTCGCGCCCGCGCGTCAGCCAGAAATGCGGTGCGCGCCCGCCCGGCACCGCCGAGGGCGTGTATTCGACGATGGCGTCACGCGGCGGCTCGCCATCACCGACGATGATTGGCGAGCCATCGTAGCGTGCGCCGAGCTGAACACCGAGCGATCCGAACTGCGGCTCGTTACCGGCGAGGAATCTGCCGAGCGCCGCGCGCGCCTGCTCACCCTCGGCGCTTTCGGCTTCGATTTCGGCTGGGACGCTTAGTCCGCCGATGCGCTTGGCGAGTTCCCGCGCGGCCGTGGTGTTGCGGATCGCGATCGGCTTCCGCTCAAGTTCGTAGCTGGCCAGAAGCGCGGGGCCGCCCCAGCCCTTGGCCACGGCCGCGAGCTTCCAGGCCAGGTTGGCGGCATCGTCGATGCCGGTGTTCATGCCGAAGCCGCCGGTCGGGGTGAAGAGATGGGCGGAATCTCCAGCGAGGAACACCCGCTGCGTGCCGAAGCGGTCGGCGACGCGGGCAACGCCCGAATTCCACGGGCTCTGCGCAATCACCTCAACGGGGACGTCGACGCCGGCTGAGCGCTGGACGATGCGCTGCACCGCCGCGGCATCCGGCAGGGGCTCGTCGTCGCGCGGGCGGCTGAACAGCGCGAACTCCTCGCGGCCGTTCACGGACAACAGGACGGACCGCACCTCGGGATTGAGCGCCCAATACTGCCAGGCCTTTCGACGCGACAGGATCTCCTCGAAGAGAGCAGGGGCGCGCACGTGCGTCGAGATCATCCGGCCGCCATGGAACGCCTGCTGCAGGTTTTCGTGGCCGCTGTAGCTGATGCCGAGTGACCGCCGCACGACGCCTTGGGCGCCATCGCAACCGGCGACGAACATCGCCTGCCAGTGCTCCTCGACGCCGGAACGCGTATCGGCCGCGTGCACCGTGACGCCGTCGGCGTGTTCCTCGAACGCGGCCACGGCCCAGCCGAAACGCAGCGTGATGTTGGCGCGGGTCGCTGCTTGCTGGAACAGGAACCTGTCGATGAACATCTGGTTGGCGCGGAAGATCGGCTCGGGCGTCTGGTCCGTGGGCTCTGAGGCGCGGACCTGTGCGTGCGCTTCACGGTCGGACGGCATGCGAATGCGCGCCAACTCCGGGCCATTGAAGCGCGTGAAGTAGGCGACGTCGGTGGGGTGATCCTCCGGCATTCCGATGTTGCGCACCGCCGGTGTCAGCCCCAAACGCCGGAAATGTTCCATCGTCCGGCAGTTCTCGGTGCTGCCCTTGGGATACATCCGGGTATCGGCGTCGGCATTGAACACGACCGACGGGACGCCGTAGCTATCGAGGAATAGCGCCAAAGTGAGGCCGACGGGGCCGCCGCCGACGATGGCAACCGGTCGCTGCAAGCCTGACGTGGTCCCTAAGCCTGACGTGGTCACTAAGCCTGACGTGGTCACTCCCATGACATCCCAGCTAATGACATTTCCGCATGATCAAACGAGCGGGTGTGGTCCAGTAGCGGCGCCTCGACGGTAAGGCTGCCAGGCAATATAGTTGGCCGGCCGCACGAGGCGAAAGCGGCGTTACGGCACGAACTTGATGCAAAAACCGCAACAACTGGCTCCGGCGCGTCGCGCCCTCCCGTCGCTGCGGGCGGTGGTCGCTTTCGAGGCCGCGGCACGGACCCGGAGCTTTGCCGAGGCGGCCCGCGAGCTATCGCTCAGTCAAAGTGCGATCAGCCGGCAGGTCGCGCAGCTCGAGCAGATGCTCGGCGTCGCCTTGTTCTCCCGGGTGCGCCAGCGGGTCGTGTTGACCCCGGCCGGCGCGTTGTTTGCCGAACGCGTCCGCGACATCGTCGCGCGTCTGCGCTCGTCGGCGGAGGAGACGATCGCATTCCAGGGCCGCGGCGGCGTGCTGCGGCTCGGCGTGCTGCCGACGTTCGGCACGCGATGGCTGATGCCGCGACTGCCCAATTTCATGGCCGTCCATCCGAGCATCACCTTGCATTTCAGCACGCTGCTGCCAGGCACGTTCGATTTCGCGGCGGCGGGGCTTGATGCGGCGATTCATTTCGGCGAGCCGATAGCCCCGGGTGCGATCGTGCACCTTCTGCGTCGCGATGAGATCGTGCCGGTGGCGTCCCCGAAGCTATTGAGCCGGACCCCCATTCGCGCGATCGCCGATCTGCGCAATGCGACCTTGATCGTGCACCGCTCACGGCGCCCGGCATGGTCAGAGTGGCTCGAAGCGCACGCGGTCGCCCTCGATGTGGATCAGCCCAGGATCGAGCTCGAGCAGTTCAACATGGTGTTCCAGGCCGCCATTGCAGGTCTCGGCGTCGCCATGGTGCCGACGCTGCTCGCGCGGCAGGATCTTGCGTCCGGCGCTCTGGTTGCGTTGTTCGAGCCGCTCGTGAACGAGCAACGCGGCGACTATCTCGTCTATCCTGTCGACCGCGCGACCTATGCGCCGGTCGTGCTGTTCCGCGACTGGCTGCTCGAGGAGTTCGCGCGCGAGAGCTGAAGAGCGGGATGCGCGCGGCTACTTTGCCGTGACAACCTTATAGGCAGCTTCGACATTGGTGCCGAAACGGTCCTGGCTGGCCCAACTGGCGTATTCGGGCATTTTCAACTCGGCCTTGATCTCGTCGAGCGACTTGCCCGCTTTCACCATTGCGCCAACGCGCTCCAGCAACAGCGCGTAGTAGCGCTCGGTGTCCTCGAAAATCTTCACCGTGCCGGGAATGCCATGGCCGGGCACCACATGCTCGGGGTTGAGGGCCTTCAACATCTTGGCCGCCGCGAGAATGTCGGGAATCGTGACGAACGGCCGCAGAATGTTGACCTGATTGACCAGGATGCCCGAGGCCGAAAACAGGATGCGCTCCTTCGGCATCCAGATGGCGGTATCCGCCTCGCTGTGCACGCCCTTGAGATATTTCAGCTCAAACGTCCGCTCTCCGACATAGATCGTCGCGTTCTGATTGTATTCGACGTGCGGCACGATGAACTTGTAGCCCTCGAGCGACGTCTTCATCGCCGCGGACATCTTAGCGAGTTGTTCGATGCGGTCCGGCTGCTCTTGCTCGCGTTTGCGCATCGACTCGCCCGCACCCGCGGCTGCGACGATCACGGCGGGTGGCGAGAACAGGAAATGGCCGGTGGTGTGGTCGGAGTGCGGCTCGGTATTGATGAGGAGCCGCACCGGCATCGGGGTGAGCTTCTTGACGATGTCCAGAATCTTTCGCGATTCGATCGGGTTCTGGCCGGTGTCGATCAGCACGACGCCGTCCTGCGTCAGGATGATGCCGGAATTGGATTGGAAGTTGGCGCCGACATACACGTAGACGCCGTCGCTCAGCTTCCTGACCTGCGGTCCCAAATCCTGCGCAAGGGCCGGAGCGGTGAATACCAAGCCGCCCAATATCGCTAGCGCACCCGCCGCTTTCGCCATCATGGATGTTTCCCCCTGATCGGTGTGCGGACTCTGCCGCCTTCACGGCGCAGTCTAGTCCTCCACCGGGACCGATCAAGCGCCGGCGTTGCGTGGAGGGCTTACGGTGCTTGTATAGAAGCCATATGGTCCCGTGACCTTGTGTTCCTGTTCTTGTCTACGTCGGCGGTATAGTTAGCGAGTGACAAAAAAATCGCTGCCAACGCGCGGCGACGGGAAGAAACGAACGGAGTGTGGCAATGCGGACCAAGGCTGTCGTCGCACTGATCATCGTGGCGCTGGGTGCGGCAGGCCTGGACGGGTCGCCAGTACGAGCGCAATCGGTCGCGGAGTTCTACAAGGACAAGAGCGTCGCGATGATTATCGGCGGGAGCCCCGGCGGCGGCTTTGATACGCTCGCACGCGCCATCGCCCGTCATATCGGCAAGCACATCCCCGGTAATCCATCTGTTGCGCCGCGCAACATGCAGGGCGCCGGTGGACTGGCGGCCATGGATCACCTCTACAATATCGCTGCCAAGGACGGCAGCGTGATCGCGCTGGTCGGCAATACGACCCCGTTCGTTCCTCTCGTCACCGGCAAGCCGGCGCGGTTCGACCCGCTGAAGATGAACTGGCTGGGAACCCCGAGCATCGAAACGACAATGGTGCTGGTCTGGAACACGGTGCCGGTAAGAACGGTCGAGGACCTCAAGACCAGAGAGACCACGATGGGCGCCTCGGGGGTTGATTCTCCTCAGGCGTTTTTTGGGCGGCTCATCAACACCACGCTTGGCACCAAGATGAAGATCATTACGGGCTATCAAGGTCAAAACGAAATCTTCATTGCGATGGAGCGCGGCGAGGTCGACGGTTTCCCGAGCGCGCCCTACAGTTCGATCACGTCGACGCGCCCGAACTGGCTTAGAGACGGCAGCGCCAGAGCGGTCTTGCAGTACGGGCCTGAGCCATTGAAGGAGCTGCCTGATGTTCCGTGGGCGCCATCGCTGATCACCGATCCGGCCGACCAGGAACTGATGAAGCTCGCGAACGCGCCCAATGCCATAGGGCGCCCCCTGGTGATGCCCCCGGGCGTGCCGGCAGACCGGCTTGCCGCCATGCGCAAGGCGCTGGCCGATACCTTCACCGACCGGGAGTTCATCGAGGAAGCAGCCAAGATCGGTTTGCTCGTCAATGCCCCACGTACCGGCGAGCAATTGTACGACGTGATCCGCGGTGCCTACGCCTCGGTGCCGTCCACCATCGAACGGCTGCGCAAGCTCGAACGTTAAGGGATATGATACCTGCGAAGGCGGCGCGGCAATCCGCAACCGCGCCGGTTTAGTCGACAAGAGCAACAACAAGAGCAATCAATAGGATCTCACAGCGATGCAGTTCGGTATTTATGCACCCATCCCGATGGCGACAGTCGGTTCGGCGGAAACGGCGCAGGCTGCGGCGGAAGCTTTGGCGCCGCTGCCGCCCGGACGCGTTGATGCGCAATTCGACCACAGCCTGTCGCTGCTGCAGGCCGCCGACGATGCCGGCTTTGATCTGGTGCTGTTCGCGGAGCGGCACCTCGGGAACGATATATCGGCCTGGCTGTTGGCCAGCGCGGTTGCTTCGCGGCTCTCACGCATCCGCGCGCTGGTCGCCGTCCATCCCGGCCTGTGGGATCCGGTCATGGTCGGTAAGCTCGCGGCGTCGCTCGACCGCATGTGCCGAGGGCGCATGGCGCTCAACATCGTCAACGGCTGGTTCGACGAGGAATTCCGCATGTTTGGCGGCACCGTCCTCAAGGGCGAGGAGCGCTACCGCCGAACGATCGAATTCATCGACATCCTGCGCGGACTGTGGGCGAACGAAAAATTTTCGTACGAGGGGCAGTTCTACAAGGTCGAAAACGGCCAGCTTCTGCTCAAGCCGGCGTCACCATCGCTACCGGAAATCTACTCGGTCAGCCGCAGCGACCGTGGCCGCGACTTCATCGCCGAGCAGTGCGACTGGTGGTTCGTCGATATTCCAAAGACGGCGGAGACGACCGACGACACCGTGCGCGGCATCGAGGATGCGATCGCGGACATGGACCGCCGTACCCGCCGCACCGGCCGCAAGGTGCGCTATGCGTTCAATCCATTCGTCGCGCTGGGCGCGAATCAGGAAGAGGCGCTGAACGCGACCATCAAGCAGATTTTCGCTGTCGACCCGAACCCGGACGCTCGCAAGATCGAGACCCGAATGCTGCCGGCCACCAAGGCCGGCATGGTCGGCTCGCCCGAAGCCGTCAGGAAGCAATTGCGCAGGTTCGAAAGCCTTGGGATCGAGTTGGTCCTCTGCAAGATGGTCTCGACCGTCGACAACGTTCAGCGCATTTCCGAAGAGTTGATTGCCCCGATGCGCGGCAATTCCGCGGCGTAGCCGTAGCCGGCGATCCGCCGACTATTGCTGGAAGTACTTCTTGGTCTGCTCCACCTGCTGCGCGGGTGTCGCCGCCAGCGCTGCGATCATCTTTTGCAGCTGCGTGCCTTCCATCGGCTCGATGCTGAGATTGCGCTTGGTCATGTCGGCGATGAATATCGGATCGACGGCCATATCCATGAGCGCCTTGCGCAGGGCGGCCACGCGTTCGGGCGGCGCAGCGGGTTCGGCGGCGAAGGCGCGGCCGATATCGACGGCGCCTCCGAGCAGGCCGAAGATGCTTCTGGACCGCTCGTCGGTGGCAAAGTCCAGCAGCGCCGGCACGTCGGGCCGGTCAGCAAAGCGGGTGCCGCCCAGATAATACAGGAAGCTCGCCTTCTTTTCCTTGAGCCACTCCTCCTTGCCCGCGAGGATCGCTTCCAGCGCGATGCCGCCGTGCGCGTTCACTTCACCCCGTTCCATCGCAAGCGCGATCGGAGGGGCGCCGGAATAGCCGCGGATGATCTTGATTTTTGTGCCAGCCAGATCGTTGAGCGCCATCGGTACATAGGACGAGCTCGATGAAATTGATGTCGCCCCCATGGTGATCTCGCGATCTTTGGCCGCCGCGATGGTTTGGGCGGGCGCGGTGTGCCACACCATCGCAAACGTCGCCGTCGAGACGATGCGTCCGATCCAGTTGAATTTGGCTGGATCGAAATTGCCGGGGCCGCCCAGCACCTTGCTGAGCGTCAGTCCGTCGAGGAACATTCCCAGCGAGGTGCCGTCCTGTGCCGTGGCGCTGGTGATGTAGGCCGCGGCCCGTACGCCGACGCCGCCATCCATGTTGCGCACGACGACCGTGGGGTTGCCGGGGATATGGCGCGAAAGGTGCGGCGCCACGATCCGGGAATAAATGTCGTAGCCGCCTCCCGGTGGGAAGCCGACATAGATGCCGACCGTCTTGCCCTTGTAGAAGTCGGCGACGGGATCGGCGTTCGCCGGTAAGGCTGCGGCGATCAATGCCGCGCAAAGCAACGGAAGGCGCTTCATATAGCGGTTTCCCCCATCTTTTTTTGCTTACGGCGGAGAACGTCAGCGCAGAGAACTCAGCTCACACGATGTCGGTCACCAGCTTGCCGATGTTCTCGATCTCGATGCGCACGCGGTCGCCCTTGGCGAGGCGTTCACCCGTCTCCGCGCCGACGCCGGCCGGCGTACCGGTGAGGATTACGTCACCGGGATGAAGCGTGATGCGCGACGACAGATGTGCGATCTGCTCCGCGATCGAGAACAGCATCTTGCTGGTGTTGGAGTCCTGCTTGACCACGTCGTTGACGTAGGTGTGGATCGTCAGGTTCTGCGGGTCGCGGATGGCGCTGGTCGGAACGATCCACGGCCCGAGCGGGCAGGCGCCGTCGAAATTCTTCTGTCCAATCCAGTCGTAGCGGAACGGCGACGCGATCGGCACTGCCTCGCGCTGCGTGCGGTCGCGCGCCGAGAGATCGTTGCCGATCGTGTAGCCGGCAACGTAGTCGAACACCTTGTCGAGCGGAACATTGCGTGCGACCCGCCCCATGACAACGGCGAGTTCAGCCTCCCAGTCGAGAAAATCGGACGCGAGTTCGACCTTCGCGTTGTCGCCCACGGCGCACCACGACGATTTGATGAAATGCCAGGGCGACAGTCCGAGTTCATGCGGGTCCGGTTCCGGCGGGATATTGAGCCGGCGCGCCATGTTGTCCACGTGATCGCGGTAGTTGGCCCCTGCGCAATAGATGGCGCCGGGATAGCGCACAGGCGGTAGCAGCTCGAGCCCGGCCAGTGCGATGCCGTCGGTCAGATTGCCTTCGGCGGCTTTTGCGAGATTTGCACTGGCGGCCTGCCAATCGTCGAGGATTGCTCTCACGCTGGCATAGGCGGGTTGCCCGAGGACCTTTGCCGCATCGTGAACGGTCGTGCCGACCAGGATGCCGCTGCGCGGGCCGGAACGGTCTTGGTAGGTGAGGAGCTTGTAGGTCACGCCTGGTTTCTCCGTTGCTGGCGTCCGGATTGCTCGATCTTCAAAGTGAGTTTGCTGAGTTCGCTGTCGGAAAGCTTGAGCAGCTTTGCCGCATTCCGCCAGAACACCTTTTCCTTGTCCGCTGTCGGAAGGCCGAGGTCTTCGATCAATTTGATCGCGCGCGGCTTCAGCGAGGTCAGCGGCGGCGCATCGCTGCCGTAGAGCACATGATCCGCGCCGACGGTGTCGATCACCATGCGCGCAGCCGGCGCATGATAGGTCACCGTGTCGAAATACATCTTCTTCAGGTAGTAGCCGGGCTCGTGCTTGATCTTCATCGGGCTGTACGAGCCCAGGAAGTAAGCCTCTTCCTGCAGCTCGTAGGCGTAGTTCATCCGTCCGATGACCTCGCAGATGCCGCCGCCGCCGTGCGATGAGACCAGCGTCACGCGCGGAAAATCCTCCAAGATGCCGCGCACGATCAGCCGCGAGATGGCCAGACACAAATCAGCGGGGCGACCGACGCTCGAGGCCAGCCGGTATTCCTTCACGCGCTCTTCGCCGAAGCCGACATGCGGCGGATGGATGAAGACAGGAACGTCGAGGTCCTGGACCAGCTCCCAGAACGGCCGCGCCTCGTCGTCGTCTGGATAATGTGCTTTGTGATTGGACTGGATCAGGATGCCCTTGAGACCGAGTTGCCGGATCGCGCGCTCGGCTTCCTTGATCTGCGCCGGGCCGCCGCATGGCAGGATGGTCGCGAAGCCGTAGAGGATGCCCTTGTGCTTCTGCTGGATTTCGGCGGCATAGTCCGACCAGCGCTGGATTGCCTTGAGTTCGTCCTGTTCCGACTTGCCACGCATATAGTGCGCGGCGTTGCTGACGACACTGATCGCGACTCCGGCGCGATGATGCGCATCAAGGACGTTCTCGACGGTCATCGGGCATTTGCCGGCCCAGGTCGGTCCGCTTTTTCCGTCCCATGCGAGCGCGTCGGCCGCGGCTTCTTCCGGCGGATAGACGTGCGTGTGCCACTCAATGATCATTCTGCCTCCGACAGGACCTTGGCGCGAGCGTGTGGACACTGGAGAGGGCGCAGGCCATATAGCAAATCGAATTTTGCGATGTATGATATAACAAACGGGTATGGAGAGGCGCGGAGCCTTGAATCTCACTCAACTCAGGTATTTCGTCGCAGTCGCCCGACGCAAAAACCTCAGTCGCGCCGCGGCGGAGCTGCGCATCGCGCAACCGGCGATCACCCGCCAACTCAAATTGCTCGAAGCCGAGCTCGAGACGCCGCTGCTGTCACGGCATCATCGCGGCGTTGAGTTGACGGACGCGGGGCGGCTGCTGCTTGAGCGGGCCGAAGCGCAGATACAGAGCTTCGATCAGCTACGAGCCGATTTCCAAGACCTGTCGTTTGCGCCGTCGGGGCAATTGCGTGTTGGCTGTCCGCCGGCGCTGACGCGTCAGTTGATGCGGGCGCCGACGCGAGAATTCCTGGCGCGCTATCCCAAGACGACGGTCGAAGTGCGCGAGAGCATCAGCGACGAGCTGGCGCGCGCTGTCCTCAACGAAAGCCTGGATATGGCGATTGCCAGCACGCTGGCGCCCCAGCAGCACCTCGTCAGCGAGCCGCTGTTCAAGGAACAGATCTGGTTGTTCGGTCCGCCCAAGGTCCGGTTGGCCAGGAAAATCCCGCTGAGCTTTGTTTCGGGGCTGCCGCTGCTGATGGCGCGCCGTCAGAACGCGACCAGAAATCTGGTCGAGGGACGGCTCATGGAGGCGGGACTTCACCTCAACTTGGTGCTTGAGACGGATTCGACGTCCTTGATGGAAGACCTGGTCAAGGACGGCGCGGGCTACGTGACCGCACCTTACTTTTCGCTCATCGACAACCTGAAGTCCGGGAATGTCAGCGGCGCGCCGATCGAAGGGCTGGCGATCGAGCGATCGCTGATCCGTCGAAAGGACCGGCCGGTCACGCGGGCGATGAAGGAGTTTCTGATCCTGCTGGCTCCGGAGATCAGGCGACTGAGCAAGCTCGGTAATCCGCGGCAATCGAACGGGAACAAGTAGACAAGCCGCGGCCTTGCACCAAGTACGTCTTCATTTGCCAGCCTGCGCCCCGTTGCGGGCAGGCTTTCCGGCATTGGGAGGTTGCGTATTTGTGATGTCCTCCAGAAACTTGATCAGCACGCGAAGTCTTTGCGGCACGAACTGGCTGCTTGGGTAGACGACGCTGATCGGGTTGCCCTCCACCGCGTAACTTGTCAGCAGCGACTTGATGCTGCCCGCGGCGATGTCGTGTCGCAGCGTCCACCAGTTCGCTTGAATAATGCCAAGGCCGAGCAGGGCGGATTCGCGCATGGCGTCCGAGCTGCTGACAAAAAGCCGCTCCGGCACCTTGATCTTGATGTCGCGTTTGCCGGCTCGGTAGGGCCACACCGCCCCGAACGTGCTGACGATGCAGGTGTGGTTGATCAATTCGTCTGGCGTCTTCGGCTCGCCGTATTTCTTGAGGTAGCTTGCGGACGCGCCCGTCACGCGCGGTCCGCGCGTCAGCACCCGCGAAATCAAGCTCGACTCGTTGAGCTCACCGATGTGCACCGCCAAATCGAACTGCTGCGAAATCAGGTCGACGGGCCGGTCATTGAGCTGAACGTCGAGCACGATCCCCGGATAACTTTCCATGAAGTCCCCAAGCCGCGGCAAGAACGTGCCGCGTGCAAAGGAGGCCGGAAGCAGAATGCGCATCCGTCCTTCAGGACCGCTGTGGCCGCGTCGGACATCGGTTTCGGCGCTTTCGATGTCTTCCAGGATTTGCCCGCATCGCGAATAGAACTCTTTGCCGCTCTCGGTGACGGCCAATTGTCGGGTGGTCCGGACGATCAGTTGGACGCCGAGGTCCGCTTCGAGACGGGCCACGCTTTTGGCGACGGCAGACACCGAGAGATTCATCCGCTGCGCAGCGGCGGTGAATCCGCCGTGTTCGACCACGCGCGCGAACGCGAGCATTCCCTGGAACTTGTTCATCGGTGCCTGACTTTGGAACAAATGGATATAATCATTGTACATAATGTCGATTTTAGCCGCAAACCCTCACATTTAGTGTTGGCCCAACCAAACGGGGAGGAGTGGCTATGGAGCTTGGCTATTTCACGATGCCGGTGCACCCCCTCGGTCGCGACTATGCGCGCACCTTGGATGAGGATCGCGAAGTCATCATGCTGGCGGACCAGCTGGGATTCCACGACGCGTTCGTCGGTGAGCACCTGACCGACCGGGTGGAAGGCATCACCAACAGCATGATGTTTCTGGCGACGCTGATCCACGCGACCTCTTCGATCAAGCTGGCCACCGGCACCACCAATCTGTCGCAGATGCATCCGACGCTGATCGCTTCGCATGCGGCAATGTTCGATCACCTGGCCAAAGGACGGTTCATTTTCGGGGTCAGTCCCGGCGCCTTGGCTTCGGACGCCGAGGCGCTGGAGATCCTCGACGAGGACCGTAACAAGATTTTCGCGGACGCGATCGACGTCATCCTCGCGATCTGGGAGCGGGACCCTCCGTACGATATCGAGTTTCCGGGCAGCCGCTACAAAGTCTCGACGGCCAAGACGCTGCGGCCCGAAACCGGGACCGGTATCATGCTCAAGCCCTATCAGAGCCCGCGGCCGGAAGTGGTCGGAACCGTGGTTGCGCCTCATTCCAAGGGCGTCATCGCGATGGGCGAGCGGGACTTCCATCCGCTGTCCGCTAACTTTCTGTTGGAGCGGTGGCTGCCAAGTCACTGGACCAATTATTGCGAGGGCAAGGCGCGGGTAAACAAGCCTGCGGATCGCGCAGATTGGCGCATCGCGCGAACGATCTTCGTCGCGGATGACGACACGGTGGCCGAAGCCTATGGCGTCAACGATTCCGCCAGCCCGTATCGATTTTACTATCAGAACCTGCGTCACAAGCTCGTTCGTTCCGGACGCATTGCCGCCTTCAAGGAGCAGCCCGAGCAAGCCGACGATGAGATCACGGTCGACTACCTGCTCGACCGCCTGGTTGTCCGAGGGTCGGTCAACAAGGTTGTTGACGACATCCTGCGGCTGCATCAATTGACGGGTGGGTTTGGGGAGATCGTCTATGCCGGCATGGACCTGGTCGATCCCGAGCTCGGTCTTCGATCGATGGAATTGATGGCCAATGAAGTGATGCCGCGCGTCAACGCTGCGATTGCCAACGGGAAGCTGGTGAAATCGCCGCCAGTCATCGGGTTGCCGGCTGCGGCGTCGCTCTGATTGACGCGCTGGACTAAAGAAAAGGCGGAACGGGGAGAGACGTCGTGAAGGCCTATCTCAGAATTGCCGGCCTGCTCATTTTGGGGGCACTCGCGTTCTCCGGCACGGCAAGTGCACAGGCATGGCCCACCAAGCCGATCGAATGGATCGTTCCATTTGCTCCGGGCGGTAGCACCGACGTGCTCGCGCGGCTGGTGGCGGAAAAGCTGAAGGATCGGCTCGGACAGCCGATCGTGATCGTCAATCGCGGCGGTGCGAATGCCGACATCGGATACAAGACCGCGGCGGCGGCCGCACCCGACGGCCATACGATTGTTCTGACGGTCGCGTCGCTGGTTACGAACCCGTTTCAGCTCAAATCGGCGCTTGAGCCGTCGCGGTTGGCCCCCGTCATCTATCTGGCGGAAGGGCCGTATGTCCTGTTGAGCTCGCAGAAGTTTCCGTCGACCACGATACAGGACGCCGTCGCGCGCATACGCTCCAAGGCCGGCGCCGTGAGCTGCGGCATGACCGGCGGCATCGGATCGCTGGCCTGCCAAACGCTGCAGTCGTTCGCCAAGAGCGAGTTGTTGCAGGTGCCTTATCGCGGCGTCGAGCCGGCCACGATCGCCATCATGGCCGGTGATATCGATCTCGTCTTCACCTTTGGCATCAGCGCGTCGCGTCCGATGGAGTCCGGCCGGGTGAGAGCCTTGGCGACGACCGCGTTGAAACGCGGATCGCTGCCGTTTCCCGATCTGCCGACCATCAGCGAGGTGTTGCCGGGCTTTGAGATTCTTGGCTGGAGCGGGGTTTCGGTCCCGGCTGGAACGCCGCCGGAAATCGTTGGCCGGCTCAATCGCGAAATGAATGCGGTGCTCAAGCTGCCCGAGATCAGTGCGCGTTTGATATCCGACGGACTGGCGCCGGTCGGAGGCAGCCCGGAGGATTTCGCGCAGCGTCTCAAGGCCGTCGAGGCGGTGTTCGGCAAGGTCCTCAAGGATTCCGGTGTGACGCCGCAATGAGCGACGGTTCGAAAAATCCCTCGATAGCGATCATCGGCGCGGGGATCGGCGGCCTCGCGGCGGCGGCATGCCTGCGGCTCGTCGGCCTGGACGTGCAGATTTACGAGCAGGCTGGACGGTTTGCGCGCGTCGGCGCGGGCATTCAGATGACGCCGAACGCAATGAAGGTCCTGCGCGGCGTGGGGCTGGAGGAGCAGCTGCGCGCGATCGCGTTCGAGCCGGACGTCGGGCTCAACCGTGACTCCGATACGGGGGCCGTTACCAACGAATTGTCGATCGCGAAGACCATGCAGGAGCGCTACGGCACGCCCTACCTGCTGCTGCATCGCGCGGACCTCCACGCGGCGCTGGCTGCGCTGGTCCCCGGCTCCATCCTCCACCTCAACAAGAAGCTCGTCGACCTAGTGCAGGATCAAGACGGCGTCATGCTGAAGTTCGCGGACGGGACGGAAGCAGGCGCGGACGTGGTGATCGCGGCTGATGGCGTCCACTCGTTGGTGCGCGAACTCATCTTGGGTAAGGAAAGCCCACGTTTCACGGGGAAAGTCGCCTATCGCACCACTTTTTCCGCCGCACTTCTGGGTAAATCGCAGATCACGCCGGCACGCACCAAGTGGTGGGGGCCTGACCGCCACATCGTGATCTACTATGTGACGCGTGCGCAGGATGAAATCTACTTCGTCACCAGTCAGCCGGAAGATGCGTCATGGATGACGCCGGAATCGTGGTCGGCGAAGGGCAGCCTGGACGAACTGCGATCGGCGTTCGCGGCGTTCCATCCGGAGGTGCGAGCCGTTCTTGACGCTTGCCCCGATGTCTACAAATGGGCGCTGCTGGAGCGTGATCCGCTTGCGACCTGGCGGAAAGGCCGCGTTGCGCTGCTGGGCGACGCTTGTCATCCGATGACGCCTTACATGGCGCAGGGCGCCGCGTCGGCGCTCGAGGACGGTGTCGTCCTGTCGCGGTGTCTCGCGAATGTTCGGCGCGACGGCATCGGCGTTGCCTTGGCGAAATACGAAGCGACGCGCAAACCGCGCACGTCGGAGATTCAGGGCACGTCCAGCAAGAACACCTGGATGCGGCAGAGTACCGATCCGAGTTGGGTCTACGGCTATGACGCCTGGAACGAACCGCTCGCATCCTAGCGGTGCGCACCAAGTGAATGGCCTGCGGACAGAGGGCGAACCATGTTCCTGAAGAACGCCTGGTACGTTGCGGCCGGCACCGCCGAAATTGGCCACGCGCCACTTGGCCGCGTCATCCTCAACGAGCCGATCGTGCTGTACCGGACCGATACCGGACCGGTCGCTTTCGAGGACCGCTGTTGCCACCGGCGTGCGCCATTATCCAAGGGCCGGGTCGAAGGCAACGCGCTGCGCTGCGGATAC
>Ga0075430_100000001_pt1 | contig 185803 bp, 136 predicted proteins | sample RhiMetdeltSRZDD4_FD_75294 | JGI IMG/M metagenome (GOLD analysis project Ga0075430, IMG submission 75294) | Populus rhizosphere microbial communities from Tennessee, USA - Rhizosphere MetaG P. deltoides SRZDD4 | ecosystem: Host-associated > Plants > Roots > Rhizosphere > Soil | place: USA... | reverse complement strand
CCGCACCATGCAGGAAGCGAACAGCGCCAGCCAGCTCGCGACCGAAGGCTCCACCTCGGCCATCAACCGCTCGCTCAAGGAGCTGCAGGACGGCACCGACGCCGCGGCCAAGGCCGCCGCCGCCACGGTCGCCAAGACACTGCGCGACCTCAACGAGCAGACGCACGCCGCCGTCGAGACATCGAAGACCACCGCGCAGAAGGCGGTCTCCGAGATGCTCGAGACGCACGGCATGCTGCGCTCCGACACCACCGCCCTGTTCGAGCGCCTGCGCGAGGCCAACATCCTCCTGCAGGAAGTGCTGAGCGGCGCGCACGAAAATATGAACGAGATCGAGAGCACGCTGGTGAACCGCGTGGCCGAGTTCGTCACCGCCATGAACGACGTGGCGGCGAAGACCGGCACCGCGAACACCCAGGTCGAGCAGCACATCAACGCGTTCCGCACCGTCACCACCGAGACGCTGACCGACCTGTCGCAGCTTGCGACCCAGTTCGACTCGCATGGCCGCTCGCTGGCCGAGGCGGTCGCGCTGATCGATCGCAGCAACCGGCGCACCGAAGGCTCGCTCAACGAGCGCAAGGAGTCGCTGGAGGCGCTGGTCAACAACCTCGACAGCAAGTCCGCCGACGTCGAGACCCGCATCAGCCGCTTCTCCGGCTCGCTCGACCAGTCGCTCACCCGCGTGGTCGCCTCGCTCGACGAGAAGGCGCAGGACCTGCAGGCGCGGCTCACCCGCTTCTCCGAACTGCTCAACCAGTCGCTGGAGAGCGCCGGCGACCGGACCCGCGAGATTGCCCGCCTGGTCGCGGACTCGACCAACCAGGGCGCCCGCATGATCGCGGAGAACTTCGAGAGCATCCGCTCCTCGAACGAGGAGGAATATCAACGCACCGCTCAGGCGATGCGCGCGATCTACGATCAAACCACCGGCGACGGCCAGCAGATGCTCGACCAGGCGGCGCAGCGCTTCGCCGAGGTGGTTGATGGCCTCAAGCGGATGGCGGCCGAGATGTCGCAGGAGCTCGACACGACACGGACCGAGCTGCGCAAGGGCATCCTCGAGCTGCCGCAGGAGACCGCCGAAAGCGCCGCCCAGATGCGCCGCGTGATCGTCGACCAGATCGAAGCGCTGGCCGAACTCAACCGCATCGTCGCCCGCCATGGCCGCGGCCTCGACGCGGTCGAGCCGGGCACCCGGCGGGTCGAGACCCACGAGCCGGCGCCGCGCCGCGAAGCCGCGCTCGCGAACGGCGGTGCGCCGGCCCCGCGCGCGCGGGCCGAGATTGCACCCCCACCGGCCCAGCCCCCGGCTGCACCGCCACGCCGCGCCGAAGCCCCGTCGCTCAGCCCGGCCCAGAACGGGACGCAGGGTGGAAACGCCGGCCGCACCGGCTGGCTCTCCGACCTGCTCACCCGTGCGTCGCAGGACGAGCCGGCGGCCCCGCCGGCGCGGGAACAGTCACGCGCACCTGCACCGCCGCCCGCTGAATCCGGCGACGACCGCCCGGCTCGTCACTCGATCGAGTCGCTCGACTCGCTCGCGGTCGACATCGCCCGCATGATCGACCACGAAGCCGCCGCTGAGCTGTGGGACCGCTACAAGCGCGGCGAGCGCAACGTGTTCACCCGCAAGCTCTACACCATGCAGGGCCAGCGGGCGTTCGAGGAGATCCGGCGCAAGTATCGCGGCGACCGCGACTTCATGCAGACGGTCGACCGTTACATCGCCGAGTTCGAGCGGTTGCTCGACGAGGTGTCGCGCGACGACCGCGGCCAGGTGGTGGCGCGCACCTACCTCACCTCGGAGACCGGCAAGGTCTACACCATGCTCGCGCACGCGGCCGGCCGCTTCGACTAACCGGTCTGCGCTGGGCGAAAAAACAACGGGCGCGCTGCCAAGGCGCGCCCGTTTGCTTTTGGAGAGCATGCGACATCGCCGGATTCCGGCTAACATCGCCGCCCACGATGTCCCCTTCCCCGATCACACTGACCACCCGCGCCGAACATTGGCCGATCGCCGGCACCTTCACGATCAGCCGCGGTGCCAAGACCGAAGCCGTGGTGGTAGTCGCCGAGTTGTCCGACGGCGCCCATCGCGGCCGCGGCGAATGCGTGCCCTACGCCCGCTACGGCGAGACCGTGGAATCGGTCATCGCCGCGATCGAGGCGATGCGGCCGCAGATCGCGGACGGCCTCGACCGCGCCGGCCTGCAACAGGCGATGGCCGCAGGCGCGGCGCGCAATGCGCTCGATTGCGCGCTCTGGGATCTCGACGCCAAGCGCAGCGGCCGTCCGGCGTATGAGCTTGCCGGGATCGCCGCGCCGCAGCCGCTCGTCACCGCCTACACCATCTCGCTCGCCGCGCCCGAGGCGATGGCGGAGGCAGCGCGCAAGGCGGCCGATCGCGCGCTGCTCAAGGTGAAGCTCGGCGGAGCCGGCGATCCCGAACGGATCGCGGCGGTGCGGCGCGCCGCGCCAAATGCCGAGTTGATCGTCGACGCCAACGAGGCCTGGACACAGGCGAACCTCACCGACAACCTCGCGGCCTGCGCGGCCGCCGGCGTGACGCTGATCGAGCAGCCGCTGCCGGATGGCCAGGACGACGTGCTCTCCGCGTTCCGGCATCCGGTTCCGATCTGCGCCGATGAGAGCGTGCACGCGCGCGGTTCGCTGGCTGCACTGCGGAACAAATATGATGCGGTGAACATCAAGCTCGACAAGACCGGCGGCCTCACCGAAGCGCTCGCCACCGCCGAAGAGGCCGCGCGACTCGGGCTTTCGGTGATGGTCGGCTGCATGGTGGCAACGTCGCTGGCGATGGCGCCGGCGATGCTGGTGGCGCAGCGCGCCCGCGTCGTCGACCTCGACGGCGCGCTCCTGCTCGCCCGCGATCGCATCGACCCGCTGCGCTACGAGGGCAGCCGCGTGCACCCGCCGTCGCGGGCGCTGTGGGGATAGGTCAAAATCCCGCTCTATCCTCGGCTCATTCCCGCACTCGGGTCCAGCCTTCGGCTGGCCCGAGCACAGGCTCCAGCGGGAATCCAGTCTTGGTGTAGACTGGTCCCCGCTGGAGTTTACCCCCGACTTGATCGGGGGCGGGGACGAGCGGAGCAAGTGAGCGGCCACCGCAACAAGGCCGCAGGGGGAAGCGCGATGATCACCAGGCGACGGTTCACGGCGGGCGCAGTGGCGGCCGCCGCCTGCGCCCTCCCCACACCGACGCCGGCGCAGACCTATCCGGTCAAACCGGTGCGGATCATCGTGCCGTTCGCGCCCGGCGGCGTCGACGTCACCGCGCGCCTCATCGCAGACCGGCTCACGGCGGCGCTCGGCCAGCCGTTCATCGTCGAGAACCGCCCGGGCGCCGGCGGCGCGGTCGGCGCCAAGATGGTGACCAGTTCGGAACCGGACGGCTACACCTTGATGTTCAGCACGCCGGGCCCGGTCGTCGTCAGTCCGCTGATCAACCGCAACGCCGGCTACGACACGCTGAAGAACCTGGCGCCGGTCGCTATCGTGTCGCAGAGCCCGCTGTTGCTGCTGGTCCACCCCTCGGTGCCGGTCAAGACCGTGAAAGAGCTGGTGGCCTACGCCAAGGCCAATCCCGGTAAGGTCCACTATCCCTCCCCGGGCTTCGGCACGCAGCCGCATCTGGTCGGCGAGATGTTCAAGTCGATGACCGGGCTCGACATCGTGCACGTGCCATATCGCGGGTCCGCGCCCGCCATCACCGACCTTCTTGCCGGACAGATGCAGATCTATTTCGACAACTTCGCCAACGTCCTTCAGCACGTCGATAGCGGCAAGCTGCGCGCGATCGCGGTCACCGGCGACGCACGCAGCCCGCAATTGCCCGATGTCGCCACCATGCGCGAAAGCGGCTTCGGCGAGATCGAGGCGACCTATTGGAACGGTTTGTTCGCGCCGGCAGGAACTCCGCTGGCGCTTGTTGAGCGACTCAACGCCGCGGTCAACCAGGCGCTGGCAGTTCCCGAGGTGCACGCCGCGCTGAAGAAGCTCGGTTCCGATCCCAAGACAGGAACTTCGCAGGAGTACGCTGCCTTCATCGCGCAGGAAGTCCAGCGCTGGGGCAAGGTTGTGCGCGACGCCAACATCAAGGTCGATTGATTCGTCCCAATGTGAGCCAAGGTTCCGCGCGGGCGGTAAGACGATACGACCCGGTTCCCGAAGTTCGGCCGGTTAAATTTAATGATCGAAACACTTTCGCAACGACCTCTTAACCTATTAGAAAGGTGGTCTGGGAGTAGGCACGAGGGAGAGGTCATGCGGCTGGCCGCAGTACTTTTGGGCGCCGTCCTTGCGGCGTCATCCGCTTCTGTTGCTTCGGCAGTGGTGAGGATCACCAGCGATACCGGGGGCCAGATCGGTCCCTATCTCGAGACGCTGGCTGCGATCCGCGACTCCGGGCAGCGTGTCATCATCGACGGCCCGTGCCTGTCGGCCTGCACGATGATCCTCGGCGTCATCCCGCGTGACCGCATCTGCGTGACGCGCCGCGCCCGCCTCGGCTTTCATGCCGCCTGGCACCATGGCGAGAACGGCCGGCCCGCGACCAACCGCGGCGGAACGCAATTGCTGATGGCCGTCTATCCGCAGAACGTGAAGAACTGGATCAGCAAGCGCGGCGGCCTCACGCGTGAGATGAAGTATCTCACCGGCCGCGAGCTCGCGTCGATGTATCCGACCTGCAACTAGCGCTGCCGATTTCAAGTTCCTGCGGACGTTGCAGCGACCTCTGCTAGGAACTTCCAAATCGAACGGGGCATGGCCTTACCGGCCCTCGTTCATCTGCATCCGATGCGCCACCAGCGCCGCGGCGAAGCCCGCCGCCGCGATCAGCGCCATCGCGCCGTAGGCACTGTTCCCGAAGCGTCCGTACAGCAGCCCCGACAGTCCGGTCGCGGCAGCGATGGCCACGCCGTTCGAGACCGCGAGATAGCCTTGCGCGGTCGCCGCGAGGCCGGCCGGCGCGGCGCGCCCGATGAAGGCCAGCGTCCCGAGATGCGTCGCGCCGAACGACAGCGCGTGCAGGCATTGCAGGAACGGCAACAGCGCGCCGGGCGGGTCGAGCGCCATCGCGATCCAGCGCAGCAACGCGCCGGCGCCTCCAATCAGGATCAGCACGCTCGGGGTGAACGCCGCCGGTAGCCGCGCTGACAGCGCGAACAGCACGATCTCGGCCAGCACGCCGAGCGCCCACAACATGCCGATGGTGCCGCCGCCGTAGCCGGCAGCCTGCCAGTCGATGGTCGAGAAGCTGTAGTAGAGCGCGTGGCTGCCCTGGATCAGGCTCGCAGCGGCGGCAACCGCGATGAACGACCGATCGCGCAGCAGCGCCCGCGCGGGCGGCGTCTCGCCGGTTGCGCCTGCCGGCCGCGCGCCGAGTGGCGGCAGCGCCCAAGCCGCCACCAGGCAGAGCGCCACGGCGGCCACGATCAGCCAGATCAGGTCGCGGGCGGCGATGATGTCAAACAGGTAGCCGGCCGCGAGATTGGACACGATGAACGCCGCCGAGCCCCATAGTCGCACTGGTCCGTAGGCCCGCCGGTACGGCGCGAGGCCGCGCAGCGCATAGACGTCGGACAGCACGAACAGCAGCATGAAGGCGGTGGCCGACAACGCATAGAGCACCGCGATCGCGATCGTGTCGGTGATGAACGCCAGCGCGCCGAACCCGACCAGAGCGCCCAGCGTGGCGGCCATGATGACCGCGCGCAGCGCGTCGCGGCGGTCGGCCGCGCGGGTCGCCATGGGAATCGCGAACAGGCGGAGGATCATCGGCATCGCCAGCACCACGCCGATGGTCTGCGGCTCGAGGCCCTTGGCCGCGAGCCAAACCGGCAGGAACGGCATATGCACGCCCAGCGCGACGAAGGTGGTGGCGTAGAACAGCGCCATCTGCCGCACGAAGCGGCTGGCTGCGAGTTCCTGGGGATTGCTCGTCATCCGGCGGATTACACCTCGTCCCGTCTTGTGCGGGCCGGTGGTCTTAAACGACTATCAAGGCCGTAAGCGCTTGATTCGCAGGTGATGTCAGGGCCATGCCCGGTGAACCGCTCGCATTATCCACAGTTCCTCCGCCGGCGACCGCGGACACGGATTATGACGCCATCTGCGCGGCGGTGACGGCGACCGCGCGCGGGCGCTGGTTCCTCGACGAATTCGCCAAGCGCAACCGCCACAGCGACACCACCCAGGTGCTGACCGCGATCGCACGCATGGAGGCGGCGGTCGTGGGCGATCGTGCGCAGCAGGCGAACCGCCAGGCGCACCAGGAAGTCCGCGTCGAGCTCCTCGAAATGGCGCGCTCGATCGCGCAGACGCGCGCCGCGGTGGCCGAGAGCCGCCCCGCACCGTCGCAATACCCTGCGGCCGAATTGGCCGGCGACTCAACGCCGGATGTCGCGGCCGCCGCCGAGCGGCTGCGACAGATCGCATGGACCATGCGGGCTTGCGGGATCGACCTCCCCGCCTCCGACCAGATCGGGCAGATCGCGGACACGATCCTATCGGCCGATGCGTTGCGCAACCTCGGCGATCAGCGCGCCCACAAGCTCACCGAGGCGCTGCACTATCTCGAGCACCGCATCGACCGGATGCTCGACGGCCACCTGCTGGATGGCCATTTGGCCACCGCGGCGGCCGTCGCCGCCGACGATACCGCGGAGCCCGTAGCCGACGACCCGGTTTCAATGGGCAACGGCGCCAACGACAACGACCATCGTGCCGACGCAGCGGTCCTGACGCTGACCGCGCCGCCGGCGGATGTCGCGTCCAGGCTCGAGACCGGGGCCGGAACCGAACCCCCGCGATCTGCTGAAGTCGATTCGGCTACGGCCGGATTTGTCGCCGCGGCGAACGCCGAATTCTCCATGGAGGACGACGTCGTGCTGACGGTTGCCGACAGCACCGTCGAGCCGGGACCTGGTCCGACAAGGAATTTCGTTGCGACGGCGTTGCAAGACGAACACGCCTTGGTGGAGGCCGCGCCGCTGGCCGCTCCAGTCGAGGTGGCTGCGCCGGTTCAAGCGGCTGCGCCGGTCCAAGCGGCCACGCCGATACAGGTGGACGTCGAGGACGAGTCCGACACCGAAGCTGCATTCGGCGCACTGGCGTTCGAGCCGCTGGTGGTCATGCCTGCGGCGGCGTTGCCGGGCGGCCTGCCTTCCGTTGCTGCCCAAGTAGCCGTGCAATCGCCCGCGCAAGGAACCACCCAGGAAACCACCCAGGAAACCATCCAAGAATCCGCCGATGAGCCGGTCGCCTCGGCTGCCGACATTGTTGCGGACGAACTGGTTGCCGCACTGCCTCAGACCGGCGCCGAAGAGCGCGACGCGATTGCGATGCAGGTCGAGGAGGATCTCGATCAGCTGACCGAGGCCGCGCCGGTCGTCAGCGATGGCGCTCCTGCGCGGCAGCAGGAGCCTGTGGCACGGAGCACCCCCGAAACCGACGCGCGCACGGACGACCCCGCCGATTTCCTGCTCGAAGCGCCCGTCGCGATGTCGGCGGATCATGCGCCCACGGCGGCCCTCGTCGCCAGCGCGCAAGCCACCCGGGCGCAGCTCTCCACCGCCCTCGCGGCCATCGAGACCGAATTGTCGGCCGCCGCGCCGGTTCTCGTCCACGCGGATGCGGCCGCGGTGACGCGTCAGGCCCACGCCGACGGACCGCTAGCCGCGCTCATGCTGCTGAGCGAAGAAGAGCGTCTCGCGCTGTTCTCGTGATGCTGGAAATGCCGCGACGCCTGGTCAGGCGGCGATCAACTGGTGGAACAGCTCGGCGTCGACATTGCCGCCCGAGAGAACGCCCACGACGACCTTGCCCTTGACGTCGAGTTTGCCGGCGAGCAGCGCCGCAAGACCGATTGCACCACCAGGTTCGACCACGAGCTTGAGCTCACGGAATGCGAACGCGACCGCGCGACCGACCTCGGCGTCGCTCGCGGAAATCCCCTCGCCCACCAGCTTGCGGTTGATCTCGAAGGTGATGGCGCCGGGCGTGTTGGTCATCAGCGCATCGCAGATCGTACCGCTCATGCGCGCATTGACCTCGCGCTTGCCGCTCCTGAACGAGCGCGCGGTGTCGTCGAAACCTTCGGGCTCCGCCGAATAGAACTTCGCGTCCGGCACCCGCGCCTTGATCGCAAGCGCAGTGCCGGCGATCAGGCCGCCGCCGGAAGCGCCGACCACGACAATGTCAGGCTTGAGTCCGAGGATCGCGAGATCCTCGACGATCTCGCGCCCGATCGTGCCCTGCCCCGCGATCACCATTGGATCATCGAACGGCGGCACCAGCACGGCGCCGCGCTGGTCCGCGATGGCGCGCGCGATCGCGGTGCGATCCTCGCGGTCGCGGTCGTAGAGCACGACCTCGGCGCCGAGCGCGGCGGTGCGCTCGCGCTTGGGCCGTGGCGCGTCCGACGGCATCACGATCACCGCGCGCATGCCGAGGATCTGGGCGGCGGCCGCCACGCCCTGCGCGTGATTGCCGGAGGAATAGGCCACCACGCCGCCCGCACGTTGCTCCTGAGGAATCGTCGACAACTTGTTGTAGGCGCCGCGGAACTTGAACGAGCCGGTGCGCTGGAGCGTCTCAGCCTTCAGGAACACCCGCGCACCCACCGCAACGTCAAGGACCGGCGAGGCGATCAGCGGCGTGCGCAAGGCGACGCCCATGAGTCGCGCGGCTGCGGCATCGACATCGGCGGCGGTGGGCAGCGTGGTTTGCGGTTGTGGATCGGCCATGAGCGAACGGTAGCCCCGCAATGCGGGCCGGAGCAAGGCGTCCGGCGCCCTCTCCCGCCGAGCAAATTCACAAAGCAAAAGCCCCATTCACAAAGCAAAAGCCCCGGGCTCGCGCCCGGGGCTCTCGAATTCAGCCTATCGCGTGTCGCTCAGTAGCGCGCGACGACCGGGGCCGCGCCCCAGCGGAAGTTGATGCCTGCCATCGCAATGTGGAAGTGGTTACGCGTGTTGATGGGGATCGTAGCCCCCGCCGCGCAAGCCGCGCCAAGACCCGTGCATACGAATGGATCACTGGACGACTTTCGCAGCAACGCCGAATAGTCGGCGAAGATCGACCAGTTCGAGTTGAAACGATACTCGGCGCCGCCGCCGACCACCGGATAGACGTGTGAATCTTCCGTATTGGCACGCAACGGTGTTCCGGCCAGGGTCAAGTCAAATTGGTCAAGCCTGGTTTTGGCCCAGGCACCGCCGCCCCTGACAAACAGCAGCAAGTCGTTCGTGAGCAAAAAGCCAACCCGTCCAGTCAACATGACGAAGTGGCGAAGCTCCGATTCGTACGCCGCGGTGGCCAAACCTGTCAGCGAAATCGTGCGATCAGAATCGATTCCGGACCAGCCGCCGCGCACTTCAACTCCGAACACAAACCGGTTCGTTTGCAAGTCGCAGCCGGCCTGCCCACCGGCGACCGCGCCGCTGAGATCGTGGTCAACGAACAGGTCTCCCGTAGAGGTGAACTGCCCCCGCGTCTTTCCCCATCCATATCCACCGAAGGCGCCGATGTAACAGCCAGTCCAAGTCGCGACGACCACCGGCACCGCTGGCGGCGGCGCCTTCACCGGCATGCGCATGTCCGCGGCGACTGCAGGCAGCGCAGCGATTGCACCAAAGACAGCAGCGAGCAGAAACCGTTTCATGGTCATTCCCCCGATGTTTGTTTCGCTCCTGGTTGTTGTTGCTTTGACTCAAATAAATCATAACGGCGAACGAGAGTCTGTCACCCAGAGGACACAGCGGACGGGATTCTACAGTATATTTACGTCAATATGACTTACTTACTGCTCAGCAAATTTTCCGGATCTCTTGGCGCGGAAAAGTGAAGCCGAAAAAGCGAAAGAGCCCCGGGCTCGCGCCCGGGGCTCTCGATTTCAAACCGACGACGTCAGCCGATCAGTAGCGGGCGACAACCGGACCGCCGAAGCGGTAGTTGATGCCGAACTTCACCAAGTGGACGTGCTGCTTGATGCTCCAGTCGTCGCAAGCGCCGGCCGCGTTGCAGAGCGACAGAGTGTGGGTGCCGAAGTTGCTGTAGTTGTACTCGGCCTTAAGCGACCAGTTGCTGCTGAGCGCCTGCTCGATGCCGGCGCCGACCATCCAGCCCCAGCGCAGGTCCTTGTCGGATTGCGTATTGAAGGTTGCAGGCCCCAGACCCGTGGTGAAGAACTGCTCGTGGATGAAGGCCGCGCCGCCCTTCACGAAGATGAGGGTCTGTCCGGTCGCGCCGAAAGCATAGCCCAGCCGAGCCGCGATGCTGCCGATGACGTCAGCGTCGGTGCGGAAGCCGTTATATCCCGCGGTGACGGGGGTGTGCGGACCAACCGAGCCGTCCAAGTCAGCCCAAGAGGCCTGGCCCTCGATGCCCAACACCCATCGGTCGCTTTGCCAGAGGTTACAACCGACCTGACCACCGGCAATGAAGCCATCGATATCATGATCAGGACTGAATCCCGGGAAGAGCACGAAGTCAGTCGGATCGACGTTCTTCTTGCCCCAGGCGTAGCCGACGTGACCGCCGATGTAGCAGCCGGTCCAGCTGAACACAGTGACGATCGGCGCCGGCGCGGCCTTCACCGGCATGCGCATGTCAGCAGCCATCGCAGGCGCGGCGAGCAGAGCGCTGATTACCAAGCCGCCCAAAATCTTTTTCATGATGTTGCCCCTTACACGGGCCGTCGCGGCCCTGTCCCGATGCGGGAATTTAGGCCGACTCCACCCGAAAAGTCTGTGACTTCGCGGCAACACCCGAACCAAATCGTAAGCCTTTGCGAATGCTAGCTTCTTTTGGTTGTAGCCGGTCGGTCGGGCTATCGGCCTGTGAATAAAACCAGGCCATCGGCAGGTGCAATCGAGCTTTCGACGCAAAAAGCCCCGGGCTTGCGCCCGGGGCTTTGAAACGATCGGTCGTAACCGACGATCAGTAGCGCGCGACGATCGGGCCGGCGCCGAAGCGGTAGTTGAGCCGCACCGTGGCGAGGTGCACTTCCTGATCGGCCTTGGCGGTGAAGCCGTTGGTGTTGAAGACAACGTCCTTGTCGCCGAGATCGATGTAGTTGTACTGCGCAGCGACCGACCAGTTCGGGGTGATGCCGTATTCGATGCCGGCGCCGACGGTCCAGCCGGTCCGATTCTGCTTCACCGTGTCGACGCCAACGCCGGCGCCATTGTAGGTGAACTCGTTGCGCACCCACGCGCCACCGCCCGTCACGTAGAGCAGCATGCGATCGAAGGTCATACCGACGCGACCCGTGAACAACAGGATCGTGTTGATGTCCGAGCTGTAGGTGTCGGCCGGGGCCTGCAGAGCATTGTGGGTGCCGCTGATGTCGGCCCAGCTTCCCGAGAACTCGACACCGAATACGAACTGGCCGGACTGGACGTTGAAGCCGATCTGGCCACCACCGACCCACCCGTCCGCATCGTGACAGCCGTCAGCAATGCCAAAGGCGCTGAAGCAACGGTCGCTCCAGCCACCGCCGCCGTGCGCACCAATGTAGAAGCCGGACCAGTTGTAGCCGTACGAAACCGGCTCCGGTGCCTTCACCGGCATGGCGCGACGCGCGGGCAAGTCGGCCGCCAAGGCGGACCCGCCGAGAGCCGCGAGTGCAACGCCAGTCAGCAGAAATTTCTTCATCGGGTTATCCCCCTTAAGGTTGGAACGAGAACCAGCCGTATAACGCCCGGTAACCGATTTGGCTGTCACTTATCGGCAACGGTTGTTTCAAAAGCGACGGTTCCAAGCCACTGATTCTCCTTGGTAAATAGATCGTGAATGCCCAAGGTAACCGTTTACCGGATTGACACTCCGCCGCCGCAAAGTGGCCCCGCCCGGACCACACTGCGGCACCTCAACGGTGTGCCGAGTGGATGGTTCCCGGAATCGTCGATACTTATTTTTTTGAACGCGTCACCACCATCTGTGGAAATGGTGCACTGGCCCGTGGCCGGAACCGATCGTCAGCCGATTCGCGGCCGCGATCGCGTCGCTGACATAGACCTTGGCCTCGCGCGCGGCGGCAACCAGATCGAGGCCCTTGGCGAGACCGGCGGCGATCGCCGACGACAGCGTGCAGCCGGTACCGTGGGTATTCCTGGTGTCGACCCGCAGCGTCGCGAGCCGGGTGAACGACGATGCCAGCACTAGCATGTCGACGCTTTCGGCATCTTGGCCGTGGCCGCCCTTGATCAGCACCGCCTGCGCGCCGCGATCGCGCAACCGGCCGGCCTGCGCCAGCATCTCGTCCTCGTTGCGGGCGAGCGGCTCGTCGAGCAGCGCGGCCGCTTCCGGCAGGTTGGGCGTGATGACGAGCGCGCGCGGAATCAGCACGCGCTTGAGCACATCAATCGCATCGGGATTGAGCAGCCGGTCGCCCGAGGTCGCGACCATCACCGGGTCGAGCACCACGTTCGTCGCCTTCCAGCGGTCGAGCCCAGCGGCGACCGCTTCGATCACCGCCGGCTGCGAGAGCATGCCGATCTTCACAGCGCGCACGTCGAGGTCGGAGAAAACCGCATCGATCTGCGCGGTGATGAAATCCGGCGGCACGTCGTGAATGCCGGTGACGCCCTTGGTGTTCTGCGCCGTCAATGCGGTAACGACGCTTGCGCCGTAGACCCCCAACGCGGAAAAGGTCTTGAGATCGGCCTGGATGCCGGCGCCGCCGCCCGAATCCGAGCCGGCGATGGTGACGGCGATCGGCGTGGTCATTGCTCGCCCTTGGGCCGCGGCCGCGCCTTGAGCGCATCGTCGACCACCGCGCGCATCGCCTTCGCGGCAGCGGTCGGATCGGGTGCGAGCGACAACGCCGAAATCACCGACACGCCACTGGCTCCGGCAGCGATGGTCGCGCCGGCATTGGCCGCATTGATGCCGGCGATGGCGCAGGACGGGAATTTCGGATCCCGCTTGCGGAACACATCGACGATGCGTGCGAGCCCGTCGACCCCGATCGGCGCCTTCTTCTGCTGCTTCGAGATCGTCGCGTAGACGCCGCCAATCCCGACATAATCGAGTAGGTCGATCGGAGCCGCCTCCGCGAAAGCCTCGGTATTGATCGACAAACCGATGATCGCGTCGCGGCCGAGCAGGCGCCGCGCATCCTGCGGCGCCATGTCGGTCTGCCCGACATGCACGCCGTCGGCTTGCGCCGCGAGCGCCACGTCGACCCGGTCGTTGATCAGGAGCGGCACGCCGAACGGCACGAGCGCCGCCTTTACCGCGCGCGCGGTCTCGACCATCGCGCGGGTGTCGCTCACCTTGTCACGGAGCTGAACCAATGTAGCGCCACCGGCCGCGACCAGCGCTGCGAGCTCGGGCAAGGTGCGCCCGCCCGCATGTTCGGGATCGACAATGGCATAGAGACGGAGATCGACAGGCATTGCTTGGTCCGGTTCGTTGTTTCCGCTGGGAACGTAGTGCTTTCGCTGGCGAAAGGGTAGCTTGCCACGCGCTGGGCTTTTTGCTGGATTGGCGCGAACTCCTCGGGAGCCGCGCATGATCCCCTTCTTCGTCCAGATCAAATGCCATCTCGGCAAGTCCTACGACGTCGCCAACCGGTTGGCCGACGCCGAGATCGCGTCCGAGATCTATTCCACGGCCGGCGACTTCGACCTGCTGGTGAAATTCTACGTCGCGGAAGGCGCCGATATCGGTCATTTCATCAACGAGAAGGTACAGACCGTTCCCGGCATCCAGGACACCCGCACCATCCTCACCTTCAAGGCGTTCGGGCGCTAGCGCTCGTAAAAGTCTCTCACGTCGCCGTCGGCGGGCCTTCGGCGGCGCGGGCGCGCTGCAGCCCGAGCTGGCGCTCGCGCCAGATTACGAACAATCCCGCCGCTGCGATGATCGCGGCGCCGACGAACACTTGCCAGCCAGGCAATTCGCTGAACACGACATAGCCGAGCACCAGCGCCCACAGCATCGAGGTGTAATCGAACGGCGCGACCAGCGACGCCTCTGCCAGCCGGTAGCTCTCGGTCAGGAAGATGTGGGCGAGGCCACCGAAGATTCCGATGGCTATCAGCGCAGCGAGTTCGCCCCAGGTCGGCGTCAGCCAGCCGAACGGCAGCGTGACGAGGCCCCCGATAGCGCAGATGATCGAGAAGTAGAGCACGATCGAGGACGTGGTCTCGCTCTTGGCAAGCGAACGCGTCTGCACCGTCGAGCAGGCGCTGAAGAACGCGCCGATGAGCCCGAACGTCGCGCCGGCGACCACGACCGCGTTAGCGGTGCTGCGCTCGATATTGAGATTCGGTGAGAGCATCACCAGCACGCCCGCGAAGCCGACGACCACCGCGCTCCAGCGGTAGATACGCACATTCTCTTTGAGAAAGATCGCCGACAGTGCCACCGTGAACAGCGGCGACACATACTGGATCGCGGTGGCGTCGACGACCGGCAGCCGCGCCAGCGAGGAGAAATTGCAGAACATGGCGCCGACCGCGGTCATCCCGCGTCCGAAATGCCGCCATGGCCGGCCGATGCGGATCGCCGCCATCAATTCGCGACGCCAGGCATAGATGATCACGACCGGCAAGACCGCGAAGGCGGAACGGAAGAACACCACCTGCCCGACCGGATAACGCAGGCCGACCCAGCGCACCAGCGTCGACATCATCGCGAACAGGAACGCCGCGATGAGCTTGAGCAGGACGGCTTTCGCGAGATTCATGGGAAGCCTTGTTCACGGAAGGCCTGGGGCGGCGGAAGGAGCGCGGCGTCTGGTATAGCGGCCGCACGCCGCCGCGCAAAGGAAGCGCGCGCGCGAGGGAGTTCCGCCAACCTTGACGCAATAAGCGCTATTGAGCCGGCGGCAGCGATTTGATGTACGCCGCCATCGCCGCGCGATCCGACTGCGGCAGCTGCGAGGTGTTGCGCACGACCGGCAGCATCGAGCCGCCGACGGTGTCTTCCGGCGTCTCGCCGGTCTCGAGGATACGCTCGATGTCCTTGACCGAATATTCGCCCAGCGCGTGCTGCGTGATGTTCGGGATAGTGCCCTCGCCGTCAGGATTGGGCCCGCCAGCGAAGCGCTTCTCGTCGACGATGCCGCCGAGCAGCGTGCGCGGGCTGTGGCACTCCGCGCAATGCGCGGGACCGTTCACCAGATAAGCGCCGCGATTCCACTGCGCCGGCTGGTTCGGATCCGGCGTGAACGGCCGGCCATCGAGATAGAGGAATTTCCAGCCACCGAGCGCGAGCCGGACGTTGAAGGGAAAACGGATGTCGTGATCGCGCACGCGGCCCTGCACCGGCGGCAGAGTCTTGATAAAGGCGAACATGTCGCGCAGGTCGGCCTGCGTCATGCGCTGATACGAGGCGTACGGAAACGATGGGAAATAGTGGCGGCCGTCCGGCGACGTGCCCTTCAGCATCGCAGTGAGGAATTGCGCCTCGTTCCACGCACCGATGCCGTCCTTCGGATCGGGCGAGATGTTCGGCGGATAGAACGATCCGTACGGCGACTTGAGCTCCATGCCGCCGCCAAGCCGCATCCGGTCGTCCTGCTTCGGCGTCTGGTGGCAGGCCACGCAGCCGCCGGCGAAGAACATCACTTTGCCGTTCTCGAGATTGGGCGTGTGCGGCGCGAGCGCGCTCGCGGAAATCGTTTCCGGCCGGGTGAGGAACCAGAACCCGGCAGCGCCGACCAGCGCCAGAATGAGCACGGCAAGCAGAACGCGGCGCATCTGATAGCTCCTCTGAGCGCGATGACCCTATCATGAAAGCGAAACGCCGTCGCGATCCGGTCGCGACGGCGTCAGCGATATCGTGGCGCCGGCCTATTTCTTCTGAGGGGCGCGATAGATCTCGTGGCAATTGTTGCAGGCGTCGTTGATCGCCGGCATCGCGGCCTTCACGCCGTCGAGCGAGCTCGCCTTTGGCTTGCCTTCCGCCACCGCTTTCGCGAATGCGGCAACCTTGGCGTCGAAGTCTTTTCGCTTTTCCCAAATCACGGCCTTCGCACGGGTGTTGCCGCCTTCCTTCGAATTGTCCGGGAACAGCTTGCCGTACTCGTTTGCGGTCTTATCCCATGTCGCATACGCGGCGGCCACGGTCTCGGACGTAAACGGCTCCTCGCCCTTCGCCATCGCGTTCACGGACTTCGCGAATTTGTTGGACTGCTTCATCAAGTCCTTCCGGGCCGAGATCGGATCGGTCTGCGCCACAACGGCGCCGACGCCCATGCCAACAACGGCCAAGATGAGGACGGCACGAATCGTACGGATCATCGATTAAGTCTCCTTGAGGCTTTCGGCAAAACCGTCCGACGGGCGTCGTTCGGATGCGAGGCGCGATATCCCGGGCAAGAACCCGGCAGACAGGCGAACACCGATACCGCATTTTTATTCCTCTAATTCCAATGCATGACCAAAATGCGAAAATCAACGCGGAAACTGAAACTATTCAACACGTTAGCGTGAGTTGCGAATCCGGCTTTTCAGTCCGGCGCGGCGGCGCGCTCGGCCTTACGGACGATCTCCTCCGGCGTCGCCAGCGCGGCCGCGACGAGTGCCGTGATCGCCTCGCCACTTTGCGGCGAGACCTCGAAGCCCATGGTCTCGGCCTCCTTCAGGAAGGCAGCGTCCTTCATGGTGGCGTCGAAGGCGCGGCGCAGCAGCGCGACACGCTCCGCCGGCACCTCCGGCGGCGCTATCAGCGGACGCCCCAGCCGGGTGTTGCCGGCGAAGAAGGTCAGCACCTGGCGCTGCTCCTCGCTGCGCGTGACATCGAAGATCGTCGGCGCATCGAGCCACGGCACGCGCTCGGGCTCCATGTTGAACAGCACGCGCATCTTGCCGTCAGCGACCCATTGCCGGCGCGCGCTCACCGGACCGCCGACGGTCGTGACCAGCGCGCCGACCTCGCCGCGGGTGACCGCGAGCACCACCTCGCCTGGCGAACGATAGCCGGTGACGATCTTGAGTTTCAGCCCGAGCAGGTTCCGGAGCAGGATCGGCGCCGCCGTCACGCCCTGCCCGCCGCCCGGCGCGCCCACGATCAGCTCTCGCTCGAACAGGTCGGCGAGATCGGCGATGCCGGACGCGGCGCTTGCGAACAGCACGCGGTGATTGACTTCCGGGCTACCCAGCCAGTTGAAGCGGCCGGGCTCGAACCGGATGTTGCGCACCTTCATGATCGCGGCGTCGGTCATGCCGCGCGACACCATGCCGATCGCGGTGCCGTCGCGCGGCGCGACGTTGAACAGATGATTGGTGGCGACGATGTGCCCGGCGCCCGGCATGTTCTCGACGACCAGCGAGGGCTGGCCGGGAATGTGCCGCGTGATATGGCGACCGATCAGCCGCGCCCACAGGTCGTAGTCCTGGCCCGACGCGGTGCCGACGATCAGCTTGAGCTGCTTGCCGCGGTAGAAATCCTGCGCAGACTCCTGTGCGACGGCGGTGCCCTGCCACACGGAGAGCCATGCCAACACCAGCACGCCGAGCCGTTTCATCCCTGTTCCTTTTGGTTTCTTCGTTGCCGTCATTGTAGCCCGGGTCGAGAGGAGCGAAACCCGGGCTACGAACCTCAGGTCGTCATTCCGGGGCCTTAAGCGCGTTTACGCGCGTCTTCGACGCGCTATGGCGACAGCGGCGAGCCCGGAATCCATAACCACGGCTGCGGCGTATGGATTCCGGGCTCGCGAGCTACGCTCGCGCCCCGGAATGACGGCGGTGGATACCGCACACACTTCATCCTTCTCGCGAGTCATAAGACCTCCGAGGCTTGCTTTTTCCCTCGAACAAACGAGGGAGCGGAGCGCCGACAGGCGCTCGGGTGCTTGCGAGGCACCCTTCGCGGGCCAGTGACGCAGGCCCGCAGACGCAACGTGCGTCGAAGACGCGCGTGAACGCGCTTTCGCGCTGCGTCTCGCGTCCCCACGCGAACCAGCTCACGCAGTTCGCGCATCCGGGGGACGCTCGCCTCTCGGCGCTCCACTGCGGCGGTTTTTGGCTCCGGGCCCGTCTCGCTCTTAGTGGCGAAGCGCGAGCTCCCGACGCCTCCCGGGTGTTGGTTACGAGCCAACGCGCGGGACGCCGGTCCCGCCCTGTTCGATGCCGTCGCGAACGAACACCCTCATGGCGGGACGACAGGAGGATAAACCTAGAGACTAATCTCTCCAAAGAATTTCGGCGCTATGAACAGGTCAGCTGTTCATAGCGCGTTGATAGCGCAACGCGTGAAGCGGAATAAGCGCAGCGCCGCCGACAGTTGCCGCACCGATCGCTCTACACAGAGAATTTTCGCAAAAACCAAGTACGCGAGACGCGCTCCGATCACTTACCGATCATCACGTCGGACGCCTTGATCACCGCCCAGGCCTTGTCGCCCTTCTTCAGCTTGAGCTCGGCCACCGCGTCGTTGGTGACGGCGGAGGTGATGATGACGCCCTTGCCGATATCGATCTTCACATGCGCCGTCGTCGCGCCTTTCTTGACGCTGACGACCTTGCCTTCGATCTGATTGCGCGCGCTCAGTTTCATTGTCGTCCTCCGTGGTCCTGGCATCAGGGCGTGACGCCCATCACCGTCCAGGCGGTTGCAGCTCTTCGCAAGATGAGTTCAATTTCGCCATAGCACGAAGCTCTTTACAGCGCGACATATTCGATTGAATATAACGGCATGAACACTGGAGAACAGCGGCACCGTCGTGCTGTGGATCAAGAGTCGCGTCGATGAACCACGATGGCGTCGATTTTCCCACGGTCGAATTCGTCGAGGGCAATATGAGCCCCGACGGCGAGGCTGTGTTGTTGCAGCTTTCCTCCGGGCAAGGACCGATCCAATTCAGCCTGCGCGCGGCGGACCTCGAGCCGTTCGTGACGTTCATCCTGCAGATGGCCGCCAGCCGGCGCGTGCCGACGCCGGCGCAGGACCGTTCGCAATACCAGCCGATCCCGCTCTCCGCCCTGAGCGCCGGCGAGCTCGACGACGGCAGCTGCGGGCTGGGCGTCACAATTGGCGGCACCGAGCTGATGTTTCAGATACCGGCGAAAATCCTGTCCGAGGTCGGGCAGACGCTCATGCTGGTCGGCATGCCGGAAGAATCGCGTCCCGCTTAGCGCTTACCGACGGTCGCCTTGATCGACGTCTTGCTGATGGCGCCGCGGCCACGGGCGCGCAACGCCGTTTCGAGATCGCGCAACTGCTGCTTGGCCGCCGCCGTCGCCTGCGTCTCGATCGCCCGGTATTTCTCGATCAGCTGTTCGCCGAACGCGGTTAGCGCCGCTCCCCCGCCCTGCGCGCCGCCGGGCTGGGCCTCGACCACGGGCTCGCGGAAGCAATGGTTCATGTCGTCGATCAGGAGCCAGGCTCGCCGATACGACATCTCAAGCGAGCGCCCCGCCTGCGAGATCGACCCGCAATTCCTGACGGCTTCGAGCAAGCGAATCTTGCCGGGCCCCAGCGCACGGTCCGATCCAAAATCAACGCGAACAGTCAGCCGGGTTCCGGCCATGAGGCACCTCGTGTCGGGCACCTGGCACGTTAACACCAACGCCGCGCGTTGCCGAATAGCTGGACGCGACCTCAATTGCGAGCGGGCTGACGATCCGCCGCATCGATCGTCGAGATTCCCGCCAGCAGGCTGGTCAGGCTCGACGTGCGCAACGGCACGTAGCGCTTGTCCAGCTGACGGCAGGTCCGCTTGAGCGCCGCCACCGCCTCGTGGCTGACGCAGTCGACCGGGAATACGGCGAGGTCGGCGCGGCTGATCAACCCCGGCAGCAGCGCGGGGCTGTGCTCCAGTCCTCCGTCATGGTGGAGGAACTGGCCGCTCGAAAGTTCAACCAGATTCTTCAACTGCGGAATCAAGTGGGCGCGGCCACCGACATAAAGCAGCGTCAGGCCGCTCAAGGACGACGGCGCCATCACGGAATCACCGTCGCCCGGCACCAGCATCGCTATCCTGCCCTCGGCGGATGCCAGCTCGATGCGCAACGCCTCGCATTCGGCCAGCGCCTGCTCGCGGGCACGCACCGCGTCGCCATGCTCGGCCGCGAGCCCCGCCAGTCGTTCTTCGAGCCGTTCGCGCCGGGAGGTTTCACGGGCAAGCCGCCGGTCCCGTTCGGCCAGCGCCTCTGACAATGCCCTCGCCTCTTCCGAACCATGTGTGTTGCCAGCGCCGGTGCTGTCCGAGGCCTTATTGGCGAGGGCATCGTTCAGGCGGCGGATGGCCTGGTCTCGTTCGGTAAAGCCCTCACGCAATTGCTGCTGCTGGCGCTCAATCTTGTCGGCGAGCGCGGTGTTCTCCGCCTCCAATTGCCGCAAGCGCTGGATGTCGGCGCGGTTGGCCGCGCCGACCAGGTGCGACAGCATGTGGATCTCGCCGAAGGCGCGCTTCACCAGGGCTTCCGTCGTCGCGGGATGGGTCAGCACGCTCCAATAGCCGCCGGGGATATCGCCGTTCTTCAGCGCCTCATCCCAGAGCGCTTCGACCGCGCTGCTGTCCTTAGCCTTGGCGAAGTGGTTGAGCGCGAGCTTGTGCCTGCGATCGAGCGTCTTTTGCAATTGCTTGGCGCCGATGCTGGGGCCGCTGGCGAGCATGACGCCGAGCTGGTGCAAGCCGTGGTCGTCGAGCGCTTCCGCACTCTTCATGTTGAGGCGCAGCAGCAGCCGGCGCAACTCGCCGGTGGTCAGGCAGGTACCGACGATCGAGCAATGCAGGCTGTGATGCAGCTCGCGAATCTGCGCCCGGCGCTTCGCCGCGATCACCTCCTGGGCGATCACGCGCGGCTTGGCGTCGACGCCGCGACGCACGGGGATATCCGTGATCGACAACGCGGATTTTGCCGTCTTGGCCGGCTGCCAAGCGAGGACGGAGGAGATGTCAGATGACGACATGCACGCTATATCCAACAGGATATAGCGACTATGACATAGCATTCCCGCGATGAAAAGGGGCCTGGTGCCCGGCCGTACCGGCTTTGCCTGCAGTGTTTTTTGGACTTAGCCTTGGCAGGTCTGACTCGCGCGGGACTGTCGCCATGGAGAGAATTGATCGCGCATCCGCAGTTCGAGCGATTGCGTTGGTCTGCGCGGCTCAGGTCTTCGTGCAGATCGGCGCGTTCTTCTGGCCGGCGCTGCTGCCCGGCATGATGTCGCGCTGGTCGCTGACCAACAGCGAAGCCGGCTGGATCACCGCCGTCTTCTATGCCGCCTACATCGTGGCGGTGCCGGTTCTCGTCACGCTGACCGACCGCATCGACGCCAAGCGCGTCTACCTCGCCGGTGTCGCCCTCACGATCGCGGGGCATGCGCTGTTTGCCGCCTTCGCCGACGGCTTCTGGTCCGCGTTCGCCGCCCGCGCGCTCACCGGTGTCGGCTGGGCCGGCACCTACATGACCGGGCTGAAGCTCTTGGCCGACAAGGTCGACGGCCCGCTGCTGTCGCGGGCCGCGGCGGGGCACGCCGCCAGCATCGGGATTTCCGGCGCGCTGTCGTTCGCCTGCGCCGACCTGCTGGCCGACATCGGCGGCTGGCGCTTTGCATTCGCCGCGGCGGCGGTGTGCGCGTCGTTCGCCTGGGTGCTGGTCGCGCTCGCCATCCCCGGACATGCCCGCCCCACAGCATCATCGCAAGGCAACGGCGCGATGTTCGACTTTCGCCCGGTGCTGCGTAACCGCTCCGCGATGGCCTACGCCATCGCCTATTGCATCCACACCTTCGAGATGAGCGCGTTGCGCGGATGGGGCGTCGCGTTCCTCGGATTCGTGGCCGTCACGTCAGGCGCGACGGCATCGGCCTTGTCGCCCACGCTCACATTGACGCTGTTCGGATTGTTCGGAACGCTGGCCAGCGTGCTCGGTAACGAAGCCGCCATCCGCTTCGGGCGGCGGCGCCTGATCGCGACGGCGATGATCGGCTCGGCCGCCTGCGCGGTCCTGCTCGGCGTGGTCGGGCCGCAATCGTACCTGCTGGCCGCGCTCCTGATCCTGATCTATGGCCCGATCATCTGGCTCGATTCATCGTCGCTGACGGCCGGCACCGCCGGGACCGCCGATCCCGCCCGTCGCGGCGCGACTCTCGCGGTGCATTCGATGCTCGGCTATCTCGGAGGCTTCGTCGGCCCGCTGGCGGTGGGCTGGACGCTCGATCTTCAGAGCGGCAACGCCGCCGCCGGATGGCTCACGGCGTTCAGCGGCATCGCCGCGCTGAGCGCGCTGGCGCTGATCGTGTTCCTGATGATGCGGCCGCGCGCGCTGGAAGGCGACCGGGTGTAGGCAACGAAGTGAACCTCAGCGCGCCGACGCGAGCGGCCTGAGCGATCGACTGATGCGCGTGACGATACCGTCCCAGTCGCGCTTCTCGTTCACAGGGTATCTGATGTCGACGCAGTGCAATGCGCCGGCCCTGGCGGACGAGAAATTGCAGCGCAGATAGACGATCATTCCATCACGCCGCGTCGATAGCGCGAAAAAATTCTGGCTCACGCGGTCGTAGGTCAGTGCCGAACGTTGCGCGCGAAAGTTTGCCCGCATGAATGCGCCGGGCGAGAGCGCATTGGGGTTCGGCAGCGAATACACATGAAAGCGTGCGCGCCCATCTTCGGTGCTGAAGACGCGGCCGGGTTCCTGCTCGCTCGGCTCCTGCTCCACGGCGAAGACGTCCCGCGGATACTCTACCGATGTCCCTTGGGCATCCCGGTAGACAGCCCAAGTGGCGGCCGCAGTTTCGGCCCGAGCCGCGCCCGCGCCTGCGATCAGGATTGCCGGGACCACGATAAATCCGAGCGCTTTGAGACCCATGTTCACCTCCAACAACGAATCGTGCGGAGTTACGGTGCGGAGGTCGCGACGGATGCGGCCGGCTATTCGATGCTTGGGTCAGCGCTTGTCTGTCCGCTGGCCCCCTACTCCGCCGGCTGCTCCCGCGCCGTTGGCGGCTGGCGACGGCTCGTCTTCAGCGCGATCCAGCGGCAGATCACGTAGAACGCCGGCGTGAAGATCAATCCGAAGACCGTGACGCCGATCATGCCGGCGAACACCGCGGTGCCGAGAGTCTGGCGCAGCTCGGCGCCGGCGCCGACCGCCCACACCAGCGGCACGACGCCGAAGATGAAGGCGAACGACGTCATCAGGATCGGACGCAGCCGCAGATGCGCTGCTTCCACGGCAGCCTCGAAGCGGGTGCGGCCCTGGTCCTCGAGCTGCTTGGCGAACTCGACGATCAGGATCGCGTTCTTCGCCGCCAATCCGATCAGCACCACGAATCCGACCTGCGTCAGAATGTTGTTGTCCTGCCCGCGCAACACCACGCCGACGATCGATGCGACCAGACACATCGGCACGATCAGGATCACCGCCAGCGGCAAAGTAAGGCTCTCGTATTGCGCCGCCAGCACCAGGAACACGAACACCACCGCGAGCAGGAAGGCGAAGATCGCGGTGTCGCCGGCCTGGATCTGCTGATACGCCAGCGTCGTCCACTCGAATGCAAATCCCTCCGGCAACGTGGTGCGCGCGATCTGCTCCATGGCTTCGATCGCCTGCCCGAGCGAGTAGCCGGGCGCCGCGGCACCGTCGAGCTCGGCCGCGGGATAAAGGTTGTAGCGCGGCACGCGATACGGGCCCGACACGTCGCGCACGGTGGTGAACGACCCGAGCGGGACGGTCTGACCCTGGTCGTTGCGGACGCGGATCGCCAGGACGTCGCTCGGCTGGAGCCGATAGCCGCTGTCGGCCTGCGCGGTCACCCGATAGGTGCGGCCGAACAGGTTGAAGTCGTTGACGTAGGACGATCCGATATAGATCTGCAGCGCGGCGAAGACGTCGGGCACGCGGACGCCCAGCATCTGCGCCTTGGTGCGGTCGATATCGAGATAGAGCTGCGGCGTCGAGACCTCGAAGAACGAGAACACCTGCGTCAGTCTCGGGTCCTTCGCCGCGGCGCCCATCATCGCAAAGGCGGCGCCTTGCACCGCCTCCGAGCCCCGCCCGAGGCGATCCTCAATCATCATGCGGAAGCCGCCGGCATTGCCGATGCCCTGCACCGGCGGCGGCGCGACCACGAAGATCTGCGCCTCCTGGATGACGGACAGCCGTCCGTAAAGCTCTTTGACGATGCCGTTGGCCGACAGCTTCGGATCGCGGCCGCGCTTCTCAAACGAGTCGAGCACCACGAAGATCGCGCCAGAATTCGGCGCATTGGTGAAGGTCGCGCCGGAGAAGCCGACGATATTGACGGCGCTGGAGATGCCCGGCGTCTTGAGCGCGATCTCGACCGCGCGGCGGTTGACCGCGTCGGTGCGGTCCAGCGCTGCGCCCGGCGGCAGTTGCGTCACGATGATCAGATAGGCGCGGTCGACAGCCGGAATGAAGCCGGTCGGCGTCTTGCGGAATTCGTTGAGGCCGAAGGCGATGATGCCGACATAGACGACCAGCATCAGCACTGCGAGCCGCACCACGTGGCGCACCAGCCAGCTATAGCCATGGCCGAGCGCGTCGAAGCCGCGGTTGAACAGCCCGTAAAAGGCGCGTAGCGGCCGCTCCCACGGCTTCGGCGCCCGCGTCTCATGCGGCTTGAGCAGCATGGCGGCGAGCGCCGGCGACAGCGTCAGCGAGACGATCAGCGAGATCACGGTCGCTGCCGCGATGGTCAGCGCGAACTGGCGGTAGAACTGGCCGGAGATGCCGGTGATGAAGGCCGCCGGAATGAACACGGCGCACAACACGAGCGCAATCGCGATCAGCGCGCCGCCGACCTCGTCCATACTCTTGATCGCAGCCTCGCGCGGACGGAGTCCGGCCGCGATGTTGCGTTCGACGTTCTCGACCACGACGATCGCGTCGTCGACCACGATACCGACGGCGAGCACCAGCCCGAACAAGGTCAGGTTGTTGAGCGTGAAGCCGAACATCGCCATCACGAAGAACGTGCCGATCAGCGAGATCGGTATAGCGACCAGTGGAATCAGCGCGGCGCGCCAGGTCTGCAGGAAGATGATGACCACGATGACCACGAGCAGAATCGCTTCGAGGATCGTTTCCTGCACCGCGTTCACCGATTCCTGGATGAACTGCGTCGGGTCGTAAACGATGGTGTATTTGACGCCGACCGGCAGCCGTGGCGCCATCTGCTCCATCGCGGCACGAATGGCCTGCGCCGTCGCGAGCGCATTCGATCCCGGGCGCTGGAACACCGCCAGCGCCACCGCGGGATCGAGATCGAGATACGAGTTCGACGAATAATCGACCGCCGCGAGTTCGATCCTGGCGACGTCGCGCAGCCGCACGACCGCGGTTGCGGTCTGCTTGACGGTGATGTTGCCGAATTCCTCGACGTCGGAGAGACGTCCTTGCGTCCTGACCTGGAGCTGGAACGCGCCAGGCTGGTCGACCGGCGGCTGGTTGAGCACGCCCGAGGCAACCTGAACATTCTGCCCCGCCAGCGCCTGCGTCACATCGGCGGCGGTGAGTTCGAGCGACTGCAGCCGCTGCGGGTCAAGCCAGACCCGCATCGAATAATCGCGGCTGCCGAACGCGATGATCGAACCGACGCCGTTGATGCGGGTCAGCGGGTCTTTGATCTCGAGCGTCGCGAAATTGGAGATGAACAGCGTGTCGCGCGAGCGGTCCGGCGAATAGAGATGCACGACCATCATCAGGTCGGGCGAGCTCTTCGCTACCGTGACGCCGATGTTGCGCACGTCGGCCGGCAGACGCGGCGTCGCGGTGGCGACGCGATTCTGGACCTGCACCTGCGCGATATCGAGGTTGGTGCCGAGGTCGAAGGTGACCGAGATGCTGAAGCGGCCGTCGGCTGTGGAGTTCGAGGACACATAAAGCATGTTCTCGACGCCGTTGATCTGCTCCTCGATCGGCGCGACCACGGTCGAGGCCACGACGTCGGCGCTCGCACCCGGATATTGGCCGGTGACGTTGATGATCGGCGGCGCGATCTCGGGATATTGCGCGATCGGCAGGCGGAAGAACGACACCGCCCCGAGGATCACGAACACGATCGAGACCACGCAGGCAAAGATCGGCCGGTCGATGAAGAAATGCGATAAGCGCATCAGTGCCCCGTCAATTCTTTTTGGCGGGCGCGGCGGGCGCAGCGTTCGCGGTGGCGCCCTGCTCTTGCGGCGTCACCTTGGTGCCCGGCCGCGCCCGCATCATCCCGTTGACGATGACGCGGTCTTCGGGCTTGAGGCCGTCCTTGACGACGCGCAGGCCGCCATCGAGCGCACCGGTCGTGACATAGCGCTGACGCGCGGTGGTCTCGGCGTCGACGACCAGCACATATTTGCGGGCCTGCTCGCTGGCGATTGCGGCATCCGGGATGAGCAGCGCCGGATAGGCCGGCGATCCCGGCACCCGAATGCGTGCGAACATGCCGGGCGTGAACGTGTCGCCGGTATTCGAAAACACGGCGCGGCCGCGGATGGTGCCGGTTGCCTTCTCGATGACGTTGTCGACGAAGTCCATGTAGCCGCGGTGGACGAAATCGGCTTCGTCGATCAGCCGCAGCGAGACGATGACGCTGCCGCTGCGGCCGGTGACCTCGCGGCCGGTATTCGCAAACCGCTCGTAACGCAGGTACGCCGCCTCGTCGAACGTGAACTCGAACCGGATCGGATCGAGCGACACGATCGTGGCGAGCATCGTGGTGGTGCCGGTCGCGCCGCCGGTGATGAGATTGCCCGGCGAGACGCGGCGGTCGCCGATGCGGCCGGTCACGGGCGCACGCAATTCGGTGAATTGCAGGTCGAGTTCGGCCTGGCGCACGGCTGCCTCGTTCGCCAGCACCGACGCGTCGGCGTTGCGCTTGGCCTGGGCACGCTGCTCGAACACCTGGTCGGTGATGGTCTTGTCGCGCACGAGCTGCTTGCCGCGCGCCAGGTCGGCTTCGGTGAAGGTCACGTTCGAACGCGCCAGCGCGAGATTGGCGCGCGCCTGGTCGAGCGCATTCTGGAACGGGCGCTTGTCGATCGTGAACAGGAGATCGCCCTGCTTCACGATCTGGCCGTCGTTGAAATGCACGCCGTCGAGATATCCCGAGACGCGGGCACGCACCTCGACGAAATCGATCGCAACGAAACGACCGACATACTCGTCGTAGTCGACGATGTTGCGCTGGGTCGGGCTGGCCACCGTCACCGTCGGTGGCGGCGGCGCGGGCGCAGCCTGCTGGCCCTGGCCGCAGGCGGCGAGCGCCGGAGCAAGGATCACAAGGAGGATAGCGGCGCGGATGCGGAGTGTGCTTTGCATTTTTTTCTGTGACTGTTCGGCCTTTGCGGCAGCGCACCATATAGTCACTTCCGTGGCGGCGGCCATCGCAGGTTCGTGATTAACCATGTCGCGAAGAATGATTTAGCCACGCGACACAACCGGAAATTGTATCATGGTACCCGACCGACGCGCCGCCCCGCCAAATATCCAAGCTGGATCAATCGCTTAAGTCAGCCATTTCAATGTGTGTTGGATATAGCACATCCCGGCAATACCTACCGGCGGCGATTGCGTCTCAACTATGGCCAAGCATAAAATCGTAAACAAAGTCCATCGCTTACAATTGATTTGAGTCACAGGGGGTCGGGGATGCTTCCCCGCTGGAGTTGTCGCTTCATTGCGGCGCTGGTGCTGCTCGTTTTCGCGCAGCCGGCGTTCGCACAGATTATTCCTGGCAGCGAATTGCCTGGCCGGGCGCGCGAAGAATTTAAGCAACCGCGCGCGCCGTTGTCGCGCCCTGGTGCGCCTGTCGTGTCGTTGCCGAGCACCGTCGCGCCGGAAGGCGCGGACAAGCTGATGGTGACGGTGCGTGGCGTCCGCATCACTGGCAGCACGGTCTACAGCGAAGCAGACCTTGAGCCGCTGTACCGCGACCTTGTCGGCCGCGAGGTGCCGGTCACCGCGATCTACGACCTGGCGCAGCGAATCACCGCGAAATACGGCAGCGACGGTTACGTGCTGTCGCGCGCGGTCGTGCCGCCGCAGGAACTGAGCCCGCGCGGCGCCGTGATACGTATCCAGATCATCGAAGGCTATATCGACCGGGTCGAATGGCCGCCGGTGCTGGCGAAGTACCGCGACTTCTTCTCGGATTATGCGGCGAAGATCACTGCCGAGCGGCCGATCAACGTCAAGACGCTCGAGCGCTACCTGCTGCTGGCAAGCGACCTCCCGGGCCTGCGGTTCACCAACAGCCTGAAGGCCTCGCCGAAAAATCCAGGCGCAGCGACACTGGTGGTCGAGGTGGTGGAGAAGCCGCTCGACGTGTTCTCCCGCGTCGACAACCGCGGCACCAAGGCGCGCGGCCCGCTGCAGTATTTCAACAGCATCAACCTGAACAATCTTGGGCGGATGCACGAAAGCTGGACCATCGCCACGGCCGGCGCGTTCCAGGTCACCGAGCTGCAATACTGGATGGGGGCCTACCGGCAGGTGCTCACCAGCGAAGGGCTGACGTTGTTCGTCAACAACAGCTACACGCGCAGCAAGCCGGGCACCGACATCCTGCAGCTGCTGGAATACAAGACCCGCGGCGACCTGTTCGAAGCCGGCCTGAACTACCCGTTTATCCGCAGCCGCGAGAAGAACCTGATCGCGACCGCGCTGTTTTTCATGAGCAACGACCGCAGCGACATCCTCGGGGCGCTCAACACGCTCGACCGGATCCGCGGGGTCCGCCTGAAAGCCGACTTCGACTTCGTCGACCAGCTGCGGGCCATCAACCAGATCAACGTCGTGGTCAGCCAGGGTATTCAGGGGCTGGGCAGTTCCTCGCGCGGCGCGGAGAATTTGTCGCGCGCGAACGCCGATCCCGCCTTCACCAAGGTCGAGGCGACCGTCAGCCGTGTGCAGCCCCTGCCCGCCAATTTCTCCCTGATGCTGGCGGCCTACGGCATGTGGACTAGGACCCCTCTCCTAGCACCGGAGCTCTGCGGCTACGGCGGACGGGTGTTCGGCCGCGCTTTCGACCCTTCCGAGCTGGTCGCCGATACCTGCGTCGAGCTCCTGGGGGAGCTGCGCTACGACATCGCCCATTCGTTCCAGAATGTGACCCAACTTCAGCTCTATAGCTACGCAGACCGCGGTTGGCTCCATAATCTTGCCCCAGTTCCCGGGACACCTGAGAACGTGGATGGTGCTTCGGTTGGAGGGGGACTCCGCCTCGGTCTGCAGCCTGGCCTGACGGTCGATCTATCGGCCGCCAAGGGTGTGGCTGGAATACGCGACGACTGGCGATTCTTCTTCATCACAACCGGTAGATTCTGAGGAACGACGGATGACTCCGCGCCTCCACAACCTGCTCATGACCTCAACGGCGCTGCTCGCGCTCGGCTCAGTCTACGCCGGCGCGCAGCCGACCGGACCCAATGTGGTCGGCGGCAACGCGACCGTCTCGGGCGCCGGCACCAACTCGGTCATCGTCAACCAGACCAGCGACCGCGCCATCATCAACTGGAACACCTTCAACGTCTCGACCGGCGGCTCCGCGACGTTCAACCAGCCCGGCTCCTCGTCGATCACGCTTAACCGCGTCACCGGCGGGCTCGGCCCCTCGGTGATCGACGGCACGATCAGCGCCAACGGCCGCGTCTTCATCATCAACCGCGACGGCATGCTGTTCGGGAAGAACGCGGTGATCAACACCGCAGGCTTCCTCGCCACCACCAACGACATCCGCAACGCGGACTTCATGGCGGGCCGGATGAACTTCAACATCGCCGGCCGCGGCGACGCCTCGATCGTCAACTACGGCAACATCACCGCATCGAGCGGCGGCTTCGCGGCGCTGGTCGCGCCGGGCGTGCGCAATGCCGGCACCATCAGCGCCAATCTCGGCACGGTGTCGCTCGCGTCCGGCAACAGCTTCACGCTCGACATGTACGGCGACAAGCTGATCCAGGTCGCGGTCGGCGACAGCATCGCCGACAAGGTGATCGACGTCTCCACCGGCAAGCCGCTCTCCTCGCTGGTCACCAACGAGGGCACGCTGCGCGCCAACGGCGGCCGGGTCGAGATCACGGCGGCGGCCGCGCGGCACATCGTCGACTCGGTGATCAACAACAAGGGCGTGATCGAGGCCAACTCGGTCGGCACCCGCAACGGCCGGATCGTGCTCGGCGGCGCCACGCAGACCGCGGGGCTGCCGAAGCAGACGATCAAGATCTCCGGCAAGATCAGCGCCACCGGCAAGGACAAGGGCCAGAAGGGCGGCACCATCCAGATTACCGGCGAGGACATTCAGTTCGCCGCTGCGATGCTCGACGTGTCCGGTCACTCCGGCGGCGGCAAGATCCTGGTGGGCGGCGACTACGGCGGCGGCAGGCCGCTCCCGGGCGGCATCAACAATCAGAGCGCGGTGCTGGAGAACGAAGCGATCCCGACCGCGTCGACCGTCACGGTCGACGCCGCGACCACGTTCAACGCCTCGGCCACGGTGAACGGCCATGGCGGCAAGGTGATCCTGTGGTCGGACGTGCTGACCACGTTCGCCGGCACCATCTTCGCCCGCGGCGGTGAAGAAGGCGGCAACGGCGGATTCGTCGAGGTGTCGGGAAAGCAGACGCTGGCCTTCACCGGCACGGTCAACACGCTGGCGCCGAACGGACAGACCGGCACGCTACTGCTCGATCCCTACAACGTAACGATCAGCACCGGCGGCGATTCCAACCACACCGGCTTCACGGCAACCGACAACGACTCGGTGATCAACGCGGGCACGCTGGTGACCGCTCTCGGCACCAACAATGTTATCGTCAGCACTGGTAGCGGCGGCGATCAGGCGGGCAACATCACGGTAGCCGGTGCGCTGACGTGGAACGCGGCGACGACGCTGACGTTGCAGGCGGCCAACAATATTTCGATCGAGGCGCCGATCACCGCAACGCACATCAATGGCGGATTGAAGATCGACGCCGGCGGCGGCTACTACTACGAAGGCGCAGTTACGGCGACCGCCGCGATCAACGTCGGTGTGTTTACGCTCGTCAACGGCAACTGGACGCAGAACACTGCGACCTTGCCGGAGTTTTACGCGCGTGATTTCCGCATCACCGGCGGCCAGTTCCTGCGCGTGGCCGGCGGCGACGGCGTTGAAATTGCCTACAAGATCACCGACGTCTACGGCCTGCAGGGCATCGGCAGCACCACGGAGTTGCTGAACAGCAGATATGTCCTGGCCAACAACATCGACGCCACCGGAACCGCCAACTGGAATGAAGGCAAGGGCTTCCAGTCGATGGGCAGCGCCGACGAATCCTTCGGGGGCTCGCTCAATGGTCTGGGCTACACGATCAACGGCCTGACCATCAATCCCGGCGCCTCGGCCGGCCAGTACACTCAGATCGGCCTGTTCGGCTACACCGACGACGCGACCATCCGCAATCTGAAGCTGACCAACATCAACATCACCGGCAGTGCGAACAATCAAACAATCGGCGGCCTGGTCGGCTACAGCAACAGCGGCACCACCATCGAGAACGTGTCGGTCAGCGGCACCATCAGTGCCGGCGCGTTTACCGGCGTAACGGCGGGCGGGCTTGTCGGCTTCAACGGCGGAGAGATCACGAACGCCCATTCTGCTGTGAACGTCACGATCGGCAATGGCGCTGGTGGGATCAACACGCATCATCGCGAAGCGCACGCCGGCGGCCTCGTCGGCTTCAACTATGGCTCGATTGCCAACTCAAGCGCGAGTGGCAACGTTGCCGGCGCCGGCAATGCGCTAGTCGGTGGGCTCGTCGGAACCAACGGCGATATCGACAGCAACAGCGCGACCATCTCCGGTTCATGGGCGACTGGCAACGTGTCGGTCCACAGCGACGTCGCGCATTACATGACCGTCGTCGGCGGCCTTGTCGGCGACAACTGGGGCACGATTTCCACGTCCTACGCGACCGGCAACGTCAACGTCAGCGGCAACATCTGGATCATGCATGTCGGTGGCCTGGTCGGCCAATTGCGAGGACTGCATGCTGAGGGGTCGTCGCTGATCACGAATTCGTATGCCGCGGGCAACGTGACGGTCAGCAACACCTACACAGGAAACACGAATCTTTCTCAGCCGGCCGACGTACTCGCCGGTGGTCTCGTGGGTGGCAGCGACTATTTCTCAAGCATCTCGAACGCCTATGCGCTCGGCAATGTCACGGTCACCGGCGTCGGCAATCCTCCGGGTTCTCTGCTGGCCGCCGGCGGTCTGATCGGACGCCTCGGCGGCAACGTGGAATATGCCTATTCCACCGGCGCGGTCGCGGCGGGCACGGGCAACCAAACTCAAACCTCGCTCGGCGGCTTCATCGGCGTCGCCGGCCCCGGCAGTAGCGTCACCTCCGGTTATTGGGACACGCAGACGAGCGGTCTGACGATCGGCGTTGGCGACGACAAGGCCCTCACCGGCGCCCCCGCTGGCCTGACCACCGCACAAGCGCGCACGCAGTCCTGCTTCACCGGAACGTCCTGCGGCGGCGAAGGCGGCTTCAACTTCAGCAACGTCGAAGGCACCTGGTTCATGGTCGACGGCCAGACGCGGCCGTTCCTGCGTTCGGAGTGGTCGGAGACCATCCGCAACACCCATCAGCTTCAGTTGATGGCGATGAATCTGGGCGCGAACTACACGCTCGGGAACAACATCGACTTCACCGGCCAGTTCGGCGAATCCGGCATGTGGGGCGCGCGCGGATTCTCGCCGGTCGGCTCCATCAGCCAACTCGGCGCCAATCCCTTCACAGGTAGCCTGAACGGCCAAGGCGCCATCATCAACGCGCTGATGCTCGCCCCGAACAATGCGACGACCCAGAGCGTCGGCCTGTTCGGCACCATTGGCGCGACCGGCTCGGTGAGCAACCTCAACTTCACCAACGCCAATGTCGCTGCAAATATCGGCTTCCAGCAGCCGATCGAGGGACAACCGATCTCGCAATGGGTCGGTATCCTCGCCGGCCAGAGCGGCGGCACCATCACGAACGTGACCGCGTATGGCACCGTCAGCGGTCTGTCGCTGAGCGGCGTGATCGCCGGTGGCCTCGTTGGCCAGCACGGCATCCTCGGTCCGGCCGGCGCAGCGGGCTCAATCACGAATTCCTGGGCGAACGTCACCGTCACGGTTGCCAACGGCATGACCTGCCCCGGCACCTGCCTTTTCAACGCCGCGGGCGGCCTCGTCGGCGTCAATGTCGGCGGTTCGTCGATCACGGGTTCGTCGGCTAGCGGCAATATCAGCGGCGGCTCTTATAGCTGGGTCGGCGGCCTGGTCGGGCAGAACGGATTCTTCTACCCGGAGGGTGCGACCGGCACGATCACCAATTCATTCGCGAATGCCAACGTCTCGGCAGGCGCGGAGTCAGGGGTCGGCGGCCTGGTCGGCAGCAACACGCCGGGATCGACAATCACCGGCTCTTACGCGAACGGCACGGTCTTCGGGTCCGGCGACGTGAAGGCCGGCGGCTTCGTCGGACAAAACCACGGGATCATCACGTCCTCGCATGCGAGCGTTGCCGTGACCGCCACCAATATCGGAGCGAGCGACGCAGTCGCAGGCGGCTTCGCCGGCACCAACAACGGCAGCATCTCCAACGCATACGCGACCGGCGCCGTGTCGAGCACCAACGGCGACGTTACGCTGGGCGGTTTTGTCGGCGCGAACGAGGCAAGCATCACCACGTCATACGCAACCGGTAACGTCACAGCGACGACCCCGACATTCGCGATGGCTGGTGGATTTGCCGGCGGCAATATCGGATCGATCACCAACTCGCATGCGACCGGAAACGTGCTCGTCAACGCCGCGACGGCCAGTGCCGGCGGATTCGTCGGCATGAACTTCGGCCAAATCGGTCTTTCCTATGCCACCGGCAACGTCACCGTCGGTGACAACAGCTACGCCGGTGGTTTTGCCGGCTTCAATTTCGGCGCCATCAACCAGGCCTACGCGAGCGGCGCCGTCGTCGCTGGCGCCAACAGCTTCGCCGGCGGTTTCGTTGCCGCCAACGTCGCCTACGACTTCGGCGGGCGCGACAGCCTCTCCTCGGGCCCGAGTGAAGTAGGTCCGGGTCCGGTCGTCGGTTCGATCACGCAATCCTATGCGCTCGGCCCTGTCACCGGCGGCAACGCGTCGGTGGCGGCCGGCTTCGCGGCACTCAATCTCGGATCGCTCGACCAGGTCTATGGCGTCGGGCACGTGCAAGGCGGCTCGAACAGCACGCTCGGCGGCCTGGTCGGGAAAAACAATTTCACGGTCTCCATTCCATATTTCGAAGGATCGGTTCCGACCTTCCCGGCGGGCACTGCGACCAATTCGTACTGGGACATGCAGACGACCGCCCAGACCACCAGCGCGGGCGGCACCGGCATGAACACGGCGGTGTTGGCCGGCGGTCTGCCTCCCGGATTCAGCGGTGACATCTGGGATCACCATTCCTATCCGTTCCTCGTGAACATCCTTCCCAACAACCAGGACACGACGCCTTTACCGCCGGTCATTCCGCCGGTGGGCAACAACACGCCTGAAAACCTGCCGCCGCCGGACCAGCAGATCAATCCGGGCACGATCACCGCGGGGCCGCCGAGCGATCCGGTGCCGAACGTCACGCAATTCGTGCAGCAGCAACAACAACAGCAGCAACAGCAGCAGCAGGGACAGCAGGGACCGGGACAAACGACCGGCAGCATCGCGCAGGATCCGATCCGGCTCGACGTCGGCGAAAACCGGTTCTTCTATCTGCCGCCGCTCAATGAGACCCGCCTCATCAGCGACGAGGTGGTGCTGCAGATGCCGTGCACCGTCCCGAAGGCGGTGCTGGACGAGATCATCAAGCAGCACAACCTCACGACGATCGCCTCGCAATGTCTGCGAGAGGGCGGCAATGCGGCCTTCCGGATGCGGCACGCGAGCAGCCAGACCGTCGCCGCCGTGATCCGTGCGCTCGCGGCGCATCAGGTCATCGCCGCCGCGCAGGCCAACTACGTCTACACGACGCAGGAAACCTCGGTGCAGTCAGCGACGTCGCAACAGGGCGACCCCGGCCAGTACGTTCCGGAGAAGCTGCGCCTGCTGGCCGCGCATCGCATCGTCACCGGCAACGGCATCCCGATCGCGGTGATCGACTCCGAGATCGACGCGGCGCACCCCGATCTCTCGGGCACCATCGCTAACCGCTACGACGCGACCGGCGTCGAGGACGCCCCGCACGCCCACGGCACCGGCATGGCCGGCGCGATCGTGTCGCACCGCAAGCTCCTCGGCATCGCGCCCGGCGCGCGCATCCTTGCGATCCGCGCATTCTCCCCGCGCGCCTCGGCCTCGGAAAGCACGACCTACCACATCCTGCGCGGCATCGATCACGCGATCGCCAACAACGCCCGTATCATCAATATGAGCTTCGCCGGGCCGCGCGACCCGTCGATCGAGCGGGCGCTCAAGGCCGCTTACGACAAGGGCATGGTGCTGATCGCCGCGGCCGGCAACGCCGGCCCGCGCGCGCCGGCGCTCTATCCGGCGGCCGATCCGAACGTGATCGCGGTTACCGCGACCGACGTCGACGACCATCTGTTCTCCGGCGCCAACCGCGGCAATCACGTCGCGATCGCGGCGCCGGGCGTGGATGTCCTGGTGCCGGCGCCGGCCGGCGAATACCAGGTCACGACCGGAACCTCGGTGGCAACGGCCCATGTCAGCGGCGTGGTGGCGCTGATGCTCGAACGTAATGCCAAGCTCACGCCGGCAGACGTCCGCAGGATCCTCACCGCCAGCGCGAAGCGGCTTGGACCGTCGAACCAGTTCGGCGCTGGGCTGATCGATCCGTTGCGGGCGATCGAGATGGCGACACCGCGCTCGGCCACGGCTCCGATCGCGCCACAACCGCCGGCAGCGGCGGCGGCCCCTACGCCGACGGCCCCGGCGGTGCCCAAGCGGACAGGCGCAGTCCAGCGGCCGGCGGTGACGGTGGCGGCACGGCCGTAGTCAGGAGCCGGCTTCCGGCGGCGGCGGAGCTGTCTTCGGCCGCGCCATGAAGCCCGCGAACCAGCGGCGTCCGAACAGCGCGAACACCATCGCGCCATAGACCACGGCGCCGATGACGGCGAGCAACGCCAGCGCAAGTTCGTTGTGAAACGCCCTTCCCGCCAGCAGCGTCCGCACCGGCGCGTCGGCCAGCCACAGCGCGGCCGCCATCACCAGGCCGGCCGCCGTGAGCCGCATGGCGGAGCGGAGAACCTCCGGATCGAAGGCGAACAGGCCGGCGCGCCGCGCGAACCAGATCAGCAGCACGAGGTTGACCCAGGCGCCGATTGACGTCGCGAAAGCAAGGCCGACTTGAGCGTGGGTGCTGTACAGCAGAATCTTGAGCCCGACATTGATCAGCACGGCGAAGAACAGCGCCTTCACCGGCGTCCAGGTGTCGCCCCGTGCGAGAAACGTGACCGTAGCGCTGCGCATCAGCACGAACGGCAGCAGCCCGATCGCATAAGCCTGCAGCGTGGCGCCTGCCGCGAGCGCGTCGGCGGCAGTGAAAGCGCCGCGCATGAACAGCGCACGCATGATCAGGTCGGGCAGCAGCACAAATGCGACCAGACACGGAACCGACAGCAGCAGCGTGAATTCGATCGCGCGGTTCTGCGCATGGCGCGCGCCGCTCTCGTCGCCCCGCGCCAGGCGGTTGGCCATCTCCGGCAGCAGCACGGTACCGACCGCGATCCCGATAACACCGATCGGCAGTTGATTGAGCCGGTCGGCGTAATAGAGCGCCGATAGCGCGCCGGCGGCGAGGAAGCTCGCAATGATGGTGTCGGCGAACAGAGCGATCTGGGTTCCGGCGGAGCCCAGGGTCGCGGGACCGAACCGCTTCAGGAACAGCTTGAGCTCCTCGTCGAGCCGCGGCCAGCGGAACGCCGGCAGCACGCCCTGGCGGCTGGCGTCGGCGGCAAGCAGCGCCACCTCGAGGCAGCCGGCGATGAACACGCCCCAGGCCGCCGCGTGGCCGGCGGTCGGAAAGAACAATGCAAGCGCCAGCGCCGCCATCATCGAGAGGTTGAGCAGGATCGGCGCCGCCGCGGCCGACGCAAAGCGGCCAAGCGCGTTGAGGATGCCGCCGTAGAGCGTGACGAGCGAGACCAGAAGCAGGTACGGAAACGTGATCCGCGTCAGCTCGACCGCCAGCGTGAAGCGCTCGCCGCCCTGCGGGAAGCCGGGCGCGAGAAGCGCGATCACTGACGGGGTAAAGATGAGCGCGGCCGCGAGCAACACCGCCTGCACGATGACAACCAGAGTAAAGATACGGTCCGCGAACAGCTTCGAGGGATCGGCGCCCGACTGCTGGCGGATCCGCGCATAGGTGGGCACGAAGGCGGAATTGAAAGCCCCCTCGGCGAAGATCGCCCGAAAATGATTGGGCAGCCGCAGCGCCACGAAGAAGGCGTCGGCAACCGGTCCCGCGCCCAGGAAGGCCGCCAGCATGATGTCGCGCGCGAAGCCCGTAAGCCGCGACAGCAGCGTGAAGCCGCCGACCGTAAAGATGCGTCCGATCATGGCCCTTCGGTGCCCCTTGGCGCCGCGGACGTGGCGCTGCCATCCAAGAATCGCGAGCCATCATAGACGTGGCGGGCGGTCTTTGCCGGGTCTGACCACCCCGTCGGCGTTTAGCCGCCCAGCGCCCGGCGCACCGCGGCAATGATGCGGTCCTGCACCGGCTCCTCGAGATAGGCGTGCATCGGCAGGCTGATGACCTCGGTGGCGAGCCGTTCCGAGACCGGCAGGCCGCCCTCGGCCACCGGATAGTGCTTGTAGGCGCTCTGGCCGTGCACCGGCTTCGGATAATGGATCGCGGTCGGAATGCCCTGCGCTTTCAGCGTGGCGGCGAAATCCGCCCGCTTCTCCGGCGCGACGCGGATCGTGTACTGCGCCCACACCGAGGTCGAGCCTTCGGCGACACGCGGGATCGTGGTGACATCGGCGAGCGCCGCCGAATAGCGCGCGGCGACACGATTGCGCGCCGCGATCTCGTCCGGGAAAATCTTCAGCTTCTCGATCAGCACCGCGGCCTGAACGGTGTCGAACCGGCCGTTGATACCGATACGGACGCAATCGTATTTGCCGCGGCCTTCACCGTGCACGCGCAGGCTCCGCAGGATTTCCGCGAGCTCGTCGTCATCGGTGAACACCGCGCCGCCGTCGCCATAGCAGCCGAGCGGCTTGGCCGGGAAGAAGCTGGTGCCGGTCGCGCTGCCGAGCGTGCCGATCTTGCGGTTATGATAGGTCGCACCAAACCCTTGCGCGGCGTCGTCGATCACGAACAGTTTCTCGGCGTCCGCGATGGCCGCGACCGCGGCGTGATCGGCGGGCTGGCCGAACAGATCGACCGGGATCACCGCCTTCGGCTTGAGGCCGAGCTTCGTCGCCACCGGGATCGCGCGGGCAAGGCTCTTCGGATCGATATTGAAGCTGCCCTCCTCCACGTCGACCAGCACCGGCGTCGCGCCCACCAGCGCCGCGACCTCGGCGGTCGCGTAGAACGTGAAGGCGGGCGTGAACACCGCGTCGCCCGGACCGATGCCCTTGGCCATCAGCGGCAGCAGCAAGGCGTCGGTGCCGCTGGCGCAGGTGATGGCGTGGCGGGCGCCGCAGAACGCCGCCAGGTCGGCTTCGACCGTCTGCACCTCGGGACCGAGGATGAACTGGCAATGGGCAAGCACGCGCGCAATCGCGTCGTCGATCTTGCTGCCAAGGCGCCGGCGCTGGGCGGCAACGTCAATGAACGGAATTGGACTGTTGTCCATGCGGACTTGCTGATTCATGAGAAGAACTCGACGCGATCAACGATCAACCGCGGTCAACCGGCGCGGAGCGCGCGCGGCCGACGGCGTTGCCGGACTTTGCTGCAGGCAGCGGATGGCGATTTCGAGGCCCGCGACCCCCTGCTCGCCGGTGACGGCGGGTGCGGTGCCGGAGCTGATGGCGGACACGAACGCCTGCAGCTCGGCGCGCAAGGGCTCGGCATGGCCGACCGACAGGTGGCGCATCGAATAGCTGCCATCGGGCTGGAAGCCGAAGCACTCGGTGACCTGTCGGGTCAGCAGGTCGCCCATGATGTACTTGTTGCGGGTCGCCACCGTCACGTTGCGCGCCTTGAACGGCGTCAGCCAGTTGGTGTTGATGTGCGCGAGCACGCCGGACGCGGTGCGGAACTGGAGCAGCGCGATGTCCTCGCGCTCGGCCACCGCACTCCTGACCTGCGGCTGCACCTCGACGATCTCGGAATCGGTGAACCAGCGGATCAGGTCGATATCGTGCACGGCGAGGTCGATGACGACGCCGACATTCGACATGCGCGGCGGAAACGGCCCGACCCGCGTGATCGCGATCGAGAGGATGTCCTCGCCGCGGATCGCGTCCTTGATGGTCTGCACGGCCGGATTGAAGCGCTCGACATGGCCCACCATCAGCGTGACGTTCGCCCGTCGCGCGGCGGCGATAATGGCGTGCCCCTCCTCGACCGACGGAGCGATCGGCTTCTCGACCAGGACATGGACGCCCTTGGCGATGCAGGCGAGCGCGACATCCCGGTGCAGATGGGTCGGCGCCGCGATGGTGACCGCGTCGACACCGGCGGCGAGCAGGCTGTCGACATGCGCGAAGCCCTGGCAGCCGAGCGCACTGGTTACGAAATCGCGCTGTTTCGGTTCGGGATCGGCGATGCCGATCAACGTCACCCCCGGAAGGTCGGCGAACACGCGCGCGTGGTTGCTGCCCATCACGCCGACGCCGACGACACCGACGCGAAGCGACTTTTCCGCGGCGACTTTGGCCTGTTCTTTCATGCCCCGACGATACCCCACTTCGTGCCCCAGCGCTGTCCCGATACCATGCCGGCACATGCCGAGCGACCCTTAGCGGCCGCGAGCCCCCACACGATTGGTGTCAGACCCTAACACCGCCGGCCCCGGCGCCCGCTCCGGCGCGCCAATAGCGGCCGTCGGACGGGTTGGACAGCGCTTCCTTAGGACACGCCGCGGCACTTCGCCAGCCCTGAGGATATCCCTACAAGCCATTCAAAGGACTTGCTTTTTTGGCTGCATTGGGCGCGCCCATGATCCGGAGCCGAAAGCGCGGGGTCAGTTCGGCGCGGTTTCGGCCTCCGCCAGATATTTCTGCGCGACCTCGGACCATGGCCGGTGGACGAACCGTTCCGCGATCCTGGCTTCGTAGGACGCGACGGTCGACGGATCCTCGATCCACTGCAGCATCGTCCGGTACCACGCCTCCTCGTCCTTGGGATCGAGGCTGAGGGACAGATCCTGCACCACCTCCGGAATGGACCCGGCGTCCGAGGCAATGACCGCGCGGCCATGGGCGAATGCTTCAATGACCGGAAGGCCAAACCCCTCGTAAAGCGACGGGTAGAGGCAAAAAGCAGCATCCTGATACAGGCGCTTGAGCAGACCGTCGCCGGCGTTCGGAAGATAGTGGAAATTGCAATCGCCACGCGCGTCCTCGGCAAACTGCCGAAGCAGCGCGTCGGTGCTCCAGCCCGGCCGGCCGACAAACACAAGCTGAAAGTCATGCCGCTGCGGAATCCCGGCATCGAGCAGCCGGCGCCAGATCCGATGGAGCAGTGCGTGATTCTTGCGCGGCTCGATCGTGCTCACGAACAGAGCGTAGCGCCTCGCCTTGAGCGTGCCCGGCAGCGGCGCGTCGTCTGTTTCCAACAGGTCGGAGCCCAGCGGCTGCACCGAAGTCTCGCACGAGTTCCCCTGCTCCTCCGCGAACCTGACAACGTCGCGTGCCGTGCAATTCGATATGCAGACGAACTTATCGACGAAACCGATCGCCTTGCGGAAGTAGTTGACGAAGACCTCGCTGTCGCGGGGCAGATAGAATTGCGGAAACAGGATCGGTATGAGGTCATAACAGATCATCACCAGACGGAATCCGTCACGCTCCTTCAGATACCGAATCCGATCCGGATCCTTGGTGTTCCATTCGGCACCGGGCGCCAGGATGGTGGCGCCTTTGAGTGCGGGCGGCTTCGCCTCGAAGAGGTCGGCGAACTCCACAACCGACCGCCGGCGTCCATCCGAGTCGAAAAACGCCCTTCGATATCGATCGTTGAAGAAGAGCGATTGAACGAACTCGATGTGCGACCGACGCGACGGTGGGCGCTTTACCCGGAACCGCTCGAGCATCAGGATGACGGCACGCCGCGGCCGCCTGAAATAAAGCAACCGCCGGTCCAGCCGATTGAGCACCGCCTTGACTGGCGGCCGTGACACCGACCTCGGATCAGGAATCCCGCTGAAATCGATAAACAGATTCCCGCCGATCATGTCCGGGACCACGCTCCGCATGATCAGCCGATATTCCTGGACGCAGCTATCATAGACGATGAAGCCAATGTCCGGCCGCCGCTCCAGGACATACCGCGCCAACTCCGCTTCCACGCGCATGATGCCGACCGGTGGACCAACCCATCGAACGAGCGTGGAGATGTCGAGAAACAGCCGCGCCTTTCCGACGGCAGAGCTGCTCGTAAACATCGCCCTCACGCCCCGCTCCCGATCGCTTGGCAGACCGCGTAAATTTTCAGCCCGGTCATTCCTGAATACATTGCCGTGCGGTTCCGCAAGTCCGGCGTCCCCGCGTTGCGAAAGACTAGCCGCCCCTGTGCTCCCTCCGGTCCCCGGCGCCGGCGAGGAAGTCGGCATAGGCACGCTCCAATCCGGCACGCAAAGGTGTCTTCGCCTGCCAGCCGAGATTGGTCAGCTTCGAAACGTCGAGCAGCTTCCGCGGCGCACCGTCCGGCCGCGATGTGTCAAAGACGACATCGCCACGATAGCCGACAACCTCGGCAACCACGCGCGCGAATTCGCCGATGCTGACGTCGGTGCCGGTGCCGATGTTGAGCGCCTGGCCGCCGGAATAAGTCTTCATGAGAAAGACGCATGCGTCGGCGAAGTCGTCGACGGCGAGAAACTCGCGCCGCGGCTCGCCGGTTCCCCAGACCACGACCTGCGGCAAGCCGCCGGTCTTCGCCTCGTGGAAGCGCCGAATCAGCGCCGCCGGCACGTGGCTGTGTTCGGGATGGTAGTTGTCGCCGGGCCCGTAGAGATTCGTCGGCATCACCGAAATGAAGTCGGCCCCGTGCTGGCGTCGATAGGCCTCGGTCAGCTTCATCCCCGCGATCTTCGCGACCGCGTACCACTGGTTGGTCGGCTCGAGCGGACCGGTCAGCAGCGCGTCCTCGGACATCGGCTGTGGCGCCAGCCGCGGATAGGAACAGGACGACGACAGGAACAGGAGTTTCTCGACGCCGGCGCGGTGCGCGGTGGCGATCGTATTGGCCTCGATCAGGAGGTTGTCATACAGGAAATCGACCGGCTGCGTGTCATTCGCGACAATGCCGCCGACCCGGCCGGCGGCAACGAACACCGCCTGCGGCTTGCGCGCTGCAACCCAGGCCTCGACGTCGGCCTGCCGCCGCAGATCGAGCTCGGCGCTGGTCGCGGTCAGGCACTCGCAATTCTCGGATGCAAGACGCCGCAAGATCGCGCCCCCGGCCATCCCGCGATGTCCGGCGACCCAGACCCGTTTGCCTTTGAGATCGTATTCCAACCTGTTCACCAATCTATTCAGCCTGTGGGCCCGGTCACGTCAACGCGGTCGAGGGCTCCGATGCCCGGTGGTACCGGCCGCAATTCTGCGAACGCGTCGGCAGTTGCAGCGTCGTTTGCGGCATCGCCTGCGCCGATTGTACACGCGACCTTGAAAGGATCAAATCTCAGCGCCGACGTCGCGCCTTACGCTTTAGAGTGGCGATGAACCGCGCGGTCTGCCGCAGATAGGCGTCGCCGAACGTCGTCGTTGGCTCGATGTGCGTATTCTCGTGGAACTCATTGAACGTCGAAATCAGTGTGATGTGCGGCAGCGTCTTCTGGTCAAGGGCAAAGTCGATCATCCGCTTGTAGACCGCCCCTTCCTCCCGCGGCACGGCTCGTATCGGATTGTTCCGCCGGTTCGGATCCTGGAGCGGCGTGTCGTCATACCCCGGCGACAGGGTCATGATCCGGCAGCGGCCGGACATCGCCGCGCCGGCATCATAAGCCGCCTGCCACGACTCCTCCCATTGTCCAGCGGGACCGGCGGTCAGCGGCGAGAACAGTCCATAGCCGTCGAACAGCGGCCCCAATGATCGCGCTTCGCTTCGAGGACTAGAGCCATGCGCGCTGAGCGCAATCCGCACCGCGCCGTCGGACAGCTTGTGGATGGACTGCATCACCCGGTGGTCGCGGTTCATCGCCTTCGTCCAGAACACGAACAGAACCGGCTTCCCGTGGAATTGAAGCGCGGCGGCGCTGGACAGAAACTCGTCCCTGATCACCGCCATCGCGCGCTCGATCGCGCGCTCGTCGTGCGTGTAGAGACAGAGATTGACCGCGAAGCGCAGACCAAGCTTCATGTCGCGCGCAAGCCTGCACATGACGGTCGCACCCCAGAGCTGGAAATTGTCCAGTCCGCCGTCGTCCACATGCAGATTGAAGCAAACGAAATCGAGCTTGGCGTCTGTCATCAGTTTCAGGTGATGACGCACGGTATCGCCATTGATCGAATCGTAATAGCCGATCGAGGGCGCGTCGGAGACACCGCCGTGCATCGCATTGTCGTGCCAGTGGGCACTGCCGTAGCCTTCCCGGTACCACGTGAAGTAATGCGCGCCGACGAGTGTGCGATCGACCCTTCGCTTCCGCTTAGGATGCCGCGACCGCCACGACCGGTGAGTATCCTCGATGATGGCGAGGAGTTTCCTGGCAGTATCGTCCCAGCTATAGCGCTTCGCGATGCTGCGGCCGTGCGCGCCCATCCGCCGCGCCAGTTGTGAATCCGATTGAAGACGGCGAATCTGCTGCGCGATCGCCATCGGCTCGGGCGGGATGAGGAATGCACTCTTGGAATCGACGACCTCCGTATACCCCCCTTCGTTGACGGCGATGAGCGGCTTGCCGGCCGCCAGGGACTCGAGGGCAACGATGCCGAACGGCTCGCGGACGGGCACGAACACCGTGCAGAGACAGCGCGCAAACAGCGCCTGAACTTCGCGATTGGTCAGGCCGCTGAGAAACTCTACGCGGTCGGCAACGCCGATGCGCTCGGCCGCTGCTTGCAGGTTCGGCCTTTCGGGCCCCGACCCGACGATGCAAAGTTTCAGGCCCTCGACATGGCACATCGCCTCGATGATCAGGCGCATGCGCTTGTGACGCCACAATTGCCCGACCGCCAGCACGATATCCTGCGCGCCGGCACCGCCGGCAAAATCTCCGACCGTGACGCCGGGATAGACCACGTCTTTAACCGGCGTGCCGTAGATCGCTTCCAGCGATTTCGCGGTGTAGCGGCTGTTCGCCACGATCCGGTCCGGACGTCCGGACTGATCGAACGTCGAGATCGTCCGCAGGACCGCCTCGTAATGGGCTTCGCTGACCCGATCGTAGGTTTGCCGCGGATAGAAATGCAGGAAGTGCTCGATCTCGAGACTGTCCTCACCCTCGGAGCCGAGCGAATAGAGAAGGTCGTTGATCAACCGCAGCGGCTCGTGCGGATACCAGACCATCGGATGCAGGTTGAGCAGGTGCGTCGGCCATAGATGGGTATGGTAGATATCGTGTTGGCCGACCTCGCCTTCCCAGATTTTCGGAAGCAATGTCGAATTCAGCAGAACAGCATGGTCGCCGTCGAACGGCGGCGAGAGCAATCTGCTTGTGACGGCGTCGATGCCGGCTTCGGCGAGCAGACGGAGATTGGTGTTCGTCGAATAGAGCGTCAATCGATGCCGGCGCTGCCACCGTCGCATGCACTCGATGAGCACACGCTCAGCGCCGCCGTACTTCTGCAATTCGGGAATGATGATACCGATATCCAACATTGCGGCCCGCGCTTCGTCACCGACGAAACGCCCCCTTTGCGTTGGCGGCCGCCGCGGCTGCGTTGAGGATCAGTTTGCCGTCAGCAAGCGCGCGAAGCTGCGCCAAACGCTGCTTGCGCGCCGATGCGAGGCGGCGCACGACGGCGGCATCGTTGATGGCGGTGGCAAGCGCATTCGCGATGCTGATCGGCGCAGGATCGGCGACAACGAGAGCAGCATGCCCCGCCGTCTCCGCCATCCCCGCTTCCGCGGAAATGACCAACGGCTTGTCGAAAACCATGCCGTCGACCAGCGGAACGCAAAATCCTTCGTGAGCACTCATGGAGGCAAAGACACTGGCGCGACCGAACAAAAATCTCAAAGTCCCATCCGACACGTTATGGAGGAAAGCCACCCGGCGGGCAATATCCGGGCGAAGGCCATTGACCTCGGCGATGAGCCTGCGTGTGTAGGCGGGATCGCTTGGCGTGCCGGCGATCGCAAGACCGACGTTGCCGTCGGCCGCGGCGAGAACGGAAAATGCTTGAACGAGCGCATGGACATTCTTGTGCGGAACCAGCCGACCCACGAAGAGAACGAGCCGATCGACATCCGGCAGCGGCACTGGCGCAGCCGTCACGCTGGCCCAGCGGTCGACCCCAACGATCGGTGGACACGCAACGATACTGGACACCGCAATGCGCGCCTGATCATCGCGTGACAAGCCATCGTGCAACACGCGGGCGGACGCACGCGAATTCGCCATCAAAACGTCGAAGCGCGCGGCGAACGGACGTTGCGCAAGCCCAAGCCGAACGCTTCGCGCCCGTTTCGGGTCGTCCGGCAAAAAGAACCGCTCAGGCGTGATGTTGTGGAAATAGATCACCTTGCGATTGGGCAACGCCGCGACAATGGGAAGCGCGGGATCTTCGGTCGAGAAATGGAAGAAGACGACATCCCCCGCCGCGATCTCAGCGACTGCCGCGGGCAGGCGCCGGATCGTATCGCGATCGTCACGGTGGCAGTTCTCGGCAGCAAGCGAGACCTCTGCCCCTGTGGACCGGAGCAGCGCGGCCATCTGGCGGCAGAAATTCCCCACCGCATCATGGCGCTGGATGTCGCGGGCGATGACATGAAATCGCATGCTGCGCGCGTCCTAGCAGGCACGCCGAAAGACGCGTGAAAAGACGCGCACGCGGATCGGGGCTTGCATGAGCCTGTAGACTTCGACTGTAAACGCAATGCATGCTTGCATGATCGAACAGCCCCGGTTGCCGGGCACAGCACGGAATTCCTACGGTGCGCGTCCTTTTCAATACCTATCCCTGGGCTTTTGCAACGCCGGGGGGCGGCGAGATGCAGCTCCTGAAATACGCCGAGCATCTTCCTGCCCATGGGGTAGAGGTTGTGTGGCACGATATCTGGAAGCCGCAATTCGACACCGTCGACGCCGTGCACTTCTTTTCCTGCATCGGGGGATCCGCCAACTTCTGCGGCTACGTCAAGGAGCGCGGACTTCCACTCATTGTCAGCTCGTCGCTTTGGGTCACCGAGGCCACCGCGGATCGCTATCCGATCGAGCAGATCCGTACGCAGCTTTCTTTTGCGGACGCCATCGTACCCAATTCCACAATCGAAGCCGACAAGCTCGCCGAGGTGCTCGACCTTCCGCGCGAGCGCTTCAAGCCGGTCATGAACGCGGCCGATGCAAGGTTTGCCCGCCCGGCCGACCCGGCGCTGTTTCGCGCACGGTTTGAAATTGATGGACCGTTTGTTCTTTGCGTCGGCAACATCGAACCCCGCAAGAACCAGCTCAGTCTCGTCCGGGCGCTGTCCGCGAGCAATTTGCCGCTGGTCCTGGCCGGCGAAGTCCGGGAACGCCAGTACGCGGACCAAGTCCTTGCCGAAGGCGGGTCCCGCCTGCGCTATGTCGGGCGCATCGGACACGACGATCCCCTGCTCGCTTCCGCCTACGCGGCTTGCTCGGTCTTTGCCCTTCCCTCCACGCTCGAGACGCCCGGGCTTGCCGCCCTGGAAGCAGCCGCGACCGGCGCCGCGATCGTCATCACCCACGAAGGGTCGACCCGCGAATATTTTGGCGACATGGCCCACTATGTCGATCCGTCCGATCCCGGCGACATCGGCCGCAAGGTCGAACTGGCGATGGCCACCGGCCCGAATCCGGCGCTAAAGGCACACGTCACCAGCCGGTTTACCTGGCCGGCCGCGGCAGCCGCGCTTGCCTCGATTTATGCGGATGCAAAAGAGTGCTAGTCTGCCCGGGGCCTTGAGCCCACCTTTCCCACTTCGGTTGTGCTGAGTTGTTGACGGATCACGAGCCCAGAAGATCGTATCGGCGCGCGCTCAGCGGCCTTCGGGGTGCGCTGTCGGCGCGGATCGCATATCCGATCGCCGAGCGCGTGGCCGGACGCGATATCCGTTCCAAGCGGCGCTCGTTTACATCGGAGATGGCGCTGCCGTTCGCCGAGCGGCGGCAACGCTCGTGGTTGGCGCTGGTCGATCTAGTCCGGTTTGCCGGCGCCCACGTTCCCTACTACCGCGATTTGTTCGCGCGCATCGGGTTCGATCCGGAAAAACTGATCCGCGACCAGCGCTATCTGCAGGACATTCCCTATCTCACGAAGGAAGTGATCCAGCACGAGCACGAGCGCCTGCTTCGCGACGATCACGCGAGCCTCCGCAAGCATGTTTCGAAGACCGGCGGCTCGACCGGCATCTCGGCGCAGATCGTCTACGATCAGGACGCCGCCGACTGGTCCTCGGCGGTCACGCGCTACGCGCGCAGCACGATCGCCGACGGCGGCACGGCCGACTCCACGGCGCGCTCGGAACTGCATTTCGCGACGCGGTTTCCGGACGCGTTTCCGCTGGTCGACCGCTTGCGCGAGCACGTGAAGTGCTTCGCGATGAACCGCACCAACATCTTCTTTTCCAGTCTCGACCCGGACGAGCTGGAAGCCATGTGGCACAGGATCAGTCTGATCCGGCCGTATCTGGTGCACGCCCATCCCACGACCATCTTCCATCTCGCGCTTTTCGCCGAGGAGCGCGGACACCGCGAGCGCCTGTTCGAGGTCTTCGAATCATCCGGCGAGTTGCTCGAGCCCAAGCAGCGCGACACCATTGCCCGCGCGTTTCGCTGCCGCGTCATCGACCGCTACGGCCTCGCCGAGGCCGGCATTGTCGCCTATCAGACCGACGGCGCCGATCCCACGCTGCTGGTGTTCGATCCGTTTTGCTGGCCGGAAGTCGCCGAGATCGAGGACGACGACAAACTGACCCAAGTTCTGAATCCAGCCGATGGCGCAATCGCCGGCGAGCTTGTCATCACGCCACTTCGAAATCGGATGATGCCGCTGATCCGCTATCGCACCGGCGATCTGACCACGCTCGGCGAAACGGCGCGCGGCTTCGTCATCCACCAGATGATCGGCCGCACACACGACGTCGTCGAGTTCGCCGGACGCAGGATGCCGACCCATTGCATCCAGGACATCCTCGACCGCGTCGGCGGCATCCGCCGCTTCCAGGTCGAGGTCACCCGCGGCCGCCCGATCCTGCGGATCGTGCCGGAGCCCAACGGCGATACCGAGATGATCCGCAACCGGCTGACCAACTGGTGGGGCGATGGCGTGGAGCTCCAGTTCATCGGCCTGTCGGAGCTGAAATTGCAGGGCTCGCGGTCAAAATTCCGGCACCTCGTCGCCGCCTCGAACGCGACACCGGTCGCCGCCCCCATGGATTGAGCGACGACGCGATCATGATCAACATCGTCGTCGGATCGACGGGTGCCGATGTCGCCGAAGTGCTCGCCAGGGCCTTCGAGCGGTCCTACACCCGCGGTCAGGTCAGGCTGGTTGACAGCGTGCGCGCCCTCCAGGGCGGGGGCATCGCGGTGGTGCCTTCGCCACGCGACGCCGATCTCGAATGGCTCGAGGCCCTGGCCCGCGGGCCGTCCAAGATCGTGCTGCTAGGCCCCCTGAGGCCGGCGACAGCGGCTTTCGCCGGGATTGGCACCACCCCCCTCGAATGGCTCACCGAGGCTGCCGCCTGCGCGCCTGCCCCGCTGCACGGCATGGCCGCGAGCCGGGCCGCGATCGCCTATTGCGACGTCGGGCTCGGAGCCAGCTCGCCACTGCGCCGCCGGCATCTCTGCCGCTTCGATTTCACCAGCGAATGGAACAACCTGGGCTACGGCCGCATCGGCACCGGCGCCGATCCCTGGTCGATTGCGGTCGTCGCCCGTCCGGACGACGCCACGGTCGTCGGCGAACTGGTCCTGGACGGCGAGATGCTCCGGGGCGCGGTCGCCACCGTCCGCGATACCCCGACCGCCTCCATCCTGTGGTTCGCCCGGCCGGTCGGCCCGGTCGATGGCGCGGACTGGCGGATCGTCGAAGCGTTCATCTCCGACTATCGGAACGAGACCCTGCCGTGCCGGCCGCACCTGCGGGACATTCCGCACGGGGCCGCCGCGGCGGTGACCATGCGGCTCGACTGCGACGAGGACATCGCCTCCGTCCGCCCCCTGCTCGACCTCTACCGCTCGCGGGGCATCCCGCTGTCGGTCGCGGTCATGACCGGCCAGCCGGAATCTCCCGCCAATACGGACCTGCTTGCCGACGTCAGACGAGCTGGGGGATCTATTCTCTCGCATTCGTCGACCCATCGGCCCAATTGGGGCGGCAGCGCCGAGGCGGCCGCCGCCGAGGCGGCCGAGTCGAAGGCTTGGCTGGAATCGCGCGTAGCGGGCCTTGGCGTGCGCTATGCGGTCTCGCCATTCCACCAGAACCCGACCTATGTGCCGGCGGCACTGGCGGGCGCGGGATATCGGGGCTTCGTCGGCGGGACGATCTCCAACGACCCGGAATACCTGATGGCGCGGGGCGGCGCAGTGCCATACGGCTCCACGGGCTTCGTCTCACACAGCCAAAGCTGCATGCTGCACGGCGACTGCATGCTTTCCGGCGAGGATCCGTTGCGCATTTACCGCGAGGCGTTCCGGACCGCGCGCGCCGGGGGGCAGTTCTTCGGGTATCTCGACCACCCCTTCTCGCCCCGATACAGCTACGGCTGGGCGAGCGAGGCTTACCGCCTGAGCCAGCACGCGGATTTCCTGGACTTCATGCAAACCGATTGCGCCGGCAAGATTTTGTTCGTGAACGAAGATACCTGTCTCGATTTCATGCACGAGAAAGCGACCACCGACATCAGTTTCGACGAAGCGCGGGGCGCGTTCGAAATATCGCGGCACGCGGCGGCGGGCTTGCCGTTGTCGATCGGGTTTCGCGGACACTATCGAGCGGCAACCCCATGACCAAACGCGTCATGATCGTGTTCGGCACGCGGCCGGAGTGCATCAAGCTCGCGCCGGTGGTCGCTGCACTCAAGGCGCGACCTGATGCGTTCGAGACTGTCGTCTGCTCGACCGGCCAGCACCAGGAGCTGGTGCATCAATCGATCAAGGTGCTGGACCTTGCGGTCGACATCGATCTCGCCGTCATGCAGCCGTCGCAGACCCTCGCGGACCTTACCAGCAGGATGATCGCCGCGCTGGCGCGCACCATTGCCGACGCAAGGCCGGACTGGGTCGTGGTGCAAGGCGACACGACCACGGCGCTCGCCGCCGCTCTCGCCGCCTACTACGCCCGCGTGCGGGTAGCCCATGTCGAAGCGGGCCTGCGCTCCGGCGACCGCTTCAACCCGTTTCCCGAAGAGGTCAACCGCCGCACCATCGGCAACATTGCCGATCTTCATTTTGCGCCGACGGCAAGAGCAGCCGAAGCGCTCGGCCGTGAAGGCGTTCCCGCCTCGGCCATTCACCTGACGGGAAACACAATCGTCGATGCGCTGCTCGGCCTCAAGGCGCGGCTCGATGCGCCCGGCGGCGGCGCGCTGGTGGACGAGAAAATACGCGCGCTCACCGCTTCGGCCGACGATCTGATCCTGGTGACCTGCCATCGCCGCGAGAGCTTCGGCAAGGACCTCGCCGACATCTGCGGTGCGATCAGGCGCATTGCCGACGCCCGGCCGGGCTGCCGCGTCGTATTTCCGGTCCACCTCAACCCGAATGTGCGGGCGCAGGTGATGCCGCGGCTCGGCGGGCTTCCCAATGTTCACCTGCTCGAACCGGTCGGCTACGGAGAATTCGTCTACCTGATGTCGCGATCCGCGCTCGTGCTGACGGATTCCGGCGGCATTCAGGAGGAGGCGCCGAGCCTCGGCGTGCCGGTCCTCGTCCTGCGCAACAAGACTGAACGGCCCGAGAACATCGACACGGGATTTGCCGAGCTAGCCGGAACCGACGAGGACAGTATCGTTGCCCGCGTCCTGGGCGCCCTGGGGCGAAAGGGCTCCACGCCGAGCCTGCGCGACCGGCCGAACCCCTATGGCGACGGCAAGGCCGCGCTGCGGATCGCCGATATCCTGGCGCGCGCGTCATGACGGAGCCCGAACGTCCGGTCGTGATGCTCGCGACCGCCGACTGGACCACGCGCTATTGGACCAACGGTCAGCACACCGCCGTCCATCTCGCGGCGCGCGGGCACCCCGTGCTGTTCGTCGAAACGGTGGGTATCCGTCGGCCGAGCGTGAACGCCCGCGACCTTGCACGGATCGCCCTGCGGCTCCGCAAGGGGCTATCACCCCCTCGCAACGTGCAACGGAATATCTCGGTGCTGTCGCCGCTGACGATTCCGGGCGCGCATCGCGTTCCTATCGTGGCCGGCTTCAACGGACGCCAGCTCAGCAGCCGCATCATGCGGTGGCGGGCCCAGCAAGGAGGCATGCAGCCGATCGTCTGGACCTACCATCCATTCATGCTCGACGTGGCGAAGGCGCTCGATCCCGCGGCAGTCGTCTATCATTGCGTCGACGACATCGGCGCCCTGCCCGGCGTCGACCGCGGCGCCTACGACGCGGCGGAACGGGACCTGCTGGCGTGCGCGACGCATGTGTTCGCGACCAGCCCGGCGCTACGCGACCGCTGCGCGGCGCTTGCGCCGGGGCGCACGCACTATTTTGCGAACGTCGCCGACGTGGACCATTTTGCCGCCGCCCGTCGCGCGGCACCGATCCCGCCGGACCTTGCCGCCATCCCGCGCCCGCGGATCGGCTATGTCGGCGTCCTGTCGGACTTCAAGCTCGACCTGGACCTGCTCGAATCCGCCATCGGCCAGCGCGACGACTGGCATTGGGTCTTTATCGGCGACGAGCGCGAGGGCCAGGAAAGCCCGGTCCTGGCGCGGCTGCGGGAACGGCCGAACGTCCATCTGCTCGGCTGGCGACCATATGAAACGCTGCCCAGCTACCTGCGCGGCATCGACGTCGCGCTGCTACCGCAACAGGTCAACGACTACACGCGGGCGATGTTTCCGATGAAGTTCTTCGAGTACCTCGCCGCCGGATGCCCGGTCATTGCCACGCCGTTGCCTGCGCTTGCCGAATTTCGGCACCTGTTCCGGACCGCCTCGACATCACGCGACTTGGTCGCCGCGATCACCGCGACCTTGGCGGAGCCGACCTCCGGCATTCTGCCGGTCGACGACCCGATCTTGCGGACGCATTCCTGGTCCGCACGGCTGGACGCGATGCTCGGCATCATCAAGGGCGGCGCATAACACGCGACGTGAGGAAGACAGTCGTCATCCACGCCGACGCTGCGCATGGACCTCGTCATAGACGGCATGCACACGCCGGACGAAAGATTGCTGGTCGAAGTCCTCCCTGATACGCCGGCGGCCGGCGGAGCCGAACTTCGCCGCCAGCGCTTCGTCATCGAGCAGGCGCCCGATCGCCGCCGCCAGCGCGGACGGATCGTTAGGTGCCACCGTCAGAGCCTCCGAGCCGTCGCGCGCGACCAGGGGAACGCCGGTCGGCAGCGCCGTGTTGACGATCGGCACGCCGACCGCCATCGCTTCGAGCTGCGCGATGCCGAATGTCTCGGCGGATGTCGTCGACGGGAATGCGAATACGCGCGCCGCATGCAGGTAGAGCTTCAGGCGAGACCGGGGGACGTTGCCGACGAATTCGACCCGGTTGGCCATGCCGAGTTGCTTCGCCAGCAGTCGAAGAGAGCTTGCCCGCGGTCCATCGCCGACAATCACCAGGGTCGCGTCGATCTCGCGCAGCGCCCGGATCAGCACATCGAAACCCTTGTAGGTGACGAGACGGCCGGTCGCCACGACCAGGCGGCGATGCGCGGCACGAATGCGCTCGACCTCGGCTTCCTCCTCCGGCGTAAGGCGTTCCCAGTATTCCAGATCGGTGCCGAACGGTATGACGACGCACTTCGCGACATGGGGCTTGAGGAACGGCGACAGCGAAATGATGCTCGCATTCGAGACGATGATGCGATCGGCGCGGGAAAGCGTATGGCGGATGAACGGCGCCACCAGCGGCAGCAGAAACCGCTGCCCGATGATGTCCGAATGCCAATGAACCACCAAACCGAGTTTCGCCGGGATACCGAGGGCGCCAACGTCGTTGAGTGGGAATGGCACGTGCAGCACCACGATATCGGCCCGTCTTGCCTGACGGGCCAGTGCAAACGGAAACGTCGGCGCAACGGGCATCGAGAACATGCTGCCGAGCGACGCTACCGACGTGACCGGGACCCCGTCGACATCGACCGTGCGTCCCATTCCGAAGCTACGCGCAACGAGAATCCTGGATCTTCGATTCTGGCCGATTGCACCGGTCAAAAGGCCGATCGTCTCTGGCACGCCCCCTTCTACCTCGGGACGATAGACCTTGAAGGCGTGCAGGATCCGCATGAAGCGAAATCGTATCAAACCGGCGGTTCAGAATAGCCCTGCCGCCCGGCCCGGTTATTAGGTAGCCGGGGGATCGACGGCGTGCAAGGCGCGCCGGGTTGATCGCGACGCTGCATTGCCGCAATGTCACCGGAAACGAGACCGGGCCGGCAATGATCCAACGCGCGATCCGACCAACCCGTCATGCCCGTGATCCGAAAGCCCCGATGAGCCAGCGCTTTTCTTTAGAACGGTATGCCGACCTGATTTTGACGCTCACGCAGAAGGAGATCAAGATCAGATACAAGAGCAATCTGCTGGGCTATTTCTGGTCGGTAGCCAACCCGCTCGCCTCGGCCGTGGTCTTCTACCTGGCAATTCAAGTTTTCCTGCGGGTCGAGATCGACAACTATATCGTCTTCCTGATCGTTGGGCTGTTTACCTGGCAGTGGTTCAACAACTACCTCGTCGGCTCGTGCAACATCTTTTTGACCAACGCGAGCCTGATCAAGAAGACCGTCTTCCCGCGATTCGTATTGCCGATCGCGCTCAATCTTCAGGATGCATTCCATTTCGCGATGTCGGTTCCCGTCATCCTCGGATTTGTCATCTACCACAACATTCCGCTGCACCTGACGACATTGCTTGGCGCGTTCGTCGTCATCCCGGCACAGTTTCTGCTGTTGCTGGGTCTTGGCCTCGTGCTTGCCTCGGTGAACCTGTTCCTGCGGGACGTCGAACGCATCCTGATGATCCTGCTGAACATCATGTTCTTTCTGTCGCCGGTCATCTATCCGATCGATCGCGTGCCGCAGGCGTATCAAAAATTCATATGGATGAATCCGATGACGCCGATCATCGAGGCATGGCGCAACATTTTCCTCGAAGCGACCATCCGCTGGGACTATGTCGGCGTCGCCTATCTGTATGCCGCGCTCGCGATGCTATTTGGGACGTGGGTTTATCGGCGGCTGTCGTGGCGTTTCGCCGAAGCGCTTTGAGGTCGCGAATGAGCATCGCAATCCGGTTCGAGCATGTGTGGAAGCGCTACATGGATCACTCCTTTCTGGGAGGAGGATTCAAGAACTACGTTCTGAACGCATTCCGCAACCGGCCGCCGCAACAGAACCGCTCCGTGCTCGAAGACATCTCCTTTGAGATCAAGCAAGGATCGACAGTCGGCTTCGTCGGGCGCAATGGCGTAGGCAAGAGTACCCTGCTCGGCCTGATCGCAGGCGTATTCCGTCCCGACTCGGGAACGATCACGGTCAACGGACGGATCTCGTCGATGCTCGAGCTCGGCGCCGGCTTCCATCCCGATCTGACGGGGCGCGAGAACATCCAACTCTATGGCGTCGTCCTCGGATTCAGCCGCCGGGAAATCCGGCACCGGCTCGATTCAGTGATCAGCTTCGCGGAACTCGAAGACTCGATCGACGTGCCGCTCCGATTCTATTCCAGCGGGATGATTGCGCGGCTGGGCTTTGCCGTGGCCTCCCAGCTCGACCCTGAAATCCTGCTGGTCGATGAAGTGCTGGCCGTCGGCGACCACGCGTTCCAGCTCAAGTGCTTCGACGTGATCAAGCAGTTCCGGGCCGCCGGCGGCACCATCGTGCTGGTCTCGCATGCTGCCGACGATATCACGCGTCTCTGCGATCAGGCGCACCTGATCGAGGATCACCGCATCGTCGCGTCGGGAGATCCCGTTGCCGTTATGGACCGCTACCAGCCGGAACCGGCTCATCCGACTGACGAACGCAAGGCACGCACCATCGACAATGCGCAGTGACGTTTGATCGCTTGTTCGGCTGCTACCGTCCGCGAGCTCGCGGGCGGCAAGATGCAATCAGGATTGGAAGCTTGCATGTCAGAGAAAGTCAGTGGCTTCGTCATTACCTACAATAGCGGGCCGATCCTCGAAACCTGTCTGCGGTCCCTGAGGTTCGTCGACGAACTCATCGTCGTCGACAAGTCCTCGACCGATGCAACGCCATCGGTCGCCGAGCGATATGCGGACAAAGTCATTTCCGTTCCATGGTCGCCGGTACCAACGGAAGACCGGTTCATCGCCTACGATGCCTGCTCGCACGACTTCATTCTCTACCTGGATCACGACGAGTGCATCAACGTCGAAGGCATCCGATGGGTCAAGAAGAACGCGGGCTCACACCCCGCTGGCGTCTTTCGATTTCCCAAGCGGGAATACATCATCGGGCTGCACGACGAAGATGCCTACTATTGGCCATCCTACAATATCCGCGCGTTCCGGCGCGGCGCCGCCCAGTTCGTCCGCACGCTGCACAAGGAGGTGGAGCCGCTGGGCGCCGCCAAGACCTACGATATTCCGCCACGCTCAGGCGTTTGTATTCACAACTTCTCGCATAGAGACACGCACCAATGGATCGAGAAGACAAACAGATACACCGACGAACGGGATCGTGTTTCCTTCTTCGAGACGGACGCTTCGTTGGAACAGTTCGCGCATGAGAGGATCGATTTTTGGTTGGCTCAATCAAAGACAAGGTCGGACTATGTCGTATCCGCCGCGCTGTTGCGCGCCGTGTATGACATCATCGATCGCATCAAGTTGTGGGAGGCAAGCCAGGGTATCGATGGCAACGCCGAATTCGCCGCGGTTTGCGCCAAATTGGAAGCAGAGTACGATGCTTATGATACGCGGCTGAAGGGCGGCGGGGGCATCAGCCTGAGCAGCATTCTCGACAGGTTCAAGCTACGAAAATAGCGCTCCGCTTCCCGGGCAATTCCACGCCCTCAAGGTTACTGATGCAATCGCAGCGCCCATTACGAATACTGACCTTGCTTGCGAGGCACGGGATCGAGCGACACGCGAACGCGTTGTCGGACGTCAGGGCACTGTTTGCGACCCGGATGCCCGACGTAGCCCACCAAGTCCTGGTTATCGACAATTCCCTGCCACCGGGCCACACGTCGACGCTCGCCAGCGACGTCGAGCTGATCGGTAGCGACAATCTGGCGTGGGAGTTTTCAGCCTGGGATCAAGGAATTTCGCACTGCAGCGCGCAGCTGGAGCAATTCGACTTCATCAACCTGGTTACGTCGGCCTTCAAAGCGTTGGACCACGCGTTCCTGGACTGCTTCAGCCGTCGCATGCTTGGTCTGGTGCGCGAAATGCCCACGGCTGTCGGCCACATCGACTGTTTCAACAGCGAAGTCGTCTGCTTCGGTACCCCTTCGCAATCGTGGCTTCGGAGTTCGTTCATCGTCTTGCCGCCATCGCAATTGCGACTACTGAAATCGGTCACCACCGTCATCGACAGGAGCGCAATCTTCAGTGGCGACCCCGCAATGCCTTTCCGGGACGACGCCCCGCTGTCGCCCGCGTTCCGGGGCTATATCGTGGGCTGGCTTACGGGCGACGGTACGGGCCAAGGTGTTGAATGGCACTCCCGTTTCTCGTTGGACGCAGGCACACTGAAGTTGTTCGAAGACAAGACTCTCGCCACCATCAACGAGCATATGCTGACACAGAGATTGCGGGCACTTGGTTGCACAATTGTCGATGCAACCTGGCTAGCCCGGCAAACTCAATTGCCGAGTCGAGATGGGATCTTGCGAACCTTGCCGGAATGGCAGGATCAAATTACGATCGGCCGCGGACGCACCGCATGGCCGCGCCGGCTGCTGGCCTCAGTGCGAATATCCGATTTATGGCGGTAGCGTCAGCCGTCTTTCCACTGACTCCTGTTTCCACTGGCTGCTTTTTCCGCTGGTTCCTGGGGTTCAAGCGGAAATTTCTGCAGCTGGCTGGGACCCGTGAAGTAAAGATCAAGACCTGATGACGGAGGCCGCTCTCATTATCGCGTCCCCTTGGCCTCGAACCGGGACCGCCAATCTGTTCGCAGCGCAAAGCTTGTTCCTGTCGAGCCGCGGCTATCGCACCGCGATTCTTTTGAATCCCCACCGGGCCGAACATCGGGTCAAATTTCGCGACTGGTGGACGTCCACGCTCGAAGCGATGCGCTACGAAGGCGTCCATCTGCTCTGCCGCGCGATAACCAGTCGTCGAACGAAGCCTTGGCTCTCCCTCAGTTTCCTGCAGTGGCTTATCAACGGCCGGGATTCGCAACTGGCGATCATGGCGCGCTACGCCGCAGCGGCGGAACTGCCCCCGGAGCTGCTGTCGTTCTTGAACCGCAACGACCTGCGCATCATCGTCGTAAACCACTGCTTTCAGATGCAAGTGGCGGAAAAGATCCTCAGGTACCTGGAGAAAACCGGAAGACCCCGGCCGGCCGTCGTGCTGGAAACGATCGATGTCCAAGCGCGATTGTACTCATCCGGACAGATCGACAATGTTTTCAAAGGAACGCCCGACGCAATCGACCTCTTGGAGCATGATGAGTTGCGGCTCGCCGGCGCCGCACAGGCTCTGACCTATGTGACGGCCGAAGACATGCGCCACGCATGTCCGGGCCCGCAGCCAAGACACCTGGTGCTTGCTACGATCGCTCCCGAGACTGAGAAGCAGTTGCTCCAATTGAATGGGACTGCCGATGACGACCACCTCCCGATCGACTTTCTGTATGTCGGCAACAACAACCCGGGCAATGCGCTGAGCATTCAGTGGTTTCTGAACGAGGTCGCGCCCCTTCTCGACAAAGCCTATTCGATCACGATCGTTGGCAACATCGCCGCTCATATCAAATCAACCAACCGCGAATTATTCGAGCGGTTTGAGAAACATTTCGTGGGCGAGGTTTCAGATATCGTCGATTACTATCGCAAAGCAGCGGTCGTGATCGCACCGACCAAGTTCGGTACCGGCACCTCAATCAAGACCATCGAAGCGCTGGCCGCCGGCAAGCCGATCGTCGCCACCACGGAAGCGCTCCGTGGGTTGCCTTCAGAGACGACCTTTCCGCTCCCGAGCGTCGCGGATGAAGCCGCCGAATTTGCAAGCGCAATGGTGTACGCACGTCGCAATCGAAGCGAGTTGGGAGAGCGATCGCGACGGCTTTATCTGGAACTCTTTTCAAACGAGAAGTATTTCGAGCGCTGGGACGGGGTACTGGCCGCGGTCGGGCTCGGCAATGCCAACGCTGCGACATTGCCCAGTGTCCCCCGCCAAGGTTATGGCGAGGCGGATCGCCCCGTCTAACCCGCTCGCCGTTACGGGTTAGCCTTCGGCGGCCATCTGCGCGAGGTCACTATTGACCATCTCGGCAACAAGCTCGCCGAACGAGACCTTGTGCTTCCACCCGAGCACACGATGAGCCTTGCTCGGATCGCCAAGCAGAAGGTCGACCTCGGTCGGACGGAAATAATTGGGGTCGACCTCGATCAACGTCTCGCCGGTCTTTTCGTCGATGCCGATCTCGTCCGTCCCCTTGCCGCGCCAGGCGATTTTCCGGCCGACGACGGAAAACGCCCGCTCGACCAGTTCCCGCACCGTGTGCGCCTCACCGGTCGCCAGCACATAGTCGTCAGGTTTCGGCTGCTGGAGCATCAACCACATGCCCTCGACATAGTCGCGGGCATGACCCCAATCGCGCACGGCGTCCATGTTGCCGACGTAGAGCTTCTTCTGCAGACCGCGCTCGATCGCCGCAACGGCGCGCGTCACCTTGCGGGTGACGAAAGTCTCGCCACGGATCGGACTTTCGTGATTGAACAGGATTCCGTTCGAAGCATGAATGCCGTAGGCCTCCCGGTAATTGACCGTGATCCAGTAGGCATAGAGCTTGGCCACACCGTAAGGGCTTCGTGGTGAGAATGGCGTCGTTTCCTTTTGCGGCACCTCTTTTGAATTGCCGTAAAGCTCGGACGTCGATGCCTGATAGAAACGCACGCTTTTCTCGAGCTTGAGGATGCGGATCGCCTCCAGCAGCCGAAGTGTCCCGAGCGCATCGGCGTTGGCCGTATATTCCGCGGTCTCGAAGCTCACCTGCACATGGCTCTGCGCGGCAAGATTGTAGATCTCGGTCGGCTGGATCTCCTGAATCAGACGAATGAGATTGGTCGCATCCGTGAGATCGCCGAAGTGGAGGAAGAACTTGACGCCCTTCTGATGCGGATCCGCATAGAGGTGGTCGACGCGACCGGTGTTGAACGACGACGAGCGCCGCTTCACGCCGTGAACCGCGTAGCCCTTGGCGAGCAGCAGTTCGGAAAGATACGCGCCATCCTGACCGGTGGCGCCGGTGATCAATGCAACCTTATTGGACATTTAACCCCTCAGCCCAGTTCTAACGTCGTGTCGCTATCAAGCGCGCGACCGCATGCGCCGGTCAGCACTTCCGGCAACGTCCACGTCGAGGCTGAGGCCGGCTGCCAGCGCGTCGTCACGGAACGCCCTGACAGCGCCGAGCGAGAGCTCGGCGCCGCTTTGCGTCCCGAGCGCGGGCAGCTTTTTGAGGATATCCGCCGGCGCCGTGATGATGTGGCAGCCCATCTCGTCGGCCTCGAGCACATTGAACACTTCGCGGGTGGAGGCCCAGATGATCTCGACGTTTTCAGTCTTGCGGGCGCGCGCGACGGCATCCCGCATAATCGGTCGATAGTCAATGCCGAGATCGCCGAGGCGACCCGCGAACACCGATACGCAGCCCGGAGCGCCACCCGACAAGGCATCGACGCCACGTTCGACCTGCTCGCTGCTGAAGATCGCCGTCAGGTTGATCTTGACCCCGGCCCGGGACAAGGAACGCACTGCGTCGAACAATGGCTCGCCGCGGGTCGTCGTCACCGGCAGCTTGACATAGACGTTCGGCCCCCAGGTGGCGATGACGTCGCCCTGCGCGATCATCTCCGAGATGTCGTCGGAAAATACCTCGAACGAGATAGGCCGGTCAGGCACCGCCGCCACCAGATCGCGGCCGTAGGCGGCGTAGTCCTTGACGCCTGCCTTCTTGAGCAGCGACGGATTGGTGGTGAAGCCCGCGATCCACGGCTGCTTGGCCATGTCCAGAATCTGGGCCTTGTCGGCCCCATCGGTGAACAGCTTGACCTTGAGATCGGAGAGCTTTGGCATCGGCAAATCCGTGAGTTCCATCCGTTGGTACCACATTAGCCGGACGGAGGGCGGCGAGTCACCCTCGCCCTTCGCCCGCCGCCCGAAGCGGCTGCATGTCCCTCAGGATCGACAGTGCCTCGGGCAGGGTCCGCACCACGTGGTGCGGCGGATCGGCCGGACCGGGACCGGCTCCAAGTGGGTCGAGCCTGATCCGCAGGGGGATACCGGCCGCCGCAGCGGCCTCGATATCACTGAGCCGGTCACCGATCAGGACGGAGCGCGACAGGTCGAGGTCCAGATCGGCGGCGGCCTGAAGGATCATGCCAGGCTTGGGCTTTCGCCAGTCGTGATCGCGGCGATAGCCGCCGATGCCGTGCTCGGGGTGATAGGGACAGTGATAGGCACGGGCGATCGGCGCCTGCTGTTCCCGGAACCGCTCGCACATCCACGCGGTCAAGGCCACGTGCGCCGTTTCATCGAACAGCCCGCGGCCGATCCCGGATTGATTGCTGACCACCACGATCGGCCAGCGCAGGTCCTGCGCGACGAAACGCGCGAGCTCGAAGATGCCGGGCAGGAAGTCGAATTGATCGACGCGATGGACGTAGCCGTGATCGGTGTTGATGACGCCGTCACGGTCGAGAAACAGCGCCGGTCCGCGAGCAATACCGGTCATGAATTGCGTGCGATCGCCTGCTCGGCGAGGCCGCAGATCGCATGGCCGGCCACGATATGGATCTGCTGGATAATGGCGGTCTCGTCCGATGGCGCACAGAGGCAGTAATCGCAGAGCGCGGCCATCTCTCCCGGATTTTTGCCGGTGAAGCCGATGGTCACCACCTTCACCTCACGCGCGGCGCGCAACGCGGCCAATACGTTACGCGACCGTCCCGAGGTCGATATCGCGACGAATACGTCGTCCGGCTGGCCGAGGCCCCTCACCTGCCGCTCGAACACCTGGTCGAAGCCGTAGTCATTGCCGATGGCAGTCAGCACCGATGTGTCTGTGGTCAGTGCGATTGCCGGCAGCGGCCTCCGATCGGACACGAAACGGGAGAGAAACTCCGCGGCGAGGTGCTGGGCGTCGGCGGCGCTACCGCCGTTGCCAGCCAGCAGCAGCTTGCCGGTTCCGCCAACCGCCTTGGCAATGACCCCGGCGATGGTCTCGATGGTGTTGCGAAATTGCGGATCGGCCGCCACGGCTTCGAGCGCCGCGACGGAGCGGCGCAGATAGTCGTCGACGTAGTTGCGATCCGTGTCGGTCAATTCGATACCCAAACGCCTCGATACCAAGCATCACTGCTTGGCGCCAATCTGCCGTCGCCGTCGGCAGGGGTCAAGTTCGGTGGTAATCGTCGTCGAACCGCTCGATGTCGTCCTCGCCGAGGTAACTGCCGGTCTGCACCTCGATCAATTCGAGATCGATCTTGCCGACGTTCTCCAGCCGGTGCGTTTCACCGATCGGGATATAGGTCGACTGGTTTTCGTGGACCGTCTTGACCTGATCTCCGACCGTGACGCGCGCGGTGCCGCGGACCACCACCCAGTGCTCGGCACGGTGGTTGTGGCGCTGTAGCGAAAGCCGCTTGCCGGGCTTCACGACGATGCGCTTGACTTGGTAGCGCTCGCCCAGATCGAGGGATTGGTACGCGCCCCAGGGGCGATGCACCTTGAGATGCTCCTCGAGCACCGGATGCGTTTCACTCTTGAGCCGCTCGACCAATTGCTTGAGGTCGCTGGCGCGACTGCGATGCGTGACCAGGATCGCATCCTCGGTCGCCACGACCACCAGATCCTCGACACCGAGCAGCGCGACCAACGCCTTGTCGGACGTAACATAGGATCCCTTGACGTCGACCAGCACGGTCCGGCCTTGGGTGGCGTTGCCGCCCGCGTCCTGCTGCGAGAGTTCCCACACCGAATTCCAGGAGCCGACGTCGGACCATCCATAGCTCACCGGCACCACCGCGGCACAGGAAGTCTTCTCCATGACTGCGTAGTCGACCGACTTCGCCGTCGCGCGCGTGAACTTCTCGGCGTCGAGCGTCACGAAGCCGATATCACGGCCCGCACTTTCGACAGCGCCCACGATCGCGTCCACGCTGCCCGGCTCGAACCGGCGGTACTCGTCGAGAAATACATTGGTGCGGAAGACGAAGTTTCCGCTGTTCCACAGGTAGCCGCCCGCCACATATTTTCGGGCCGCCGTCTCGTCCGGCTTTTCGACGAAAGCCTCGACCGCGAACACGTCGTCGCCGAGCGAGACGCCGGGGCGGATATATCCGTATTCCGTTGCAGGCCGGGTCGGCTGCACGCCGAACGTCACGATCTTGCCCTGCGCGGCGGCATCGGCCGCGCGACGGCAAGCGCTGATGAAGGCAGCGGTGTCCGTGACGACATGGTCGGCCGCAAGCGCGATCATGGCCGTGTCGCCATCGCGGGCGCGCGCAAACGCGGCGCCGGCGGCGATCGCGGGACCGGAATCGCGCCGCGCCGGTTCCAGCAAGATATCGGCTTCTACGCCGATGGCGGCGAGCTGCTCCGCCACCAGGAAGCGGTAGCCCGCGTTGGCGATAATGATCGGACGCCCGAACAAGGCCGGATCGCTGACGCGCAGGACGGTTTCCTGGAATGTCGAGCGCGCCCCCATGAGCGCCAGGAACTGCTTCGGCCGTCCCTCGCGCGACGAAGGCCAGAGCCGCGTCCCGGCGCCCCCGCACATGATGAGAGGGGTGGTGGTCACCTTAGCCATGGCCCGCCTCTAAGGCGGACACGGCCGCCATCAGCGTTTGATCAGCATTGAGAACAGGCACATCGCAAATTCGATAGGAGATTGCAACCGCTTCCCGCCAAGCCTTGCTTCAACGGTTACCGTCGCTGCCTCGGCGCAAACGCCCGTTAAGCAATATTAAGACAACCGCAATCAGCAACGCAGGCAGGACTTATCGTGACAGGAGGCTGAGGATTCCAACGAGCTGCCCTCGCTCCAAACTTCCCTCAAATCGATATCCAAGCGCTTTGTAGAGATGAAAAGCGCGTTGGTTTTCGGGATCGACTCGTAGACGCACGCTCGCTGCGCCCTTGGAACGGGCCATCGCCGCCAGATAGCCCATGAACCATCGCGCACAGCCCGATCCGCGATACTCCGGTACAATATAGATTCCAAGGCTAGGGACGCTGTAGCCCTCGGCCCACCCACGCAGCAGTCCATATCCGATCGGCTCTCCAGCCTTCATCAGAAGCGCGTGTATATCGCCGCTCGTATCGTTGGCGACCCGCCTGGCTTCAACGGCGCTGAATGGATGAGGCTGAAAGTGACCAGCCGTGGGATCAGAGGCGACGCGCTGAAACAGTTGAACGAGCGCGGCTTCGTCCTTGGACTCGACAACGCCTAGCCTGAGCATCAACGGCCTACCGCGCGTTTTCTAAATGCTTTGATCAAACCCCAAAACCAATCACCCATCGTGGCCCGGTCGCTACCAAGCGGGCCGGACTTGATGATCGAATAACATAGCAACCCCTTCAGGCAGTAAAGCGGCGAACGGGCGTTGAAGATCACCCACATCGCCTTGAAGTACAGCCATCTATTGGGGAGATGCGCGCCGTCGCCGAAAAATTTCGAGTGAAAACGCCCGTACATATGGTCGCTCAGCGCCTGAACGAAGTAAGGCGACACTCTCCCGAACAGCTTGCGCTGCGTAGCCAAGACTTCGGCGTAAAGATCGATGAGCTGCGACGCGGTCTTGGTCGTCTCGTACCACCTGTTGCCGGACAGATCGCCGTCAAGCTTGCCAAAACGCGCCCCCGACACGGCAAACCGTGCCCACAAATCATAGTCCATGCAGAATTGCAGTTTGCGATCTAGCCCACCAACCCGCTCGTAAAGATCGCGGCGGAAGTAGACTGAGGGCTGAGCCATCCACCCTCTCTCAAACATCTGCTTTACGACATCGACACCCGGACCGGCGTCGATCGTCGGATATGGTCTCTGAAATGTGCCATCCTCAGACATGTAGTGCCCGCCGCCGACAAGCACCTCGACATCGGGATCGGCCGCAACGGCGTCGGCAACGAGTCTCAGCGCGTCACCACACTGGACGTCATCTGAATTAAGCCACGTTATCCACGTGCTCTTGGTGGCAGCAATCCCTTTGATGATGGCATCACTCTGGCCCTCGTCCTTCTCGGACACCCATCGGATTTCTTCGCCGAAGGAACGCAGCCGCTCGACGGTATCGTCGGTGGATCCTCCATCGACGACGATGACATCAATCACAGGATAGTTCTGAGTCAAAACGCTGTTGATCGCCTCTTCGATGAACCGCCCATGGTTGAACGATGGCACGACCACAGCAATGCTTGTGTCTTGCCTTGTCATGCTACAGCTCTCTCAAGCATTCGGCCGACGCGCCTCACGCAACAACCGAACGAATGCTCTGGACGAGCGAGCGACCGCAAGCGGCAATCCGACGAGATTCATACGCGCCCATGCCACAACCGCCCGGAATTTGACGGCGGTCGTGACTGGCGGGGATTCCCCTTTGGCCCATGCAGCACCATAAGTGCGATTGTAAGCGTATCGCATCGCCCAGCTATAGGGCACGACATTATAGTATCGATGAACCACGCTACAAATGGCATCCAGCAGCGACGGATCCGCCTTCACCGAGATCGCATCTGAATGCACCCGCGAGAGCGATAGATATTCGTCGATGAAATAGAACGGTAGATTGTTCTGCCAGCGCAGCCAGAGTTCATAGTCGAGAACCCGATCATTGAGCTTGCCGCACAGCTGCACCGCGGAACGTCGGAAAAACAACGACGGCTGCGGCGGCAGGCAAAAATGCATCATCCGGCGCTTCTGCTCTTGAAGAAGCGGACTCCAGTCAACCGGATATTCCACGATGATGTTTCGATCATCATCGACGTAGTTATTCCTGCCGTAGACCACGAATGCCGACCGGTTGAAGTGGAAGAAGGTCGCCACGACCCAAAACGAATTCGGTAGATACAAGTCGTCTGAGTTGATCCACGCGATCACGTCGCCGGTAGTCTGGTCGATCCCCTTGTTCACCCCGTGATGGTGGCCCCCATCCGGACCGGTGTCATAGCGGATCAAATCCGGGAAGCGCGACGCATACGAGGCAATCGTCTCAACCGAACCGTCGGTCGAACCGCCGTCGGCCACATACACTTCGAGATTCGGATAGCCCTGCGCCAACACGCTTTCGATGGTCTCGGCGATATAGCGACCTTGGTTGAAGGAAGGAATGACAACCGAGAATTTCAACAACTGCTCGCGTGGGAGCGCCCGAACGTAAGCGAGGTCGGCTTCTGTCGGCTTGAAGGCAAGGCTCCGCTCAAGTTCGTTCATCGAATGGATCGCACGTCAAATTCTTCGGACAGCATCGCAGATCGCAGCTGATATTTCTTCGACATCATTGTCGGCCAGGCCGGTATAGGTCGGCAAATTCATACCATGATCGCCAAGGAAGTCCGCGTTTGGAAGTTGCCAGTCGCCGCAGTACATCGGCAGGCGATGCATCGGCACGAAAAATGGTCGCGTCTCGATCCCGGCCTCCCGCTCGAGATGCTCCATAATGGCCTGGCGACGCGACGCGCCGCCGCGCTTTAGCACCAAGCTAAACAGCCAACTTGAGCTTTCGAATTCGTTCATTCGTGGAGGCAAGGCAATATCTGCACCTTCCAGGCTCTGCAAACAACGCACATATGTGCTGGCAATGCGCCGGCGCTCGCCGAGGTGCAGATCGTATTGCTCCAACTGCCCACACCCGATGGCGGCCGCCACGTTTGTCATACGGTAGTTGTATCCAATGATCGGGTGCCAATACCGAACATTTGGGTCCATGCCCTGCCCGCGCAGCGTTCGTGCCAGGACTCGATTCCGCGGATCACGGACCACCAGCATCCCGCCCTCGCCGGTCGAAATCGTCTTGTTGCCGTAGAAGCTGAAGGCAGCTGCATCACCGAAGCTCCCTGTCGGCTCACCGCGAATCGACGCACCGATGCTCTCGGCACAATCCTCGATCAGCCAGAGGCCACGCTCCTTACACAAAGCCGAGATTTCCGGCATCGGGCATGGAAAGCCGTAGAGATGGACGGCAATGACACCAACCGTCTTCGGCGTGATCGCCGCGGCAACCGAAGCAGCCGTCAAATTCCAGGTTATCAAGTCGCTGTCCGCAAGGACGGGCGTAGCACCGCAATAAGTCACGACGTTCGCGGTCGCTACGTATGTGAGGCTAGGAACGATGACCTCATCGCCCGGCTTCAATTGCATGGCGAGGCAAGCAAGATGCAGCGCCGCCGTTCCGTTGCAAACCGAAATGCACTCGTCGACTTTAATTTTCTCCGCGAAGGTCTTTTCAAATCGGTCGACGTATGGGCCGGTGCTCGAAATCCATCCCGACCGCAACGCGTCGAGCACGAATTCTGATTCTCGCCCCGCGAGAACCGGCTTGGAGACCTGAAACCTGATCATTAGGCGCCGACACCGAGAAAATTGCCAGATTGAGTACTGCTACAGCGGATGAAGAGCCTGGTACACCCCCCCGATCGCCTTCGCATAGGCGGCCATCCCATGGTCGCGCCGGACCTTTCGGCTCGCTCTTTCGGCGTGTTGGAGCCGATCATCCGGATTGTTCAACCAATGCAACATTTTTGCCGCGATGTCATCCGGATCGAACGGATCGAATAGAATTCCCGCCCCTCCCTCTACTAGCTCGGGCAACGACGTGGTGCGGGCGCACATGACAGGGCAGCCCAGAACCTGAGCTTCGATAACCGCATAGCTCGACGCCTCGAAAATCGACGGCATGACGCAGAACGTTGCGCTTCGATAGATCGCAGCCAAGTGCTCGAACGGCACGAAGTCCAGAAACTGGACATGTTGCTCAAGCTTGTGCTGCTTGACCTTGCTTTCGACATCAGGCCATCCGCTATGAACACGGTTGCCGGACAACACCAGCTTGAAATCGAACTGCGGGGCCTTGGCGCGCACAATCGCCAACGCCTCGACGAGCCGTTGGTGATTTTTGTGAGGCCAAAATTGCGCCGGGTAGAACCCGAAGAGCGACGGCAAACGATACTTCGCTGCCGCATCCTCGACTGAGAACCGCGTTAGACCTGCCTCGACTTTTGGATCCCACGTCGCGGGAATCTTCACAACTTTCCGTGCGGGAACACCCATCCTTGAAATGATGTCATCCCGCACAAAATCGCTTGTCGCCACAATCGCGTCGGCAAGATCGGCGGAGCGGCCGTACAGACGATTGCGCGCGTCAATGTCGCCTGCAGAGAAATTCTCCGGAAAGTGGAGGTGCTGAAGATCGTGAAGGTGGAACACGGATGGAACGTTAAAATCGAAACAGGAAAATATCTGCACTGGACTGTGCAGTATCTGGGCTCCGGTCTCTTCCAGAAGGCGGGAAAAGCTCGCCGGAACATGTCCCGCATGTTCCTGATCGTGCCCCCTCCGAATGATTGCGTTGGCCTTGGCTGCGATGTGAAAAGCAGGCCGTCGGCTGAACGAATAGTAGCCCACATTCGAGCCGAAGAGCCTGCGCAGCTCGACAAGCTGGCTTTCTCGACATGCAATGACGACTTCAATGTCATTGAGGCTAAGCAATGCCTGAATGAGCGCCTTCATATATACCTCGACGCCGCCCGAGACGCCGAATGTGATAGACATCGCGTCGATCGCGATGCAACGCTTCAGCCCCCTTCTCTCCGGCGCCGCCGCCTGGTAGTGCCCACCACTCAGCTGCGCTCCGGGAGCGCGGCGATAGCGATAGGCCAAGTCGAGAGAGCCTCCGAGCGCCAAGCGGTAGCCGACGTTTTCCGTTGCTAGCTCCGAGATGACTTCGTTCTTTCGGGCTGTTCGACGGATGCTCGCATCATAACTTTCCTGCTGCAGTGACAGATCCGCCCGCAGCGACTGTACGGTCTGCGACAACGTCGCAACGACGGCCTCGTGCGACCGGATGGTCTCTGACAAATTGCGGATGACGGTTTCTTTGGCAGTTTGGTCAGCGCGCGTTGCATCGAGTTCTGGAGCCAGACGCTCCAGGACCGCCTTCGTGCTTGCGCGATCTTTCTCGACCGCCGAGAGATCGTCGGACAAGCTCGCAACGACGGATGCTTTCGCGTCACGGTCCTTGGAAACGGCCTCTAAAAGGTCGTGCAATTTCCGAACCGGCAGTGTTTCGATTTGGTCGTGCACGCCGGGTGGAACCGCGAGCCGGCGAGCCAGCGCTCTGTCTTCCGACCGCAGATAGAAACGATTGAGCCCGTCGAAATAGGCAAAATGATAGTCTGCCTCTAAGAGTGCAGGCTCCCACTCTTTCCAGGTGCCGATTTCATCGATCCTATCCCACGATGCTGGATGCGCTTCGGGCGCCGTCGCCTCAAGGATCAATACACGCGGTCGAAAGCGCCGAAAATCCGCTCCCCGCAGAACTTGAGCCTCATGACCTTCGACATCAACCTTCACGAAATCGATCGTTTCCGGGCAGTGCTTCTCGAAAATCTCCGTCAAAGTCAGCACTTCGACGTGACGCGTTGCAACCTCCAGTCCCCTCCTGCGCATCGTTTGCGCAACGCCAGGGTCCAACGTTGACAACCCGCTTAATCCTTCAGAATTATCTGGGCATTCGAAGAACTCGGCAGTGCCGCGCCATTGACCAACCGCTACGTGTAAATTGACGTCACGTACTCTCTCTCGAACGAACAGTTCGTGACGTTCAGCAATTGGTTCGATGTTAACGCCCACCCACCCCTTATCGTAGAAATGCCGAGTCACCGAATGCACAGTCGGATCCCACGCGCCGACGTCGACGTAGAACCCCTTCTCTTTCTCAGAGAACAGGCGCTCAAGCATTACATCTTCAAAATTTTGCGCAAAACTAAGCATCGCGCCCCCGGAGCGAGTAGACATCGGCGAGGGCGGACGCTATCGCAATAGTATGCGTAGAATCAAGAACTTATGACACATTATCAAATCCCTCAGTACCACGAAACCGCTCGATAGCGTCAGCTCCACACCGGACGGCAACATGCAGCGTGCACCAACGGGAATTCGGAGGGCGAATATTGCATTCGCCTATGATTTCTTTCGAACTCCGCTTCTTTCGCTGGGCGATTTCGAAATCTATGGGCGCTGGTTCCACAACCTGTTCAGGTCAACGATCGAATATGTCGGCGGCCGTCCTCAATGCCTAACCGAAAAGGGGCCAGATCCGGATATCAAAGTAACACACGCGCTTGAGCGAAACGGATGGTCGCCCGATATTGATGGTTGGCTTCGTGCATATGGCGCCGACGAGGAGATTTCGTGCGCCTACGAAGCGTTCTCGAAGTTTGATTTTGTCGTTGGCTGGGGCTCTAGCCCGAGTCTCTTGAAATACCTTAATCGCCTGCAGATTCCATTTCTGGATGTCTTTCTAGACCCAATCCGTTTCGCCGAAGATCTCCACCTGACCGCACGCACCAATGATCATCAAATAGAGGCGTTGCTCAAAAGCAATGAGCTGACGGACGATGCGCTTTTTTCCGCCGTCGGCCTGCTTCGCTCGCGCATTGAACGAGCAACGCGGCTTCGGGACAGTTTACGTGCACCGATTCAGGACTCTGGTCGCAAGGCGACACTCTTCGTCGGCCAAGGTGATATCGACTCGACCCTGATCGTCGATGGCAAGCTAGCCACCGTGTCAGACTACATCACAGAAATCGCAGCAAGCGTGCCAGCAGGCCAACCCCTGCTGATCAAGCCGCACCCGCAGGCCAGAAAGCATGCCGATATCCGCCGACTTCACGATGCACTGCCAAACTCGATGTTCATTTCGGAAAACATCTATGCATTGCTGCATTCCACATTGATCGGAAACGTCATCACCCTGTCCTCCAGCGTCGCGGCAGAAGCCAAATTCTTCGGGATTCCCGGCAAGTGGCTGATTGCTCCCGATCGGGAACGGCTCGGCGATATGACGTCTCGCTGGTATCGCGTGCCGTATGAGCAGATGAACGTCGGCTTCTGGCGGAATATCGTCGAGAACACGGCCCCTGCGCAGGACAAGCACGTCGAGAGGTCAATGTCTGGGCAGTTGCGGAAAAGCATCGGCTACGGTTGGGGATTCAAGGACACAGATACCGCCCTCATCGATCGTCGCGCACCGATTGGAGAGCACGTACGATTTTCGAAGGACGCACGCGGCGGTTCTTTTCTCGCATTTGGCTGGCATCTCCAGGAAGGCTGGGGCTGCTGGAGTGCTGCCGAGCAAGCGACACTTTTGATCCAACTTGACCGAAGCTGCGAGAACATTGAGATCGAGTTCGAAATCAAAGCACTGGTCCTGGATGAGATGACTCCCGTTGATGTCACCATCTACGCACGCGGATCTAGAAAATCCCCCTCGCAGAGCCGGCGAATAGCCAACGCGACGGATATCATCATGGTCGGGCTCGCATTGGGCGCCCCCGGCGACGACGATCACGACCTCGTGGAAATCCAATTTGAGATCAAGGGCGCGAGGTCGCCGGCCGAAGCCGGCGGAAGCGATCAACGCGTGCTCGGCATAGGCTTGATCGGCATGACCGTCCGCGTTCCGCACGGTTGAAGCAGTCGATCGAATGAAGCTGTCGCTCGAATATCCGCCGATCACTCGTTAAGTAAGGTTAATTTTTGCCTTCAATTGTTCAATCGTTAACGTTCTGTTACTCAATCGGCGCGGGCCGATAGTTGATGGTGCTCGTGTGTTCGCAGCATTTCGATCGGCGCCCGTCGGGAGCCAAGCGTTGCGTGAGGGGGCCCGATGCCTGGCAACACGGCCATTACCTGGGACTTCGATGAGGAATATGTGCTCATCGACCTTTCGGGAAGGACCCCCGGGCCAGAGGATGACGAGGGCGAAGGCGCCGAAGACGGCGGGGACGTCGGCAGCGAAATTCTGCAACTCTTCAACGACGCCGGTTCGTCCAGCGCGATCTCGATGTTCGCAGTCATCGACTCCGGGTGGGACGATGTCATCAAAGGCGATGGCCTAACTGCTCACTTGGCGGTCTACGCCAGCGGCGGCAATGACACCTTTCTGGGTGGAAGCGGCAACGATTTTTTCCGCTTCGACGCATCGGAGCTAACGTTTAGGGACACCGTCGCAGGCAATGGCGGGTTCGACACCCTCGCGCTCAGCTCCGGAGGCCTCGTATCGGCAAGTGCGTTGGCCCATGTCACGGGAATCGACGCCCTGCTCCTGAGCGGCCTGGGCAACGAAATCAATCTAACGAACGCCTTGGTGGCGGGCTCTACGCTGGGTGTGTTCACCGTCGTCGATGGGGGCGGCAACGACATTGTCGACGCCAGCGCCGTAACCAACGGCATGGCGATCTCGTTTTCTTCGAGCACAGGAAATGACACGTTCCTCGGCGGATCGGGAAACGACTACTTCCTCTTCTCGGCCAGCGGCCTTTCGTCACTCGACACCGTGGTCGGCGGCACTGGGTTCGACTACCTGGTGTTCAGCACGGCGGGCATTGTTGCACCCGGCGCCTTCACAAACGTTTCGGGCATCGATGCCGTCCGACTCAACGACGGCGGCAACCAGATCACAGTCCCCTCTAGCCTATCGACGTCCTCAGACGCCGGCATGCTCGCGATATTCGATGGGACCGGCAACGATATCGTTGACGGCGCAAGTTCCACTGCGGCAATGGCGATCTATTCGAGCGGCGGCACCGACGCGTTTTTCGGTGGAGCCGGCAATGATTTCTTCTCGTTCGCTGCAAGCCAGATCACGTCGGTCGATACCGTAGACGGGGGACTGGGCTTCGACGCACTCCACATCAACGCCGCCGGCGCCCTCGCCGCGTCCGCGTTCGCCGGCGTCACCGAAATCGATGCTCTGGTACTGGCGGACGCAGCGATACAGATCGAGCTTGGCAACAGCCTGGTCGGCGGTTCGGAGTATTCGGCGTTTGCCGTCGTGGATGGCTTGGGCGACCAGGTGGTTGACGCGGGTGGCGTCAGCAACGGCATCATGATCGCGTTCTACTCCAAGGGTGGCGACGACACGTTTATCGGCGGCAACGGGAACGATTTCTTCGCCTTTGGCGCCTCGCTGACGGCGGCCGACACCGCGGATGGCGGCGACGGATTCGATGCAATTTATGTCGCGAATGCCGGCACCTTGGCCGCGTCCGCGTTCGACGGCGTCAGCAATATCGAAGCGCTGGTGATCGGCGGCGGCGACAACACCATCTCCCTGCCCGCTAGCCTGATCTCGAGCAGCGACTTGGGGCAGTTTGCGATCGTCGACGGCATCGGTGACAACGGAGTGGACGCAAGCGCCGCGGACGCGTCCAAAACACTCGCGTTCTATGGCGCGGGTGGTGCCGACACCTTCATGGCCGGCGCCGGTGATGACTATTTCATCATGCCCGATACGAATTTTGCATTGCTCGACGGCGGTGCTGGACTAGACCGTATCTTGCTCACTTCGAATTTTGCGGGAAAGCCATTCGACTTGAGCGCTCAAGCCAGCAAGATCGATGATGTCGAGATCATTTCCTTGAGCAACTCCAGCGCCGTGAGCCTGTCGCTCACCGCGGCGGACATCCTGGAGGTCAACGCGACCGGTGAGTTCCTTTATGTCACCGGGGGGTCTGACGACGAACTTTTGTTCGATGCCAGCGGATGGCACGTCGTTTCAACGAGCCATGTCAACGCAGCGGTCGATCCGGGAGCGACATTCATTCACCTTGAGGATATCGTGACTGGGGCCGACCTTTATCTGTCGGACCAGATCGCCCTGCTCATCTGAATCAACGGTTTGAAAATTCCGTTCTCGGTTGATAGCGGGCTTCTGTAGCCAGCCGGGACCAGCATGCGTGCTTCAGTGTCGACTACCGGAAAGGCGCACGCTATCCGCCCTGGCCTACCGCTCGCGGAATGACCGCGACAGGTTGTCCTGGAACGGCTTGACGAAATAAGACAGCACGGTGCGCGGGCTGGTCTGGATCAGCGCTTCCACCGGCATCCCGGGCACCAGCCGCGCGCCCCCGAGACGATCGATCTCGTCCTCCTGAACGCTGATGCGGATCGTATAGAACCGCATTCCGGTCTTGGGATCTTCGCTGACGTCCGCTGAAATCCGCGTCACGCTGCCATTAAGCTCCGGCGTGGTCCGCTGGTTGAACGCCACGAACCGGAGGATGGCCGGTTGTCCTATCCGTATTTGATCAATGTCCTGCGGAGCGATCTTGGCCTCGACGAACAGGGTGTCCGACTGAGGTACGATCAGCATGATCGGCTCGCCTGGTGCGATGACGCCACCCACCGTGTGCACGGCGAGTTGGTGCACCAAGCCGTCGATCGGCGCACGAATATCGACGCGCCGAAGCTGGTCCTCCGCGGCTATTCGCTTTTCGACCAATTCGGATGACTTGGCACGAATCTCCGCCAATTCCTTGCCGACTTCCGTACGCATGTTCTCGTCGATCTGCAGAATCTGCAGTTCGTTTTCGATGATCTTGCCTTTGGCCTGAGCGATCGCCGCGGTGAGCTGACCGGTCTCGCCGGTCAGCCTCTCGCGCTCACGTTCCAAAGCCGTCAAACGCATGATCGGGACAAGATTCTTTTCCCAAAGATCCCGAACGCCCTCTAACTCCTTGATAATCCAGTCGACTTGCTTTTGCTTGGAGAGGATCTGCGCGTCGTATCCGGTTATTTCCTGCTGCAACTGAGCGGAACGTTCCCGCAGCTGAGCTTTTTGTCCCTCACGGAAGCTCTTGCGGGTTTCAAACAGCTGTCGCTCGCCTGTAATTGCCTTCTCGACATCCGGATCGCTCAGGCGAGAAAGCAACGCTTCCGGAAAGCTCACTGTGTCCGCGCCCGTTCGTTCGGCTTGCTGCCTGGCTTCCCGTGCCGAAAGTTCGTCCAGCGCCTTGACGACGATCGTAAGATTGGCGCGTGTCTGGGTATCGTCGAGGCGGACAACGATAGTACCGGCTTTCACCACCGCACCATCCCGCACCAGCAGTTCGCCAACGATGCCGCCGGTCGGATGCTGAACCTTCCTCGAATTTGAATCCACCACGAGCTGGCCCGGCGCAATGATCGCGCCGAAGAACTCCGTAGTCGCGGCCCAACCGCCAAGCCCGAATACCAAGGCTATCGCGGCCAGGACGATGATGACCGTGTATCGGCGCAGGACGCGGCTCTGGTCGTACGACCCATCGCTCATGACACGCTTCCGCCCGGTTCAGTCACGACTCGCAGCCCCGTGCCGCCGGGTGTCGCCGCCGGACGTCGCAGCTTGCTCATAACCTCTTCCTTGGGTCCGAAGCCCTGCGACCGCCCCTGCATCATGACGAGCATTTGGTCGACGCCCGCGAGCGCGCTCGGGCGGTGCGCGATGACAACTGCGATGCCACCACGCGCACGCACCCCGAGGATCGCTTTCGTCAGCGCCTCCTCCCCTTCCGCGTCGAGATTGGAGTTCGGCTCATCGAGCACGATCAGGAAGGGATCGCCGTAGAGCGCGCGCGCAAGCGCGATGCGCTGACGTTGGCCGGCCGACAATGAGGCACCGCTTTCACCGATCTCCGTGTCGTAGCCGCCGGGCAAGTGCAAGATCAGATCATGGACTCCGGCGGCCGTGGCGGCCGCGATGACCTTCTCCGGATCGGGATCCGGCTGGAACCGGGCGATGTTCTCCGTCACCGTGCCAGCAAATAACTCAACATCCTGCGGCAGATAGCCGATGTGCTGGCCGAGCACCGAGGGCGGCCATTGATCGAGCGTGGCACCGTCAATTCGAGCCGCTCCGCGCGCCGGCGGCCAGACGCCGGCGATGATCCGCGCCAACGATGACTTGCCGCTTGCACTGGGACCGACAATGCCCAGACCGGAGCCTTTCTCAAGCCGGAACGTGACGTCCTGCACCACGGCGCGTTGCTCGCCCGGTGGGACGACACTGACATTCTCAATGCTCAGATGCGACTTGGGTTTGGGCAGCGCGAGTTGTTTGTCCTCGGCCGGGAACTTCTTCAGCAGCTCTTCAAGCCGTCGCCAGCTCTGGCGTGCACCGACGAAACCGCGCCAATTAGCAATCGCAAGATCGACGGGGGCAAGCGCACGCGCTCCCAGGATCGAGCCGGCGATGATGACACCGGGTGTGGCTTCCTGACGAATAACAAGAAACGCACCAACCCCGAGCAGCGCCGATTGCAGCGCCATACGCATGACCTTCGACAGCGAACCGAAGGTGCCGGCCACATCGCTGGCCTTCTGGTTGACCTCTAGATACTGCTCGTCGATCTTGGTCCACTTTCCCGCAATCGCAGGTCCCATGCCCATCGCTTGAATCGCTTCGGCGTTGCGCCGGTTCGATTCCGCCATCGCCTGGCGTCTACCGCCCAGCTCCATGGCGCTTCGCTGCGGCGCGCGCGTCATGAACTCCGTCATCACGGTGAACGAGATGATGATCAGCGCGCCCACCAGGGCCGTCATGCCGATCCAGAAATGGAAGATGAAGCAGATGCCGATGTAGAACGGCATCCATGGCAGGTCCAGGAGCGCACCAGGCCCCTGGCCGGCGAAGAAAGTGCGAATCTGGTCGAGGTCCCGAAGCGGCTGAAGCCCGTCGCCGCCGGCACGCCGCGTGATGGCGAGGCGTCCGATCGTCTCGTACACGCGCCCGCTCAAGCTTTGGCCAATGGAGCGGCCGACGCGAACCAGGACCCGTCCCCGCAACAGGTCAAGCAGGCCCTGGAAGCTATAAAGGATGACGATCATGACCGTCAGACCGACGAGGGTCGGGATGCTCCGGCTCGTCAGTACCCGGTCGTAGACCTCCAGCATGTAGATGGAGCCGGAGAGATAAAGCACGTTGATCAGCGCGCAGGCGATCGCGAGCCCAACCAACGCGATCTTGCAGGACTTCAGGGCGTCCGCGAGTTCGTTCTGCGGCCGCGCCGGCCCTCGTTGGCGGTTGAACTGGATGGCGTTCACGGCAATGGGCCTTCCGGGTCGAATGAGCGCTTGACCGTCAAGCAGCCTGATATTGATGACCTATTCAGGTTAAACAAAAATGCCTGGATGGCCCCCGGTAGACTCGGGATTACCCGGAATCAGGGCTTTTGTCGACATTTAGGACCCTAGTCCATCGGTACTGCCCCCAGGATCCCCGCCGTGCCCTCACCCAGCCGTGGGCTATATCCCCCGTCCATGGAGCCCAGATGACCGCTGCGGCCACCGGAAAAAGGAAGGGGCGGGCCGCATGGGCCCACCCCTTGTTAGGTCTGTCGCCGTTACAGCTCAGATCAGCAGCAGATCGTCGTTCTGGAGCGCGACCGTGCTGGTCACATCGAAAGTCGCGATCTTCACGTCATTGATGCCGTTCACATTTCCGTCGCCGTCGGCATCGAGATAGAGCGCTGCTATGCCGCCGATGACACCGGAATTGTCGAGCACGAATGTCGCGTCATTGCCGGCCGTACCTCCAACGTAGGAACCACTGCCATTGACGTCGCTGATGACAAAGTAGTCACCCTTTACGACGCCGCCGTCATTGAAGTCACCAGCAAGGGTAGCATTCGCGAAGAAGCTGGAGCTGAACGCGATCTTGTCATCCGTGCTGGAGAACCCGTTCAGCTGATCTTCGCCGCCACCAGCAAACGTGCCGGCATGCGTCGGAGCAAGATAGACGAACGTGTCGACGCCGGCGCCGCCGTTCAGGATGTCCGCGCCGGTGCCGCCGATCAGCCAATCGTCGTCGTTGCCGCCGAACAACTGGTCGATCTCAGCGCCGCCATCGAGACGGTCGTTACCCTGGAAGCCTTGCAGGACGTCCGCACCGCCATTGCCAGCGAGGAAGTTTGCAAACGCATCGCCATTGAGATTGTCGACGCCCGTGCCACCTCGAACGTTCTCGATGCCCGACAGGGTATCGCTCCCCACGCCGCCGGTGGTGACCAGACCGGCTCCGCCCGACAGCGCAACATTGACGCCCGCTGTTCCGGAATAATCGACGGTATCGCCGCCGACACCGGTTGAGGCAACCATGGCATCGCTGCTGTCACCATTGTAGGTGTCGCTATCGCCATCGACGGATCCGACGATGATGTCGTTTCCGCTGCCACCGTTGACGACATCGACGTCCTCGCCGCCGTCGAGCAGATCATTGCCCGCACCGCCGTTCAGCGTGTCATTGCCGGCACCGCCGATGAGCGTGTCGTTGTCGCCGTCGCCGTTGAGCGTGTCGTTGCCAGCGCCGCCGACGATCCGGTCGTCGCCGTTGCCGCCGCTGAGCACGTTCCCCGCCGGATCGTCACCGACGATCAGGTTGTCGCCGAGTTCGCGCGGCGCATTGCGGTTGACGTCGTTGGTGGTTCCATCGACCGTGTTGGCGGTCTGCACCGCAGCAAGATCGATGTTGTTGTTGGTCGTGTTGGCGAAGGCGGTGTCGATGTTGGTGAACGTGTTGCCGGTGATGGTCACGTTCTGGACCGCACCGAGCAGGTCTGAATCGGTGGCCAGCGTTTCACCGATCCGGACACCAACCTCCGTCCGCGTTCCGCCAACGGTCGGAGCATAAGCCTGATTGAACGAACCCGTGCTTTCGAACGTGTTGTTCAGGAGAACCACACCGACCAGCGATGCCTGGTTGGCGGGAACCCCATACTGCGGGTGGCCCTGGTCGTTCCGGGCCTTGATCGTCAGCGCGGCCGACAGATCGAGATTGCCGTTGCGGTTTTCGAAGTAGCGGCCCGAGTCCGTGAACGTCGAGTTCTTGATGGTGATGTTCTCGTAATCGCCGAACTTCAGATTGATGTCGAAGCCAGCGAGCACGCCGCTGAAGAAGCTGTTCGACGCATCGAGATTGCCGCTATTGACGACATCGACATCGTCGAACGTCGCCTCGTCGAGCTTCTCGGCATAGAGGCCCTTGACGATGTTGTCGTTAAAGGTCGTGCCGGTGATGCTGACATTGGTCACGGTCGACGTATCGCCAGGCACGTTCTTTTGCAGGATCATGCCGTAGGCCGACGAGTCGAAGTGACTGTTGGTCACCGTGAACCCGTCAAGCGTGATGTTGTTGCCGACATAGAACGCGGCGGTCTCTACCTGGAAGGTATTGATGTCGCCGTGATCCTTGGAGTTGATCTGGTCCAGTGTCAGATCTTCGACATCCGCGGTCACCTCGATGCCGTGATAGAAGTTCTGCACCGTCAGCTTCTGTAGGGTGACATCGTCTGCGGCGATACCGATGCCGATACCGGCATTGCCCGGGCCGTCGATGATCACGCCCGACTCGCTCGCGCCGATGATGGTGAGCGATTTGTCGACCGTGAACGCGGCATACTCGCCGTCGGCGATCAGGATGGTGTCGCCGGCTGTTGCGGCGGTGACGGCCGCCTGGATCGAGGCGTAGTCGCTGCCGGACGCATGGTCATCGACCAGATGGAACACACCGGACGATCCGGTGAACTCCAGTTGATCAACACCCACAAGGGCATGCGACTCGCCGCCCTTGGTGGCCGTCCAGACGCCACCGGAGAACGTCACCGACCAGGCGCTGAACGCGCCGTCAAGCACGACCGTATCGGAGGTGCTGGAGCCGGCCGTCACGTTCTCGATCTCGGAGAGCGTGTCGGTATCGCCGTAGGTGTCGGTGGCGGTGTTCGTCGCGAAGTTCACCGTGACCGCGCCACCACCGGCTTCCAAGGCGTAGTTCACGGTGTCGACGCCGCCATTGCCGTCGAGGCTGTTGGCGCCCTCGCCGCCGGTCAGCGTGTCGGCCTGGTTGGTGCCAGCCACGTTCTCCACCGCGACCAGCAGGTCATTGCCGGCTCCGGTGGCCGTGCCGGCTCCGAGATCGACCGTCACGCCGCTGCTGACGCTGCTGTAGTCGACCGTGTCGGTACCACCAGCACCGTTGAACTTGTCGTTGCCGGCAGCATTGCTGGAGATGAACGTGTCGCCACCTCCACCGCCATTGAACACGATGCTGTGCGTGCTGGTGAGCCCGGACGCATTGACGGTGTCGCCGTCGGCACCACCGTTGATCGTGATGGTCGATGTGGCAACGCCAGTACCGGTCAGGTCGCCCGAGATGACGACGGTATCGCCGCCGTTACCGGTATTGATGACGATGTTTTCGACGTTGGTCGTCGCCATTTCGCTGTTGGCCAGGGTGGCCACACCCACGCCGACGTTGATGCCGAGCTGGGTTCCCGACACCGGATTGATGGTGAAGGTCTCGGCAGCCGCGGTGCCGTTCACTGTCAGCTTGTCGGTCCAGGTGCCGCCATCGAAGGTGTCCTGGCCGTCGCCAACGGCGTAGATGGCCTCGTCGCTGCCCGAGCCGCCAACGAGCGTATCGTTGTCCAGTCCGCCGATCAGCGTGTCGTTGCCATCGTTACCGATCAGTTGGTCGTTGCCGGCCAGACCGCTCAGCGTGTTGCTGCCGGCGTTGCCGGTGATGACGTTGGCAATACCGTTGCCGGTACCGTCGACGTTGTCGTTGTAGACGCCATACGTGAGGTTGTCGAAGTAGAAGCCTTCGTTGTCGCCTCCGGGGCCGTCCTGCGGCGCGACGCCGCCGTTTCCGTTCCGGAAGAACACACGGCTGGTCTGGTTGGCTTCCGCGTTGGCGGCGTGCGTCGGCCCGACCGTCCAATCACGGAAGTTCTCGAACGTCGTCGTCTGGCCGATGTATTGACCATCGAGATAGACGCTGATGACGTCGTTGTTCGGGCCATCGGCATAGGTCAGCCGCAGCTCGAGCTCGTGCGAGACGGCGGCGTTGACCCCGCTCGCCAGCGTGATGTTGCCGGTGAAGCCAGTGAAGTCGTTGGTCGTCCACTGGTTCAAGGCGGTGGTCGGACTATTGACCGCGATGCGGATACCCTGGCCAGCAATCGACTCGATGACCATGAAGTTGTTGCGGTCGGTGCCGGCAGCGGTGCCGAAGTCGACCTCGAGCCGTGAGTTGTCGGCGATCGGATCGACAGCCTTGAACGTGAACCGGATGACCTGGCTGGAGAAGTCCGCGGTGGTCAGCGGCTCGCCCGCCGTGTCGGTCAGCGCCGGCGAGTACGGCCCGCCGAACGCACCGGTGGTCGGATCGCTCGACATCTGCAGCATCTTGTTGCCGGCGATATCGACGATCGTCTGGTCGGACGTTCCCGCGAACTTCCAGCCGTTCTCGCCGTCGGCGATCGGGCCAGTGCTGAAGTTCTGGAAGTCCTCCGTCCGGAAGTTGCCGTTCAGCAACGTGAGGTTTTCGACGTTCGCCGCCAGCGTGTGGCTCTCGGCGGTCAGCACCAGATCGGTGCCTGCGTTGAGACCCTCCACGATGGTGTCGGTGGCGTCGGCGTAATACGTGTCGTCGTTGCCGCCGCCGGCCATGATATCGGCATCGGCGCCGCCGATGAGCGTGTTGGCCAGGTTGTTGCCAATCAGTTCCACCGCACCGGTCGATGCGCTGGCGTCGATCGTGGTCTCGGTCGCCGACATGACGATCTTGGCTTGCGCACCATTGACGCCGCTGGTCGCATTGTCGACGTCGCCGACCGTCGCTCCCGTGATGGTGACGTTCGTGAACTCCACATCGGGCGCGGGGCTGTTGCCATCGAAGCTCGACTGCAGCTTGCCCGGCTCACCGACACGGATGCCCGTGCTGGTGCCGTTGATGACCACCCCGTTGAACTCGATGGAGTCCAGGAGGCTCGCCGGGTTGTTGTGGTAGCTACCGGCGTCGTTGCGCGCCTTCACGCTGATCGCACCGCCGCCCAATCCGACCGCAGCGGCACCGTTCTGGTTGCTGTTGCCGGAGTTTTGGATGTCGGTATCGACGAAGTTGATGTTGCCGTAGGCCGAGTACTTCAGGTTGATGTCGATCGCATTCCCGAAGTAGCCCTCCTGCGAGACGGGACCGAATCCGGGCGTAACGCGACCGTAGTTGCCGACATCGATGAAGTCCGAGCCGGTGATCGTCGCATTCGACAGCTGCTCGACATAGAGCCCCTTCTCGGTCAGGTCCTCGAAGCGGGTGTTCGTCATCGTGACGATGTCGAAGGAGCCGGCATCGCTGGTGCTGTTGGTGTTGTCGACACCCGCCTGGATGGTGACACCCTGATACCCGTGCGCGAACTCCACACCCGTCATGGTGACGTTCGAGACGAACGCCGCAGGGTCCTTGTTCAAGCCGGCGACGTTGTCGGTGAAGGTGACATCCGTCATCGTCAGGCCGCTGATCGTCACCGGCGTGGTGCCGTTGCCGAGATTGGCGCCCTGGCGGAAGCCGGTGATCGTCAACCCTTCCAGAGTCAGGCCGTTAGCATTGATCTGAACGCCCACTCCGGATGCACCCGAGTAGCTACCGGGGTAACTCGGGCCCTCAAACCAATCCGACAGATGGGTCGCAGGCGCGATGCCGTTGTCCGTCTTGAACGAGCCCTGGATCACGACGTTGGAGCCCGCCGCCTTGATCGTCAGATTGGCCGTGTCGATGACCAGGTTTTCTTGATAGGTGCCGTCCGCGATGAGGATCGTATCACCGGCCAATGCCTCGTCGATCGCATCTTGGATGCTGGTGAAGCCGCCGTTGCCGACGAGCAGGATCCTACCGCCCGCACCGTCATCCACGATCTCGATCTCGGACAAGGTGTCGATGCCTTCGCCGCCGGCGTTGACAGTCCAGCCGGCCTGATCCCCCGCGACAAGCGAGTTGGTATCGGTCGCAATTGCCGTGAGGTCGCTGACCGATATGGAGCCGGAGTAGTTCGCAACGTCGATCCCGGTACCGTTTGCACCCAGGAGGGAATCCGCGCCGCCCTTCCCGGTAAAGGAATTGCTGTCGTTCCCGATGTGCGAGTTGGCTCCATGACCGGCAAGGATGTCCGCACCGGAAGTGCCGATGAGGGTGTCGTCTCCGGTACCACCGAGGACCAGTAGCTGGTCGGATGCCGTATTGGCAGTTGTGCCAGCGTCAAACGACTGCGGCGTTGCCACGTTCTGCAGGTTGAAGTCGCTGTTGACGTCGGTGAACGTGTTGTCGTGGATGCCGGTCACCGTGTTGCCGCTCGGCGTTCCAATCGAGATGCCGGAGCCGCTCTCGACGAATGTGTTGAACGAAACATTCGACAAGCCGTCGTCGTAGCTGTCCAGGTTCAGACCGGTACGGACTGAGTCGAACGTGTTGCCGGTGATGGTCAGGCCGATGCTGTTGCCATCCGACCACACGCCCGTCGTCCAGTTCGCCGTGCCAAACTTGTTGCCGGCGCCGTTCTGGACACCGCCAAAGAAGTTGTCCTCGATGACGATCGTGCCGGTGGCGCCCGTCTGCAGCTCGATGCCACGATCGCCGTTGTTGCCGTTCGCCTGCGTCGAATAGAACCGGCTGTTCTCGACCGTCACGTTCGCACCACCGCTGACAACGATGCCCTTGAACTGGGTCGCGTTGTCTGAAGCATTGGTGACCTGAATGCCGTCGAACGCGACGTTGCCAGATCCCAGCGCCACCGTGATCGTGCCCTGGATCGCAGACTCGGCACCGCGCACCGCCGCTCCATCAACGCCGTGATTGGCGCCGACGATGGTGAGGTTCTTGGTGACGTTGACGTTCTCGGCGAACGTCGTCGCCTTGAGGACCAGGGTATCGCCGTTGAGCGTTGCGCCGGCGTCGATCGCAGCCTGGATGCTCGCATAGCTGGCCTTGAGCGAGCCAGTATTGGTGTTCTCGTCGAACGACGAGAATACCAGGACGTTGGCGTTGAGATCGATCGTAACGTCGTCAAATTCCAGGAACTCGACGTTGGTCAGCGCGTCGGCACCCTCGGGGCCGGTAACGGTCACAGCACTGCTTCCGACCGTGTACTCGACGTCGTAGTCGGCGACGTCCTCGGCGTAAACCGCCGTATCGGTATCATCGCCACCGTCGAAGGAGTCGTCGCCCGCACCCGAGATGAAGGTGTCGTTGCCAGCACCGCCATCGAAGCTGATGGTGTGCGGAGACCCCGCCGTCACACCGCTAGCGTCAACGGTATCGTTGCCGGCAGCGCCAAAGGGGTCGTCGCCGGTGATGTTGATGGTCACGCCGTTACCGGACGCCTGGGTGATCGTGACGGTGTCATTGCCGTCGCCGAGATCGAGATTGACCGTCGACGTCGCGACGCCGGTGCCGGCGAGATCGCCCGAAACGACGACGGTGTCCGCACCATCGCCGGTATCGATATTGATCTCTTCGACGTCGACGACATCGAGCTCGATGCCGTCAGCAAGCACGTCCGAGACTGCGTTGGCATCGATGTCGATGTCGAGGTGCTCGATTGCGCCGTCGTCATCGAGATCAGGCGAGATCTGGATGTAGTCCGCATCATCCGTGGCCGACACGTTGAGGGTGTCGGTTCCATCGAGGTCCGCATTGGTCGGATCGGAGTCGGAGTCCCCCTGTACGGTGTCGACACCGCCGCCGACCGCATAGCTGAAGTTGTCGCTGCCAGCCGCACCGATGAGGGTGTTGTTGGCGGACGAGCCGGTCAGGCTGTCATCGCCCGAGCCGCCGGTGGCGTTCTCGATCGAGCCGGTCACGGTGGTGAAGCCGGTCGCCACGTTGAGGCCGAGGTCGACCGTCACGCCAACAGTGGTACCGGTGTAATCGAGCGTGTCGGTGCCGCCAGCGGTGGCGTTGAGGGTCGCCGCCTCGATGGTGGTGACGTTCGAAGTACCGCCGCCGATGCCGACGATGGTGGTGCCGTTGGTGACGACCTGGATCGAGTCGCTGCCGGTCGTGTCGAAGACCTGTAGCGTGTCGCCCGTCGTGTGATTGCCGCCGGCAATCGACGTGTCGTTGCCGTCGCCGGCACGCCACACCAGCGTGTCGTTGCCGTCGCCGCCGGACATGGTGTCTTCGCCGCCCCGGCCTTCGAGAAGGTCGTCGCCGCCGTTGCCGGTGAGCGTATCGTTGCCGGCCGCGCCCCGCAGGAGATCGCCCACCGACGAGCCCTGAACATTGAACACGGTTGCCAGGCCCGAGTTCGGGTCGTGGTCGATCCCGGCCACGAACGGATCGGTCAGATCGAGGTTCGAGATGGTGTTGCCACTGATCGTGACCTGGGTCGGCGTGATGTTGCCGTACACGCCCACGCCGGCATCGACATACGAGATGGTGTTGCCGGTGACCGAACCGCCGCTGACGGCGCCTGCGCTGTCAAAGATGTAGATACCGACGACCTTGGCATCGGTCGTCGCATCATTGGTGCCGACGATGATGTTGTTGGTGATGTTCAGGTTGGTGTTGTCGAACACCAGGATGCTGCCGGAATAGACGTTTTGAGGGCCCGCATAGCCGATCTCGGTGATGGTGTTGCCCGAGATCAAACCGGTCGAGTTCAACGCCTGGAACCCGTTTTGCGCGTTAATGGTTTGCGCCCCACCGCCGATCACGGTCACACCCGTGACGTTGAGGGTGGCCCGGTTGAACACCGTCGCGTTCTTCTGGAAGTCGCTGATCGAGCCGCCCGTCATGGTGAAGTTCATGAGCACGTCGTTGTCGACCTGCAGGCCGACGCCGCGCTGATTGCCGCTGACGACCGGGAAGCCATCGACCGTCGTGCCGCCCGGATACACGTCACGGACGCCGAAGATGTCGACGTTGGTGACGTCGCCGGAGGCATTGCGGTAGACCACGCCGATGTAGTTCGCCTGGCCGGCGCCAAGGCCTTCGTCGACCGTACCGGCGCGGCCATCGCCGTCGACATTGATGTTGTCGAGCGTGACGTTGAGCGCGTCCTTGACAGTTACGACACCGTGCAACTCGCGGCCGCTTGAGGAGAGCGCCGTTTCGACCACATCGGCCGGAGCCTTGATCGTCGCCTGGCCGGTGCCGAAGCTCTCGATCTCGAGCCCGTCGAGGAAGGCCGCGTTCGGCGCGCCGGAGCCGTCGACCACCACCTGCTCGGTGAAGGTGACGCCGCCACGCAGCTGGATGGTCATGTCGGTTTCGCCGACGGCGTTGACCGCCGCCTGAACCGTGCTGAAGGTACCGACCAGATGGCCGGCGCTGTCGAGCAGGCGCACGTCGGCCGTGAGGTCGAGGACCGTGCTGCTGGCCGCGAGCTCGATCCGCTCGATGCCATGCAGCGTGTCGGTGCCTTCGTTGCCGTTGATGCCCGGCTGCGCGTCTACGACCGTGACGCTGCCGTCCCCATTGATCGTGATGTCGATGTCGTTGATGTGGCCGGCATAGGTCGCCGTGTCCTTCACCGTGGCGGACAGGGCGTTGTCGACCGCCGCAACGCCGGTGTTCAACTCGCCATACAGGGCATCGTTGCCGCCGTTACCGCGGAACGTATCCGCCGCGTTGGCGCCTTCCAGCTCGTTCGCGTTGGCATCGCCGGTAAGCGAATCCACCTGCGCGGTGCCGGTGACGTTCTCGAACCCGGACACAGCGGTGGCCAGACCAATGCCGCCATTGGCGCTGAAGCCCGACGCCGTGCCGGCGCCGAGGTCGACCGTCACGCCGGCGCTCGAGCCGGTGTAATCGAGGGTATCGGTGCCGCCGGCCACCGACGGCAATGCGCCGCCGAGGGTCACTGCATCAAACGTGCCGTTGACCAGCTCCACTCCGGACAGAGTCGTCCCGTCGATGCTGGTGATGGTCGTGCCGTTGTAGGTCACCGCCACGGTGTCGCTACCCGCGGTGGTGCCGCGGATCAGGAAAGTGTCGGTATCCGCGCCGCCGCCGGCCGTGCCGCCGCCCTGTCCAACGGTCTGCAGGATCAGGTCGTTGCCGGTGCCGCCATCGATGGTGTCGGTACCCGTGCCGCCATCAATGATGTCGAAGCCGCCGCCGCCATTGAGCGTGTCGTCGCCGCCGAGGCCGACCAGGATGTCGTTCGAGCTGTCGCCGGTGAGCGTGTCGCCCGCCGTGTTGAGACCGGTCATGAGAATGGCCGACCGCGCTGGCGCGCCGTAGTGGCTCACATCGACGCCAGGGACAACCGAAAGGTCGACGGTGCCACCGACGTTGTCGAGATGCAGAGCGGTATATGCGAGGCCGCTCAGGACATCGATATCGAGAGCCGGATCGCCGCCGTTGAAGTCGAACGTCGCGGACAGATAATCGCGGATCGCGACGCCGGTCCTGTCGAAGGTGCCGGACACAACGACGTCAGTGAAGGTCAGCGTGCCGGAGGCCGCCAGCGTCGAGGCGCCACGGATCTGGATGCCGTTCTCGATGAACGCGCCCGATCCGACGACGTCGACATTGGTGAGCGTGACGTCGCCGTTGTAGCGATAGAACGTGATCGCGCCATCGCCGCCGCCGCCACTGCCGGTGGTGACGTTGCCGCTGAAGATCGCATTCTCGATGGTGACGCCGCCGACGCCCGTGGTCGAGCCGGTCTCGTCGCCGTCGCCCAGCAGGAAGCCGTGCCAGTTGCCGCCGGTGACGTCGCCGTTCTTGAAGGTGATCGAGCTGTAGACCGAGGTCTCCGCCACCTGGACGGCGATGTTCTCGCCGGCGCCATTGACGTCGATGTTGTCGATGGTGATGTTCTGACCCGCGCCACCGCCCTGGATAACCAGCGAGCCTTGGAGCGTGACCGAGCCGACGCCCTTGACCGTGATGCCCTCGGAGACGGTGACGTCTTCGGCGAAGATCGACTGGACATTGCCGTTGGCCTGAACGGTGTAGCCCACGTCCGCGGCATTTACCGCGTCCTGGATCGTGCCGAAGGTGCCAACGAGGTTGTCCGAGTCATCGAACAGGAAGACCGGTGCGGCCAGGTTGAGGACAACGTCATCGAACTGCAGTTGCTCGACGTCGTGCACCGTGTCGGTGCCGTCGCGACCAGGCGTGTTGTCCTGGACCGTGACGGTGTTCGCGTCGACGACCGTGATCGTGTAGTCGGCGAGATTGCCGCTAAACACCGCGGTGTCGGTGCCGGTGCCGTCGCCGGCGGTGGTGCCGCCCCAGATGGTGTCGTTGCCGCCGCCGCCTTCCATGGTGTCGCCGTTGGCAGCACCCTGGATGGTGTCGGCGCGATTGCCGCCAACGAAGCTGTTGATGTTGGTCGTATCGACGACGTTGGCCGCCATGTCGATCGTGGTCGTCTGGAGGTCCGACGTGCCCGGATTCATGTTGGCGTTCTGGTCGGTGATCGTGACCGTGACAGACCGATCCTGCGCATTGAAGCCGAAGGTCGTATCCGGGTTGGCGTGCGTCACCTGCTCGATGATCGATTCCACCACATCGGGCGAGAAGACGGTGGTCGCGGTAATCGTCAGCGTGGACGAGCCGGCACCGGTGATGGTCGCAATCCCGAGCCCTTCGAGCGTCGCCTCGAACCCGGCAGGCAGAGTCAGCCCTTCGCCGGTATCAGTGCCGCCACTGACAGCACTCAGGTTGATGACGATCGACTTGATCCGGCCCTCGGCATCGCCGATTCCATCGGTGATCGCGGTGTTGCCGGAGATCGCCGTGTTCAGATCGCCGGAGGTTGCAACCGTGCTGAAATCGTCGCCGCCGGTGGCGGTGTTGAGATCGAGCGTCGGCGCATCATTGTTACCGGTGATGGTGAGGTTCACCGCGGTCGTGTCCGTCGCACCTTGCGTATCGGTGACGACGTAGGAGAACGCGATGTTGCGCGTCTCGCCGGTGCGCAGGAACTCGTATGCGCCGTTCTGGAGCAGCACGACGTCGCCGTCGGCCTCGACCGTGAACTGGGCGGCGCCGCCCGGACCGACCGGCACATACGTGCCGGCGGCCACCGGCCCGCCTCCGACGTTGAACGTCACGACGGTAAGGACATCGCCAGCATCAACGTCGCTGTCGTTAGCCAGGACGTTGAGCGCAGAGGCAGCATCCTCGGCAACCGACGCAAAATCGGGGCTCGCCACCGGCCCATCATTGGTGCCGTTGACGTTGAAGGTGATGGTCGTGGTGGCCGTGGTCAGCCCGTCGGACACCGTATAGGTGAAGCTGTCCTGCAGCGGCGTCGAGCCGACATTGAGCTGCTGAACCGTAGCAAGATCGTTGTCGAGAACGTACTCCGCCTCGCCATCGGCGTTGATGATCAACGTGCCATAGGCTCCGGCAACCGTCGTGCCGACATTGAGCGCCAACCCGTTGACCGCAGTCACGGTATGGGTGTCGTTCACGTCGGTATCGAGGACATCGAGCAACACATTGCCCGACGTGGCTGTTTCCAGATCCTCGGTGAGGTCGACCGAGATGGTCGCCGGCGACGTCACCGGATCGTTGGTGCCGTTGATGGTGATGGTCAGGGTCGAGGTCGACAGCGGGTCGGCCGCGCCGCCGTGGCCGTCCGAGGCGGTATAGGTGAAGACGTCGGCCACGCTTTCGCCTGCACCGAGCGACTGCACCGACGGCAGCGCGTTGTTGAGCGTGTAGGTGTAGGTGCCGTTGGCATTGAGCGTCAGCGTGCCGTAGGTGCCGTTGATGGACTGGCCGACATTGGCGACCGAGCCGTTGACGGCCGACACGGTGATCACGTCGGAAGCATCGGTGTCGACGTCGTTGGTGAGGACGTTGCCGGCCGCAACCGTCACGCCGTCTTCCGTGACCGCGCCGGCGTTCGCCGCCGCAACCGGCGGCGTGTTGAGCACCAGCACGTCGTCCGCGCGGGCGACCAGCGCACCAGTGGCGCCGTCAAAGGCCGCGATCTCGATCGTGTACTGCTTGCCCGGGCTCAGCGCATCGGGGCCGAACGCAGACTGCAGGAACGCGAAGCCGATATTGACCGAGTTCTGCGACAGCTCCGGATTCAAGCCGTCCTCGTCGGCAAAGGTGCCGACGCCGCCGCGCAGCTGCCAGGGCGTATTCCCCGCACCCAGATGCTGCAGGTCATAGACCTGCGTGTTGCCGTCGCCGTCCTTGATCGTGATCGTGAAGTCGTAGTCGGCGAGCGTCTTGGCGTTGGTGTTGTTGGTGTCGGTCGCGACCGAGAAGTCGAAGCTCCAGGCCGCGCGGTTGGCGTTCGCGCCGCCCACATTGTGCGCCGCATCCGCCACCTGCGTGCCGTGCGGCACGACATAGTGCGCAGTGCCGTCCGCTTCCGTCGAGGTCGGAGTGATGTCCGCGCCCTGGCGGTAGTGGATCTTGAGCCCGAGCTCGAGACCGGCCGCGTGGTTGGCCGACACGTTGTAGTTGGTCGGCTGGTTGCCGGTGCCGACGAAGATCTGGTCGTCGCCCGGAACGCCCGGAGTGCCATTGTCGTTGTAGGCGCTGTCGTCGAGCGTGCGGATCGCCTGCTCGGTGACGACGAGAGTCAGAGTGCCGACGTCGTTGTTGGTGCCGTCGGTCACCGTGTAGTTGACGGTGTCGGTGCCGAAGAAGTTCGCAGCCGGCGTGTAGGTGTAGGAGCCATCCGCCGCCAGCACCAGCGTGCCGCCATTGGTGGTGTTGTAGCTGCCGGCCACGGCCGACAGCGACGGGCCATCGGCGTCCGTGTCGTTCGCCAGCACGCCGTGCGCCGCATCCACGACCAGCGCGGTGTTCTCGATCACAGCCTGCGGCGCGGAATCGTCCACCGCGACCGGCGCGTCGTTGACGTTCGTCACCTCGAACGAGAACGTGCGGGTGAGCTGACCGCCTTCGCCATCGTCGGCGGTGACGGCGATCGTATAGGTGCCAACCGCAGCGTTCGTCGGCGTGCCGACGATGGTCTTGCCGTCGCCGCCGAGCGACAGGCCAGCCGGAAGCCCGGTGACCGTATAGGTCAGCGTATCGGCCGCCGGGGTTGCGTCGGCATCGGTGAACAGCGTGGAGACGTCGAACGAATACGCAGAGTCCTCCGTCGCATCTGCAACGTCCGCGACGACGGACGCGACCGGGGCATCGTTGGTGCCGTAGACGGTGATTTTGAGGGTGGCGGTGTCGGCGACTAAGCCGTCGCTGGTGGTGTAGTTGAAGATTTCGATTGGATCGGCGCCGGCCGCGAGCGCTTGCAGCGCCGTCTGCTGCGCCGGAGTCACGCCGAGGGTGTAGGTGTAATTGCCATTCTGAAGCAGAACCAGTGAACCGTATGTTCCCGCGATCGCCACGCCCACGTTACCAGGCACGGCATTGACCGCCGTGACTGTCAGCGTCCCGAGCGGCGTGGGCCCATCATTGTCGTTGGCAAGCACATTGCCGGTTGCGGTCGTGACCACGTCTTCGACCGCCGTACCGGCATCATTGGCGGCAAACGTTTGATCGAGGTTAATCGACGGCGTGATGTCGTTCGCGATGTAAAGATCCGAGTCAGTAACCGCGTTGTGATAGTGGATGAATGTTACACCGTTCGCGACGGCCGCATTTGTGTGGTCGATGGCCTCGACGGTCCACAAGCCATCAACGACGGTCACGTCATCGTCCGATCCGCCGACGATATAAAGCAAATTCCCACCCGCATTCATCGCGGGGATATCAGCTTCCGCGAGCGACATGTTTACGCCGGACGCGTTCACCAACGAGACGATTTCGACGTTGCTGATGTTCGCTGATTTGGCGGAGAGGTCGAACGTTCCGCCCGTGAACGCAGACGAGAACAGGATGCGGTCAAGGCCGCCGTTGCCGGTGAGTTGCGCGAAGTCGGTATTGGGCAGCACGAAGAAGTCGCCGGCGGCGCCACCGATATAGGTATCAGCGCCCGCCACGCCGTAGAACGCCACGACCTTGCCGGCGCCGCCCGCGCTCGCGTCGATCGTGTCGGCTCCGGAAGAGCCGTCCACGACGGCGAAATTGCCCTGGCTCGATCCCGCAATCAGCGTGCTGCTGAGGGTGACGGTGTGGTTGCCGGCGCCGAGGACGAGCGCCTCGACCCCGGTGACCTGCGCAAAGTCGGCGCTGTTGACGGTTCCGGACGAACTGATGAAGACGGCGTCGTAGCCACTGCCACCTGACACTGTATCCGCAGAGGTCAGATCGCCTGCATTGAATCCGAAGAAATCATTGCCGGTGCCGCCGCTGAAGCTGTCATCACCACCTCTCGAATAGACCGCCAACAGAACGCCATTGGTGATGCCGCTGCCGTCGACCACGTCATTGCCGGTGCCGTCGACCACGGCGAAGCCGCCCTGGTCGTTGTTGGCCAGCAGGCTGTTGCTCAGTGTGACGTTATTGCCCGCATTGTCGAGCACAAGCGCGTCGATGCCGGTCACATTGGCAAATGCGCCGGCCGCTACCGTACCGCCTGCCTTGAACTGGATCGCATCGTAACCGGCGCCACCGTTCACAACGTCAGAGGAATCGAAATCGGCTGGTGTGAAAAAGAACGTGTCGTGCCAGTTGCCGCCCGTGAGCGTATCGTTACCGCCGTTGGAGTGAATGTTCACAATACGGTTGTTGTTGACACCGCTGGCGTCGACGGTGTCGTTGCCCGCGCCGCCGGCCACGGCTAGCGCCCCAGCATCCGCGCCAGCAACAACGCCGTTCGTGATGGTGATGTTGTTGCCAGCGGCACTCAGCTGGATCAGGTCGATGCCCGAAACGCCGTTCAGCCCGGTCGCTGCGATCGTTCCGCCTGCAGTGAAATATAAGGTGTCGAAGCCAGCGCCGCCAACCAGGGTGTCGGCCGAGGTCAAATTGGCCGTGGAGCTGAAAACGAACGCGTCGTTGCCAGTGCCACCGGTATAAGTGTCAGTGCCCGCGCTGATATTGAACTCGAAGGCTGTGCTGATGCCGCTGCCGTTGATGGTGTCGCTTCCTGAGCCGTTGACGATGACAAAGCGCCCGATGCTCGTCCCCCCGACCAATGCCGCCGTGAGTGTCACGGTGTTGCCGGCGTTACTCAGAATGAGGCGCTCGACGTTCGTTACCCCGGCAAATTGACCGGCGGTGACGGTGCCTCCTCCTGTCAGTTGAAGCGTATCGACGAATGCGCCCGTGGCGCCGCCCGTGATGGTGTCTGTCGCCTGGAGAGTCGTGGGGATGAAGTTGAAGACGTTGTCTTCGCCAGCAAGCCCGGTGAAAGTGTCAACACCGGTCGTCAACGTGAAATTGGCCATGACTGGCTCCCCTGTAGCGACGGTTCATTGTCGAGCCGCTAGAGGGGTTTCACGCGCAACGCGACACAGCAGGCGACCGTACTGGGCCACCTGTGATCCCAATGCACATGCCTGGTATCCCCCAGAAGCATGCCCTTGAGCCCGCTGGTCGCGACGCATGGTTGCGCCAGCGTTAATACTCTCTTAAATCTATCGCTCGCCTAAAACGGGAAATCAAGACGATGCCGTGGGCGGGCCTGCAAAAAAGAAACTTATTATTAACCCCAGATGGGGGTTGTGTGCGAACGTGCCGCAGTTGGATCGTATAGCTTCGATACACTCGAGTATTCAGTTCGTACTGTAGTGGATATCAGGGCTGATAAACGTTCGTTTGAGAGATGCACTCCCAATAGATCAAGCGAGCGCCGTCATTTTTCTTCTCGCGAGTAGCACTGCACCATTCATCAGTTGCCATAATTCTCCATGCCGGAACGTGATCGAAACTTGGGGAAGCATGGATGCTCCCCGAAAATATTCTGACGGGCGATCCAAGAAGCGGGATGCAACAGACCCAAAGTTGGGCTGCCGCTTCATTCTGCGGTCATATTGAATTCCGACCCGGCTGTCGCAGCACTATCGCTGTGGATAAAAAATAGCGCTCCGCACCCGGTTGGATCGAGCCCAATCCAGAAATTCCTGGCGATTAATCGGTGGTACTGCAGGGTCTAGGGGCCGGATTGATATCGATGCCGCATTCGCAATGCTCTCTCATCGCCGGAGCAATAGCGTAGGCAATCCGGCGCGGAAGCAATCGCCTACACCACGGCGATACCCACACCTGCGGATCGTGAAGCAAATAAAATCCAGTACGGGCCGGGGCTAGACGAACAGATAGTCCTGAGACTGCAGAGCGGCCGCGTTGCTGCAAACGATCGTTTCGTGGATCAGACCGTCGGCCGACGTCAATTGCCAGTGGGTCGCGTCGAGTTGCACGAACTCGGCTCCCTCCGCAGCGGTGCCGTAACCGACGAACAGCAACTGATCCAACCCGCCAGCATCCAGGCCGGCAAAATCATGGACCGTGTCGCCGTCCGCCTCACCGCAGCGGAAAACAAACGTATCGGTGCCGGCACCGCCGTAGAGATGATCCGCGCCGGCGCCGCCGTCCAGAACATCGTCCCCGAAGCCACCATAGAGAGTGTCAGCGCCCTCGGCGCCATTGAGCGCATCATTTCCGTTATGGCCGGACAGCACGTTGTCGAGAGCGTTGCCAGTCAGCGTGAGCCCGCTGCTGAGCCCGACATTTCCGTGCTCGACGTCCGCGGCGAGGACCAGATTGTCCACCATCGCGATGACGGTATCCGTACCCTCGTCGAAATTCTCAACGACCGTGTCGCTCAAAGAATCAACAATATAAGAGTCGTCACCGACGCCGCCGACCATCATGTCATCGCCGGTGCCACCGTCGAGAACGTCATTACCTGCGCCACCCTCCAGCGTGTCGTCGCCGCCACGGCCATAGAGCTGGTCATTGCCATCAAGGCCGAAGAACGTATCGGCGCCGCCGCGGCCGAGGAGGATATTGTTGAGGCTGTTGCCGGTGAGGGTCTGCCCCGTGGTTAGAATGGCATTGCCGTACTCGACGTTCTCCGCCAGCACATAGTTGTCGACGACCACGAGAACGGTATCCATGCCCTCGTCGGCACCCTCGACCACGATATCGCCCAGCTCCTCCACGACATAGACGTCGTCACCGAGACCACCGATCATGGTGTCATTGCCGGATCCGCCGTTGAGATAATCGACGCCCTCGCCGCCATCGAGGAGGTCGTTGCCCGCGCCACCGTGCAGCAGGTCGTAGCCACTCTCCCCGTAAAGCTCGTCATTGCCGATATTGCCGGAGAGCAGGTTGTCGGATTCGTTGCCGATGAGGACCGCGCCGGTCGTGATACCGACATAGCTGTATTCGACGTTCGCCGACATCAGATACGAGCCAATCAGCGGGATGACGATGTCGAGGCCTTCATTGGCGTTCTCGTTGACGACGTCATCGATGGAATCGACGACGTAGATGTCACTACCCTCCCCGCCCGCCATCACGTCGGTGCCGATGCCGCCGTCGAGAATGTCGTTGCCGGCGCCGCCCTCGAGGATATCGTCGCCGAGGCCGCCATAGATAGCATCGTTGCCGTCGCTGCCGCTGAGGGTATCGGCGCCGATATTGCCGGACATGAGATTGTCGAGCGCATTACCGGTGATGATCTGACCGCCGGTCGCACCGGCGTAGAGGTACTCGACGTTTGCCGCCAGCGGGTAGCCGTCGATCATCGAAATGATGATGTCGATCCCGTCACCCGCGTTCTCGAAGACGACGTCATCGAACGAATCGACCACGTAGATATCATTGCCGAGGCCGCCGTAGAGAAGGTCAGCACCAAAGCTACCATCGAGGATATCGTCTCCGATCCCGCCGACGAGCGTGTCGTCACCAAAGCCGCCCCAAAGCGAGTCGTCTCCGTGCCCGCCCGACAGGTAGTTGTCGGCACCGTTGCCATAGATCCTGTCGTCGCCATCGCCCGCGTAGGCGTTCTCGATTTCCGTTCCCGCCGTCCCAGTGATATCCCGGCCGCCGATCGTCGAAACCGCGCCGGGCAGCAGGTTGATGAGCAGCGCCGTCGTCACCGCCGCGGCGTTGATGGTGTCCACACCCGCGCTGTCGGACAACGTGGTGCGGTCGCCGGCCATCGCTGCGAATTCGTCGGTGTAATAGTAGACGTCGTAGTCGCCTTCCTGGTCGCCGTAGAAGCGAATGGCAAACGACTCCAGCGAGCCGGCACCGCCGGTTCCAAGGTCCGTTACGATCAGCTGCCAAGTACCTTCCGGAGCCTCGCCCCAGTCGTGCGTCGTCGAGAACGTGAAGGTCAGGTTGTCGCGCGTGTTGTTGCCGGCTGCTGGGCGATCCATCAGCAGGCTGCGCGTGCCGGTCGGGCTCAAGAGCTCCAGGCGCAGATCGCCGGTGTGCGTGTGCAGGAAGGAAACGTCGATCTCGACCCAGTCGATCGAGAAATCTTCGTAGCTGGACTCGACCGTGACCGAAAAGGTCTTCGCGACATTGTCGACCAGCGTGCCGTCACCGACCGTCCCGGCAATGGAGATCACGTCCTCATTGGCGGCCGTGCTTTGCGCGGTCCAGGTCTCGGCCAGCCGCACCGCCGCATGGGCGTCGATCAGGCCGAAGCCGAAATCGTGGCTGACGAGGTTACCGCCGCCGTTCCAATTGGTGGCGCCGTTGGTGGTCCAGCTGCCGCCCGCAAGGTCGATCTTGCGCGAGGACAATGCGAGGATTTCCTGCACATCGCGGTAACCGAGGTTCGGATTGGCCTCGAGCATCAACGCGACGACTGCGGAAACAATCGGCGCGGAGAACGATGTTCCGCTCACGGTCGCGTGGTCGTTATTCGCGTTGCCATCGTTGTTGTTGAGATCGGTCGTAAGGATCGAGACACCGGGGGCCGCAACCAGGATCGAGGCACCTGGCGTGGAGAACGCAGCAACGTGTCCATCCGCCGTTGAGGCCGCTGCGGCGATGGAATAGCGATTGTTGGTCAAGCTGTGGGAATTGGTGTTGTCACCGTCGTAGCTCAGCGTATTAGCAACGTATTGCCGATCATTGCCAGCAGCGAAGACGTAGATGGTGCCCAGCCCATCACGACCTTCCGTGATGCCATTTACAATTCCATTCTTGATCGAGGCCCAGGCAGGATCGCGGAAATTATCGGCGAACTGCGTTGTATAGCCCCAGCTGTTGTTTGAGATGTCGACGTCGACTTGTCGCGCCAACAAATCCGCCAGCTCGGCGCGGGGCGAGCCCCCCGTGCCAAAGCGCGCGTAGAAGCCGACCAGCGTGGCGTCGGGCGCAACACCAATCGTCCCAAACCCATCGTCCCCGCGCGCGCCGATGACGCCCGCAACCATGGTGCCATGGTCGTCGGACGAGTCGTCCGGCATGATGTCGATCGCGCCGTCGTCGCGCGGGTCATAGCTGGCGCTCAGATCAAACTGGCCGGCAAGATCGGGGTGCGAGATGTCGAACCCCTCGTCGATGATGCCGACGCGAACGCCGGACCCACCATACTCGACCGAAATGCTGTCGATGTTGGCGCCGTAGACGTTCGAGCCCGGCGTCAGATAGCCATCGAGATACCACTGGTATTGCCGCAGGGGGTTGGAGGCCGCGACGTCCGACACGTAGGCCGGTGCCGTCACGTCACCAGCGGTGACGTCGGCGTGCCCGTCGGCATTCGCCGCGGTGCTATTATTGTTTGAGTACATGTCCCCTGCCTCCAAGCTGAGGCAAAGACTAGTCGGGACATTTTTAGATTCAGGCCGTTTTACCAGCGCAATTTATACTATCCGCGCAAGCGGTTATTAACCAGAACTATTAGGCCGGCGGTATTACAAAGAGCGGGTAAATTCGATTACTACAATGCGACTGATCGGCGGCGCGGATGATTAAGACTTGGTGATTGGCCGCCGGCAAATTGCAGCGATCGGCGCGACCCGTGGGGCCGAGGCGGGATCAACGGCGGTGTCCGTATACAACTTCTCAATCAAATTGCTGCAAATGGTTGCATCCCGGGCGTGCGGCGCAGTTTGGTTGCGCCTCGCAATCAGCCCAGCCGACGCCCCCGATTATCCGGAGATAAACCATGGCCAAGGATGCTACCGAAAAGAAAATCGAAGTGCAGGTCCCGGTTCATGATCCGGTCCCGACCTTGTTTGCCGATGGTTTGCACAGCGCCAGTTCGATCGCGAATGTCGTGCGCGTGGACCTGTTCGTGGAGCGTGCCTGGCCTGGCGCTGACAAGCCTCAGCCGATGATCGTCGGCCGGCTGGTGATCCCCACGGCCCGCGTGGCAAGCTTCGCCAAGGCGATCAATGAACTGGCTGATAAAATCAAAACGACAGCGAAGTAGACCTGCAACTAAATAGGTCTGCAACTAAATTAGGTCTGCAACTAAATAGGTCTGCAACTAAACAGGCCTGCAGCCGGTCAATACTTCAAGACTCCCGCCTTATACATCCAGTGATAGACAAACTGGCGCGCCAGATACGGCGCTACGGCGATGTGCAAGCGCGTGCTGCTTGGCTCGAATCCCAAATAGCGCTTGCGCAATTGCTGCATCTCGCCCCTCCCGATGTCGTACATGACAGCGGTCTTCTGTTGGTCATGCACGCGGAAGCAAGCCAGGAAACGCGGCACGCGCAAGAATTTGAAACCGGCAGCCGCGGCGCGCAGGATGAAATCCCAATCGAGCGCGTACTGAAGATTTTCGTCGAACGGTCCGAGACGCTCCCAAACGCGGCGGCGCCAGAACAGCGTCTCCTGTGGGACATAATCCGCCCACAACAGCGTGCGCTCGTCATGCCGGGGCAGGACCACGCGGCCGACGTCGCGTCCTTCTGAATCGATAAAAATGCGGTTGCCATAGATGAGGTCGACGTCCGGATTTTGATCGAATGCATTCACGATGTAGGCAAGCGTGTCCGGCAACAAGATGTCGTCACTGTTGAGGTACGCCATGATCTGGCTGTCACCGAGCCTGGCGAAACCACGATTTATCGCCTGCGCCTGACCGGTATCGGTTTCGCTCTCGGATGAGATCCGGCCATCGTATGAGCTCAGGATCTCCTTGCTGGCATCTGTCGATCCCCCATCTTGGACATGATAGCCAAGATTGGCGTAGCGCTGAGAGAGCACGCTATCGATGGTCGACGGCAAATAGCGAGCGTGATTGAAACTGGGAGTCACGATCGCGATGCGCGCTGTGCCGGCTCGCGGCGGTGCCACCGCATATGGCGGAGCGGCCATGAGCGCACGCGGCGCATACTGCTCAAAGGTCCACAGCGGCGGCCGGATCCTGCGAGACTTGTGACGCGCGACCGAGAACGCATGGCTCAATGAAACCACGCGCTTCTCAAGTTCCTCGACGCGCTTTTCCAAGAGGTAAAGGCGGCTCGGCGATTCCTCTCCGAGGTCTTGTTTCATCAGGCGCCGCGCACTTCTGTGGGTGAATACCGGATCGAAGGGATTGCGAGGAACACGCCAGCCGACCCCAACCGAACCGGCCTTCTGCCCCCCAACGCCCCCATTTAGCCAACGGATTTCGCAGTGCGGAAGCAAGCCATTTTATCAGGCATAACAGCAGCTTACTGACATGATCCATCGCGCTCCGCCAACTGGCGGAGAAACTTAATGTTGACCCGCAGTGTCAAAGTCAATCGAAAATCTAAATAGATCAGTGAGCTCTCCATGCCATGTTTCACCGTGCCCCTGCCGCAGGAATAGCTCAATTCCCGGGCAAAGGTGGCTCCCGCATGCTCGCAAGGGACGAGCTGGGCGTGCCGGTTTCGCGCTATCGTGAGGTCACGATTCGCGCAGGTCCCTTACCCTAAGGTGTAATCGGTGCCGGACATCATCGAAACGACCGATGCCAGCGCGAATACTGGCACGGCGTACGCTCTGACGGTTGGTCAAACAGCACAGGGCCAGCTGAGTACTTCCACCGATCACGACTTTTTCCGCGTCAACCTGACCGCCGGACAGACCTACACCATCGCCATGACTGGCACCGGCGTGAACAACGTCGTCGATCCATTCGTGCGAATTTACGCCCCCAACGGCACCACGGTGGTGACGTCTGATGATGACGGGCTGCCCGGCGGGAACGCGATTGTCACCTTCACCGCCTCCAGCTCCGGCACATTCTTTATCGACGCCAGCAGCTTCAACAACAGCGGCGCGGGACAATACGGCGTATCGGTCACACTCGGCACCAAAGCTTCGCTGGATGTTCAAATGGGCGCCGGCGTCATTGACACGGACTTGGCCTGGACCGCGACGCCAGGCACTGGCGTGACCGTGACGTATGGCTACCGCCAGACAGCCGCGAGCTATACCGTCAACGGATCGGATCTCAGTACGTTTACCCAGTTGACCGCCCAGGAGATTGCGGCCACCGAACAGATCCTCCAGATGTGGTCTGACGTTTGCAACATCACTTTTACGCGCGTTAATCCCAGCGGCTATACGAACAGCGCCTCGATCCTCTTCGCCAATTACTACGACCCCAACGATGGCTCCGGAGCGTTTGCTTACTATCCCGGCTCGACCGCGAGCGGAAATAGAGCCGGCGACGTTTGGCTGAACACCGACAGCGTCAATACCGGCTCGCTGCCGGTCGGCAGCTATAGCTTTTACACGCTCAATCACGAGATTGGTCACGCGATAGGGCTTTCGCACCCAGGCCTCTACAACGCAGCGCCCAACGTCTCGATCACCTACGCCAACAATGCGCAATTCGTTCAGGATTCGCATCAGTACAGCGTGATGAGCTATTTTGACGAGTCGAACACGGGTGCAAATCTCGGCGGATATCCCGACACGCTGATGATGTTCGACATCTACGCCGCGCAGCAGATCTATGGCGCGAACTACGCAACACGCTCCGGAAACACTGTTTATGGCTTCGGAAGCAACGCGGGTTCCATCTACGATTTTTCCATAAATACCTCGCCGGGGTTATGCATCTGGGATGGCGGCGGAGTCGATTCACTTGATTGCTCTGGATACTCGCAGGCTCAATTCATCAATTTGACTGACGGTTCGTTTTCGAACGTCGGCGGTCGAATGCAGAACGTATCGATCGCCCTTGGCGCAATCGTAGAGAATGCCACCGGCGGTTCTGGTGCAGACACGATCTCCGGCAACGAGGCAGCCAATTCGCTTTCTGGACGCGCCGGCAATGACACCATGTATGGCGGCGTCGGTGATGACTTCCTCGACGGCGGCACCGGCCGGGATACCATGGTCGGAGGCGTCGGGAACGATGCTTATGTGGTGGATGCACTCGACGACATCGTCACCGAAGCGGCCGGCGAAGGTAATGATGTGGTCCTCGCGCTGGTTAGCGGCTACGTCGCCGCAGCCAACATCGAGAACGTCTCCGCCGCGCTGACGACGGGCCAGACATTGACCGGCAACACACTCAATAACGTCGTGTCGGGCAACATTGGCAACGACCTGCTCAATGGCTCGAGCGGCGACGACACGATTTATGGCGGTGTCGGCAACGATACCCTGAATGGCGGCGCCGACAATGATCTGTTGGACGGCGGCACCGGCACCGACGTCCTAAATGGCGGCGCCGGCAATGACACATACGTGGTCGACACACTAGGCGACACCGTCGTCGAGAACGCCGACGAGGGCGTCGACATCGCCATTGCATTGGTCGATGGCTATGTTCTGACCGCCAACGTCGAATACGGCTACGTCGGCCTGACAAGCGGACTGACGTTAAGTGGCAACGGGCTGAACAATCTCCTGTCAGGGCATGCCGGGAACGACAATCTGATTGGCGGCGACGGCAATGATCAGATCTATGGTGGAACAGGCAACGATATTTTGGACGGCGGCGCCGGCAACGACCTGATCGATGGCGGCATCGGAAACGACGCCATGAGTGGCGGCGTCGGCGACGACACCATCATCGTGGACTCAATGGGTGACACCGTCTCTGAAGCAGCGAATGGTGGAACGGATGTGGTCATTGCACTGATCAACAATTACTTTCTGCCCACCAATGTCGAATACGGCTATGCGGGGCTCACCACCGGGCACACGCTTACCGGCAATTCGGCCGACAACCTCTTGTCCGGCCATATCGGAAATGACGTATTGAACGGCGGCTCAGGCAACGACCGAGCGTACGGCGGCACGGGAAACGACATCCTGTTCGGTGAGGACGGCAATGACCTCCTTGATGGAGGCGTTGGCGGCGACGAAATGACGGGCGGCATCGGAAACGACACCTATGTCGTCGACTCCTTGAGCGACGGCGTGTTCGAAAATGCCGCCGCAGGTACCGACATCGTTATTGCGCTCGTCAACGTCTATACGTTGCCGGATGACGTAGAGTACGGATATGTCGGCACGACCGGTGGTCAAACGATCAACGGCAACGGTCTCGCCAATCTCTTGTCGGGCCATGCTGGCAATGACGTGCTCAACGGCGGAGACGGCAATGACAGCGTGTACGGCGGCATAGGCGCTGACATTTTGAATGGCGGGCTTGGTTCGGATGTCCTGCATGGCGGGACCGGGAACGACACCTTCGAATTCAATATCGGCCAGGCACAGGGCGACCAAATAAGAGACTTCAGTGGTACGGCTACGGGGGGAGCGGACATTCTGCACTTTGTCGGCTATGGCACGGCGGCGGCTGGTGCAACGTTCACACAAATCAACGCCACAGATTGGCGCATCACTTCGGCTGACGGTAGCGTGAACGAGACGATCTCCTTCCAGAACGCCGTCACCCTGAACTCCGCCGATTATATATTTGTCTAGGACATTGCGGCGGCGGTCGGCAGCCGACTAGCGCGTTCAATGCTCCGCTCGGTCTTTCTCGGCCTCGGCCAAGACTTCTGATATCGGTCCGTCGGCAACGATCGCTCCCTCCTGGAGACGGATAGCCCTGGTGCAATACCGCAGCAGGATCTCGTCTCTGTGGGATGCAAGGACCAATATGCTGGCATTCGACAGAAACTTGTCGAGCCGCTCCTGCGCGCGCTGCGCAAAATTGGCATCGCCCACCGCGATCATTTCATCAAGGAGAATGATCTCCGGCTGAATTGCGGTGGAGACCCCGAATGCGAGGCGAAGCACCATGCCGCTGGAATAGGTCCGCATCGGAAGATCGATGAACGATCCCAATTCCGAAAATTCGGCAATTTCCGGAACCAGGGCATTGGCTCCGGCGAACGTCATTCCCAGGAAGACGCCGCGCAAGACAATGTTCTGGCGACCGGTAAGCTCAAAATCCATTCCCATCGTCATGTCCAATAAGGACGAGACCTTTCCGTCGATGACGGCCGTTCCCGCGGATGGCTCGTAAGCGCCCGCCATCACCCGCAGCAAAGTCGACTTGCCGGCACCGTTTCGGCCGACGATGGCGACCCTGTCGCCTGCCCCCAATGTAAGGTCGATATTGCGAAGCGCTTGCACCGTCACCCGGTCGCTGTAGCCCGAATTCACGCGGCCACCAACACGCCGAAGCAGATCGCTACGCAGCGAACGGGCATGCGCATTGTAAATCGCGAACTCGACACTCGCTTTACTGAGTTGGATACGCGCCACGATACGCCCTCAAAGCCAATATACGATTCTGGCACGAAAGCGCGCGAACAACGGCAGACTCATCGCGGCCAGAATTGCGATTGAAACGCACACCAGCATATAGCTCCAGGCGCTCGGAACGATTCCACGCAACGGATCGGCAGCGACGTGCAGGAATGCAGCGAACGGATTGTAGTCGATGATTTCGGGCATCTGCACACGCAACTGGCTTGCGGGCCACATCACGGGCGTGATGAAGAATGCTATCTGCATCACGTTCTGAACAATTTGCGGGAGGTCTCGAAAGCGCGTGCACAGAACCCCGATCAGGAGCGCGGCGAAAAATCCGGCGGTCAGGATCAGCGCCAACCCGATCGGCAACAGCAGCCACGCCCAATTTGGCCAGTTTCCCGTCGCCAGCAGCACCAGTGGAACGATAACTATATTGTGCGCGAATATCGTGACGTTCCGAACCAGAATCCGCATCACGAAAATTGATCGCGGCAGCGCCTCCTGCCGTAAAAAATTCTCGGAATGGCAGAATACCGTGGTGCTGTCGGTGATGATCCCTGACATCAGCATCCAGACGACATAATTGACGGCCAGATACGGCATGTATTCGCGGACCGATTGACCAAAGAGCAATGCGAAGACGACACTTATCGAAACGATAAATATCGCCATGCTGAACGTGATCCAGAATTGGCCAAAGCGCGAACGGCTATATCGCTGCCGGATGTCGCTAATTCCCAGCAGCCACCAGATGCGCCAACTCGTAAGCCCGCGATACAGGTCACTTACAGCTCGCGAGACGATAGTACCGGCCATCACATCCCTGTTTCGCCACCTGTTGAAGACCATCCCAATTCCGAATCACGGCAAGGACATCTCTACAACTGGTCCCAACATAGTTGTACTGAACTGCCTCAAATCGATCGCGCACGTCAACGGCCGCGTGCTCGTCGTCAAAGGCCCCCGCCCTGCAAGACGACCGTCTCCACCCGGAACATTCCTTCGCCCCAATACCCGCAGCAATTCCCCCCGCCCGCGCAGCGATACGTGAAGTCGGGAGTAAACCGCTGCCTTCGTCATCCGCCCGGCGATAATCCGGTTGTCTGTGTTTCGCGGTAGCGCCGATACCACGCCACGAAATGTTGGATTCCCCGGTCAATCGAAGTGGTAGGACGAAATCCGATTTCTTGCTCGAGGTCAGATACATCGGCACATGTCTCGGGTACGTCGCCGGCTTGCATCGCCACCAGTTCGCACCGTGCTTTGCGGCCAAGTTCCCGCTCAAGAATTCGGACGACCTCCGAAATGTTGATCGGGTGGCTATTTCCGATGTTGTAAATACGCCACGGCGCGTTGCTGCGAGCACGATCAGGCTCACGTCCGGACCACGCTGGATCGGCCGTCGCCGGCAGCCCAACAAGTCTTGCGACCGCCTCCGACACGTCGTCGACATAGGTGAAGTCGCGGCGCATGTCGCCATGGTTGAACAGCCGGATTGGCTTTCCCGCCAAGATCGCCTCTGTGAAAAGCCACATCGCCATGTCTGGCCGGCCCCAAGGACCATATACAGTAAAGAATCGCAGGCCGGTCGTCGGCAGACCAAAGAGATGGGAATAAGAATGCGCCATCAGCTCGTTGGCGCGCTTGGTCGCGCCATACAGACTTAAGGGATGGTCAGCGTCATCGCAGGTCCGGAATGGAACGCGTGTACTGGCTCCGTAGACCGAGGACGACGACGCATAGACGAGGTGCTCACATTTTGCGTGTCGGCAACCCTCCAGGATATTAACGAAACCCGTGAGATTGCTATCTACGTAGGCGTGGGGGTCAACGAGCGAGTATCTCACGCCAGCCTGGGCGGCAAGATGCACCACTTGGCGGAACGCATTATCTTCGAATAGTTGCCTCACCCGTCCGCGATCCGCGACGTCGACCTTTTCAAAACGGAAATTGGGATAGCTCTCCAGCTCTCGAAGTCGCGCCAGCTTCAAGTTCGGGTCGTAGTACGAATTGAGATTGTCGATTCCGAAGACAGCAGCCCCCGTCGCGAGCATGCGTCGCGCCACATGCATGCCAATAAACCCCGCAACTCCGGTGATCAGAACAGGTACGGACAATTCGCTTCCTTCCCGCCGTCGGCGCGCCAGTTCCGCCTGGCCCGCGCCGCTAGCCGATGTCTGCGCGCTTGTAGCACCAACGCACGGCGTGTGTCAGCGATTTGGTCTTCTTGACAACGCGAGCTAGGCCGCTCGGGCGAAGTTCAGAACTGCGCATCTCGCGGAGACGAAACCTGACACTGCTCGCTGTATGCCATATCTCATTGGCGGCCGGCCGGCCGCTTCGATTCCCCATTTGGGTTGGACAGTTCCCGAGCCGGGAAACTATATTGGCCCCATGACCCAATTCAAAAGCCCTGCGGATTTACGCAATCACATCCTGGATTTGGCGGAGCAGTATGCGGCGCTCGCGCATGGTCCCCACCCATTTGTTCCAGGCGATAGCCCGGTCCCCCCCAGCGGCAAGGTTCTGGGCGGAGCAGAGATGCGAAATCTTGTCGATTCCTGCTTGGATTTCTGGCTTACCACCGGCCGCTTCAATGAAGAATTTGAAAAGCGGCTGGCGAAAATCACGGGCGTACTGGCCGCCGTCACAACCAACTCCGGCTCTTCAGCAAACCTTCTGGCAACAACCGCGCTGACATCGCACCTCTTGGGCGACCGCGCATTGCGTCCAGGCGACGAAGTGATCACCTGCGCGACCGGTTTTCCGACAACTGTCAATCCGTCGATCCAGGCCGGACTCGTGCCGGTGTTCGTCGATGTTGAGCTTGGGACTTACAATATTGATGTTGATCACCTCGAAGAAGCATTGAGTCCCCGCACTCGCGCCATCGTACTCGCACATACGCTCGGCAACCCATTCGACATCGGTGCTGTGCAAGGTTTTGCGAAGAAGCACAACTTGTTGCTGATCGAGGATTGCTGCGACGCGTTGGGCGCGACGTATCGCGACAAACCCGTCGGCACCTTCGGTGAGCTCGCAACACTGAGCTTCTATCCCGCCCACCAAATCACCATGGGCGAAGGCGGCGCGGTCCTTTGCAACAAAATGCTCTTCAGACGGATTGTCGAATCGATCCGCGACTGGGGACGTGATTGCTATTGCGAGCCCGGCAAAGACAACACGTGCCGAAGGCGATTTGATTGGAAGTTGGGAGATTTGCCCTACGGCTACGACCACAAGTACACGTATTCTCACCTAGGATACAATCTCAAGATTACCGACATGCAGGCAGCTGTCGGGCTGGCACAGCTGGATCGATTGGAGCAGTTTGTCGCCGCGCGACGAAGCAATTGGCAATACCTGCGCGATGGGTTTGCGGGCTTGGAAGACATCTTCGTATTGCCCGAAGCGACCGAAGGCAGCGCTCCTTCTTGGTTTGGATTTTGCCTCACCTTGAGACCTGATGCGAAGGTCGATCGAGAAGAACTGATCCGGTTTCTCAATAACGAACGCAAGATTGGGACACGCCTTCTTTTCGGCGGGAACCTGACGCGCCAGCCTTATATGAAATCGCAGAATTATCGCGTCGCCGGCGAACTGAAAAACAGCGACATCGTCATGAACAGAACTTTTTGGGTTGGCGTTTATCCCGGCCTCTCGACACCGCAGCTCGATTTCATCATCGAGAGCATGCACCAGTTCGTTCGGGGACATCAGTAATCGACGTCGCCACGGGTCTCGCGCCGAAAACTGGCGGCTTTACTCCGGACTCGGCCTGAAAGATCATATTGCGTGGAGTTCACATGTTCTTTCGTGGCGTGAAGGCCCTCGTCAGCGGGCATACGGGATTCAAGGGTTCATGGCTTTGTGCCGCGCTCAAGCGCGAAGGCGCTACCGTGGCAGGCCTTGCGCTCGATCCTGAGCGCAATGGCCAACCCAATCTGTTCGAGGCGGCCAAGGTCGCCGACGGCATGCAGTCGATCATCGGCGACATTCGCGATTTTTCCCTCGTTCAGTCGACTCTGAAATCATTCGCGCCTGAGGTTGTGTTCCACTTGGCGGCCCAACCCCTTGTGCGGCGCTCCTATCGCGAGCCCCTTGAGACATTCTCGACCAACGTGATGGGCACCGCCCATGTACTCGAAGCGGCTCGGCATTGTCCGTCGGTCCGCGCGGTCGTGTGTGTGACCACTGACAAGGTCTACAAGATCGACAAAAGCGCCCGAGGATTTCGCGAGACCGATCCACTCGGCGGTGTCGACCCCTATAGCGCCAGCAAAGCCGCAGCCGAGATGGTCTCTGACGCATACCTGCAGGCTATGTTCCCGCTCGAAGGAGGCCGCGTCGCACTCGCAACCGCCCGTGGTGGCAACGTCGTCGGCGGCGGAGACTGGTCCGAAGATCGGCTGATCCCGGACATCGTAAGGTCCATCGATGCCAATGAGCCGATCATCTTGCGCAACCCAACTGCCGTACGACCGTGGCAGCATGTTCTGGATCTCGTGAATGGATACCTGGTATTGGCACGCGCGCTGCTTGAAACCGGAACAAGCGCAAGCGGTGCTTGGAACTTTGGACCACAAACCGGCAACGAAATCAGTGTCGATCAACTTGCCCATGCCTTTGCGGCCGCCTACGGCGGCAGACACGCGCAAATAGAGATTAGATCCTCCAATCTTCCCGAAACGCAGCATCTTGCTCTGGACATCACCAAGGCAACGACGCTACTGCCGTGGCGGCCCCGCCTGGGACCCGAGCAGACCATCGCGCTGACCGCGGCGTGGTACCGCGGCTTCCATCGCGAGAATCGCGACGCCGCTTTGTTGCTCGACGAACAGATTCAAGAGTATTTCTCGTCATGAGATTTTCATCGGCATTGATAACCGGTGCAAGCGGGCTGGTTGGCCGTGCGCTCACCCGATATCTATGCGACCAGGGGATCGACGTGACGGTATCAGGCCGGCAGAGTTCGGATCTGCCGCAAGGATTGCGGGCGATTCGAGTCGACGCCGTTCATGCCGATGAAATTCGTGATGCCCTCCGCGGCACGTCATTCGACGTTGTATTTCATTGTGCAGCATACGGAGTTTCGCCCGCCGATCGCGACACGGAAATGCTCCGTCGCGTCAACGTGGAAGCGACCGCCGCCTGGCTGAAAGCTGCTGCGGATGCAGGTTCTCGAGCCTTCGTAAACGTCGGATCCTGCTTTGAATATGGCTCAACGACCGACGGCATACCGATCGAAGAAGATCATCCGCTCGCCAGCACCGAGCTATACGGAGCTTCCAAGATAGCGGGCGCTGTTTGGGCACAGGCGCTTGCCAAGGAGGCCGGCATCGCCTTCCAGTGGGTTCGCCTGTTCGGCGTCTACGGTCCAGAAGAAAAGCCGCATCGGCTAATACCTTATCTGCATGAACGGCTGCGTCGCTCCGAGCGCGTTTCTCTTACTCCAGGACTTCAAGTACGAGATGTTCTATTCATCGATGATGTCGCTGTCGGGCTCGCCATGATTGCAGACCTTGCACTTGTCGGGAAAACGGGGCCGTTCAACCTGTGCAGCGGCATCCCGATCACCATCCGCGACGTAGCCATAGAGGTCGCACGCCAGACCGGAACGTCGATGGACCTGCTTGATTTCGGCGCACGAGACTATCGACCGGGTGAACCCATGTGGCTGGTTGGCAGCGCAGCAAAGCTTCGGGCCGCTTCCGGATTTGCGCCATCGGTCTCTATCCGTGAAGGGATCGCCAAAACGATTCAGATCCTGGATCGTGACGCTGTGGTACGGCAGCCGAACGCGTGACGAACCCGATGAACCACCCTCCTCGCAAGCTGATCAGCATCTGTGTCCCGGTCTATCGGGAGGAGGACAACGTTCGGCCCCTTTACGACCGCGTCAAGTCCACCATGGACGGCCTCGCCGAACAGTACGACTGGGAATTGATCTTTACCGACAATCACAGCGATGACGCCACGTTCGAGCGCCTCATCGCACTCTCGCATGAAGACAAGCGCGTTCGCGTAATTCGCTTCTCTCGTAATTTCGGATACCAGCGCTCAATTCTGGCCAACTACAATCACGCGCGGGGCGCGGCCGCTATTCAGCTCGACTGCGATCTCCAAGATCCACCCGAATTGATTGTCGAGTTTCTGCGGTTGTGGGAACAAGGCTACAAAGTTGTCTACGGAGTGCGACGGGCTCGACCGCAGGAAAGCCGCGCACTGGTCTTCGCGCGCCGGCTGTTCTATCGCCTGATAGACCTTCTAAGCGAGGATCCTTTGCCGCACGACGCGGGAGATTTCCGCCTGATCGATCGTTGCATACTTGATCAATTGCGCGCGCAGAGTGACCAACAACCTTATCTGCGTGGACTGATCGCCAGCATGGGCTTCAATCAGATTGGATTGACGTACGACCGAGCCGCTCGAACGCAAGGGACCAGCAAGTTCAATCTTCGCCAGCTGACGGGGTTGGCAATCGACGGCATTCTGCATCATTCGATCGTGCCGTTGCGAATAGCGACTGGTATCGGGCTGACCATGTTTGCCATCGTGATCCTTAGTATCGGCTATATCGTCGTTGCACGCCTGATGGGCGCAGATTGGCCGGCGGGATGGGCTGCCATCAGCGTGATGGTCTTGTTCTCGATCGGACTTAACGCGCTGCTGCTCGGCATCATTGGCGAGTACGTAGGTCGCATATTCAAGAACGTGAAGCCTGCTCCGATTGTCATTGTCGAAAGCGTTGTCGACTTCACCGGGCTTGGCGTCACAAACGCCGACAGTCAAAGCACAACAGGCGCCGCCAATGGCGACCGCGCGCATCCGAGGGCCGGCAGGGGCGAACCATGAAGGTCGTATTATTGGCGGGTGGCTTCGGCACTCGACTCAGCGAGGAAACGGACCTTCGACCCAAGCCGATGATCGAGATCGGTGGGCTGCCGATACTGCTCCACATCATGAAAATCTTCGCCGCTTATGGGCACAAGGAGTTCATCATTTGCCTCGGGTACAAGGGCTACTACATCAAGGAATACTTCGCGAACTACGAATTGCATCGAAGCGACGTGACATACGACTTCAAGACCGGGAAGGTAGAGTTTTTTAATCGCGTTACCGAGGACTGGCGCGTCACCCTTGTCGACACCGGGCTTCACACCATGACCGGCGGACGCTTGAAACGAGTCCACGACCTGCTCGGCGATCAGACCTTTCTGATGACCTACGGCGACGGCGTCGCCGATATTGACATCAATGCGCTGATAGCCTGCCACCGCCAGCACGGCAAATCGGCGACCGTGACCGCAGTTCAGCCTCCTGGCCGGTTCGGCGCGATCGAGTTAGGACCGGATCACGTGGTCAAGGCCTTCCGCGAGAAACCAAAGGACGAAGTTGGCTGGATCAATGGCGGGTTCTTTGTCCTCGAACCATCCGTCATCGATACCATCGACGGGGACAGTACGACGTGGGAAACTACTCCATTGGAACGCCTTGCTGCACGCGGCGAACTGGTCGCTCACTTGCATTCCGGTTTCTGGCAGCCGGTCGACACGTTGCGCGACAAGCGCGTCCTCGAAGAGCTGTGGGCGACAGGCTCGGCACCGTGGCGGATCTGGCCTTGAGCCTTCAGTTGCGATCAAGCAGCCTGGGTCGCTGACAAAGCAACGGTCCTGGCGCGCCGTCAGGAAGCGGTGCGCTTGCGACCGCGAGCAATTCGACCGTTCGGGTGGTCTTGGCCTTTAGCGCAAGGGGAAACGCTACCGAAATGAATTCGACAGTCGGCTCGATTCTTTGCTGAACGCGGCTATCCTCTGAGATCAATGTAATCTCGACTGGCGCCGGCGCACGGCATTGCAGCAAGAGACTTGCATCGGCCGTTTCCTGTGCATCAATTTGGATGACAGCACGGTTCTGCACCATCCATTGAACCACCGGCAATTTCAGGTGCGGATAAGGTCCCTCACTGTCTCGGAACCCGGAAGAAATGCTGATCCGCGCGCCAGCAACCATATAGCGAACAAAGGCAGTCGTGCGAACGCCGGACGCATCCGCATATGTTGCGACCGGTCGAAACGCACGCGAGCCTTCCAAAAGCTTCACTACTTGGGTCTGGAACACCAATGAGGGGAACCGGAATGTCGTCTGTTGGCCGGACGAGCCAGATTCGCTGGCGATGACCACATCTGCGTTGGCGATGCCGGTTTCAAACTCGTGCCATTCACGAAAGACGTAGCCGGACACAAAGCGCCCTTTCAGGCTCCTCTGCAGTGCCAGAAATTCCAGCGGACCGGCGAACGCAGGGCCCGGAAACGCGACAAAAATTGTCGGAACGTACCCCGGACTGGATGCCTTGATCACCTCCTCAACAGCAGGAAACAGCGCCCGATTGGCGGCGTCGATCGCCCTCGCCTCCGGCGTATCGGCCCGCAACATCGAACGATTGGGTGACCACAGTGAAACAAAGAGACCCAGGCCCACCGCGAAGGCCCACAACGGTCGCGGGGAAAAGCCACTCAAAAGATGGCGAACTGACCACACCAGCGATGCAATGATTGCGCCATACAACAAGCACCCGACCATCAGGGTCTTTTGTGGATTTGTGGTGACCACAACGAAAGCGGTGAGCAAAACAGCGACAATGCCGCACAGCTCGCGCTTCGCAACGACCGCTATATCTGACGCGCCACGCCAGGTCAGCAATACGCACGCCACCAAGGCAATCGGGAGCGCCAGCACTAGCCAACCGACCGTACTCAAGAGCAGGGCCGGGCGAAAATAGAACAGCAGCGAATCCCATGCCGAACCCTGATTTCCCCAGATATCCCGGTTCTCGACGAGCACGGCTCGAATGTAGTCGACGATGTTCTTCCCAGCCACCACGAGGTAGGGCAACGCGATGAGAGCCGCCGCGGCTGCCATCACCAATGTGGAACGAAGCACAGCCGGAAGCCCCTTGCGGCGCTTCGTCGTCAGCGATGACGTCACGGACGCGACGTAAGCCACTCCCAGAACAGCAATCGTGCCGGGCACGCCGCTTGGCTTGGCTAGTAGAGCGACGCCCGCAATCAGGCCGACCCCGATCAAACGCAACACCGAGCTTTCAGTCATATCAGTTTGGATCAACAAAACCGCGGTAAACCCGACAACCAGCCCCCACGACGGATCGGGCCGAAACTCAGCGACGATCAAACCAAATACCGGCATCGACAACAGCGCCGCGAGGACGCCAGCCTTTGTGGGTGCCGGCAGATCACCAAGTACAAATGCTGCAAGGAAGATGATGAATACGATCCAAACTCCCGAAAGCAGATACGGGCCCCACTCCTGACCAGGCACCAGTGCAAATCCCAGCACGGCCAGAACGGCGGAAAACGGCGAATGCGGGGGGTCGGCGATCAGCGATTGGGCGAGACCAAGCAAGCCACCGGAATCGAAAAATCTGAGACGAGAAAGCGCGTCGACAAAGTACGTCACATCGTCGTAGATCGGCACCATCGCCAAGCGACCGAGCCGCAAAGAATAGCCGATGGTCGCGGCAACTTGAAAAAGAATCAGTCCCGCAAGAACACACATCGGCGCGGCATTCGCCAAACGCTGTTGTCCGCCGTTAGCCGTCGATGATACCTTTGACATCCCATCACCGTATCGTGCTTCGACACAATTGTCGAAGCAGCAAGTGCTGATGCCCTGTCGTCGTCGAGACTGACGCCCTGTTGTCGTCGAGACTAAAGTGTCATTTTCTCACAACGTCTGAAAAATATTCGATCTCACCACGCGCCGCTTGAACCCACCTCAGAAAACTCGGAACCGTCATTGAGACCAAAATGCGCGACTTGATTGAAGAACCAAGCCCAGGGGCGACGGCGGCACTCGTATGCTTCACCGGCTACATCCCGGACATAACCAAGAGCGAAGACTTTTTTGAATTTAGACAGTCGACATCGCAATTGACCACGATGTCGCGTTTCTACATTAGAGACCGGCACAACGATTGGTATTGCAATGGATGCACGTCGATCCCACGCGGCGCCAGCGGGCTAGAAGAGTACCTTGCATCGGTGCGCCGGCTGCACACGCGGCTCGCCGTGGTTGGGAATTCGATGGGTGGCTACGCCGCTCTACGGTATGGCTGCAGTATAGGCGCAGATCTTGTCATTGCGGTTTCTCCCCAGAGCTACATAAGCACCGGCGCCCGCGAACGCACGGGCGATATTCGGTGGCCTGCCGACATGGCCAGGATCAACGCAGCCGATCAGGCCATTGACATCTCGAATTCTGCAACATGGCGGCCGGACACGACCCTGATCTTTCATGCGAACGATCCGCTTGACCTGACGCACGTCGAGCAGTTTCGAGGAAGTCCCGCCACGATTATCCCGCTGAATGAGGATGCCCGGCACGAGACCGCCGCCGCATGGCTTAGGGACGCCGGTATCATCAATGGCGCAATATCTGCGCTGGAGCGGGGAGAAGATCCGATTTCCCGTGTTTTGTCCTCCTTGCCGCGCGCCATGACTGCTGATTAAACTATGGGACATCCAACACCAAAGGGATTGGGCCGTGTTCACCTCGGAATTTGCCAGCGTCTCACCTGCCGAAATCGCGGAGCAGATCAAGAATACCGGATTTTACCTGCACCCGACCGCGCTTGATCCAAAATTCATCGATGCGATGATGGCCGAGTTCGGCCCCAACCGCGTTGCCGTGAATGAGCACGGAATCTTTCCGGTATGTTTCGGGAGAACCTGGTACTTGAACCAAGTTCTCGCTCGCTCGAAGCACTGCTTCGACCTCGTGACCAGCAACAAGATTCTCGATATCGGCGAGCAAACATTAGGTCATGATTTTCGGCTGGTAACAAAACGCTACTACACGACTCGTGAAGGCGCGAAAATGGCGTGGCACCGCGACAACAAGAGCGCGCCCCATGAGGTCATCAAAGCTCACGGACTGATCTTCATCTTCTACATGACTGATGTGACGCACGGAGCTTTTCAATTTATCCGTGGATCACACGACCGAGACGAAGCAACACAGATCGAATTTCCGGACGAATACGTCGCCAGGACTTACCCCGCGGATATAGTTACCTATCAAGCTCCGCGCGGCGCTTTCATTGTTTATGATATCCGGACCATTCATCGTGCAGAGCCCTTCGCCGGAATAGATTACGAACGGTCCTCGCTATTTATGGGCATGATGGCCGAACCTACCAAAGCCGAGCCCGTGCTGATCAACACCAGCTTTTTTGACAAGGTCGATGACCGGCTGATCAAATACCTCGGGTTCGGAAAGAAGGAACTCGCGCGCCCATTCCCTGCGACTGTGGTGAAAGACATGGATGACCAGACTACGCTTAAAGTGAAAGCGGAAGTCGACGCTTGGCAGGACGAGATTAATCAAATGATCGAAAAGGCCAGACGGGAACATGCTGCAAGCTAACCTCCGTGCGCTCGGAGCACGGGGCTGCGAGAAAGTGCAGCGTAAGGCTTGGAACAACTGAAGCTGCGATCTCCCCGTCCCGATCCTCGAAATTACGACGAGACCGATCAGCCGCAATTGTACTGGGCTTTGAGGATATTGGTCGAAAGAACAGGAGCGCGACACTCCTACCAAGCGCCTGCCCCGGACGCTACCCTAAGTAGCCGCGGCTCAATGCAACGGGAAATACGAATGATCCCGCTCTCGCCCGCTGGACGATGGGCTGGCCTTAGACAAACAGAAAATCGGTGGAATGGATCGAAGCACCGTTCGTCAGCATGATGACATCATGGATAGCACCGTCCGATGAGTTGATGCTCCAATGCGTGGCGTCGACTTGAGTCAAGGTCGCCCCCTGCGCGGTTGTGCCATATCCGACAAATTGCAGTTGATCTCCGGCGCCAGCGCCCGCCCCGTTAAAATCCATCAATGTGTCCTGGTTGCCCTCACCACCCCGGAAAACAAACGTATCATTTCCAGCGGCGCCCCAGAGGATATCGATGCCGCCACGCCCGTCCAGGATGTCGGCACCATTGTTGCCCTCAAGCGTATTCGCCGTCGCATTTCCACTCAGCGTCATCCCGCCAGTTGAACCGACTTTGCCATTCTCGACGTTGGCCGCAAGCGTGTAGTTATTGACGTAGACGATCGCCACATCGGTACCGGCATTCGAACTTTCCGTGATTACATCTCCCGGACTGCTGACGGCATAGGTGTCGTTCCCGGCGCCACCGTTCATGACGTCATCTCCGCTACCGCCGTCGATCACGTCGTTGCCATTGCCGCCGTATATGGAGTCATTGCCGCCGAAGCCCGCGAGCGTGTCGTTGCCAGTATTTCCCGACAGCAGATTGGGCAAGTCGTTTGCGTAAATGGTCTGGCCTGTCGTCAGTCCGGCATAGATGTTCTCGACACCGGCATTGAGCAGCACGTAGTCGGTGACATAGACGATCGCGATGTCGGTGCCCTCGTTCGGATTTTCAACGATCGTATCGCCCAGACTGGCAACCGCATACGTGTCGTTCCCAAGCCCCCCAACCATCGTATCGTCCCCGCCACCGCCGTCGATCACGTCGTTTCCTTCGCCGCCATAGATCGAGTCGTTGCCGCCAAGCCCGGCGAGCGTGTCGTTTCCGGCATTTCCGGATAGGACATTCGCTACGTCGTTTGCATAGATCGTCATGCCCGTTGAAAGCCCTGCGTAGATACTTTCGACAGCAGCGTTGAGGAAGTAGTTGCTCACGTAGACGATGGCTATGTCAGCGCCTTCGTTGGCGCCCTCGGTGACCAGGTCACTCAGACTATCGATGGCATAGGTATCATTACCGGCACCTCCCGCCATCGTGTCGTCACCGCTGCCGCCATCGATGATGTCATCACCCGATGCACCGCTGATCGTATCGCTGCCGACTCCGCCAGCAAGATTGTCGGCGCCTGAGGTACCGACAATCGTATCAGCGCCGTCTGCTCCCCGCAGCGCGAGACCGAGATTGCCGAGTCCGATGATCGTCGAGATTCCGCTCGCCTCGGTGATCGACGTCGACGTGTAGATGGTGGACTGGCCGACGAGATCGATCTTGGCGTTGCGACCCGACGTAATTGTCGCCGTCAGGGCGACGTTGCCAGGGAGGCCGCCACCCGAAAAGGTCACGAGTTGGGTACCTGCGCCTATCGCTCCAGAATACGCGCCCGCCGCGCCCGAACTGTTGATGCCGGCGGACGTCGTGACAGAAACCCCGCTGCGCCCCTCCCCCACGGAATAGAAACTGTTTGAGTCACTGTCGTTGTAGGTGACGCCGGTGAGAAACTGCCCGCCGGCTGCCGGAATGCCGAAATCCTGCGTTACCATCGACGCGTTGTAGGTCGTGCCCCCGGTCGTGAAGAGACCGAGGACTTGACCAACGCCGGCCTGCTTGAAATCGTCTTCGAGAATGTTGAGACGGTGGCCGCGGCCCGCAACCCCGCTGTCGACGAACAGGTCCTGATGTTGCGCAAATATCATGGCGGTCGCATCGATTTGGCCGGTCGATCCACGCCACGCAATATTCTCACCGACCGATCCGCCATATCCCGCAGCATTTGCGCGTGATTGAGGTGTGCTGCCGGTGGTGGGATCGTTGTGGGCGAAATAATCGTTGTTGATCATCGACTGGCTGTGAGCCTCGGCTGCGTCAACAAGAGGCGTCGCCCAGGCCAACGGCTGCTTTGAGACAGTGGAGATCGTCCCGGGAGCGACGCCTTCGTTCAGGTTGATTCCGTAGCGAGCCGCCTCACCCGCCGGATCCAATCTCGCGCGGTTGATCAGTTCCAGCATCAAGACTTCTTGTGCGGATAACTCAGCCATGAAGCGGTCCTTTGCGTGATGTATTCAAGCAACGCCAGAAATTTTCACTAGTTCCTTGCGCGCCGCTACTATCTGTCGGAAACGGCAGGTCTTAATATGAAGTAACGTTGTTGCCGACAGAATTGGCGATTTGTGGGCACTACGTTGCAGGACCACAGCCACCCAGATAGCCCTTCTGATCCCGCCGGCGTATTGCCGCTCTGCTGCAGTTAGCATCGGATCGTCTTCCATGAAATTCTTTAACAGAGCTAAACCAACGCCGCGCGTCAGCGTGATTGTTTCCACGTACAACTGGAGCAGCGTGTTGCGATACGCCATCCAGTCGGTGTTGCAGCAGACGTATCGCGACTGGGAATTGCTGGTCATCGGCGATGGCTGCACCGACGATTCCGAGCAAGTCGCGATGCGGTTTCGCGATCGGCGGATTCGCTGGCACAATTTGCCGTCCAATACCGGCAACCAGTCAATGCCGAACAACAAAGGCATCGAACTCGCACGCGGACAGTTGATTGCATATCTCGGCCACGACGATCTGTGGCACCCTGAGCACCTTCGATTGTTGGTACAAGCGATCGATCATACCGGCGCCAACCTGAGCTATGCGATCGGGGAGATGATCCAACCGCTGGCGCCAATCAAGCGAGCGCTGAGCGGCCTGAGCGCGAGCGGACATTACGAACCGGGCCAGTTCGTGCCGCCCTCGACCATCCTGCACCGGAAAGCCGCCGCACAGGATATCGGCGGCTGGCGCGACTACCGAACCATTGTGCTTCCAAGCGACGTCGACTTCCTTACCCGGCTTTGGCAGCACAGCGGAAATTTCGCCGCGGTACCTGAGCTGACCGTATTCAAATTTCCATCGGCGGTGAGACCGGGCAGTTATTCGGACAAGCCATCGCACGAACAAGAAAGTTACGCTGATCGCCTGCGAAATGAGCCTGAATTTCGCTATCGGGAATTACTTGCCGTGGTGCGCGATCCAGTTCACGTCGAACGAACATTCGACATGAGAATGAAGTTCAACAAGCGGCCGCTGCCTGGCGAGATTGTCGAGGGCTATCGGCAGGTCCGAGGCCTGGAAGAGAAACCAGCGGTACCCGCCGAGGAAGTGCCTCTGTACCTCAATCCCGCTTTGCTGACGGCGCTCACCTTCAAAAACGATATCAACCCGTTCCAGATGCGATATCCGCTCTATACGAAACAGCAGCTCCCGGAGGATGGCATCTTCATCGGCTTCGGATGGCATTCACTTGAACAGGACGAGTGGGGCCGTCGGTTTCGTTGGGTCGACCAAGATGCTGAACTTGTTTTCACAAACCCCAGCGGCCACCGCAACGTCGTCCGTGTAGAAATCGAGCACGGCCCGGGCGTGGGCTATGAGCCATTTGATATCCAGGTCGTGGATGAGAACGACAGGACAGTGGCCGAACTCACATGCCGTGACCTCGGAGTTTATGATTTGGCACTTCCAGTGACTCCCGGAGCGGGAGCCCTATTCCGCTTGCGGACATCGCACGGCGGGCGACCAACCCCGAACGACAATCGCACTCTGAACTTTCGCGTCTTCGATGTTCAATGGGCCGCTGATCCCGATCGAATGCCAGAAAGTCTCAGCTAAGCCGATGCACGCTCCTCGTGCCGCCCCCCCCGGTGAGCGGCCGGTCATCAAGCGGGCGTGCGGTCTTTAGCAGCCACGGCAAATTTGCATGACGCGACCAAGACGGTCGCCGTCCTGCTTCTCACGCGCGCGTTCCCGGGCCCACCATTCGGGCGAATAGGGCCTCAAGCCGCTCACGGCCGCGGTCGAGCCTACCGTCACGACTTCATTCTTAGGCGGCTTGGCGCGCGCGACCCGTGCTGTGCGGCCACGGCTGGGCTTACGATCGTACATGTCGAGCTCGGCGTGGTTCGAGGGGGGTCTTGACCCGTAACCACCGGCGCAGGCCGTCAGCGCAAACAAGGCACAGAGGCCGACAACAATTGACGCTGCTCGCCCCACGATCATCCCCCAAACGACAAGACGCCCATACAACCCGATGTCGAGGCTGGCACCTGACGCCCTATCCTAGGCTATTTCAGCTGACTTCCTTAGCTTCTTCACGTCCAAGTGCCTGAGCGACCGCCGAGCCCCATAACCCAGGTTAAGCCCCCAACTGTTCAGCGTTTACACTAATGCGGGAACTTTTTCCAGGCGCGTACTTGTCGTTGACACATCCCGGTAGTCACGACACGGTAGCTAACAAAGCGTTAACGGCTGGGTTGGCAAGCGTTCCGAAACGCTGAACACCGCGCAACGTCCAATTGGCGCGTCCAACGAACGTGCAGGCAAGGTCCGCCGGCGGCGGACCCGTCTGCGCCACGCCCAGTCTCGACGGATTTGTCCTGTGATCCTGTGGGAGGCGTGGCGTGGCTGTATTCAACCTGACCGCTGGTACCGACAACTTCACTGGCAATCCCGGCGAATACAACGTCTTCAATTTCACGCCGTCCACGCTGGCGGCGACCGACACCCTCACCGGCGGCGCCACCGGCGCCTTCGTTGACGTCCTTGTGCTCACGGCCGGCGGCACGGTCACCGCGGCGCAATTCGCGGGCGTCACCAATATCGAGCAGCTCAACCTTGCGGCGGCCGGCAATTCGGTCACGCTGACCAACGGTCTGGTGGCGGGTTCGAGCATCGCCGGCCCCGTGTTTTCGGTGATAGCTGGAGCCGGCGTTGACAACGTCAATGCCAGCGGTGTCACCAACGGGGTCAGGATCGCGTTTCGCGGCAGCGGCGGCAACGACACTTTCATCGGCGGAACGGCGGCTGACCTGTTCCTGTTCGCGCCGACTGACCTCACCGTGGGCAATACCATCACGGGCGGACTCGGGATCGACACGATTCAGTTGCTTGCGGGCGGCGTCGTCGCCGCCAATGCCTTCACCAATGTGTCCGGCATCGAGGTCCTGGGCCTGAGCCACGCCGGCAACACCGTCACGTTGACCAACGCGCTCGCGGCCGGCGACAGCACCTTGCAGGTCTATGACGGCACCGGCAGCGACACCGTCAATGGCAGCGGTGTCACCAACGGCCGCTCGATCCACTTCTGGTCGCAGGGAGGCAATGATGCCCTCACCGGCGGTTCCTCGCACGACACGTTCTTCTTCAATCCGACTGACTTGACCGCGTCGGATACCCTGGTCGGCGGCGCGGGCTACGACGCCATCCAGTTCACCGCCGCCGGAACAGTCGCCGCGGCCGACTTCACCGGTGTCACTGGCGTCGATGCGCTGGTGCTCAACAATGCCGGCAACAACGTCAACCTCAGCAACAGTCTCGTGGGGAGTAACGACCAGGGCGGGTTCGCGGTCGTCGACGGAACCGGCAATGACGTCGTGGACGGCAGCGGCGTTACAAACGGCACCCTCCTTGCGGTGTATTCAAACGGCGGCACCGACAGTTTCACCGGCGGCACCGGCAACGATTTCTTCGGCTTCAACGCCGGCGATCTGACCAGCGCCGATACCGTGGTCGGCGGCAGCGGCTATGACGCCCTGTTCATCAGCTCGGCGGGCGTCGTCACCGCCGCCGATGCCGGCGGCGTGTCCGGCATCGAGGCGCTCGTTCTCGGTGCCGGCAATCACGTCATCACGCTCAGCGATGCGCTGACGTCAGGATCAAGCACGAGCAATTTCGCGGTCGTCGACGGAGCCTCCGGCGACGACACGGTTGATGCCAGTGCCGCCACCGGCAGAATTGCATTTTATGGCGTCGCCGGCGCCGACACCTATATCGGCGGCGCGGGCGCCGACTACTTCGTGATGTCGAACACCAGTTTCGCAAATCTCAGCGGCAATGGCGGCCTCGACCGCCTCCTGTTCACGTCCGCCTTCGACAACCAGACGTTCAACCTCACCGCCAATTCATTCAAGTTCAGCAACGTCGAGATCGTTTCGCTCGCCAATGCGACCAACGTCACGATGTCGCTCGTGGCCGCTGATATCCCGCTGGTCAACGCGACGACCAATCTGCTCTACATCGTCGGCGGGTCGGATGACGACGTGATCGTCGGGGACACCTGGACGGTCGTCAGCACGACCCACACCAATGCAGCAGTGTCCGGCGACACGTTCGTGCAGTATCACAACACCACGACGAACTCCGACCTGTTCATCGCCAATCAGATCGCCACCACGATCAGCACCGCCGTTGGCGAAGCGCCCGCGGTGGCCGACTTCGGCGGCACGCTCGCTTACGCCGAGGACGATCTCCCGAAAGTGATCGATTCCAGCGTGACGCTCACCGACGTCGACAGCGCCACGCTCGCGTTCGCCACCGTCAAGCTCACGACCAATTACGTGAACGGCCAGGACATCCTGAGCTTCGTCAACGGCGGCGGCATCAATGGGTCGTGGGACGCCGTCACCGGCACGCTGACACTCACGCCTGCGGGAGCGAGCGCGACGCTGGCTCAGTTCGAGGCGGCGATCGAGGCGGTTCGGTACAACAACACCAGCCCCAATCCCTCGACCCTCGACCGCACCGTCGAAGTCCAGGTCAATGACGGCGTTACGTCCAGCAACATCCAGACCAAGACCATCACCGTCACGGCTGCTAATGACGCGCCGTTCCTCACAACCTCGGGATGGGTATCCGTCTACACCGAAGACGGTGCGGCCGCCGTGGTCGACGCCGCCCTCACGGTCACCGACCCCGATGACACCAATATCGAGAGCGCGACCGTCACTATCAGCAGCGGCCTGCAGGCCGGCGACGCGCTCAGCTTCACGTCGCAATTCGGTATCACCGACAGCAATGCCGACCCGGCGATCTTGGCGCTGACCGGCTCGGCCACCAAGGCCGAGTGGGAAACCGTGCTGCGCTCGGTCACGTTCTCGACCACGAACCAGGACCCGACCACGTCGCGCACGATCCGGTTTGTCGTCAATGACGGCGACGCCAGCAGCACGCCTGTCGACAAGATCATCACCATTACCCCGACCGCCGATGCACCCGTGGTGGCCGACTTCGACGGCACGCTGGCCTACGCCGAGGACGAGCTCCCGAAGGTGATCGATTCCAGTGTGACGCTCACTGACATCGACAGCGGCACGCTCGCGTTCGCCACCGTCAAGCTCACGACCAATTACGTGAACGGTGAAGACATCCTGAGCTTCGTCAATGGCGGCGGCATCAACGGGTCGTGGGATCCCCTCACCGGCACGCTGACACTCACGCCTTCGGGGGCGAGCGCGACGCTCGCCCAGTTCGAGGCGGCGATCGAGGCGGTTCGCTATAACAACACCAGCCCCACCCCCTCGACCCTCGACCGCACCGTCGAAGTCCAGGTCAATGACGGCAGCGCGTCCAGCAACATCCAGACCAAGACCATCACCGTCACGGCCGTCAATGACGCGCCGGCGCTCGCAACCTCGGGGTTCGCACCGTCCTACACCGAGGACGGCACGGCCACCGCGGTCGATACCGGCTTCACCATCACCGACCCCGACGACACCAATATCGAGAGCGCGAGCGTCACCATCACCGGCGGTCTGCAGAGCGGCGACTCGCTCAGCTTCACCTCGCAATTCGGCATCACCGACAGCAATGCTGACCCAGCTATCCTGACGCTGACCGGCTCGGCCACCAAGGCCGAGTGGGAGACCGTCCTGCGCTCGATCACGTTCTCGACCACCAACCAGACGCCGACCGCCTCGCGCACGATCTCGCTTACCGTCAACGACGGCGACGCCAACAGCAACACGGTCACCAAGAACATCACCGTCGTCCCGGTCAACGACGAGCCGACGCTCACGGCGACCGCCAACGGCGGCGGGGCCGTCACCTTCACCGAGACCTCGCTGCCCACATTCCCGGGCAGCGGTCCGGTCGATCTGTTCTCGAGCCCCGATGCCTCCACGGTCGAGCCCGGCCAGACCCTCAGCCAGGTCGTGCTGACCGTTACCAACGTCGCCGACACCACCGAGTTTCTGACCATTGGCGCGACCGTGGTCGACCTGGTGAACGGCAATTCGGAAGCGGTCACCGTCGGCGGCGCCGCCGGCACCGCGAGCGTGTCGATCTCAGGCAGCACCGCGACCATCACGGTCACGCCCACCACCGCGTTCACCGAGGCCCAGGTCGAGGCTCTGGTCGACAGCCTCGCCTACAGCAACAGCGACGACACGCCGACAGCCACCACCCATACCATCAGTGTCGCCACGCTGACTGACAGCGGCTCTAACGTCGCCCCCAACGACAACATCGGCTCAACTAGCGTCTCCACGGTCGTCACCGTGGTCCCCACCAATGACGCGCCGGTGGCCGCGGACCACACCTTCAACGGCAGCAACTCGGCCATCGCCAACACCGCACTTCGGGTGACCGACGGTGACGGCATGGATCCGGCCGATCCGGCCGGCCCCCAGAAGACGATCTCAACAGGCGGCGGAACGCTACTTACAGGCGCCACCGATCCGGACGGCCCTGTGGTGCTGGCGGTGGCCGAGACCGTCGCGACCACCGGCGGCGGGCAGGCTACCATTACGGTGGACGGCGACTTCCTCTATCTGCCGGCGGCCGGCTTCACCGGCAACGATACCTTCACCTATACGCTCACGGACACGGCAGGCGGCACCGACACTGGCACCGTGACCATCAACGTCGCCGCGCCGAAGGTCTGGTACGTGGACGACAGCGCCGCGCCCGGCGGCGATGGCACCTCGGACAATCCATTCAACTCGCTGGCCGCGCTCAACGGCGTCACCGGCGACGGCACCACCAACGACGACGTCGACGGCGCCAACGACATCATCTTCCTCTACAACGGCACCTATTCCGGCGGCATCGTGCTGGAGGACGGCCAGCAACTCATCAGCCAGAGCCAGGGCCTCACCGTCAACGGCACCGTGCTGGAGGCCGCGACCGGCAGCAATGCCCTGATCAATGGCGCCGTGGTGCTGGCCAGCGGCAACACCATCGACGGCGTCGATATCGGTAACACCGGTTCTTCATCGGTGTTCGCGCTCTCCGGCGCCAATGTCGGTAACGCGGTGTTCACCGACGGCTCGATCAACAACACCAGCGGCGGCGCGATCAACATCAGCGGCACCGGCACCGGGATGAACCTCCAGTTCACCAGCGTGTCGTCGACCGGCAGCAGCACCAACGCGATCTCGTTCAACGAGGCGCGCGGCACGTTCAACGCCGGCAGCGGCACGTTGAGCAATGCCGGCGGCAACACCGTCACCATCACCGGCAACGGCGTCAACGACGACCTGGGATTCACCTATGGCGGCGCGCTCAGCGACGACGGCAACCTCCTGGTCAACATCACCGGCCAGACCGGCGGCACCAAGGACTTCAACGGCGCCCTCACCGACGGCTCCGGCGCCGGCGGCGGCATCTCGCTGGTTGGCAACACCGGCGCCACCATGCGCTTCGACGGTGGCATGTCGCTCACCACCACTACCGCGACCGCATTCAACGCCACCGGCGGTGGCACTGTGGTCGTTACCGACACGGCGTCGACCAGCAACATCCTGAGCACGACCACAGCAACCGCCCTCAACGTCGCAAACACCACTATTGGGGCCGAGGACATCACGTTCCAGAGCATCTCGGCGGGTACCGGGACCAACAGCGCGGGCGTCGGCATCAGCCTGGACAACACCGGCTCCAGCGGCGGCCTGCACGTCACCGGCACCGGCACTGCGGACTCGGGCGGCACGATTCAGCACAAGGGTACCGCCGGCACCACGAACGGCATCAACACGGACGGCGTCGGAATCTACTTGAACAATACCGATGACGTTCAGCTCGCCAATATGCAGCTCAACGATTTCGCCAACTACGCAATTCGCGGCAACGACGTCGTAGGCCTCACGCTCAACAACCTCGATATCACCGGCGTCAACGGCAGCGAGGCGAACGGCGCGACCCAGGAATATGCGGTGAACCTCACTGCTGTGACCGGGAACGTGAACATCCTGAACACGGAGGTCAGCGGCGGGTACTTGGGGAACGTCCGGCTGGACAATCAATCGGGTACGACGAACCTGAATTTCCTCAACAACAACATTCACAACACGAATGCCGCCTTCACCGGTGACGGCTTCAACCTGGAGGCAGAACTCACCGCCACCCTCGTAGCCAACATCTCGAACAACGTGTTCAACGATAACGATGGTGACGACTTCAATCTGTCGCTGATCAACAGCGCCGTTGTCGATCTCACGTTCAACAACAACGACTTGATTGGCGGCCCAGGTAAGCTTAGCGCTGGAGTCTTTATCCTCGGCGCCACCTTCAACGGGTCGCTCGAGTACGACATTTCAGGCAACGACGTCCAAGGCGCAAACCAGGGCGGGGCGATTTTCGTCAACAAGGGCAGCGGGACCGGTACTTTCAGCGGCCAAATCGTTGATAACGTCATCGGCAATCCTTCGGTGCCATTGTCGGGTGCACAACAGTCCGTCGGAATCCATGCCAGCGCGCGTGGCGCGGGCGGCTCGCACACGACGCTCATCCACAGCAACGAGGTCTACGAATACTTCGACCGCGGCATTGTTCTGGAGGCCGGCGAAGGCAGTCCCACACTTGTTGCCACGGTGACCGAAAATACCGTCTCGGATTTTGGCGACGCGATTAATTCGTTGCACGGGATTCACTTCGACTTCGGTATCCTGGGGACCGACAACGCCCAGATTACGATCGACGTCCGCAACAATCTGATCGCCAATGCAGCCAACGAGCCACAGGGTGGCGCCGACTTCCGCATGCGGACGGCCGGCTCCAATGACGTGTTCATCGCCGGCTATTCCGGCGGTAACTCGTCGGCAGCTGTTCAGGCATTTATCGACGCACAAAATCCTAACGGGACTAGTTTCTCAGTATCGCAAGCTGCATCGGGCACCTACAACAACGGTCCGGCGAGTCCGCTCCCGGCCCCGAACCTTCCGGAATTGCCGCCGGCACCACTGCTCGCCGCTGACGGCGGCGTCGAGGCGGCCGGTGCCGGCACACCGGGCGGCGTTATCACCGGCACGGTGCTCGCCACGCTCGCTGACGCGGCGATCACGCGCTGGGCGGCGACCGGACTCTCGGTCGATCAGCTCGCGACGCTTGACGGCATCACCATCACCGTCGCCGACCTCGGCGGCGACCAACTCGGCCATTTCGACAACGGCGTGCTCGTCATCGACGATGACGCCGCCGGCCGCGGCTGGTTCATCGACGCCACCCCGCTCGACGACATCGAGTTCGCCAACATGATGTCCGGCACCTGGCTGCAGACCGACCCCACCGCCGCGCCCGCCGGCCACTTCGACCTTCTCACCCTGATCATGCACGAGATCGGTCACGGGCTCGGGCTCGACGACACCTATGCCGCGGCGAACCATGACGAGCTGATGTACGGCCAGCTCGCCGTCGGCGAGCGCCGGCTGCCCGATGTCGACGATGCGGACAGCGCTTCGCATGACAGAGACCCCGGCGCCGCGGTGTTCACGGATCATGTGCACTGGGCGGACGAGGAAGCGCCGCCCATGAAGGGCACGGCGGCCTACGACGCCTGGCTGCTGCACGGCTGACGCGGCGCTCAGGCTTGCAGCGATCGGAGAGCGCTTGGTCGCGCTCTCCCCGGACGGTCGCTGGTCCGGCGTGCCGTGATGAGGCGCGCCATGCACCTCACTCACGCCAAAGCGCTCGTTTGAGCTATCTCGTTTGAGCTATGATGAGAAACCCCGCCAAGGGATGGTGAATCGACCTTGGCGGGGCTCACCGGCCAACGACGGGGGGTCGGGGACTAGGCCGGTACATCGCACGCTACTCAACCGGAAACGGCCTTACAACCAGAACGCGCTTTGTTGGTGAATTTAACGATTTTGGTGCGGCCTCGTGACCTGCCGGCAAGGCCCCTCCCCGAACGGACAAGCCACCGGCGCAGCCCGGAGGATGCACTATGGTTTGATTCCCGCCGCGTCAGGACGACCCAAGGTAAAGGACAAGATGAATCACGGTGCTGCTGAAGATATCGCTGAGGCCATTCGATGAAGGTTCTCATTCTGGGTGGTGACGGCTATCTCGGATGGCCCACGGCTATGTATTTGACCGAGCATGGCCACACCGTAACGGTGGTCGACAACTATCTGCGGCGCACGCTGGCCCGCCAATTCGGAATCGAGCCGCTTTTCGAAACGTCCAACCTGGACCGCAGGACAGAGCTGTGGAGGAACAGCACCGGCCACGCGATCCCGGTATTCATTGGCGACCTTTGCGACTGGGATTTCGTCGCCGAGGTATTTCAGACCACGCAACCAGACGCGATCATCCACTACGCGGAGCAGCCTTCGGCCCCGTTCTCGATGGTCAACCGACAAACCGCGTCGCTGACGCTCACCAATAATCTGATGACGACCGCAAATACGATTTTTGCGGTTCGTGAGTTTTGCCCCACCGCGCATATCGTGAAGCTTGGAACGATGGGCGAATACGGCACACCGAATATCGATATCGAGGAGGGATGGCTGGACGTGACCCACAAGGGCCGCAGTCAGCGATTCCTCTATCCGCGCCAGGGCGGCAGCCTCTACCACACGACCAAGATCATGGATACCGACCTGCTGTGGTTCTACGTCCGCGCGTGGGGTCTCGCCGTGACGGATTTGATGCAAGGACCGGTCTACGGCTTCAACACCAACGAAACGACGCACGATGAACTGTTTCCGCACTTCTACTATGACGAGATCTTCGGAACCGTGATCAACAGGTTCCTGGTGCAGGCGGTCTCCGGCCATCCCCTGACCATCTATGGCAAAGGAAACCAGACCCGGGGGTTCCTCAATATTCTCGACACCATGCAGTGTATTCGTCTTGCATTGGAGACCCCGGCGAAGGCCGGCGAACTGCGCATCCTCAACCAATTCGTCGAAGTGTTCTCGGTCAACCAACTCGCTGAGAAGGTTTCAACGGTCGCGCGATCAATGGGACTTGCCAGCGAGATCAAGAGCCTTCCGAACCCCCGCATCGAGGCCGAAGAGCATTATTACAAGCCGGCACGCACCGGCTTTTCGGAATTGGGCCTCGTTTCGCATCAACTGACCGACGACGTGATCGCAGGGATGCTCGAACTCGTGTTGCGGTTCCGGTCAAGGATAAAGACCGAACAATTCGTTCGGGGAGTCAGCTGGCGCGGTGCATGACCCAGATGCGCGACTGCTGACAGGCCGGATTTCCAATCATGTTTATTGAGAACATTTTCGATACGCGCAACGAGCAAAGAGCGTTGATGTCGTATTTGACATCGCCCTTCCTCACGCAAAATCAAATTCCAGCCCATGCCAACTACTGGCAATCAAAATGCATTGCGGCAGCGCTTCGTGACTTGGGTTTTGATGTCGATATTTGTGACTACGACGATGAAGTCAACCTGGACGGCTACGACCTGATTTTCGGCCTGGGAATATCCCTCGAGGAGGCCGTGGCGCGGAACCTGGCCTGCATCAAAATCTTCTATGCGACGGATGCGCATAGCTTCCAGCGAAATCGCGCGGAATTCGTTCGCCTGGCCGCGCTTGCCGATCGGCGCCTGGTCAAACTTCCCCCGGCGCGACAAAAGATCTACTCCGACAAGCTGTCGGCATACGCGTCCGATGCAATCCTTAGCACCGGCAATGCATGGACGATGGCGACATATGCCGACGTCTTCAGAGGACCAATCTATCGCACCCCCGTCAGCGTCTGCCTTCCCGCTCACACCCGGACAGTGAACAGAGATTTTGCGGAAGCCCGCAAGAATTTCCTTTGGGTCGGCTCGGGGGGAAATGTCCTCAAGGGCCTCGACCTGGCGATCGAGGCTTTTGTCCAATTGCCGGATTGCACACTCAATATATGTGGCCCGATCGAGCCGGAGATCGAAACCGAATACGCGAATGAGTTTCGCAGTCCGAATATCATTCGTCACGGATTCGTCGACATTTCATCGAACGAATTCGAAGCCATCGTGCGGCGATGCGCATTTACAATCTTTCCGGCGGCGTCCGAAGGTGGAGCCGGCAGCGTACTGACCGCGATGGGCGCCGGATTGATCCCGATCGTCACTGCGGAAGCGAGCGTGGACATCGGCTCGTCGGGATTTCTGATCGAAAAGCCCGACGTACAGTCGGTCTTGCAGGCTGTTCGCGAAGCATTGAAATTGGAATGCGGCACTGCCGCGAAATTCTCGGCGGCATGCCGGCAGATCGTCGAGCGAGGCCACTCGGTCCGAAATTATGACGAACACTTGCGCCGCGCGCTATCTCAAATTATCGGCGACAAGACCGGCGCTTTCCCTGGGCACGGTGACGGCCGGCCGTTGGCGCGGCGTGACGGCGACGCTGCGACCGCGGAGCACGACGGACACGCGCGCCCGAAGAAGATTATCGATTGTCACTCGTCGAAGTCGGCCTCGGTGCATTTTGACTATGGCTGGGCCGAAGTCGAAGATATGGGCACGTGGACTTTGGGCCGGGAAGCGTCGCTGCATTTCCATTGGGCATGCCCTCCTGGCGCTAAACTTACGATCACGGCGTCCCTGCTGCCTCTTATCGCGGGCTCCATTGACAAGCGCGAGACCACGATTTTCGCCAACGGCCACAATATCGCGACGTGGAGCCTTGACCGCTGTGAATGGCTGGAGAGGTCAGTTGAAATTCCAAGCACCATCGTCGGCTACGACGGATTTGTTCAACTGCAGTTCGCGATCAGCGAAGCGCCCTCTCCTGCCCAGCTCGGGCTCAACGACGACCGTCGTCGTCTCGGGCTTTTGTTCAGATCGGTCACAATCGCCGTCGAGCCGGTCGATTGCTAGTTCCGTCAATCTGGCGATGTATTTAAAGGCAAGACCTCGTGCCACTGGATAACGGGAATTGACCATCACCGGCCCACACCGATCGGCAAGAGACTGTTGTACGTCAGCTGCTTTCCCTAGAATGCGGCATTGAGCGATGAGCGGGGCGGACGTGACATATTGGGCGATCATCGCCGGCATCCCGATCCTGGCGGCGGCGCTGTGCGCGGGGATCGTGATCGTCCTGCTGCCGTGGCTCAAATCCTATGCGCTGGCACGGCCGGTCGCACGCTCGTCGCATCGCGAGCCGACGCCACAGGGTGGCGGTCTCGGCGTGATCATTGCGACATTCTGCGTCGTGTGGCTTGCCGCAACAACCACCGTGGCGTTGCCGCAAGATGCGCTGGCGCAACTAGCAGTGCTGACCGGGGCCGCCGTGCTGCTCGCGTGTGTCGGGTTGCTCGACGACATGCGCGGTCTGTCGCCCGGCCCTCGCCTGCTGGTGCAGTGCCTCGCGGTCGGCTTGATCGTCACGCTGCTGCCGTCCGACGCGCGGCTTTTCCCGGCAGTGCCGCTGTGGCTCGAGCGGGCGGGCATCGTTCTGGCTGGTATCTGGTTCGTCAACCTCGTGAACTTCATGGACGGCATCGACTGGATGACGGTGGCAGAGGCCGTGCCGATCACGGGTGCGATCGTCGTTCTGGGCCTCGCCGGCGTCGTACCGCCGTCGGCGACCGTGGTGGCGCTGGCCCTGTTCGGTGCGATCCTGGGCTTCGCGCCGTTCAACCGCCCGGTGGCGCGCCTGTTTCTGGGGGACGTCGGCAGCCTTCCTGTCGGCCTGGTCCTGGGCTGGCTCATCTTGCTGCTCGCCTTCAACGGCTACCGCGCTGCCGCGCTCCTGCTCCCGCTCTACTATGTCGCCGACACCACCATCACGCTGCTCCAGCGCATCGCCCGGCACGAGCCGTTTTGGGAAGCGCATCGCAGCCACTTCTATCAGCGCGCCGTCGCTGGCGGACTAACCGTCCCCGCCGTCGTCGCGCGTGTATTCGGAACCAACATGGCGCTGGCGGCGCTGGCGCTGGCGTCGGTCGCGGCCGGCGACGCAATGACGTCGCTGCTATGCCTGATCTGCGGCGCGTCGCTGGTCGGATTCCTGCTCGCGCATTTTGCGAGAGCTCAGCTGGCAAAGGCGCGGCCTTGACACGTCCTACGGCCGAGCCGACCCGGTACGAAAATCCGGGATCGACTCGCCCAGCACGTTGAAGGTCACGGCGCGGTCGCCATCGACCAGGCCGCGCTCGAGCGCCGCCAGCCAGTCCCGCATCGTCTGGATTGGCGGGCTCACCGGCCGCACCGCCATGATCCCTTCGATCCCGATCTCGGAGCGCGGTTCGTCCCGGGCATACAGCAATTCCTTCAAGCGCTCGCCGCCCCTGATGCCGGTGAACACGATCTTGACGTCATGGCCGGGCTCGAGACCGGAGAGGACGATCAACCGCTCGGCCAGCTCCGCAATCCTCACCGGCTGGCCCATGTTGAGGATGTAGACGTCGGAATCCTGCTGCGGTGCCTCGAGCGCATGGATCGCCGCCGTGACCACCAGATCGCATGCTTCGCGGATGGTCATGAAGTACCGCACCATGTCGGGATGGGTCACCGTCACCGGCCCGCCCGCCTCGATCTGCGCCTTGAATTTCGGTACGACCGAGCCGTTCGACGCCAGCACGTTGCCGAACCGCACCGAGATCAGTCGCGTCCGTTTCGGATTGCCGTGGTTGACAGGATTGCGATCGACCGCCTGGCAATACATCTCGGCAAACCGTTTGGTCGCCCCGAGCACCGATACCGGCTCGATCGCCTTGTCGGTCGAGATCATGACCATCGCCATGGCGCCGGCCGCGACGGTCGCATCCGCGACATTCACCGATCCAAAGACATTGGTCTTGATCCCCTCGTCCCAGTTCTGCTCGACCAGCGGGACGTGCTTGAGCGCGGCGGCATGGAACACGATGTCCGGCTTGAACTCCTCGATCAGACCAAACATCCGCGTGCGATCGCGCACGTCGGCGATACGCCCATCGACCACGGCCTTGCCCACGTTGCCGGCAAGCGCTTCCAACACCGCGTGCAAAGCCGGCTCCGAGTTTTCGATCACCAGCAGCCGGGCGGCGCCAAACGTCACCACCCGATGGCAGATCTCGGCGCCGATCGAGCCGCCCCCACCGGTGACGACGATCGCTTTCCCTGCGACCGACCGCTCCAATCGCGAATAGTCGATCTTGACACTGGGCCGCAGCAGCAGATCCTCGACCTGGACCGGCGCCAGCTGGAGAGCTTCACTGCCACCTGCGAGCGATGGCAGCCGCTGGGTCGCAAGGCCGAGCCGTCGCGCCCGCATCAGGATTTGCTCGGGATGCGCCTGCGGTTCGAGCGCCGCGGGCGTCAAAATGATCCGAGCAACCGGGCGATGGCCGATCGCGTCGGCAACGACCTGCTCGATATCTTCCGGTCTTCCCAGCACCGGGACGCCTCTTATCAATTGTCCGTAGTCGGCGATCGAGTCGGACAAGATCCCGACCGGCCAGATTTTCTTGACCGCGCCGCTTTCGATGGCGCGGACCAGCACCTCGACGTCCGCCGCCCGGCCCACGATCAGCACCGGCGTCGCATCGGCTGCCCTCGCTGCACGACGGGTGCGCGTATATCGAAAATAGCGATAGGCCACGCGCGGGCCGCCCAGGAGAAACATCTGAAGCAGCCAGTAGAGGATGATGGTCAGCTTGCCGAACAGGAACGTGCCGCGGAAATTCGGCGCCACCAGCACATAGTCGATCACCACGAGCGTCAGCGCGAGGACCGTGCTGGCGCCAATGATATTGGCGATGTCGGGCAGCGAGGCAAACCGCCACTTCGAGCGAAAGAGCCGGAAGCGCTGGTACACAAATCCGGCGTAGACCAGGAAGCCCGGCACGATGAGAAGGAGATCGTGGCGGCGCTCGAACAGGCCGTCTGGTTCGAACCGCAACAGACAGGCGGCGACGATCGCCACGGCCGTCATGAAAACATCGTGCAAGATGATCAGGATTCGGCGCGGTGGAATCTGAGTCGCTTGCCGCATCACCGAATCCCCAGCTCCGTGCGGCCGCGGGCTTCGCGCGCCGATCGCGTGTCGCGTTTCAATCCCGGAGCTTGATGTAAGGAAAACAAGCGCAAACGATCCCCCTGACGCAACCAGAATAACCCGCCCGCCGGATGCCGCAGCCGACAAACCGCCTGGTTTCCACCGACCGTGCCAGCATCAAAATAGAGCAATAAGTTCAAATGGTTACACTCAATTCCTCATCCGATCAACACCGATCCGATCTTGACAAGCTCGCACAATCCTTCATTGCCTGCACGCGGCGTGGCGTCCGCACGAGGCGTTGAATTCTCATGCGCGTGGTGATGATCGGTACTGGATATGTCGGGCTCGTGTCGGGGGCCTGCTTTGCAGATTTCGGCCACGACGTCATCTGCGTCGATCGCGATGCCGGCAAGATCGAATCGCTCAACCAAGGCGACATCCCGATCTACGAGCCCGGGCTCGCCGACCTGGTCACGGCCAACCGTCAACAAGGCCGGCTTGCCTTTACCACTGACCTTGCCGCCGTGCGCGACGCCGACGCGGTGTTCATCGCGGTCGGCACGCCGTCGCGGCGCGGCGATGGACATGCCGACCTGTCGTTTGTCTACGCCGCCGCCCGCCAGCTCGCCCCGCTCCTGTCCGGTACGACGGTCATTGTCACGAAGTCGACGGTGCCGATCGGGACCGGTGACGAGGTCGAACGGATTATCCGGGAGTTGCGGCCCGATATTGCGGTCCCGGTGGTCTCCAATCCGGAATTCCTGCGCGAAGGCGCGGCGATCCAGGATTTCAAGCACCCGGACCGAATTGTCGTCGGCACCGACGACGAGCGCGCACGGGAGGTGCTGTCGAACCTCTATCGCCCGCTCTACCTGAACGCGTCGCCGATCCTGTTCACCGATCGCCGGACAGCGGAGATGATCAAGTACGCCGCCAACAGCTTTCTGGCGACCAAGATCACGTTCATTAACGAGGTGGCGGACCTGTGCGAGCAGGTCGGCGCCGACGTCCAGCAGGTCGCCCGCGGCATCGGGCTCGACAACCGCATCGGCTCGAAATTCCTGCACGCCGGACCGGGCTATGGCGGCTCTTGTTTCCCGAAAGATGCGGTCGCGCTGATCAAGACCGCCCAAGATCACGGCACCTCGCTGCGCATCGTCGAAACCGTGGTGTCGGTCAACGACCAGCGCAAACGCGCGATGGCGCGCAAGGTAACCACCGCGCTCGGCGGTGGTTCGATTCGCGGCAAGACCGTCGCCGTCCTCGGCCTGACCTTCAAGCCGAACACCGACGATATGCGGGACGCGCCTTCGATTGCGCTGGTGACCGCGCTGCAAGACCTCGGCGCCGAAGTCCGCGCCTACGATCCCGCCGGCATGGAACAGGCCAAGCCGCTCATGCCCGACATCGCCTATTGCGATAGCGCCTATTCCGCCGCCGAGGGCGCACACGCCCTCGTGCTGGTAACGGAGTGGGAGCAATTCCGGGCGCTTGATTTCGGCCGCCTGAAAACGATCATGGCGAGCGCCGTTTTCGTCGACCTTAAAAATGTCTATCAGGCCGCCGATATTGCCGAACTCGGGTTTGTATACGAGAGCGTCGGCCGCCCCTCCCGTAATTAGTCGAGCGGTCTCAAGGGGATAATAGGTCCCACCGGCGTGCCGAAGGGATATTCGGGCTCGCCATCGGCGGCCGATATGCTAAAATAGCTTGGTCGCGGACGACTTTCGCCGCGGCAGGGGGTTCAAGTTGGGGTTCGACAGTCAGGCGACGATCCGGCGACTGATGCACGCTGCCACGGTGCTGGCGGCGGGATTGCTCGTGGCCGGCTGCTTCCAGCCGCTCTATGGGGATCGTTCGGTGTCGGGCACCCCCAAGCTGCGCGAGGCGCTCAGCGGCGTTCAGGTCGTGGAGATCAGGGCGCCCGCCGATACGCCGGAAGCGCGGATGGCGGTGCCGATCCAGAACGAGCTTCGCTTCAACTTCACCGGCGGCAGCGGCGCCGGCACGCCGACGCATAAACTGGTGTTGCAAATCGTAGGCAACCGCGCGGTCGTGTCCGCGACCAACGTCACCGGCCTGCCCTTCATCGAGAATTTCACGCTCAACGCAACCTACAGCCTGGTCGAGATCGCCACCAACAAGCCGGTGCTGACCGGGCGCGCCACGACCACCGTCTCCTACGATCCATCCGGAACGCAGCGTTACGCGCGCGTCACCGGCATGCAGGACGCGGAGCGCCGCGCCGCCAAGGTCATTGCCGACAACGTGACGACGCGATTGTCGTCCTACTTCGTCAGCGGCAGCTAGAGCCGATCACGGCGATTGCTAAGGCGTTTCCGCGAGCGATGCGCGGAAATAGGCGATCGTTTCCTTGAGACCATCTTCCAGGGCGACCGTCGGCTTCCAGTCAAGCCGTGTCTTCGCGAGCGAGATATCGGGACAGCGGCGCACCGGATCGTCGGATGGAAGCGGCTTGAACGCGAGCTTGGAAACGCTTCCGGTCAGCCGCAACACCTCTTCGGCAAGCTGACGGATCGTGTACTCACCGGGATTTCCCAGGTTCACCGGGCCGACGAAATCCGACGGCGATGACATCAGACGGATCAGGCCGTCGATCAGATCGTCAACGTAGCAGAACGATCGCGTCTGCGAGCCGTCGCCGTAGATCGTGATCTCTTCGCCTTTCAGAGCCTGCACGATGAAGTTGCTGATGACGCGCCCGTCATTAGGATGCATGTTCGGGCCATAGGTGTTGAAAATCCGCGCAACCTTGATCTCCAACGCGTGCTGCCGGTAATAATCGAACATCAAGGTCTCGGCGCAACGCTTTCCTTCGTCGTAGCAGCTACGAATGCCGATCGGATTGACGTGGCCCCAATAGTCTTCCTTCTGCGGATGCACCGCAGGGTCGCCGTAAACCTCCGATGTTGACGCCTGCAATATCCGCGCTTTCACGCGCTTGGCGAGGCCGAGCATGTTGATCGCGCCGTGCACGCTCGTCTTGGTCGTCTGAACGGGATCGAACTGATAGTGCACCGGGCTCGCCGGACAAGCGAGATTGTAGATCTGGTCGATCTCTACGTAGAGCGGAAATGTCACGTCGTGACGCATCAGCTCGAAATTGGGGGCATCGAACAGCGCCGCGATGTTGCGCTTGGTCCCGGTATAGAAATTGTCGACGCACAAGACGTCGTATCCTTCGCGCACCAGCCGGGCACACAGATGCGACCCGAGAAATCCGGCGCCGCCGGTCACCAAAACGGCCTCATCCCTCATTCCGCTGCTCCGCACGATTTCGCTGGAATCCCAGCCGCCCGGACCCACTGGCCCGCAGCATCATCCCACCGAGAACACCAACCCCGAAAATGTACATCCAGCCCTGCGTGAATTCGACCAGGGCCGAATTGAAAACGCCCGCAATGATGTTCTGCACGACCAGGGCCATACCGATCCAGGCCGTCAATCCATCGCCGCGAAACAGCAGCATATGAGCAAGCCACATTGCGTACAGCAGAACGGTCCCGACGCCCCCGAATTGAATCGCCACGAAAAGCGACTGGTTGTGGGGATTGTCGGTCGTCAACGCCCCCATGCCTTCGGTTGCGGTAGCGGTGCGCCGGAATTGTTCAAGCTGCGACCCGGTGCCATGCCCGAGGATCGGCGCCTGCGAAACAATTGCGATCGAGCGCGTCCAGAACTCGAGACGATAGCCGGAGGACGTGGCCGCGCCATTGGTTCGATAATCCTGAACCTCATGAACGACGTCCAGAACGCGCGTTCTCAAATACGGCGAAGACATCCAGGTCAGCCCGGCAATCACGGCCGCAAGCGCCACCATGCCCGCCGCCTGCCTCCAGCCAAATCGTTGGCGCACAAACAGCAGCAGCAACACGACCGCCGCCACCAGCGTGCTGCGGGCGGAGGCGACATAGCCGATATTGGCCAGGAAGAGCAGCGCCAGCAGACCAAGCGCCAGCGAACGTTGACGCTGCCCACGCTGCCACGCATCAAGCGAGAGATGGCCGAGCGCGAAAACGCAAATCAAGAACTCGCCGCTCTGAATGATGTAGTCCTTGACCGGCACGCCGGGGAAGCGTCCGGTGATCGCCAGCGACGGAACCAGCGAATAGAGCCAGGAAACGACAAGCAGCGCCGCACACGACGCCAGGAACGCACCGACCACTTGGGTGCCCCGTTCGGAGCGCTGAAACTGGACAAGCAGCACGCCGATGATCAGCAGGCGAGCAAAAATCTTGATGCTGCCGAATTGCTCGGCCCAAGTCGCGCTCGACCACGCCGTGCCGACGATCGCAAGCAGCAGGAGCAGCACCGTGATGCCGCCGGCCGGGATCGAAAAGCTTCGGCAGAGCGACCGCCAATCGAGCGTCGGGAGGACGACGAGCAGCCAAATTATGATCGCGATGCTGCTCGCGGTTACCGACCACGGCAAAGTCACCGCCGTCACGATCGCCAATCGATCAGCAAGCGGCGCCAGGCGCGCCCGCTCGGAAAGCGTCTCAACGAGCGTCGATCGCGCGGCCCCTGACATGCATGGGACTTATACACGCTCCGGTTCAAGCGACAACCGGCCATGGCAAGACGCCGGCGCCGTCGAATGCTTGCGGCCCGACAGGAAATCTCCTAGTGCTGTCCACCTAATCGGCCCACCCGCGACACAGCACCCCGCGTACAGCATGGACATCCGGACGCTTGGAATTCCCGGACCGGTGGTTATCGTCCCTCGAAAATTTGACGACGCACGCGGTTTCCTGTCCGAGACCTACAACGAGGCGGTGTTTGACGCGAGCGTTGCTCCCGTGCGCTTCGTCCAGGAGAACCATAGTCGCTCCATCCGCGCCGGCACGATCCGAGGCATCCACTTTCAGGTGCCGCCGCACGCGCAGGGAAAGCTGGTACGTGTGGTTCGCGGCGCGATCTTCGATGTGGTGGTGGACCTCCGTGCTGGTTCCCCCCATTTCGGACAATGCGCCGCCGTGGAGCTCTCGGCCGAGGATCGGCGGCAGCTTTGGATTCCGATAGGCTTTGGGCACGGCTTGTGCACGCTGGAGCCGGATACCGAGGTCGTCTACAAGATGACGGCCCCTTACGATCCGGCAAGCGAACGCGGCATCGCCTGGAACGATCCAGATCTCGCGATCGCGTGGCCGATAGGGCAAGCGGAACCGCAACTGTCCGATCGCGACCGGCAGCACCCGCGCCTTGCCGAGTCTCCGCAATATTTCTGATATACTCACCCCGTCGCTGGGCCTGGATTGATCATGCGTATTCTCGTGACCGGAGGGGCGGGTTTCATTGGGTCGGCCGTGTGCCGATTCCTGATCGGCCGGACCGAGCACGACGTTTGCAACATCGACAAGCTAACTTACGCGGGCAATCTCAACTCACTGCGTGAGGTCGAGGGCAATCCGCGCTACCGTTTCGTGCAAGCGGATATTTGCGATCGGGCGGCGATCGATGGCGTGTTCGCGGATTTCGACCCCCATGCCGTGATCCACCTCGCGGCCGAATCCCATGTCGACCGCTCGATAGAAGCATCCGCCGAGTTCATCGACACCAACGTCGTCGGCACTCTCAATATGCTGGAAGCGAGCCGCCGGCACCTCGTGCGCGCGAACGGAGACGGCAAGGATGCCTTCCGCTTTCTCCACGTCTCGACCGACGAGGTCTATGGATCGCTGGGACCGGACGGCCGGTTCGTGGAAACGACCGCCTACAGCCCGAACTCGCCCTATGCCGCGAGCAAGGCATCTGCGGATCATCTCGCATGCGCCTGGCACGCCACCTACGGCATCCCGACGATCGTCTCGAACTGCTCGAACAATTACGGCCCCTATCATTTTCCCGAGAAGCTGATTCCGCTCGCGATCCTGAGCGGCATCGAAGGCAAGCCGATCCCGATTTACGGCGACGGGCTCAACATCCGCGACTGGCTGCACGTCGAGGATCACGCGCGCGCGCTCTACTGCATCCTGACGCGCGGTATACCCGGCGAAAAATATAACGTCGGCTCGCACAGCGAGCGGACCAACATCGACGTGGTAACCGCAATCTGCGACAGCCTCGATCGGCGTCGGCCCGGCGGCGCTCCGCATCGCCGGCTCATAACGCCCGTCAAGGACAGGCCCGGTCACGACCGCCGCTATGCGATCGATCCGAGCAAGCTGGAACGCGAGCTGAAGTGGAACGCCGAAGTCGCCTTCGAGCACGGGCTCGATACCACGGTGCAGTGGTACATCGACAATGAGTGGTGGTGGCGCCCGCTCCGGCAGCGCTACGGCGGCGAACGCCTCGGCCTGATCGACTCCCGGGCGCATTGATGGCGCGCATCCGGATCGCCGTCACCGGAAACAACGGACAGGTGGTCCGGGCGCTGCTTGAACGGGCGGCGGGCTCCAACAGCGAGGTCGTCTGCATCGGACGCCCTGCCCTCGATCTCGGCAATCCGGACACGATCGATCGCGCCATCGGCGCTGTCGCGGCCGACGTGCTCGTCAGCGCCGCCGCCTATACCAATGTCGATAAAGCCGAGACCGAAAGCGACCTCGCCGATCTCGTCAACGGCCGCGCGCCGGGCGTGCTTGCCGCACGGGCCAATTCGCTTGGCATTCCGTTGATCCATCTTTCGACCGACTATGTGTTCGACGGCACAAAGCCGGATCCCTACAACGAGCGGGATCCAATCTGCCCGATCAACGCGTACGGACGTTCGAAGGCAGCGGGCGAGCGTGCGGTCGCGACGGCAAATCCGAGACACGTGATCCTCCGGACATCGTGGGTTTACAGCCCGGCCGGTCGAAACTTCGTGCGAACGATGCTTGAGCTTGCGCGCAAACACGACGAAGTGCGGGTCGTCGCCGATCAGGTCGGTAGTCCGACGGCAGCAGCCGATATCGCAGACGGTGTCCTCGCGGTTGCGCGTAATCTCACCGGGAACGGCCGCGACGAGCGCTACGGCACCTTCCATATGACGGCGGCCGGCGCCACGAACTGGGCGGAGTTCGCCTCGGCCGTCTTTTCGGCATCAGCCGACCGCGGCGGCCCCTCCGCACGTGTTGTTCCGATCGCCAGCGCGGAGTATCACACCCCGGCGCGGCGGCCGGCAAATTCGCGGCTGGATTGCGCGAAGATCGCGCGCGTGTATGGGGTGTCGTTGCCGCACTGGCGGTCGTCGCTCGGTCCATGCATCACGCGGATTCTGGAGCAAGGGGCATGAAGGGGATCATTCTGGCGGGCGGCACCGGGTCGCGACTGCATCCGATGACCTATGCGGTCTCGAAGCAACTCCTTCCGGTCTACGACAAGCCGATGATCTACTATCCGCTCACCACGCTGATGTTCGCGGGCATCCGCGAGATCCTGATCATCTCCACCCCGGACGACCTGCCGAGTTTCCGCCGGCTGCTCGGCGACGGCAAGCAGTGGGGCCTCTCGCTGCATTACCTGGAGCAGCCGAAGCCGGAAGGGCTGGCGCAGGCCTATGTCATCGCCGCCGATTTCGTGCGTGGTGAATCCTCGGCGCTGGTGTTGGGCGACAACATCTTTTTCGGTCGCGAACTACCGATGCTGCTCGCATCCGCATCGAAGAAACCGCGTGGCGCGACCGTGTTCGGTTATCGGGTGCGCAATCCCGAGCAATACGGCGTGGTGGAATTCGACGAGGCCGGAAAAATTCTGTCGATCGAGGAAAAGCCGCAGACGCCACGCTCACAATGGGCACTGACGGGTCTCTACTTCTTTGATCGGCAGGCGACTGAGTTCGTGACCTCGATCAAGCCATCCGGGCGCGGGGAATACGAGATCACCGACCTGATCCGCGCTTACGCCGATCGCAACGAGTTGCATCTCGAATTGATGGGACGGGGTTTCGCCTGGCTCGACACCGGCACTTGCGACAGCCTCTTGGAGGCCGCCGAATTCGTGCGCGCGCTCGAACGACGGCAGGGTCTGCGGATCGCCTGTCCGGAGGAAGTCGCATTCGAGAACGGCTTCATCGACAAGGCGCAGCTCGAACACCTCGGCCGCGCGATGCCTAACAGCGAGTATGGGAAATATTTACTCGGGATCGCCAGCGAGCATTGATCCGAAAGGATCCGCATGCATGCAGAGATTTCTGGGACGGCAAGCCGCCGCTATCGCGCTACCGATCAGGCGGCATGATCCCCGTGCGGGCGCGAAGGCGTCGGAGGCCGTCGCGCACCCACCTTGTCGGGAGGCTCAGATAATACTTGCGGATGAACTGCAGGTGGCCAATTCCAGCGACATGCATCGGGTTGTCTTGCGGGACGTACCATCCATTGAAATCGACACGTTGCACCCACTTGTATCCGCGGCGTTGCAGCAATCGGTGCAGGCGCAAACTAAGCACATGATCCTCAATCACGAGCAACCGTGGCCGCCAGCGCTGCAGATCGAACCCCGCTAGCACGTCCGGCTCGTGCCCCTCGACGTCGATCGAGACAAAGTCGATTGGCGCCGTCAGGCCGGCCTCTATCAGGACGTCATCAAGTGTGCGCACCGCAACTTCGATCTCACCTTTCGACTTCATGCCTGAAATGACGAAACTGTCGTTGAGCGAGGAATGCCCGCCGGCGAGGCGAAGCGTCATAGTCGTTCCAGTTCTGGCCGGCGACGAGCAGGCGACCTGGTAAACCGGCGAGCGGCGCTCACGCCGCAACTGCTCGGCGCAATCCGGCCTCGGCTCGATCAGGATGCCTGACCAGCCCGCCTGTTCGAGGTTGTAGGTCTGTGAGTTCCTGTGGACGTCGGCAGCGCCCACATCCACGAATGTTCCGCGAAAACCTTCCCCGAAAAAAGCCGCGATGAGACGGTCCTGATGGTCGGGTCCGAAGATCGCACGCATGATTACTCTAACTCTGCCGCGAGCGGTTCATCAGCCACAGCTTCATGTAGCGGTAATAGGTCCCCTCCGCGTTTAGCACGGCGAGCAGAAATCCCTCGCGCCCATCGAGAAAACCGGCGCGCAAAACATAGGTGCGAAAGAACGCATAGGCGCCGCGCAGGATACCGGTCACGAACCAGACGCGCCGGCCCTTCGCGAACAGCATTTGCGCGCTCGCCGTCGAATAGCGATCCATGCGCGACAGCGCATCGTCGATCTTGCGGACCGGAAAGTGAATGAGCGGCTCGGACAAGCGGGTGACCGGGCCGTCGCAGACCGGTCGCGGGTGCACGAGATCATCGGTCCAACGCGCGCGCCCACGCTTCCATAGCCGCAGCACGTAGTCGGGATACCAGCCGGAATGACGCATCACGCGGCCGCAGAACGACGACGAGCGCGGCATCTCGTAGCCGTCGAACGTTCCCTCCCGCACCGCCTTCTGGATCTCCGCCGCCAGTGCCGGGCTGACCCGCTCATCGGCGTCGACCGATAGCACCCAGTCGCCCTGCGCGAGCGACAGCGCCTGGTTGAACTGCCGTCCGAATCCGTCGAAGGCATGGAAGCTGACGCGGGCTCCCCTGCCCTCGGCGATCCGCACGGTTTCGTCGTCGCTGCCGGAATCGACCACCACGCGCTCGTCGCAGAACGCGACGCTGTCCAGACAGTCTGCGATGTTCGCTGCTTCGTTCTTGGTGATGATGATTGCGCTCAGGACCGGCATCTCGACCCCGCAATCAGCGTTTTGATTTCGCTCCGGTGACCGCCGGCTCGCGCACCGGATTGGCCGCCGAGCGTTGAACCAGCGCGGTCGTCGAATAGCCCGGCACCAGATCGACCAGCACGACCTTGCCGCCGAGCGCCTCGACGAGCTCGCGGCCGACCACCTGCTCGATACGGTAGTCGGCACCCTTCACCAGCACCATCGGCTTCACGTGGCCGATCACTTCGACCGGCGTATCCTGCTCGAAGATCACAACGAGGTCGACCGCTTCGAGAGCGGCGAGCACTTCGGCACGCGCCTGCTGATCCTGCACCGGCCGTTCCTTGCCCTTGAGCCGCTTGACCGACGCGTCGCTGTTGAGCCCGACGACAAGGCGGTCGCACACCGCGCGTGCCTCGGTCATGAGCCGAACGTGGCCGGGATGCAGCAGGTCGAAGCAGCCGTTGGTGAAACCGATCCGCAGGCCCTGGTTGCGCCAGTCCGCGAGCCGGTCGTCGAGAACCGACCAGTCGAACACGACCTTGTCCTCGGCCGCCAGCGATGCCGACGGCAACAGCCGGTGCCGCAGCTCCGCGGTCGAGGCGGTCGACGTTCCGCGCTTGCCGACGACGACCGCCGCGGCGGCATTGGCGGCCCGCGTCGCGGATTCGAAATCGCCGCCGGCGGCGAGCATCACCGCCATGACCGCGGCAACGGTATCGCCGGCGCCCGACACGTCGCGTACCTTCACCGGATAGGCAGGAACGTGCAGCGCGCCGTTGCGTGACGTATAGAGGGTCATGCCTTCTTCGCTGCGGGTCACCAGCACGCCGTCGCTTCCAACGGTCGCGGCGAGCTCTTCCGCGGCCGCCGCGACCTCCGCATCGCCGCGCGCCGTGCGCCGTGTCGCGTCGGCAAGCTCCTTGCGGTTCGGCGTTATCAACGTGGCGCCACGATAGATACTGAAGTCGGAGCCTTTCGGGTCGACGATCACCGGCTTGCCGAGTTCACGCGCCTTGTCGATGACAGCGCGGATCACGGCGGGACTCAGCACGCCCTTGGCGTAATCGGATAGGATCACGGCGTCGGCACGCGGCAGCGCGAGCAGACAGGCCCGGATCAGCGCCTGCTCGATGTCCGGCCGGAGCGGCGCGGCGAGCTCCCAGTCCGCGCGGAGCAGATGCGTGGAATGGTGATCGGACACGAAACGCACCTTACGGGTGGTCGGACGCGAAGCATCCCCCAGGAGATGGGTTTCGATCGCATCGGCGAAATCGTCGGCAAAGGCCCGCGCCAGCGAGCGCCCGGTTTCGTCCTCGCCAATGACGCCGACGAAGATGCAGCGCGCGCCGAGCGCCGCGATGCCGCGCGCCACGTTGCCGGCGCCGCCCAGCAATTGCTCCTCGCGGGTCGCCGCAATCACCAGCGACGGCGCTTCCGGCGACACCCGCGACACATCGCCATAAACGAAATGGTCGAGCATGAGGTCGCCGACGCATAGCACGGTGACTTCGCCGAACTTCGCCAACTGCTGGTCGAGAGGATGCATCGATCTGTCCGCGGATTACCGGTAAGGGTCCGGCTGGTCGAGATGCCGCCCAACGTAACGCGAGACGGCCTCCTCGAGCGGCGTGAAACCACCGTTGTAGCCGGCGCGCCGAAGCTTCTCGACATTCGCCTGGGTGAAATACTGGTAGCGGTCGCGGATGGCGACCGGCATGTCGACATACTCGATCGCGGGCGCGCGACCGAGCGCACCAAACATCGCCGTCACCAGATCGCGGAAGCTGCGTGCCTGACCGGTGCCGACATTGAACAACCCGCACACCGTCTGGTTATCGAGGAGCCATCGCACCACCGCCACCGCGTCGTCGACATAGATGAAGTCTCGCCGCTGATCACCGTCCGCGATGTTCTCGCGGTGCGACTTGAACAGGCGGATCGGTTTCCCGGACTTCGCGTCGTCGAAACGCTTGGCCACGAGGCTCATCATCTCGCCCTTGTGGTACTCGTTGGCTCCGAACACGTTGAAGAACTTAAGTCCCGCCCATTGCGGCGGCAGGCCTGCACGCTTGGCGGCACGCTCCGCCACCACCTGATCGAACAGGTGCTTGCTCCAGCCGTAGAGATTGAGCGGCCGCAGCCGCTCGAGCGCCGACGGCGTTTCGTGGTCGTCGAAACCTTGATCGCCTTCGCCGTAGGTCGCGGCCGACGATGCATAGATGAATGGCGTGCGCGTCGCTGCGCACCAGTCGAGCAGCCGCAGCGAGAGACGGAAATTGGTTTCCAGCACGAGGTCGGCGTCGGTCGCAGTGGTTTCGGAGATCGCGCCCAGGTGGATCACCGCATCAAGCTTGCGGTTATCGAGCCAGCGCGCGAGGTCGCCGGGCGGCACCACGTCGGCCAACCGCCGCTTGGCGAGATTGCGCCATTTCTCGTCGCTGCCGAATTGGTCGTTCACGACGATATCGCTGCGCCCAGCCTCGTTCAGGCTCGCGACAACGTTCGACCCGATGAATCCGGCCCCGCCGGTGACCAACAGCATCACTACCCCAGCCAGCAATTCGAAATCGCCGCAATGGTGTTGCGGACTGCTGAACCGCCACACGAGCCGCCTGACCTTCCCTTTGCCCCAGAGCGCCCGGCGGTGCAACGTAGCGTAAGCTTCAGCCTTCTCGGTGCCCGCCCGGCGTCCGGCTCACGATGCACCCTGGACAGGAAGGGAGCACCGCGATAACCGCTCGCTCGCCCGATCCACTGCCATCAAGATATGAATGTATCTTCAGAATATAAATTAATGAATCAAGATTCACCATTGAACGGCGGTGGCGGCATGGCGACCGGCGCGGATCGGACACCGATCCTGCTGGTGCCCTACATGTGGATCGGTGACTTCGTCCGGTGCCATAGCGTCGTCCGGCTGCTGAACCGACGGTTCCCGGGGCGCCCGGTCGATGTTCTCACCACCAGCATGGTGTCTCCCCTGGCCGACTACATGCCGGGCGTGCGCAAGGGCATCGTCGTCGACCTTCCGCGCAAGCGTCTGGCGTGGGGCCAGCACCAGGCGCTGGCGCGCCGTCTTGCGGCGGAGGGCTACGGCGATGCGCTGATCATGCCGCGGACCTGGAAATCGGCGCTGGCTCCGTTTCTCGCCGGCATCGGGCGGCGCACCGGCTTCTTCGGAGAGGCGCGCGTCGGTCTGCTCAACGATCTGCGATGGGGCGAGCGGGCGCTGCCACGGATGATCGATCGCTGCGCGGCCCTCGCGATGCCGAACGGCGAGAGCGCTCCCGCCGAGCTGCCGCACCCGCAGCTCGAAGTGCCGGCGGCCGAGGTCACGAGCTGGCGGCAGGGCAACGGCCTCGCCGATGATCACCGCCCTGTGGTGGCGCTGGCGCCAGGTGCCGTCGGCCCCTCCAAGCGATGGACGACATCCGGCTACGCCGAGCTTGCTCGGCAGTTGACTGCAAAAGGCGTGCAGGTGTGGGTGTTGGGCGGCCCCGGCGAACATGCGCTCGCCGCCGAGATCGCCGGTCCCGATCAGGCCAACGCCCGCGACATGACCGGACCGGATCTACGCAACGCCATTTTGGCGCTCGCGGCCGCCGAAGTCGCGGTGTCGAACGATTCCGGGCTGCTGCATGTCGCCGCCGCGATCGGCACGCGGGCGATCGGGATATTCGGCCCCACCAGCCCGTGGCATTGGGCGCCGCTCAATCCGCTTGCGGCGGTGGTCGAGACGACGAACCACCTGTCCTGCCGTCCCTGCCACAAGCCGACATGCCGGATGGAACATCATCAATGCATGCGCGACATCACAGCAGATCGTGTCGCCGCGCTCACGATGAAGGCGCTGGGCTAGGCCCCGCGCCCAGCACCCCGCATCCGCAGCGCGGCTATTTCTTCCGCTGCTGCCACTGCTGGAATTCCTGATACAGCCGCTGGCGCTCCGCGTCGTTCATCTTGTCGAAGTCGATGCTACTGGTAGCGCCACCGCCACGCCCCGCTCCGACACTTGCGGGCGGCTGCTGCTGGCGCTGCGCAGTGCGCATGGCCTGCAGTTGCTCCTCCGCCGGTCCCCAGCGCGTCCAGCCCGGCACCGTTGCGGCGAGATTGATTTCTTTCCACTTCGGATGGCGCGGCGCCGTCTGGAATTTCTCCCAGTTGGCGAACATCCGTTCAACCAGCCGCTTTACCCGGCGCGCGCGATCGCTCTGTGCCGGCCAGTTGTACACCGCGAGCACCGCCGGAACGCCGATGCCCGTGGTGGTCTCGCCTTCTGAGATCAAGGTCGGATATTCGGCCTTGGTGAACTCGGCGAGCGTGTAGTAATCGGAGAACGTCTGAGTGAACGGGATCGGCACCAGGTGGAAATCGTCCTTCGCCGGGATCTTGGCGAAGAAATCGATCGGCTTGCTGACCATGCGGATCAGAGCGTCGATCTCTCCCGACCTGAGCTTCTGCAGCGCCACGGGATTGTCGAACTGGGTCTGTTCGACCTTCACGCCGGCGCGCTGGAAGATGATCGGGCCGGTCAAGCTCGAGCCGCTGCCGGCAGGGCCGAAATTCACCTTCTTGCCGCGCAGGTCTTCGATGCTGCGGATGTTCCGCTTGGCCATGATGTGCACTTCCGAGACCGGCAGCCGGGTGATGTAGTGAACCCGGCTCTGCAAACCAGCCACTTTGCGCTGGGTCTGGAAGTATTCGAACACGTCCGACTGCGTCACCGCGACGTCGACACCGCGCAGGTAAAGCAGGTCATCGAGATTGGAGGCGGCGCCGTAGCTGACGATCGGCAGGACGCGAAGGTTGTCGCCGTCATCGAGAACCTCGGCGAGCTCGTTCGCGAATGTCATATAAGTACCGGACAACTGACCGCCGGCGATGCCGACCGTCCAGTTATTCCGGCGCATCTTGAGGCTATATTCGGCGCCGCCTTCTTGAATCGATTTTGGAACCGCCTGCGCGTGAGCGCGCGGCGGGGCAAATCCGATTCCGAAATTGTTTGATGCGAGTGTGAAGATCGAGAGCAGTGCCGCCAGAAATACCACGACGCTTATACGCGACGCACGCATCGTTACCCCCCATACATTACTCTGATACGAAGCTGACGCGGCGTTGGGTCAAAATTGTGATGGCGCGCGCCACAAATTTGCTGCGGCTGCCGTCTTCAATTCCGACCGCTGTGCAGCGTTAAGCATGTCGAAGTTGCTCTCGTTTTCGAATACGTGGGTCGAACGTTGCAGCTGAATAGCAAGGTGAGCTTTCTGCGTTAGTGCATTCGATTGTGCGGAGAATTTCGAGCGGACGACGAAAAATCAAAATGGGGAATGGGGGTACTATGATGCCGACGTCGCGTAAGACGGCTACAACACCGATCGCATTGTCGCTGATCGCCGCGAGCTTAACGCTCGCCCAGCTTTCGCCTGCTTTGTCACAAGGCGGTTATCCAACACGACCGATTACGGTGGTCGTCCCCTTCCCGGCGGGCGGACCGAGCGATGTCGTTGCGCGCATCGTCGCGGAAAGCATGTCGAAGTCACTCGGACAGCAGATGGTGATCGAGAATGTCGGCGGCGCCGGTGGCACCATCGGCAGCGCGCGCGTGGCGGCCGCCGCACCCGACGGCTACACTTTGCTCGCGGGAAGCATGGGCTCGCATGTCTCCGCACCGGTACTGACGCCTGGGATCAAGTACAATTCGGAGCGGGACTTCGCGCCGGTTGGATTTACCGCGCACGCGCCTGCGGTCGTGGTCACCCGCAAGGACTTCCCGGCGGCGAACCTCCGCGAGTTCGTGCAGTACGTGAAGAAGAACGCCAGCAAGACCAAGCAGGCGCATGGCGGAATCGGAGCCTCGTCGCACATGGCCTGCTTCCTGTTCAACAGCATCATCGACGTGAGCCCGATCTCGGTCGCCTATCGCGGCACCGCACCGGCGATGAATGACCTGATCGCGGGTCACGTGGACTATCTCTGCGAGCAGGCTGTGAGCGTCACCGGCGCCATCGAGGGCAACCAGGTGAAAGCGCTCGCGGTGTCATCAACCGAGCGGCTGCCAACCCTGCCCAACGTGCCGACCGCCAAGGAAGCAGGCGTCAACTACGACATGAGCATCTGGGCCGGCATTTTCGCACCGAAGGGAACGCCGAAGCCGATCGTCGACCGGTTGGCCACCGCACTCTCCAAGGCGCTCGACGACCCTGCGCTTCAGAAGCGCATGGCCGATCTCGGCGGGTCAATTCCGTCGAAGGCCGAACGCACACCGGCCAAATTCGAAGGCTACGTCACGGCGCAGATCGCGCACTGGTCCCCGATCCTCAAGGCCGCGACCAAAACGGCGGACTAGCATCGCGACGCACATCGCGTGAACAACGGAGCGAGTGCGAAGCTCGCTCCGTTGAACGTCAAGCGATGCGCTCGGCCGCCGCCACCACCGCTGACGTGTCCGGCAGCGCACCCTTCGCGCCAACCACGGCGATCGGTCCCTGACCGATCGGCCCGGTCAGGCCAGGCTCGCTGCCGGCAAAAATCCCGACCAGCGGCACACCCAGCGCCCCCGCAAGATGCAGCAAGCCTGTGTCGACGCCCACGACCAGCGAGGCGCCGGCAATCAAACGCGCAACGGCATCGAGCGGCCGCAGGTCGGGCACCTCGGCGCCGGGCAAGGCGGCCGCGATCGCACGGCTGCGCTCCTGCTCGCGGGCGTTGCCCCACGGCAGCACCAGCCGGATGCCGCGTTCGCGCAGCGACTGACCGAGTGCGATCCAATTCTCCGCCGGCCATTCCTTCTCGCGCTCCGCCGTTGCATGCAGCAACACCGCGTAGCGATCCGATGGAGATGGCGAAAGGCTTGCACGGTCCAGCCCGTAGTCCGGCGGGCCCTCCGGCGAATACCCGAGTGCGAGACCAGTCAGGGCGCGATTGCGTGCAATAGCGTGCTGGCCACGGGCGACGCTGTGGCGGACGTCATAGAACAGCGAGGCCGCACGCTCGCGAATGCTGCTGGCGTCGTAGCCGTGCCGGCGGCCGCGCGCCGCCCGCGCAATGAGTGCGGAACGGATCAATCCTTGCGTGTCGATGACCACGTCGTAGTTGCGCCCGCGAAGGGTGCGGCGGAATTCCCCGATTTCCCGCCAGGTCGACGGAGCGGACAACGATCGCCGCCACCGGCGCGACGCAACGGGAATGACGTCGTCAACCGCTGGATGCAGACGAACGAGCGGCGCGAACGCTTCTTCCACCACCCACGCCAGACGGAGGTCGGACCGCCGCGCCCGCGCCTCGGTCACAGCCGGCATATGGTGGACGACATCGCCAAGAGACGAAGTCTTGACGAACAAAACGTCGGACATGGCCGTCCGTCACCCCTTGGTAGCCCCGGTTTCCCGCGCCGCTGCCGCAATGCAGCGCGAAGGTATTGGCTCATATACGCCGGACCAGGGCTTGTCACGGGCCCGGCCGATGCGCATCCAGTGGTACCAAAATATGCTCCAAGATGGATGCTAACGGGATTTTCAGGAGATTTTGGCATAGCCATCGGCCAAGACAGGATCGGCCAAGACAGGACAGGACCACCCTATGACGATCCTTGTTACCGGCGGCGCCGGCTACATCGGCAGCCACATGGTAAACATGCTGGCCGACGCCGGCGAGAGCGTGGTCGTGCTCGACAACCTGTCGACCGGATTCGAATGGGCGGTGCCGAAAGGCGTTCCGCTGGTGCTCGGCGAGACCGGCGATCCGTCGAGGGTCGCGGCGCTGATCGCCGAGCATAAAGTCGACGCGATCATTCACTTCGCGGCGTCGATCGTGGTGCCGGATTCGGTACGCGATCCGCTCGGCTACTATCGCAACAACACGATGAACTCGCGTGCGCTGCTCGAAGTCGCGGTCAACAGCGGCGTGCGGCAATTCATCTTTTCGTCGACCGCCGCCGTCTACGGCAATCCGGAGCGGGTTCCGGTCAAAGAGGACGATACGCTCACGCCGATGTCGCCCTATGGCAGCTCCAAGCTGATGACCGAGGTGATGCTCAAGGACGTTGGCGTGGCGTACGGTCTGAAATACGTGATCCTGCGCTACTTCAACGTCGCCGGCGCCGACCCTGCTCAACGCACCGGACAATCGACCGTCGGCGCAACGCATCTGATCAAGGTCGCGGTCGAGGCTGCGCTCGGGAAGCGTCAGAAGCTCGACGTCTACGGCACCGACTACAACACGCCCGACGGAACCTGTGTTCGCGACTACATTCACGTCATGGATCTGGCGAACGCCCACATGGTTTCGCTGTCACATTTACGCAGCGGCGGCGACAGCGCCACGTTCAATTGCGGCTATGGCCACGGCTATTCCGTCCTCGAAGTGATCGATGCGGTCAAGCGCGTGAGCGGCCGCGATTTCAAGGTGGAGTTGGGGCCACGCCGTCCCGGCGATCCGGCGATGATCGTTGCCGATTCCGCCCGCATCCGCGCACAGCTTGGCTGGACGCCGCGCCTGGACAACCTCGATACGATCGTCGAGCACGCGGTTGCATGGGAGCGTCGCCTCGCGACGATGCGCAGCGAATCCCGCGCCATGGGCGGGCGATAACCTACGACTCCCCCCAAGTTCGCCCAAGCCGGCTGACGGCATGGCTAACTTTCGAACGATCACAAATACGCGACTGAAATTCCAGGGGTTTTCGGCACCGGCCGCTCTTTCGGCTTGAAATCCGTGCTGGGGGCGGGCAAGGCATTCGGGCTCGCGCCGCACCGGCGGCAGACGTCGCGGCAACGCGCGCACAACGGACCCCTGAATGTTGAAGTCGCGACTACAGGCAGCCCTCTCCAATCCCGACACCGCCTTGGGGATGATCTGGCGGTTGCTGTCTGATTACGGCTTTGCCCGTTGGCATCGCTACGCGGTCGCGTTCGTGTTGATGGGATTCGGCGCGGGCGCGACTGGGCTGACGGCCTATCTGGCCGGTGACGTCATCAATCAAGCCTACGTCAATCGTGATTTCCACGCCGTCATCCTGACCAGCATCGTTCTGATGGTGGTGTTCACGCTGCGGGGCGTCGCCAACTATGGCCATTCCGTCATCCTCGCCCGCGTCGGCAACAGCATCGTCGCCGAAAACCAGAAGCGACTCTTCGATCAACTCCAACAGCAGAACCTCACCTATTTCGGCGATCGTCACAGTTCCGAGGTTCTCGCGCGCCTGTCGACCGGCGCCGCGGCCGCGAATGCCGCACTGAGCCTGGTCATCACGGCGATCGGGCGCGACTTCCTCACGCTCACGGCACTCGTGATCGTGATGTTCGTGCAAGACCCCGTCATGTCACTGGCCGCTTTCGTCGTGGTGCCGCCGGTACTCTTCGGCTTGCGCAAACTGGTCAAGCGCATCAAGAGCGTTGCGATGCACCAATGGCAGGGCGGTGCTCGGACGCTCGAGACATTGCAAGAGACGATTCAGGGCATCCGGCTAGTGAAGTCATTCACGCTGGAAGACCAGATGCGGGCGCGCTTTCACGCGAATGTCACCAGTGTCCAATCCGATTCCAACAAGATGGCGCGCGTCGCCAATCGCACAGCGCCATTGATCGAGACGCTGGCCGGGCTGGCGATCGCGTTTCTCATGGTCTACGCGGGCCATCGCGTGATCAATACCGGCGCCTCGCCGGGCGAGTTTTTCTCATTCATCACCGCGTTCCTGTTGGCCTATGAACCAGCCAAGCGCCTGGCGAAGCTCAACCTCGAGCTCAATGTTGCGCTGGTCAACGTCCGGATCCTGTTCGAAGTCATCGACAATCCCGCCACCGAGCCCAGGGACGACGACCGGCCGCCGCTCAAGATCACCACGGCGCGCGTCGAATTCCGCGACGTGATGTTTTCGTACCGGCCGGGCGAGCCGACGATCCGGGACATGTCATTCGTCGCCGAGCCTGGCGCCATGACTGCGCTGGTTGGTCCGTCGGGCGGTGGCAAATCCACGGTACTGAACCTAATCCTGCGCTTCTATGAGATCGAAGGCGGCGCCATCACGATCGACGGTCAGGACATCACGTCGGTAACGCGCCGCTCCCTGCGCAGTCAGATCTCCTATGTCGGACAGGACGTGTTTCTGTTCCGTGCGACCGTTCGCGAGAACATCGCCTTCGGCCGGCCCGGGGCCAGCGAAGCCGACATCATCGCGGCGGCCAAGGCGGCGCAGGCCCATGATTTCATCAGCGCGCTGCCGCAGGGCTACGATACGCTGGTGGGCGAGCGCGGCGCGGGCCTGTCAGGCGGCGAGCGCCAGCGCGTCTCAATCGCGCGTGCTCTCATCAAGGATGCGCCGCTGATTCTGCTCGACGAGGCGACGGCGGCGCTTGATTCTGAATCCGAACACTACGTCCAGAAGGCGATCGCCGAACTGTGCAAGGGCCGGACCACGCTCGTCATCGCGCACCGCCTGTCGACAGTCATGCACGCCGACAAGATCCTGGTGATCGAGGCTGGACAGGTCGTCGACTCCGGCCGCCACGACGAACTGCTGCGCAAGGGCGGGCGATACGCGCTGTTCTATCGCCTCCAGCTTCAGCACCAGGAAGCCCGCGAGCCGATTGTCGCGTCAGGCAGCTAACTGCCGGATTTTGAGGCACGGGCGGCGTGGAACTTCGCGGCTTCGGCCGCATTGCAACAGCGGTGTCGATTGAATCGGACCCGGCGCGGCCATCACGGTCGCGCCTTAATAATCCGGTTACCAATTAGACCGAGGATAAGAAGGCCGCCGGGTCCGAGGAGAATGGTCATGTCAATGACAGCCCGACCTGTGCTGCCCGAAATACAGCTCACCACCCAAGCTATGATGGATCGTCTCATTCAGCTCCGTTCGGCGTCGACGGCTGAGGCATTGCGCGAGTTGCGGTCCGCGTTTCCGGACATTCCACTGGCGGCGCGCGTGACCGCGCTCGAAGCCATGCGCCGAACCAACGCCGACTATTCGCGATAGCCTTCGCTTCACGGCGCTTCTCGCCGGCATCACGATCGGGTTAAATCGTCCATCGGAGAGGCGACGGCGATGGACGAACAACCCATATTGGTCGAGCAGCAGGCGGGCTACCGCGTCATCACGCTGAACCGGCCGCAGCGGCTCAATGCCTTCACCGAAGCCATGCATCAGGCGCTCCGCGATGCGCTCACGGCTGCGGAAGCCGACGAGACCTGCCGCGCCCTGCTGATCACCGGCGCCGGCCGCGGTTTCTGCGCCGGCCAGGATCTCAACGATCGCCTGTCGAAGGCCGGCGAGACGCCGGTGCTCGGCGGCGCGCTCGAGGCATATTACAATCCGCTGGTGCGGAAACTGCGTGGGCTTCCCTTCCCCGTGGTCGCGGCGGTCAACGGCGTCGCCGCCGGGGCGGGTTGCAACATCGCGCTGGCTTGCGACATCGTCCTCGCCGCCCGCAGCGCAAACTTCGTGCAGTCGTTCGCGAAAATCGGCCTGGTCCCGGATTCGGGAGGCACCTGGATCCTGCCACGCCTGATCGGCCCGGCGCGCGCCCGGGCGCTGGCCCTGACCGCCGAGCCGGTGCCGGCCGAGAAGGCAGAAAGCTGGGGCATGATCTGGAAGGCGCTCGCGGACGAAGAGCTGTTGTCGGAAGCGCACCAGCTTTGCCAACACTTCGCATCGGCACCGACGCTCGGGCTAGCGCTGATCAAGCGCGCGCTCGACCAGTCCTGGGAGAACGACCTCGACGCCCAGCTCGATCTCGAACGCGAATTCCAGCGCGAGGCGAGCCTGACGCCCGACTATGCGGAAGGCGTGCGTGCGTTTCTGGAAAAGCGCGCGCCGGTGTTCGGCGGCCGCAAGCCGCGCTGAGGGTTGGACCGGTTCTTAACGCCGCTTCTTGCCGCGCGACGCTTTCTTGGCCGGCGCGCGACGCGCTTTCGCTGGTGACTTCGACTTGGCCGCGGGCGGCAACCTACCGGCCTCCGCCAGGCGCATGGTCCAGTACTCCCAAGTACGGCCCGTCACGTTCGGCAACGCATTGAGCGTGCTCGCAAGCTTCACCTCGCCGGGCGAGAGCCTGTCGACCTTGCCGAGCATATGCGCCTGCAACTGATACACCGCGTTCTGGCACATGAAAACGCAACGTGAGACGAGCTCACGGATGTCGGCTCCGACTACCGTCGCGCCGTGGCGGTTCAGCAGCAGCGCCGCGTGGTTGCCGAGCGCCTTGGCATGCGAGCGCCCTTCCTCGGGAGTCCGCACCAGGAGATTGGTGTCGCCGAATTCCTTTTGCTGGTCCCAGAACGGCGTGGTCTCGCCGGTGGCCGCGCCAAGATGGAAGACCGGCTCGATCGGCACACCGGCGACGCAGAACGGCAGCACCGCCGCCGCGTGATGATGGCACACCGCCATTACATCGGGCCGCGCCGCATAGATACACCCGTGGATCACGCGCTCGGCAAACATCGGCTGAGACGGCGACTTCACCGGCTCGGAGTCGGGGTGTATTCGAGGATGTCGCCAGGCTCGATCAACTGCGGCGACCGCGAATGTGGCAGGAAATACCGTCCCGGATCGGTCGGATGGCGCATGCTGACATGGCCGAATGCGTCGAGCACGTTCTCATGCGCGAGCATGCGGCTGGCGAGAGCGATCTCGTGGCGGATTTCATCCAGGCGATTCGGCACGTGCGTCATCCTGCATTGACGTCAACGGGGCGGCAGCAAAGCCGAAAGGCCCCCGTTTGCCAAGTACGCTTGCCAAGAACGCTTGCCGGGAACGCTATGCCCGCCACGCCGTGTTCCGATGCAGCGATGATGCTCGAAAGCCTTGCAAGCGGCGCCAGATAAACGCAGATTCCCGGCCAACTTTTGGAGCCATTGGAGAATCCGGTCATGAACCCAGTCGTTGCAGTCGTCGCCCCAGGCATGATGGGCGCCGCCGTCGGAGAGCGCCTCGCCGCCCACGGCCTCAAGGTTCTGACCTCGCTCACCGGCCGCAGCGACGACACCATCAAGCGCGCGAAAGCCGCCGGCCTCACCGCCGCAAGCGACGAGGAGATCGCCGCCGCCGACTTTATCCTGTCGATCCTGCCGCCCGGCGATGCCGTAAAGCTGGCGCAACGGTTCGCGCCCGCACTCACCGCCAGCAACGCGAAACCGGTGTTCGTCGACTGCAACGCGATCAGCCCACCGACTGCCGAAAAAGTCGCGGCCGTGGTAGGGCCGACCGGCTCGCCGTTCGTCGACGCCGGCATCATCGGCTCGCCGCCGCCCGCGAAGGAAGGCAAGGGTCCGAAATTCTATGCCTCCGGTGCACATGCCGGACGCTTCGCGGAGCTCAAGAATTTCGGCCTCGACATCCGCGTGCTGCCGGGCCCGCTGACCGCCGCTTCCGCGATGAAGATGTCGTATGCCGGCATCACCAAGGGCACGCAGGCGCTCGCGGCCGTGATGATGCTGGCGGCAACGCGCGGCGGCACCGGCGATGCGCTGTTTGCGGAATTGAAGGACAGCCAGCCGCAGATCCTCGCCTACATGCAGCGCGCGCTCTCGGTCATGCCGCCCAAGGCCTATCGCTGGGTAGCGGAGATGCATGAGATCGCCGGCTTCGTCCACGAGGACCCCGCCGGCCACGAGCTCTATTCCGGCGCGGCGCATTTCTACGAGCAGATCGCGCGTGACTTCGAGGGTGACAAGAAAGAGGTCACCTCGCTGCTGGCGTTCCTGAACAAGGACAAGAACTAGCGCGCCGCCCGGCCGGCTATTGAACCGACGCGGCGCGCCGGAACTGCGCCTGCCATTTTGCGGCCATCGCAGCGCGCGGCACCTCCGCGCCCCGCAGGTAAACCTTATTGATCCGCCGCGTGTTCGAGATGCTCTCGAGCGGATTGGCGTCGAGCACGATGAAGTCGGCACTCCGGCCCGGCGCCACCAGCCCGGTGTTGAATCTTCCGATTTCGGCCGAGTCACGGGTGGCCGCAACGATCGCCTCGCCCGGTGTCATGCCGAACCCCACAAAACTCTCCAGCACCATGTGGCTGAAATATCCGATCCAGTGCCGGTTCTGCCCGGTGTCGGTGCCCATGACGATCCGCATGCCCGCCGCTCGCAGTTGCATTGCATTGCGGCCCTGCTCTTCGAACTCACGAGCGATGAAGCGGTTGATGATGTTCTTGCGATGCTTTTCATCCCAATGCTCCTGAAGCGACGCCGCCGAGTAGGTTTCGTTGAGCAATGGGTCGTCGAGCCAGGCCGGCCGCTGCCCGGATGGCGTGTTCATCAGGCTCATGTTCATCCAGGCGGTGTGCAGACCGGTCGTGATCCACATCGTCGGATGGTCGTTGTTGAGGATGCGGCTCCTCACGATCGCGAGCGTTTCTTCGTCCACGTGCTCGCCGCCGCGCACCGGCACGTGCAGCCAGCCCTCGACGCCAGCGCGCAAGAGTTCCTTGGCGTCCGCAAGCCTGACGTTGTGAACGCCGACCGGGACGTTGCGCTTGTGGGCTTCGGCAATGATCGCGCGGTAGAGCGCCGGCGTCAGGGTCGGCTTGCGTCCGGCGCGGTCGTCGACCCAGATCTTGATGAATTCGGGCTGCATGGCGACGTAGTCCTGCACCGCCGCCCGCGCCTCTTCGGGAGAGGTCACCTCGTACATCACATCGGCTCGGGCGGGATGCCCCTGCGCGCCCGCGCCCGGATAGGCCATTCCCGCGCCCGCAGTCTTGAACAGCGCCGCGCCAGGGATCACTTCGCCGCGCAAGCGCAACGGCACATCGCCCCAATTGGTACGGCCGCCTTTCCCATCCGCGCGACTGACCAGATCGCCGATGCCGACCACCGCGCCGACGCCGTGATAGGCGAGCCGTTGCAGGTGATCGATGAGGTTCTCGCGGGTGTAGGTTTCCTTCGACATCGTGCCCGCGGCCACGTTCTGGAATCCGAGATGACCGTGGAGATCGGTCATCGTCGGCATCACGGTCTTGCCCGACAGGTCGACGCGCGTCGCGCCTTTCGGAACGACTACGTCCGCACGCCGGCCGGCCGCGACGAACCGATCGCCCGCGACAACGAAGGCCGAGTTCTCGACGACATTGCCGTCGCCGGTGATCAGGCGGGCGCCCTCATACACGGTGACACCACTGTCCTGCGCTCTGCCGTCAATGACGCCGCCGAAGAGAAACACCAACGTCAGCAACAGCGATGACATCCATTTTGCGCGGCGCATGGAATCCTCCTATGGCTTGTCGGCTTTTGCTTCATTTGCCGGCAAACGGGCCGACTTCCGGTTCGCCTTGCGTGTTGTAGAGATCGCCCAGCTCGGCGCGCGCCCCGCGCGCAATTTGCTGCGCCTCGTTGCCGGCCTGGAAGCAGGTGAAGTCCGGGCGATCCCGCCAGGCGAACGGACCGCAGAGCTTCACGCCGGCCTTGATCGCCGCATCGTGGACGATGTTGATCGCGCGCTCGTAGTCCGGCGTGCCTTGCCCGAAGCCGGTGAAATTGCCGAGAATGACGCAGCCGAGCGATAGTCCGATGAGATGGCGCATGGCCGCTTCTCCCGCATCGTTATTGAATGCTATTTTGCCGCCGACGCGAACTCGGCCTGCCATTTCGACCGCATTGCCGGGCGCGGAATCTCCTGCCCGTACAGGTAGACGCTCGCGATGCGCCGCGTATGGGTGATGTCGTCGAGCGGATTGGCGTCCAGCACCACGAAGTCGGCGCTCTTGCCGGGCGCGATCATGCCAAGCTCGTCGAGCTTGAGGATGTCCGCTGACGTCCGGGTCGCCGCAACCAGCACCTGCGCGGGCGACATTCCGGCCGCCACCATGTTTTCGAGCTCGGTGTGCATGGTCCAGCCGATGAACTGGTCGCCCTGCTGCCCGCCGCCATCAGTACCGACGCCGACCCGCACGCCGGCCGCCGCGAACCGCGTGACGCCGCGCGACAGGCGCGTCCAGCTCTGGTCCGCGAAAGGTGCCGGCTTGGCCAGCCGCCCGCGGAGCCGATTGATCTGTTCGGGCCAGACGCTATCGCTCACCAGCGGGTGAGGCGGATCGATCCAGGGCGCATGCATTTGGCGCCGCAGCCCGCCGAGTGCCAGCATGAAGAAGGTATCCGGCCTGGCCTTCAGCAAATCCGCCAGCTCGTCATCGACATCGCCAACCATGTGCGCGAAGCCATCCATCCCGGCACGGGTCAATGCCTTGACGTCGACAAGGCCCGTGGCATGGACCACGACCCGCATCTTGCGCTTGTGCGCCTCGTCGATGATTGCCTCGTAGAGCGGTGGCGTGAGCTTCTTGATGGTCCCTCCCCGCGTATCCACCCAGGTCTTGACCATCTCGACGCCGTTTGCTGCCAAATCAGCAACTGCCCGCCGGGCATCGTCTTCGGTCGTGACCAGATGCGCCGAGTGCCGCATGTTGTCGGGCTTGATCTCATCGATCGGCGCGAGCCCGCGACCGGCGGTCAGAAAGCGCGCAGCATTCGGATGCTTCCCGGCGCGCGTCTCGTCGCGCAGCCGGAACGGCATATCGCCAAAGTCGGAGCCCATCGCCATGCTGGCGGCGACGCCGAAATAGGCGAACTTGTGCATGTGATCGAGAATGTTCTCGGCCGTGTAGTTCTGCGGGCCGCTGCTCAGCCGGCGCATGTAGCCGACGTGGGAATGAGCATCGATCAGCGCGGGGATGACGGTCTTGCCCGTAAGGTCGACGCGCGCCGCCGCGGTCGGGACCTGCACGTCGGCGCGCCGGCCGGCCGCAACGATACGATTGCCCTGCACGACGAATACCGAATCGTCGATGACGCTGGCATCCCCGTTGATAAGACGCGCGCCCTCGAACGCCGTCACTGCGGGGGCTTGAGTTTGGGTCTGAGCGTTTGCGGCCGCGCCGGTCCACGTCAAAAGAACAGTAACAGCGAGCGCGCGCAGCGATACAGCGCGATCCATCAACACCTCCCACAGATGATCCGGCCGTTATGAGGTCCGGCCGTGATCGAGACTCAGATTCAAGCGCGTCAAGGATACGCCGAAAATCACAAAGCGGTCATGAGCTTTTAACGACAGCTGCAGGGAGCGCCGACGTTCTTGAAATTGCGGCGCGCGAAACCCTCGGCGTCCATCCGGAAGGGAAAACGGGCGAACTGGCAGGCGCCGCGCTGACGGCGCATCTCATCTTCCGATCGCGAGTCAATCTCGATGCGGCCGTTGGCGCAGAACACGCCGTAGGTGGACTGCGCGAGCGCCGTTCCACCGCCGACCGTCGCCAGCGCAATGGCGGTGAGCACGGTTTTGATACTGGCCCTGCTGGTTGCGGTCATCGCGTGCTCCTCACAACCGCTCCTTCAGGAACCGGATTAGCCGGGGCGCGACGAAACCGGAATGGCTGCCGGGCTCGTCGATCGGATCGCTCAGCCAATAGTGCGGCGCACCGTGCACGATGCATGGCCGCGCCTGGAATTCCGCCTGCTTGAGTGCGGTGAGGAATTCCAGCGACTGCGTCTTGTAGTCAACGGTGTCGTCCTCGGTGCCCCAGATCACGAACACCGCGGTCTTGTTGTTGTCGACGGTCGCGTAGCTGATCGGCGAGGCGTCGAAATAGAGCTTGCGGTTCTGCATCGGTGACGCGCCCAGCAGTGACTCCACGAGGTTGTCGCCCGGGTTCTGGATCTGCGAATACTTCCACTGTGCCAGCAGGTCGTAGATGCCGTAGGTGCCGATCAGCACCTTCACCTTCGAGCTGACGGACGCGAATTTGTCCTGCGGATAGGCGTTCTTGAACAGCGGGCTTTCACCGGCAAGCGCCACCATCGCGGCGAGATGCGCACCGGCGGAGTTTCCCCAGACAGCGATGCGATCGGGATCCAAGCGCAACTCCGTGGCGCTGCCGCGCATGAACTGCACCGCCGCACGCACGTCGCCCACCACTCCCGGGAACGTGCTGTTGTTCTTGCCCGGCTTGGTCAGGCGATAGCTGATGGTGTAGCCGGCATAGCCGCGCTCGGCGAGGTACGGACCCCAATGCTGAAAGGTGTCGCGCGAGCCGCGTCGCCAGTAACCACCATGCACATTGACGATCAGTGGAAACGGCCCCGGCCCGCTCGGCAGATAGAGATCGCCGGTCAGTTCGACTCCGTCATGGTTCGCGTAAGCGACGTTTTTGCGGAGTTCGAAGCTCGGTTTGGTCGTTTCTTGCACTGAGGCGCTTCCCCTATCTTGGAATACCAGCCGGTCAATCGCAGCAACGCGGCGGACTTTCGTTGGCGAATGGAATTCCGCATACTATAGCAAAGGCATGGGATGGAAATCGTCCGCAAAAGCGGGGGGAAGTTGGTGACCGTGGACTCTCAGTCTTCGATCAAGATCAACGGCATTCGTATTGATGCCGTTGAACGTGGAACCGGCTCCCCTCTCCTCTTTCTGCATCCCGGCATCGGGCTCGACCCCGCCGCACCCGTGATCGATCGCCTGGCATCGCGCGCGCGGCTGATCGCGCCGACGCATCCCGGATTTGGCGGATCCGAGCAGCCGCCGGCGTTCGACAGCGTGAACGACCTCGCCTACTTCTATCTCGACCTGCTTGACGAACTCGATCTCAACGACGTCACGCTGGTCGGCGTCTCGCTCGGCGGGTGGATCGCGGCGGAAATGGCGGTGAAATCCACCGCGCGCGTTTCCAGGCTCGTGCTGGCCAACGCCGTGGGCATCAAGGTCGGCGGACGCGAGACCCGCGACATCGTCGACATCTTCGCGACCTCGGAGAAGGAACTCAACGAACGCGCCTATGCCAATCCGACGCTGGGCGCTCACGACTACAAGACGTTGCCGGATGCAGAGGTGCGGGCCGCGGCGCGCAACCGTGAAGCCACCGCGCGCTATGCGTGGTCGCCCTACATGCACAACCCCAAGCTCAAAGGGCGGCTCCATCGCATCAAAATCCCAACTCTGTTCCTGTGGGGCGACAGCGATCGCATCCTGTCGGAGTCGTACGGTCGCGCCTATGCCGGCATGATACCGGGGGCGCGCTTCGAGATCGTGCCGAAAGCCGGTCACTTCCCGCACCTCGAACAGGCCGAGGATTTCGCGCGCCGCGTTCACGCGTTCATGGAAGGGCGTTCGTCATGAGAATTTATCACTTCAGCGAGCATCCCTATCCTGAAGCCTGGAACGATCCGCACGGCTACCTGCGCGTCGACCTGCCCAACCGGGCGTGTGATCCCAAGCGCGCCGCCGACCTGTTCCACCGCTACCATGACGAATACCTGCTGGCCGACGAGCTTGGTCTCGACCTGATGCTCAACGAGCATCACCAGACCGCGACCTGCATGAACTCAACGTCCATCGTCAGCCTGTCAGTGATGGCGCGGCAAACCAAGAAAGCGCGCATCCTGATCCTCGGCTACCCGATCGGCCACCGGCCCGATCCGCTGCGCTGCGCCGAGGAACTGTCGACTATCGACGTGATCTCGCGCGGCCGCCTCGACATGGGTTTCATCAAGGGCGTGCCGTATGAGTTCGCGCCGTCGAACGCCAATCCGGTCGGCGTCATGGACCGCTTCTGGGAATCGCACGACTTCATCATCAAGGCGATGACCACGCATGATGGCCCGTTCAACTGGGAAAGCGAGCACTTCCACTACCGGCAGGTGAACATCTGGCCGCGGCCGTGGCAGCAGCCCCATCCGCCGGTGTGGAGCACGACCGCAAGCCGCGGCAATGCGCGCGTGCTCGGCGAGCGCGGCTATGTGATGGCGATCCTGGGCTCAGGCTATGCCACCAAGGCGCTGTTCGACGCCTATCGCGAAGGCTATGCGTCGACCCACAATGGCGCGATGCCCGGCCCCGATCGCTTCGCTTATCTCGCGTTGTTCGCGACCGCGCACAACGAGGCCGAAGCGCGGCGGCGCGGCGAACTGGTCGCCGCCTATCTGCGCACCGGCGCTACCGTCTATGCACCGTTCAAGAACCCGCCCGGATATCTCTCGGTCGACGACAACATGAAGCTGATGCGTGGCATGACGCCGGATCGCAGCTTCACCAAAGACGGCCGCGTGATCGACATGCGCAGCGGCAGCCTGCAGGATTTGATCGACTCCGTGCTGATGGTCTGCGGCACACCCGACCAGTGCTACGACCAGATCACGGATTTCATCGCATACACCGGCGGGATGAGTAACCTCCTGGTGATGGCGCAGGGCGGCTTCCTCGATCACAAGGACACCTGCGACAGCCTCACACTGCTGGCCAAGGAAATCCTGCCGCGGCTCAAGGAATTCAAGCAGCCCGGGACGTCGAGTGTAGCAGCCGCGTAAACGGCACGATCCGTAGAATACCGCCTGTCCTGCCCCGCTATTGCCGCAACCGTGGTGCTGTCATGGCGTTGTCTTCAGACTGCGTTCATAACACTTCCACGACAATCACAAGCCTACGCAAACCATGGAGAGCCCTCATGTCCCGTCTTAGCCTCGCTCTGATCGCTACCGTTCTCGCCGTTGGCTTCGGCAGCGTGCAGCTTGCGCAGTCGCAGACCGAGGCCCCTCCCGCAGGGCAAACCGCGCCCTCGCCGAAGGCGAAGAAGGCGGCCATGACGCCGGAAGAGAAGGCCAAGCTGAAGGAAGAGCGCAAAGCGAAACGGCAGGCGATGACCCCGGAAGAGAAGGCCAAGGCGAAGCAAGACCGGCAAGACGCTAAGGCCGCAAAAACTGCCAAGAAGGCGAAGCGCCAGGATTGCGTCGCGAAAGGCAAGCAGGACAAGCTCAAGGGCCCGAAGCTGCGCGAGTTCGTGCAGACCTGCGTCGGTACCTGATTGTGATGCAGCCGTCATTCCGGGCGTGTCCCGGAATGACGGAGTTACTGCTACGCGTGCCGGGCCGCATTAAGGCTGCGGGTTCAGGCTGAACGCCGCTTGCGGCGTGACGGTCTTTCGTCGCGTGACACGCGCGACACCCGTTCGAGCGTATCGACCAGCCAGGCAATGCCCGCATCCATCATCGCCGCCTTGGTCGCGACTGCGCGGACGATCGACCGCGGATGTGCCAACGGCAGTTCGCTCGCCACCACGCCAAAGCGGGCAGCGTGCATCGCTATCAACCGCCGCGGCAAGGACGCAACCAGGTCGGTCTCCGCGACCACGGCGAGCGCCATCATGAAATTCGGAACCGTCACGGCAACCCGTCGCGAGCGATTCTGCCCGGCCAGAAGCATGTCGAAAAATCCGTAAGGATCGCCGCTCGACGATACGAGCAAGTGCTGTTGCTCACAAAAGCGGTCCAGCGTCGGGTCGCGGGCGAAGGGATGTCCCGGCCGCGTCGCGACCACGAAATCCTCCTCGAACATCGTGCGTGCGACGAAACGCGCGGGGACCGCGTCGATCGGTATGACCGCGACGTCGAGCTGACGTGCGTCGAGATCGGCCATTGTGGGATCCCAGGCTCGCTCGACCGTCCTCGCTCCCCTCGCCGGCAGCAATTGCTGCGTGCCGATATCGACACCGGGGGCGGAGCGGCTCAAGTCAGCGAGAAGGTCCGGCAGGAATACCGCCAAGGCGCCGTCAGGAGATCCGAGCATGAAGCGGCGCGTGGATTTCGCCGGGTCGAACGGCTCCGCGGTCGCAACCACATTCCTGACACGCGCCAGGATCTCCGCGACCGGTTCAGCCAGCTCCATGGCGCGCGCGGTCGGCACCACGCCCTTCGGCGTTCGCAAAAACAATGGATCGTTGAGCAGCTTGCGAAGCCGGCCGAGGCCGTGACTGACCGCCGACGCAGTCAGGTTAAGCGTGTCGGCCGCGCGCCCGACATGGCGTTCGGCCAGCACCACCTCGAACAGGACCAGCAAATTGAGGTCCGTGCGGGATAGATCAATTTCATTCAGCATAATACTGAAATCATATCATTGGATTCATCAGCTATCAATTGCGAAGTCCCCGGCCGACGAGGTGTCCCCCGCCTCGCGCCCCCCGAAGAAACGGAGATTTTCGCAATGTCCTATCTGCTGAGTTCTGTTCTGACCTACGGCACCGCGGCCGCCATGCTCGCCGCGCTCAATGCGTCGCGCCCCGGCGAAGCGCGGCACCCGAACCACATCCCGGCGGCCTTGTCGGCGTCGGATACCGCGGCGGTCGCCGATCAAGGGCCGTCGGTTGAAGCGATGGCCGTGGTCGACTTCTGGCGCGACGCCGGCCCAGGCCGGTGGTTCGCCAAGGATCCGGCATTCGATCGCACGTTCCGCGAACGCTTCCTGTCACTGCACGAAGCGGCGACACGCGGCGAACTCGTGGACTGGCTGACGACACCGGAAGGCGCACTCGCGCTGGTCTTGCTGCTCGACCAGTTTCCGCGCAACGCCTTCCGCAATACGCCGCGCATGTACGACACCGATGCGCAGGCGCGCGCGATGGCCGACGCCGCCATCGCCGTTGGCCACGACCGGCAGGTCGACGTAGGACTGCAGGTCTTCTTCTATCTGCCGTTCGGTCATTCCGAGGACCTCGCCGACCAGGAGCGATCTGTCGCCCTCAACAAACGGTTCGGCGAGCCGAATTGGACGCTCGCCACGCGCCACCGCGACATCATCCGTCGCTTCGGCCGCTTCCCGCATCGCAATCCGATCCTGGGACGGCCGATGCGGCCGGAGGAACAGCAGTTCCTCGACGAAGGCGGCTTCGCCGGCTGACGCCCGCGGACGGACACTGACATGAAACCGATCAGCCTGTTCGCATTCGGCGTCCTGTCGGTCGGGATTGTGATCGCCGCAGACTATTCCCGGTCTGCGGCGGTTGCGCCCGCGCCTGCCCTATCGTGCCGCGCTCCGGCGCGTGCGATGACGAGGCTCGAAATGCTATTTGGGACAGCGCGCCCCAACGGTCCGCCGATCAGCGATGAAGAGTGGGCCGCATTCGTCGATGTCGAAGTAACGCCACGCTTCCCCGACGGCCTCACCGTGCTTCGCGGCCCCGGCCAATGGCGCGACCGCGATGGCGTGGTTTCCCGGGAGCAGTCCCACATCCTGGTCGTCTGGCACGCGCCGACCAGCCGATATGAAACCGACATCGAAGCGATACGCGCGGCCTACACGTCGCGGTTCGACCAGGAGAGCGTGATGCGCGTCGAAGGCCAGTCGTGCGTCTCGTTTTGAGCGTATGCGTCCACCGGGCGGCCGTCGTTGTCGCGACGGCTGCCCGGTGTCATGTGGGCTCAGGGCCACGTCCGATTAGTCCCATTTCGCTCCGGCGACCTGGCGGACGGCGGCATTGAGGCGATTCCAGACGTTGATTTGGGCGATCGATATGATCAGCGCGGCAAGCCCGGTCTCGTCGTAGTAGCGCGCGGCCTCGTTCCAGACATGGTCCGGCACCGGGTCTTCACGGTCGCTGAGCCGGGTCATAGCCTCGGTGAGCGCCAGCGCGGCGCGTTCGGCGTCGGTGAAATATGGCGTCTCGCGCCAAGCCGACACGGCGAAGATGCGCTGGTCGCTTTCGCCGGCTTTCTTAAGCTCGTGCGAATGCATGTCGACACAGACACTGCATCCGTTGATCTGGCTGGCGCGCAGATGGACGAGCTTGTGCGTCACCTGCGGCAGCTCGTCCTTGTGCGTCGACTTGTCGAGGGCAATCAGCGCCTGCATGGCTTCCGGCAGGACGAACACGGGGTTCTTCATTCTTGCTTGCATGGCTCTTCTCTCTCATCAGCATACGGGTGGATTGGCGGAACCGGGCCCGGGAACTTCCGGGAGCCGGCCCTGACGGCACTGCTCCCGGACGATCGCGTTGTCACATCGGCCGGGTTTCGTTCGTCATGGCTATGACGGAACGAGACGAAGGAATGTGACCGATGGTCGAACAGAAATTTCTGACCGAAGAATTCGAGAATAATCGCAACCACTTGCGACGGGTTGCTTACCGGATGCTCGGCTCGCTGACCGAGGCCGACGACGCCGTGCAGGAGGCTTGGCTGCGTCTCGCCCGTTCCGACGCGGGCCAGATCGGCAACCTCGGCGGATGGCTGACCACCGTCGTCGCCCGCGTGTGCCTCGACATGCTGCGCGGCCGCAAGGCGCGCCGCGAGGATTCCATGGGCCCGGACGTGCCGGAACCGATCGCGGGCCGCGACGGCGGCCTCGATCCGGAGCAGGAAGCGCAAATGGCCGACTCGGTCGGCCTCGCGCTGCTGGTCGTGCTGGAGACGCTGGCGCCGGCCGAGCGGATCGCATTCGTCCTGCACGACATGTTCGACCTCCCGTTCGACGACATCGCGCCGATCGTGGGACGCTCACCAACGGCGGCGCGGCAGCTCGCGAGCCGTGCTCGCCGCCGCGTGCAGGGCGCCGACAAGGATCTGGACGCCGACGTGTCCGGACAACAGAAGGTCGTCGACGCGTTCCTCGCCGCCTCACGCAACGGCGATTTCGAAGCCCTGCTGGCGGTGCTCGATCCCGACGTCGTGGTCACCGCCGATGATGCCGCCGCCCGGTTGGGCGGCTCGCACGAGCTGCGCGGTGCGCAGGCCGTGGCGCGCGCGTTCATGGGTCGCGCCCAAGCCGCGCGGTCGGCGCTGGTGGACGGCGCCGTCGGAGCGGTGGTGGCGCCGCACGGACAGCTCCGGATGGTGGTCAGCTTTACGATCGCGAACGGCAAGATCGCCAGGATCGACGCGGTTGCGGATCCCGAGCGGCTGGGAGAGTTCGACTTGGGCGTACTCGACCAACCATGAGGGCCGTGCGCGGGCCCTCGCTCGTTCGGTTTACACCCGCGCGTATTTCCCGCGGCCGAAGAACTGGTCCTTCTGGTCGTCGGTCGCGGTCTCGCGGTTCGACTTGATCTGCGCGACCTTGGCGAGCGCGGCCTTGACCGCCGGCCGCGCCGCCATCGCGTCGAACCAGCGCGTGAGATTGGGCTTGTCGGCGAACGGCACGCCCTGGGCATCGTGGTTGCGGGTCCACGGGAAGGTGGCGATGTCGGCGATCGAATATTCGCCGCCGCCCAGCCATGGCGCTTCGCCCAGCCGCTTCTCAAGCACCGCGTAGAGGCGCTTCACCTCGCTCTGGTAGCGCTCAAGGCCGTAGGTATCGTCGACCTTCGGCGCGAACAGCTTGAAATGCGTAAGCTGCCCGAACATCGGCCCAACGCCGGTCAACTGGATCATCAGCCACTGGATCACGTCGTAGCGCGCCGCCGCGTCCTTCGGCATGAACTTCCCCGTCTTCTCGGCGAGGTACATCAGGATCGCGCCGGACTCGAACACCGTATAGGGCTTGCCGCCGGGCCCTTCGCGATCGACGATCGCCGGAATCTTGTTGTTGGGATTGATCTTGAGGAATTCAGGCTTGAATTGCTCGCCTTTCCAGACGTCGACGAACCGCTCGGTATACGGAAGCCCGCATTCTTCGAGCATGATGTAGACCTTCTGCACGTTCGGGCTGCTGAGGGCATAGAAATCGATCATCGGAATTGCCTCTGCTGACGGGAGGAGCCGCGGGTGTGACTACGCTGCCGGCCTGGGTTTGGTTGCGAGACGGTAGCCATGCCGGCACAGGCCGGCAAGCAAGCGGCAAAGAGGCGAATGGCTCGCATGCGCGGCGTCGCGCCGTGTTGACAACTGCGCGGACGCCGCGCAAGCGAATGGACGTCCAGACAAGCGGATTTGATATGGGCCGCTCCCTGTCCTTGCTCCTCGCCGCAGCATCGATCTTCGCCTTTGCACAGCCCACGAGCGCACAGGACAAATACCCCTCGCGCCCGGTCGAGCTGATCGTGCCGTTCGCGGCGGGCGGCGGCACCGACATCCTGGCACGGCTCCTCACCGATGGGCTCACCCGGCGGCTCGGGCAGACCTTCCTGGTGATCAACCGCCCCGGCGCCAACACCAATCTCGGGACCGGGCAGGTCGCGCGCGCCAAGCCCGACGGCTACACGCTGCTGATGACGAGTTTCGGCTTGGCCGCCAACCCGTCGCTCTATCGCAATCTCGGCTTCGATCCGGCCACCGACCTCACCCCGGTTTCGCTGCTGGCCAACGCGCCGACCATCCTGGTGGTGCACCCGTCATTTCCGCCCAACACCCTGAAGGATTTCACCGCGCACCTGAAAGCCAACCCGGGCAAGTTCAACTACGCCTCTTACGGCGTCGGTTCGAGCCCGCATATCGGCGCCGAACTGTACAAGCTCCTGACCGGCACCGACGTCGTGCACGTGCCGTTCAACGGCGGCGGGCCGGCAGCGGCGGCAGTGGCCGGCAAGCAAGTCGAGATGCTGTTCCCGAGCGCCGTGCCGGTGCAGGGCCTTATCCGCAACGGCAGCCTCAAACCAATCGCGGTCGCTTCCGACAAGCGCACGGCGCTCCTGCCGGAGTTGCCGACATTCCGCGAAGGCGGCCTGGACTACATCACGGGGAGCTGGTTCGGGGTGCTGACACCGGCCAAGACACCGCAGGCGATCGTCGACCTGCTGCACGAGAACATCGTCGAGGTTCTCAAGGACAATAGCCTGCGCACGAAGATGGCCGAACAGGGCGCCGACGTGATCGGCAATTCGCCGCAAGAGTTTCGTGATTTCCTTGCGGCCGAGACCGCGCGCCTGTCGAAGGTCATCAAGAACGCGAAGATCCAATTGGACTAAATCAGAAAAGACGAATGGGAGTCGCACGGTGGTAGAGAAAATGCTGACCGGCCGCATCGCGCGGGACAAGATCAAGATGATGGAAGCGCCCCGCCCGCCCGCCGGCGTGGTCGAGCGCTTCAAAGGCCTCGGCGACTGCACCGGCGTGATCGCCGACACCATGGACGAACTCGGCATCCCGCTCGGCGCGGTCGGCGCTTCGGTGCTGAAGCCGACGATGCCCGGCACCGTCATGGTCGGGCCGGCGCTGACCATCCGCAACATCCTGCAACGCATCGACCCGCTCGCCGGCGCGCGCGCCCACGTCAACAAGATGGCCGAGTTCGAGTGTCACAATTTGGCACAGCAGGGGGATGTCCTGGTGATCGAGGGCGTGCCGAACATCTCGAACATGGGCGGCAACTCCGCGCAAACCGGCAAGCGCCAGGGCGAAGTCGGCGCCATTGTGCAGGGCGGCATCCGGGATATTTCCCACCAGCGGGCGGTCGGCTATCCGATCTGGGCCAGCGACATCACGCCGGTCACCGGCAAATGGCGGATCGAAGCAGCCGAGATCAACGGCCCGGTCATGATCGGCGGCGTCCAGGTGCACCCCGGCGACCTAGTGGTCGCCGACGACACCGGCGTCTGCTTCATTCCGCGCGACAAGATCATCGAAGTGCTTGAAGCCGCCGAGAAAAAAGCCCGCGCCGAAGCCGCGCGCTTGAAGGCGATCGACTCCGGACTCTCGGTGCCCGACGTCCTGCGTTCTGGTGAATAACGCCATCGCTTGCGCAATCCGCGTCGCCGAGTGCCGGCGGCGCGGATTGGTGTTTTCAAAACACGGCATACGAACAGTATGCGATCGAATTTCTTAATTGCGTAGCAGCGATGATGTTGCCGCAAAGCGACAACACGATCGTTCTCTGTTCACTGAATCGCGGTTTGTCTTGCCAGCGTAAAAAAAAGTGATAGCCTGATTTCATTCCCCGAGCGTACCCGGTCATCTGGGGCAATGGTTGGATGACCATGGGGCTTCGTATGAGTGAGCCGATCCTGTTAGTTGGAATCGGAATTCTCCTCGCGCTCTCGCTTGTGTTCAGCGCCAGATGGTTCGCGCGTTCGCGACTCGGCCGCCGCACCATGAAACGTCTCGAAACCGTCGCACCGAAGCTGATGTCGGACATCGAAGCCGACATGGGACAGCTTCACGCGCAGATCGCGGTCGCGACACGGCGCCTCGAGACGAGCGTCGAGCAGATGAAGTCGAAGACCACCACCCAGCTCTCCGAGATCGCCAAATCAAGCGCGAGCATCGCACGCCTGAAGGCGGAGCATGCCGATCGCACCATCGCGCTGGAAGCGATCGAACTGAGAGAGCGCACGATGGCGGAGCAACTGCGTACCACCGAAGCGCATCTGGCGGTGAAGACCAATGCGCTCGAGGAACTCGATCGCAAGCTCGCCCAGGAAAAGGCCGAGTTGAAGGACCTGATGGCTTTCATCGACGCCCGCGACAAGCTCGCGGAAGCGGACAGCCGCCACGCGGAGGCCCTGGACGCGCTCCGGGCGGAGAAGACGCAGGTCGAAGAACAACTCGCGCAGTCGCGCGACGAATGCGCCACGCTCCAGGAGGACATGGCAGTCTTGCAGAAGCAGGTGGAAGCGACCTGGGCGTCGGAGCGCATGGCCAATGCGCTGATGCGCGAGCGCATCAATGACGTCGCCGGCGAAGTCGTTCGGGTCGCGCACGCGCTCGAGGGGCTCGGCTCGCCCATGGACACCATGCTTGCCGGAAAGGTTGCCGAACTCGACGCCGCGAACAATTCGTCCAAGCCTCCGGGAGGCGATGACTCCAAGGGCATGCTGGCCCACCGCATTCGCTCGTTGCAGAAGCGCGCAGCGCGGGTGTCATCATCATCCGGAGGACCATAGGCTGGGCTGACACGGGTCAGCCGCACATGCCCGCCTGGTATGGACCAACAACGACGAGGGGCTTGAGTTGATTAGGGGTAAGTCATGTTGGTGCAGGCGAGTAGCAGGCCGCCAGCCTCCGCGCATATCGTCGTGCTCGGCAACGAGAAGGGAGGCGCGGGAAAGTCCACCCTCGCCATGCACGTTGCGGTCGCGCTGCTGAACCTCGGGCAGCGCGTCGCCACGGTCGATCTCGACCTGCGGCAAAAGAGCCTCACCTGCTATATCGAGAACCGTCGCGCTTGGGCGAAACGGTCTGGTCTCGAACTCATCCTGCCCGAGCACCACTGCGTGCCGCGCGGCACGACCCAAAAGCTCGACGAAAACGAGACGATCGAATTTTCCGGCTTTGTCGACATCCTGACCATGGTCGAAGAGACCCACAATTTCATCGTTGTCGATACTGCGGGCAGCGACAACCACCTGACCCGCCTCGCCCACTCCATGGCGAACACACTAATCACGCCGCTCAACGACAGCTTCGTGGACTTCAGCGTGCTCGGCACCGTCGATCCGGAAACCTATTCGGTCACAGGCGAAAGCCACTACGCCCGCATGGTGCGCGAGGCGCGGCAGCAGCGGCGCCTCGCGGACGGTGCGCAGCTCGATTGGGTGGTGGTGCGCAATCGCGTTTCGTCGCTCGAATCCCGCAACATGCAGCGCATCGCCCGCAGCCTCGGCGAGTTGGCGGCGCGGCTCGGCTTTCGTATCGCCGAACCGCTCGGCGACCGCGTGATTTTTCGCGAGTTCTTTCCGCGCGGGATCACCGCGCTCGACAAGCTCGACGAGAAGACCTTGGGCGCGCGCCCTGCTCTCTCCCATGCCATGGCGCGCAAGGAACTGATGAACTTGCTGGCGACGCTCAAGCTGCCGGTTGACGAACGGGCGCAGCAGCGGGCAGCCGCACGCGCCGAATGGAACGCCGTGCGCGGCCAACCGCTCGACGTTTGCGATGTGATCGGCGACGAGACGGCGCAGTCGGCGTAAATATTGCGACGCCGTCATTTGCGCCAAGCAGGCGGCGATCGGTGCTGCACGAAACCTTGAGGTGCACTGAGTTCACTAAAGGGGCCATTTAATTCATTTGATTTGGCTAGGCCTCCGCGCAATTTTCCGCCTGACGCGCTCCGTTCAATGAAGCGCCGGCATGGGAGATCAAATAATGCTCAACAAACGCGCGCTTCTGGCCGGCATGGCCGCCACCGGCATCGGCCTGGCCATCGGTCAACCCGCGGCCGCCCAAACCTATCCGACTCGTCCAGTGAAGATTATCGTACCCCTGCCTGCGGGCTCCGCGCCCGATGTCCGGCATCGATTGATCGCGCAGGCACTGACGCAATTGTGGGGGCAGCAGGTAATCGTCGAGAACCGCCCCGGTGGCGGCGGCATCATCGGCACCCGAGCCCTCATCAGCGAGCAGCCCGACGGCTACACGCTGCTCGCGGCCTTGTCTTCGATCTACGTGATCCTGCCGGCGCAAAACGACAAGCTGCCGTTTGACGTCAACAAGGACATGGTGCCGATTGGCTTGACGGCTCTCGAGGGCTTGGTGATGGCCTGCTCGCCGAAGCTTGGCGTCAACTCGCTCGCCGAGTTCATCGCCCTCGCCAAGAAGATGCCGGACAAGCTGGTCATCGGTACCAACCCCGCCGGCAGCCTCCCGCACATCACGGCCAAGCTGCTTGTCGACATGACTAAAACCGGCATCGCCGTCGTCCCCTACTCGACCGGCGGTACCAACGATGCGATCCGCGACATCATGGGCGGACGCGTCCACGCGGTGATCGACGGATGGGCAAGCTTGCGCGGCGCCATCGAGTCGAAGGATCTCACCCCGCTTGCGATCCTGTCGCCGAAACCGGTTGCCATGCTTCCTAATCTGCCGGCAGCAGCCGACACCATCCCCGGCTTCACCTCAATTGGTTGGCAGGCGCTCACTGCGCGCAGCGGGACGCCGGAGCCGATTATGCGCGTCTTGGGCGATAGCCTGCGCAAGGTTCTCGCCGACCCGCAGTTGCAGAAGCGGCTTGAGGAAACCGGCCCGGAATTCCAGCCACTCTTCGGCGCCGAGTTGGCGCGCTTTATCCAGGACGAACAGAAGTTCTGGCTGCCGCTCGCCAAGAAATATGCGAATTGAGTTCGTCCGAATTCGTTGGCGAATATCCCAGCGGTCTAGGTGATTTGAGCGGGATTGGCCGGGGCGGGATTGACCTTCAAGTCCCGCTCTTGGTCGCCTGCCCGGTCGGAACCGGGACGATCTTCGCCGCGGTGTGCATGTGGCCGTCCCAGCGCTTGGCGTTCGGCGCGGCGATGCCGAACTGGTCGAGAACGCGCATGACGATGTGGTTGACCACGTCGTCGACCGACTGCGGATGATTGTAGAACGCCGGCATCGGCGGGAGCATCACCACGCCCATCCGTGAAAGCTTGAGCATGTTCTCGAGGTGGACCTCGGAGAGCGGCGTCTCACGCACGACCAGCACCAGCTTGCGGCGCTCCTTCAGCACCACGTCGGCGGCGCGATGAACGAGATGATCGCCGACTCCCTGCGCGATCCCGCCGAGGGTACGCACCGAGCACGGTATCACCACCATGCCCTCGGTGAGGAACGAGCCCGACGACAACGTCGCGCCCATGTCGCCCGACGAATGCACGACGCTCGCGAGCGCCCTCACCTGCTCGACCGAATAGTTGGTCTCGTGCTCGATGGTGCGCTGCGCCCACTTGCTGATGATGAGATGCGACTCGATGTCGGTCCCCTTCAGCGCCTCGAGAAAGCGCACGCCGAAGATGGCGCCGGTCGATCCGGTCATGCCGACAATGAGCCGTCGCATCGCAAGTCCTTTCGAGTCCCTGTCGGGGCCGCCCAGGGCACACAGGGTTGACAGTACTAAAGGGTGGTTACCATTTTGGTCAATTCTGGAACAGGTACCTGGATTTGCGGACCGCCAGGGCCTTTTTCCTCGCGCGACGGGATGCTCATACCGGGGGCTTTGTTTGGGCCTGCCCGCGCATTGCTTATAGTACTAAGTAATTTATCGGAAGGATCCCGTGCGGCATGATACCGGGGTGAGAAAGTCGTGAGCTACGTGGTGGCGCGGCCGGGCGGCGCCACCGATGCAGCCGCGCTGTTGCGCTAATGCAGCGACGGCCTCCCGGCCTTTAAGGCGCCGAAGGCGACACTAAACTACGCGGCGCGGACACGCGCCGTGAACTCGCGGGCATCGCGGCTGAGCGCGGCGGCCTGCCTGTTGAGCTCGGCAGCGGCGGCCAACACCTGTTCGGCTCCGCGCCCGGATTGCTGCACCAGCTCGCTGACGCCGGAAATACTGCACGACACCTGGCGCGTTCGCTCCGCCGCACCATCGACGTTCTCCGCGATCTTGCGGGCAGCCACGTCCTGTTGTTGCACCGAGCCGGAAATCGCGCCGGAGATTTCCTCGACCCGCTGCATGAGTCCGGACAATGCACCCGTGGCATCCTGCACGGCGTCGATGGCGCTAGTCACTGATATCGTCTTCGTCTTGATCTCGGCCAGCGCCTTCGTGGTCTGCGTAGCCAGCGCCTTGACCTCCTGGGCGACGATGGCGAAGCCGCGCCCGGCTTCGCCGGCCCGCGCTGCCTCGATAGTCGCGTTCAACGCCAGCAGATTGGTCTGGCTTGCGATCGCCGTGATCATGGTCGCGACCTGATCGATGTCCTTGACAGTCGAGACCAAGGCCGAGCTGTTGTCGACTGCGCGACCAGCACAGTTTGTCGCTTCAGTGACGATCCGCGACGCATTGGCGACCTGAGCGTTGATTTCATGGATCGAAGCGCATAGTTCCTCGATTGCGGCCGCGACGCCGGCGGCGTTCGCAGTTGTTTCCCCCGCCACCGTGGACGCGATGCGGGCATGGTGCTGCGAATCCGACCACACCGACGTCATCCCGCGCGCGCAGGTCTCGAGTTCCGTCGCCGCCTGCTCCACGGCGCCCGCCACCGAGAGGATGTCGGTTTCAAGCGCACGCGCGACCTTGTCGAGAGTCTTTGCCTTCCGCGCCGCCGATTGCTCGCGATCCGCGGCGCGGGCATCCTCGGCCGCTCGCAGCGCGACGGCATTATCCCGGAACACCGCAACCGCGCGCGCCATGGCGCCGATCTCGTCGCGACGCTCACGGCCGTCGATCCCCGCGCCCAGATCGCCGCCGGCCATGCGGGTCATGGTGCCGGCCATGCGCTGCAGTGGTCGCGCGATGAAGAGATGCCCGAGCAGAAACGCGACGATCAATACCGCCAAGGTGCCGCCGGCCAAGATGCCGATGGTCATCCGGTATATCCACTCTCCCCGCTCGGCCGACGCCTCCTCGGCCTCGCGCGAATGCGCGCCCAGGATGTTGATCAACCGGTTGGCGTGACTGGTGACATCATCGCGCGCGGCATCCAGTCGATAATCGAGGATCGTCCGGGCCCCGACCCGGTCACCGGCGTTCATCGCAGCCACTAGGTCGTCAGCCAGCCGGTATGCCCGTTCAAACTTGTCGAGCAACACGTTCACGTCGCTTTGCGCTGCGGGATAGTAGGTAACGACGTTGTTGAGCTTGGCCCTGGCGACGTCATACTCGCCTTTCATCACGGAAGCCAATTCCATGACATAGTCTCGCTCGGCTGCGAGATAGAGCTTGTAGGTTGCAACGCCGAACGACTCGATCGCGGTCTTGCCTTCGGCTAGTGCCAGCCGGGCCGGACTGACGTGTTGCGTGACCAACGCGTTGACACGATTGATCTCGTCGAGGCGCTGGAAGCAGAACCAGTTCGCGGCAATCGAAAGCAGCCCCAATACTGCGATCAACAAAGCAGCTTTCGCCGCGATCGGGAGTCGGAGCGAACTGAACTTCTGCATGACAATTCGAAGGAAATTTCGGATGTAGATTATGTAGTTGGCAATCGTTCTCGCGGGGTTAATGATTGAGTCATATTACCGTCAGGCGCTGTCACAATCGCGCTTCGGATTCACAGCGACGGTTCGGATTTGTATTTCCGCATGAAACTGCCGTGCTGGAAGCCCGTCGTGACTTCTCGCAATCGCCTCACAGGTGCTGCCGAACGAACTGCCCCACGCGCCTGAGTGCCTGCCGGCCGGCTTCGAGCTTTGCGTTCCACAACGGCCACGCGTGAATCATGTCCGGCCAGATTTCGAGCGTAACCGCCACGCCAGCCGCACCGGCTCGGCCAGCGAAACGCACCGAATCGTCGAGCAACGTTTCAGCGGAGCCCACCTGGATGAGCACGGGTGGAAGCCCGCGCAGGTCCGCAAACAGCGGAGAAATGCGAGGATCGGATCGACTCATACTGGCAGGAACATAGGCGTCCGCGAGTTCGCCGAGATAGCCCTTGTGAATGAGCGGATCGACGGCGTCCTTGGTCTCGAGCGTCGCCCCCGACATCGTCAGGTCGGTCCACGGCGAAGCCAGCCAAAGGCCGGCGGGCAGTTGCTCGCCGACGTCTCGCAGGCGCATTGCGAGTGCCAGCGTGAGCCCACCACCCGCGCTGTCACCGCCGACAACGATCTGATTCGCCGCGACACCCTGCTTCCGCAACCAGCGCCACGCCGTGAGCGCATCGTCATAGGCGGCGGGAAACGGGTGTTCGGGCGCGAGCCGAAATCCGACCGCCAGGGTACGCACGCCGCCGGCGCGTCCCGCCTCCGTCACCATCCGACGATGACTGACGATCGAGCCGGAACAGTAGCCGCCACCGTGGAAGAACAACAGGACGCGCGACGGATCGCTGCCGGGCACGATCGACAATTCGCCGGTAACGCCGTCGAGATCGACCGCCTCGAGCGCGACATCGTCCGCGACCGGCCAGATCGATCCAACCTCATCGAGACGCTTGCGCCGTTCGTCCCATCCGACTGGACGCGGCTTGGATCCCAACAGAGCACGGATAGAATCAATTTCGGTCATGCGCGCGTCAGCCGTTGGCACTACCGTCCGGTTCGCGGCAATGAATGCACCCAACGCTACATGCGGCCTTTGGCGCTGGCAATGTCGTCCTCCTTGCTAAAGAACTTCTCCGGATTCACTTTGCCGATTGCGATCTTGGGCTTTGCATTACATAGATATCTAAGTATTATTATGCGGCTCGGTCGAAACACCGTTAATCGCGGCATCTGGCATGCAACGAACACCTACGCGACGGCAAGGGAATGGCAGCGCGCATGCTGGCGCGAGCGCCGCTGGAGACCGTGCGGTTGGTGCGACGGGCGACCTGCCCCATCATGAAAGCGACGGCTATCTGATACGTGACGCCCACCGCGCTTTCCAGCGGCTGTTGGAGCGGCGCATCGCGCCGCACGGCGTCACCCGTGGACAGTGGTACTTCCTGCGCGTGCTCTGGACCAAGGACGGGCTGTCACAGCGCGAGCTCTCCGAGCGCGTCGGCATGATGGAGCCGACCACGGTGATCGCGCTCCGCAGCATGGAGAAAGCCGGGCTAATCCGGCGCGTGCGCAGCACCGACGACCGCCGTGTCACCCATGTGCGCCTCACCGCCAAGGCCAAGCGCATGCGCGACGGGTTGCTTCAACTCGCGCGCAGCATCAACGCGCAGGCGGCTGAAGGCATCTCAGCCGAAGATATTGCCGTGTTCCGCCGTGTCATCGCGCGGATGACCGCAAACCTCGACAAGATCGGGTAATCACTCCACCTTGATGCCGGCGGCCTTGACCACCTTGGCGACGCGCTCGATCTCGCCATCAAGGAGCTTGCGGAAATCGGCGGCATCGCCGCCCTGCGGCTCGACGCCAACTTTCACGAGCTGCTTGATGACCTCCGGCTCCTTGACGATGGCCATCGCTTCCGCCGATATTTTCTGAACGATCGCATCCGGCATTCCGGCGCGCGCGTAAATCCCGACGATCGGCGCATAGCTGAAGCCGGGGATGAACTCGGACACCGCCGGTAGACCCGGCGCTTGCGACGAGCGTGTCAGCCCATTGGTCGCGAGCAGCGTGATGCGTTTGGTTTCCGCGGCGCCGGCCAGCGACGGATAGGCCGAGAACAGCATCTGCACGTGCCCGCCGATTAGCGCCGGCACCGCTTCGCCGGTGCCTTTGTAGGGGATGTGGCTGATCTGGAGCCCGAGCCCATTCTTCAAGGCTTCAAGGGAAATATGGTGGATGCTGCCGACCCCGGATGACCCGATGTTGTACTTGCCCGGATTGGCTTTCACGTGCGCGATGAATTCCGGCATGGTGGAAACCGGTAGCGACGGATGGGTCGCCAGAAACAGCGGCGCGGTGGCAAGCCCTGCGATCGGGGCAACATCCTTCGGGTTGTAAGACAGCTTGGGATAGAGTTGCGGGTTGATCGACAGGATCGCGCCGTCAGTGACCACGAAAGTGGTGCCGTCGGCAGGCGCACTCAGCATGGCATTGACAGCGATGCCGCCGTTTGCGCCGGAACGGTTCTCGACCACGATGGTCTGATTGAGCCGTTCCTGCATCCGTCGCGCAACAATACGCGCGACCGTATCGGGCAGTCCGCCGGCCGGATGCGTGATGATGAATTTGATGGTGGGTGCGGTCGCCGTCTGAGCCGACGCCACCGAAGGCGCCCCTGTGCAGGCGGCAAGCGTGGCAAGCACAACGAGCGCGACGCGCGATCGAGACATCCTGGGCTCCTCCGACGGTGACACTACCGGCGCTTGTCGACGCGCCGTTCGCCGAGAACCTAGGGCACTTTCGGGGGCCAGCCAAGCATGGCGGCCTGCGACAAAGCCTTCCACAAGACCCGTTTTCCGCCTTGGTTACCGCGGCGTCGCTGTCGTAACCTCGCGACCGTTCAGGGAGAATGCAGAGAGATGAAGCCAAGCCTTCAACCCGGCCTGACCGCCGTCGCGCGCATCGCCGTCGACCGCGATCGCACAATCAGTTTCATGGGCGAGGATGCGCGCGTCTATGCGACACCGCGGCTGATCCGCGACATCGAGTTCACCTGCCGCGACCTGATCGTCGCGCATGCCGACCCGGGCGAGGACTCGGTCGGGATGGAGGTCGCGGTCAAGCATCTCGCGCCGACGCTCGCCGGCAGTACCGTGGAGATCGCCGTGCGCGTGACCGCGGTCGAAGGCCGCAAGGTCACCTTCGACGTGACGGCGAAAGACGAGCTCGACACCGTCAGCGCGGGAACCCACACCCGCTTCGTGGTCGAGGTCGCGCGCACCAAGGAGCGGCTCAAGGCCAAGGCCGCGAAGCTCGCCGCGCTCGCGAAGTGACGGCCCACGCGTTAACCTTCGTCTCGTTGTCATCCGCCAGCATCCGCCCTATACCGACGCCATGGCTGAAGAACGACTGATCCTTGTCGACGAGAAGAACCGCGCCATCGGCATTGGCGGGAAAACCGCGGTGCATCGCGCCGGCCGGCTGCATCGCGCGTTCTCGATTTTCATCGTGGACGATCAGGGCCGCATTCTGCTGCAGCGGCGTAGCCGCGAGAAATATCACTCGGGCGGACTGCTGGCGAATTCGTGCTGCGGGCATCCGCGCCCCGGCGAGACCACGCTGGTCGCCGCGCGCCGAAGGCTGACCGAGGAGCTCGGCATCACCGCGCCGCTGACGTTCGGATTCTACAGCCGCTACCGCGCCGATCTTGACGGCGGGATGCAGGAGAACGAATTCGTATACGTCTATTTCGGGCCGCTGACCGCGCAGCCCGATCCCAATCCGGCGGAAGTATCCGAGGTCGAATTCGCAAGCCCGGACGATATCGCCCGCCGCATTGCGCGCCAGCCGGACGGGTTCGTCTATTGGCTCCGGCACTATTTCGAGAGCCATGGGCCGCAGATCGCGCGCCTTGCGAAGCGCGCCGCGCGCGACGTGGAACCGGTTGCCTCAGCCAACCTCCGCAAGCGTGCGCCGGCCGTCGCGCGGCGATGACACCCTGACGGTTTTGACCTATTCTTGTCGCGCTACAACGACAAGAACAGGAAACGCCATGACCTCCGCGCATCTTTCGGACGCTGTCGCGCCCTCCCCACTGTCATTCCGCACGCGCCCGCTGTCGCCCGCCGTCGGCGCCGAGTTGATCGGCCTCGATCTCAGCGCGCCGATGAGCGACGCGTTGTTCGAGAGCGTGCTGGCGGCGTGGCACCAGCATCTGGTCATCCTGATACGCGACCAGCATCTGAGCGAGGACGAACAGGTCCGCTTTGCCGAACGCTTCGGTCCGATCTCCATGAGCACGCGCGGGCACTACCAGTCGAAGAATCCGGCGATCATGCTGATCTCCAATATCCGCGAAGACGGCAAGCAGATCGGCGCGCTGCCCGACGGCGAGATGCACTTCCACACCGACCAGTGCCATCAGGAACGGCCGGCGATGGCGACGATGCTCTATTCGATCGAGGTTCCAAGCGTCGGCGGCAACACGCTGTTCGCCAGCGCCTACGCCGCCTATGAGACGCTTCCGGCGGCGATCAAACAGAAGATCGAGGGCCGCAAGGCGCTCAATGCCTACGACTACGATACCGCCGCGACCACGCGCGGCACCACGGTGCGCGAGGGCGTGCCGGCGTACTGGCACCCGATCGTACGGACACATCCGGCGACCGGCCGCAAGGCGCTGTTCGTCAACCGTCTGATGACGGTCGCAATCGAGGGATTATCGGACGACGAAGGCGGGGAAATACTCAACACGCTGTTCGATCATCAGGAACAGCGGACGTTCGTCTACGAGCACTTCTGGCGTCCGAACGACGTGCTGTTGTGGGACAATCGCTGCACGCTGCACGCGCGCACCGATTTCAGCGACAAGGAACGGCGATTGATGCGCCGTGTCGCGGTCAAGGGCGAGAAGCCGGTTTAGGGACAGGCTGTTTTCCAATCCGGCCGCGGAGAGCGTGGACAGTGCCGCCATGGCCAGATAGACGCCATCGAAACACGTCGGCGAACACCACAACTAAGATCGCTAGGCCAGCACGATCTTCTTCGATCCATTCGGTGCCCCCAGCAGCCAAGGCAAAAAACACAAAAAAATATCCGCCCCAATTCCGACTTGAGTGAACGGTCCCGCGCGATCAGCGACGCCAAAATTTCGACCTATCTCTGGCGGAGCGTCTATCCTACGGGCGATATCTATGCGCCACGCAGGCCGTGGCCCATAACCCATTTTTTGGTCTATCATCGTTACACCGCACGATCACAGAGGCATCAATGCCTAGATTCAAGAAGAAGGAACCGCCGTTCCCGGAATTTCGCCTGCTCACCGAGGAGGAGCTCGCGACTTATCCCTACCCATGGGATGCCTTGTACCGTCTTTCCGACGACGCGTTGGAAGAGCAATGGATCGCCAACAATCCGGAGGTCCAACGAGCGATTGCCGAGGCACGATTGCAAGAACAATTGAGAAAAGAGCGGCGAGCTGAGGAGAAAGAGGACCAGGCCCAGTTGAAGAAACGACGGGCGAGAGGCGCGGCGCGAGCAGTCAGGACAAAACAACGACTGGCGAAACAACTAGGGAAATGATGGGCTAGGTGATGTATCTCATCGTGCGTCAAAAGGGCGGCGGCGGATGATCGACCAACGCGCGGTCAGCGCAACTAGGTCGATCATCCGAGACCCGCTCATCCGATAAAATGCGAACGTGATAGGCGCTCATCGAAGAAATCACGCCTAGGCACCGTTCTCATGCCAGCCCGGCCCGCTGTTGCACCACCATCATCGGGCGCAACCGTATCGACGCTTGAGAACAGGTCGCGGCTCTGCTTCTTCAGCGGGTCAAAGACTGCCGACGGGTCGCGCAATTGCGAGGGGTAGCGCACCAGAACGGCGTCTCCTACGATCCCGTTTGGTGATCTGTATCTGAGAAACCTCACTGCATCATGGCCGTCGGCCCATGCCTGTTTTATCGAGTCTCGACGGATAAAATAGCGCGACGAAATTAAGCTGCGTGAGTGCCGCGTCCGTGCGGTTGACGCCAACTCGCGTCTCGTGTGCAATTGGGCAAGATCAGCATTTACCCCGTCTCACCGCCAGCCAACGGCAAGCGGCCGTAGCTCCCGTCGGTCGCGGGTGCCGTCAAAGTTCGTGGACGCTGAAATATCCGTTGCCGGATGACAAGCGACCGTCAGCGGATCCGGTCCCGAATCCGCTCGATCCCGGCCCGCGCGCATTGCGTATCCATATCGCCGCCACGCGCGCCGCTGACACCAATCGCCGCGATGATCTCGTCGCCTGCACGCACAAGCACGCCACCCTGGGCGAGCAAGAGGTTCGGCACGATGTTGATGGCCGACGGCGCCGAGCCTTTCTTGGAACGCGCAACTAGGTCGATGGTGTCCGTCTTGAAGGTCATCGCCGTGTAGGCCTTGTGGTGGGCGGTATCGATGGTGTGGATGCCCGCTCCGTCGCCGCGGATCATCGCCTGGTGCACGCCGCTGATGTCGAGCACCACGACGGTGACTTCCTGATTGAGCTTGACGCAGGCCTCGACGGCGGCCGCCGCCAGTTCGGCAGCAAGCGCGGCCGACAGCCGGTTGGCCTTGATCAGGCCTTGCGGCGATGCCGGCTGGACGCTGAATGTGAGCGCAAGCGCCGCGACCGATGCGGCAAGAGCTTTGCGAATCGACGACATGGCATTTCCTCCCTTGGTATTTTTTGTGCCGTTCCTTTGGCATGAGGAACGATACGCAATCCACATCGCCGCTGCCACCGGCATCATCCGGCAGCCGCGACACAAGCGACGGGAACGCAATATTGGGAGAACCGCGTCGGCCGGCTAGGCCTTCACGTGCTTGCCGACCCAGGCCACCATGCGCTCGAACATATCGCCGGTCTGCGACAAGTCCGGCGAGCTGCCGGGGTGCTGGCCGCCCTCGAAATATTCGAGCGCGATCTCGCCGCCGGCTTTGCGGTACGCGGCAACGAAGCGCTGCGGCTCGTTGCCGGGGAAATCAGAGGCCAAATCCTTGTAGTCGTGCATCGCATCGCCACGCGCCTGGAACCAGACCGCAGGCGGAAGCTGCACCTTCTCGCCGCGTTCGAGAATGAGCATCGGGCTACCCTCGGCCATGTTGGCCTCGCTCTGCCAGAAAGAATCCTGGCGGGTGACCGCGGGCTTCGCCCAATCCGGCGCGTTGGCCGATGCCACCAGCCGCTTGGCATGGTGGTAACGGCTCGCCGGATTGATCACCGGCCACGACATCACCACGCATCGAACGCTGGCGTCGTGCGCGGGCGAGCCCGCCGGCAATGGGATCGCGGTGTAGCGCGGATCGTGCGGCCGCATCGCCACCAGCATCGCCTGATGCCCACCGCTCGACTGCCCCGAGATGCCGACGAGATCGGGCCTGGTCTTGAGCATCGCCGCATTGAGCTTCGTCCAGCGCACCGCGTAATTGATGTCCTGCACCGAGGCGGGATACGGCGCATCCTTGCCGGAGCGGAAATCGAGCGAGATCGAGACGATGCCGTTCGACGCCATCGCCTCGTGGCGCAGCTTTTCGGTCAACCGATCCTGCGCAACCCAACCGCCACCGTGGCATTCGACCAGCGCCGGAAACGGCCCTGCCCCGCGCGGCTTGTGCACGCGCGCCAGCAGCGGCTTGTCGCCATGACGGAGGTACTCGACATCCTCCACGTCGATGTCTTGTAGCTTGGCACTCAGCGTTGCCGTGGTCATGGCCGATACCCTTTCGCGATTTTGAGCTGGCGGATATTCGCCCGTCCTAGCGGACGCGGCAACCACCACCGGGACGATTTCGGTCGCTGTCACTTTCGCAACTCGGGCCTAGATACGGCCGCGCCGCTTCACCGGAACTCGGCTATTGCCGCCGGATCCACGAATTGAGCTTCGCCAGCGTCGCCTGCGGCACTGCGGAGACCTCCTGCATCATCTGCTGCATGTCTTCGCCGCTTGTCGGCGTCAGCTCGCGGTTGGTCTTTTCCATTTCGGCGAGATACTCCGCATCTTTCATGGTCGCTGCAAACGCCTTGCGCAGAATTGCGACCTGTTCGGCCGGCACGCCGGGTGGCGCCGCGAGCGGCCGCCCCAACGTCGCGATCGCGGTCATCACGTCCCACATCGTGCGATGCTCGCCGTGCTTCACGTAGTCATAAACCAACGGCACGTCGGGCAAATCCGGATGCTTGGTGCGCCCCACCTGAACGAGGAGATTGACCTGATTGTCCTTCAGCCATTGCGGCCGGCTGGCCTTGAGCGACGACCATGAACCCGAGACGCCTTCCACCTCGCCGCGTTCGACCGCCAAGAAAGAGCTAGTGTTCGATTTGTATCCCGACACGATCCTGAACTTGGTCCCGATCGTATTGTTCATCAGCAACGGATAAGTCTCGCTGTCGTTCGGGCCACTGCCGCCAAGCACCGCAGTCTCCTTGAACGCATCCGCCATCGTTTTGACCTTGGCGGTGTGCCACATCGACGTGACGCCGGTCTCGGCGTTGAAGTTCCCGAGCCATTGGAAGTCAGTCGGCGTAAACTTCGCGCTCTTCTCGCCGAAATAAGGATGGAACGGGACGCCGCGCTGGTGCAGCAGGATGGTCAGTCCGTCCCGCGGCGCGACCACATAGAGCCAGTTCGCGGACACCATGCCGGCGGCGCCAGGCATGTTCTGAACGATGATGCTCGGCTCGCCAGGAATGTGCCGCCGCACATGCTTTGCGAACGTCCTCGCATAGGAATCATAGCCGCCGCCGACGTCGGAACTCACCACCAGCCGCAGGGTCTTGCCTTGGTAAAAATCGGTCGCACCGGCCCGACCTGCTATCATCGCCCCAGCGGCCGCCACGGCAAGCGTCACAAATATGGCGGCAATTCCTCTTGGCATCGTCGGCCTCCGGCGGTCCGCATCAAGTTGACGGCATCGAGTTGACAAGTGCCCGCGACGGTACGAAACGGACTATCGCAGCACAAGAACATGAGTCCCACCGCCCCAGACCGCGTGGTTACGGGCATAAACTGAGCATTGGCGACCGCCTATGGAACAAGACGCGCGCGCCATCGCGGGCCAGCCGATCGATCCCTCGACCCCCCTTTATAAGATTCCCTCCTTCCGGCTGTTCTTTATTACCCGGGTCGCCTCGACCACAGCCTTCCAGATGGTCGGCGTCATTGTCGGCTGGCACGTCTACGAGCTCACCAACAGCGCGCTGCATCTCGGGCTGATCGGGCTCGCCCAGTTCATTCCGCAGTTCTTCCTGATGCTGCCCGCCGGCCAGGTCGCCGACCGGCTCAACCGCCGCACCGTGCTGTGGTGGTGCTACGGCGTGGCGTTTTGCTCCGCCGCCGGGCTCATGTGGGTGGCGTCGCAGGACCGGCCCACGCTTGCCTTCATCTATGCGCTGGTTGCGATCAACATGGCGGCGCGCACCTTCGAGCAGCCGGTCATGCAGGCGCTGCTGCAGGTGATGGCGCCGCGCGCGGTGCTCAACCGCGCGATCGCAGCGCACATCTCGGCGCGACAGGCTGCGGTGCTGATCGGACCCATGCTCGGCGGCATCCTCTATTATTTCGGACCAGTGCTCGACTATGGCGTCTGCGCCGGCCTGACGCTGGTAGCCGCGATCTGCGGCTTCCTGCTGCCCAATCCCGGCAAGCCGGACAAGCGGATGGAGTTGAACTGGGAGTCGGTCGCGGTCGGCTTCCGCTTCATCTGGCGCCGCGAGACGATCCTCGGCGCCATGCTGTTCGAGTTCATGGCGTCGCTGTTCGGCAGCGTGAACGCGCTGCTGCCGATCTATGCGCGCGACATCCTCGGCGTCGGCGCCTGGGGCGCCGGCCTGTTGCGCAGCGCGACCGCGCTTGGAGGCTTGGCGGCGGCCGCCGTGCTCACGCGCACGCCGATCAAGAGCAGCGGCGGCCTCTGGCTGTTCGCCTCGTTCACGCTGCTCGCGGTCGCCACCATCGCGTTCGGCTTCTCGACCAGCTTGGTGTTCTCGATCGTCGCGTTGATGGCGGTCGGCGCCGGCGACCTGGTCTCCACGGTGATCCGGCAGACGCTGATCCAGATGCAGACGCC